>Ga0315293_10002037_pt1 | contig 19515 bp, 16 predicted proteins | sample YL17G13_20_MG_FD_203071 | JGI IMG/M metagenome (GOLD analysis project Ga0315293, IMG submission 203071) | Sediment microbial communities from Yellowstone Lake, YNP, Wyoming, USA - YL17G13_20 | ecosystem: Environmental > Aquatic > Freshwater > Lake > Sediment | place: USA: Wyoming | collected... | reverse complement strand
TCTCATCCAGCTTTCGTCCATCTAGGCGAACACCGTTTTTTATAAGTTGTATTTCTTCTTCCATGTTTTTCACCTCAATTTATTTTTTTGAGTTTCTTCTCAAGCACGCCCTTTATATGATCGGTCAGGCCCTGCACGTGAGATTTTTCTTCTATCTCAAGCACCGCTTCAGCAGCGATGTCTTCGTTGTCGCCCTTGACCCAGACAATGCCGTTCTGGCCGACAACAATCTGCGTGCCGGTAAGCTCCTTTATCATCTCGACCATGGAACCGCCCTTGCCGATTATCCGCGGAACCTTTGCAGGCGTGACCCTAATCAGCCGTCCGCCGCGCAGCTTCCTGCATTTTCGGCTCTTCATCGTGAGATTGATGTTCTTCGTCTTTGTTATCGCCGATATCTCCGAGAAGATTATGTCGCCATAGTCGTAGAACTTTGTAAGATCGGTCCTGGTCATGTCGACAAAATCCTCCACGCCCTCTGACAGCGTAAGCACAGCCTCGTAGGGCGAGTTTATGTCAACTATCCACTTTGAGAAAATGACATCGTCTATTTTTCCGATAACACCATCTCCGCGCTTCGGGTTGTACACCCCGCTCAATGGTATCACGATGTAGACGCCTTCCCGCTCCTCAGACAATCCAACAAAACGTGAAAACACTTCTCCGTTCTCCTCGAACGCGCCGTGCCCTGCGCGGCCCTTGCCCAGCAGGTCACCTGGTATGACCAATTTTCTTTTCACGTCTCTCCTCTCTGGACGTGTCTCCACCACTCCACCGTCATCAAAATCTTCGTTCTCTTCGAATCTGTCCTCTTCAAATACCATAATATCAACTCCCATAAACTTTTTACTTTTGACTTTTTATCCCATCTTTTCATTTCCTGAAAAAAGTTTAATCAAAAACTCCAAAAACTCTCTGTTTTCTCTTTCTATTTTTCTTCTATCCTGACCTCTCCTTCGGTTACTGAATTCAAAACCCTGTACAATTTCTCCTTCAGCCCGGCAGGAATCTTCATTTTGATTATAAGTTTTTCGCCTACCCATTGCTCGCTGAATGACCCGAGCCCTTTTAGCACGCCATAAGCACGGCTGCTGTACTTCGCCGGTATTTCAGCCGTGATGCTCAGCTCATCGAAAGAAAGCGGCAGTATCTCTCTAAGCGGCTTTACGATGTCATCTATCTGCTGCTCAGCTGGCTTGAACGGGTCTATGTTTATCCGAACCTGCTCCATCGCATTCAATATGCGGTCAGGAGGGTGAGGCAATCTTGTCTGGGGATTTATCGCGTACCTGCTTATGAATGCAGCGATTTGCTTCCTCTTCTCCTCCACCTTCTTCCTGCGAAAATCCGTCGTCAGCTGGACCTCGCCATGCTTGACAATCTCTTCCGCGATTTTTTCCACATCGCTTGTATTGAATGCCTTGTCCACGTCGGATGGCGAAGCTCGCTCGCCTTTTTTTGAATCAGTGAAGACCTGGTTCGTCGCAAGCATCCTAGAAAGAGAGACTATCTTTCCGCTCTTCAGGTCATATGCCATCTCAGGATCAACCAGGACCTCGAAGTGCTTTTTGTTCCTTTCCAACTTGGCGATGACCGCTTTGTCAACTGTAACCATTCCATCCACCTGTAACAAAAACCTTCTTTGTATAATAACGAACCAATGCAAATGCATTGGTGAGCTATTCGTAACCACGAAGGTTTTTTCGTACCTGTTCCTTTTTAAATCGTTAACTATTTAAATGGAAATTTTTGCGAGTTATCTATTCGCCGGCCAAAAAATCTTAAATGATATCGTTCATTATACAACCCACAACTAAAGTTGTGGGTTTCTGAACGATGACATCTAGAAAGACTTCTGTATACTATCCTCTGACTGAAGTCAGAGGTTTTGGAAGTCTTTCTCAGATAAACTTTCCACATTACTTCATGCATGTACCGGAGTTTAGAACCACTAAGAATTGGGGAAGGGGTGGAAATTGACGGCGCAGTCATAGGTAAATTAGATGGCAACAGGTTGGGAATTAGCACGAGTGGCTATCATATTTTATTTTTCTTATAGAGAATCCCGCAGCTGGCATGCCATTGAAGGATGTCGAAATCGGCAGAAGGTACTGCATTAATATTCTGGACTGTGATGAGGCCAAACATACAGCAAGGGCTTACCCCATCAGTAAATCCGAAACCATCGACACGCCAGAAGAGTATTCTGAATTTGTAACCTTAGCAAAAGAGATGGCCCGTGGTTTGTCCGGAGAACTAATACCATTGATTGAGCATGATATGTTCGGATGTGTTCGTGGAAACAAAAAACAAATATCATGATATTTTGAGCGTTATCCCTCTCAGATAGATGTTCGCAAACTTCAGAGCCCAGTACCTGGGTTTGGAGCGAATCATCTCGCGAAATTCCTCTGCTTCATACAGTCTAGTAGTGTCGAATCTTGAAACAAAAATTTGTGACCTGTCGCTGAAACTAAAGCGCTCACAACTATCTTGCTTATTAGGGCAATCAAACCGGCAGAACGAATCATGCGCACGGACCAGTCTTACTTGATGACTATCCCCTTCATACAATCTTCCATACAAATCAAGCTGTCGTTTTCTAAAATCAATGCTATACGGTCTTCGCCTAGGAGCAGCCATGAGCATTTGCAGGTAATCGTCTGGTTCGAACACATCGTTAACGTACTTCCTATCCCTATGACGAAAATATTCTGCCACATCATAGAGGTGGTGCCCTCTTACCTCGATTACTTCAGGAATCTGACCCATTCTCAAACCTAATCCGGAAAAGAATTAAAGAACAATAATCTGTTAGAAAAATATGATATCGTTCATTATACAACCCACAACTAAAGTTGTGGGTTTCTGAACGATGACATCTAGAAAGACTTCTGTATACTATCCTCTGACTGAAGTCAGAGGTTTTGGAAGTCTTTCTCAGATAATATTTTGGGGCATACAACGACCTTTTGAAAAGGGATTTGTACTAAACGAACTTCTTCACGATTTCCTTTATCTCAGCTTTCGTGTAAGCCTTGTATTTTTTCTCTATGGTAGATATTTCAACGTTCCGGGCGGCTATTTTTTTCTCCCCGGCCTTCAGTGCCTTGAGCGCGACCTCAATTGCCTTGTCTTTGCTCATGCCTTCTTTGTATTCATCAACGAGGACCTTTCTCGCGTCCTTTGCACCCCTTCCGATGGCATGCGCCTTCCATTCCCTCATGGTGCCGGAAGGGTCGGTCTCGAACAGCCTGCCATAATTGCACGCGCCCTTCGTATCATTCGATGAGTTGCAGTCCACGCCAGCTATTAGCAGCGATACGCCATAAGGCCTTATCCCGCCCATTTGCGTGAACCTCTGTTTTCTGTCAGATATGTCTTTTACCAATGCAAGTATTTCTATCGACTCGCCATACGTCATTCTGTTTATCTGCGCCTTGACACGTGCGTAGTCCAGGAGCACACGGCAGTCAGCTAGAATGCCGCATGATGCCGCGCCTATGTGGTCGTCTATTTTTGAAACCTTTTCCGTGCTTTCCGGAACGAGCAGTTTCTGCACGCTTCTTGCAGCTACCAGTATGACTCCGCTATTGAAAACCACGCCTACTGCCGTGGTAGCTTTCTCCACAGCCTTTCTTGCGTACTCAACCTGGTACATTCGTCCCTCTGGAGAAAACACCACGATTGCCCGGTCGTATCCCATCTGTCGCATCGGTGCAGGTATTTCCATATAATATCCTCCTCACAAATTTCTGCGGTAATTTACTTCTAGAATTTCAACTGATAATTGGTTCGATAAGTTTATAAACATTTTTTATTTCTTCTCTTCCACGAGCACGGCATTCACAACGCCGTCTCTGCCAGGCCGTGACGTGACGCGCGCTTTTCCAAGCTCAGTATCTATAATAGCGCCTTTTGTGATGATGTTTCTCCTCACCAGATGCGGGTCAGCCGGGTTTTCAAGCACGGTCTTGATTTTTGCCTTCTGCGCCTTTCCGCTGACCATGATGTTTGCCACATTCGATGAAAGCACTGTAATCTTTTCGCCGCCGCCTCTTGTGCGGATAGCCCTCGTCCTGGTCTCTGCCAAATGAGTAGGAATGTAATCTCTGCCCCTCTGGTACTTCTTCTTTTTCTTCAATCGGCCAATCAGGCTTCCTGTCGGCTTCCTTCTCGAGCGCATGTGCCATTGAGTCATTTTAAACACCGAATTAATATCTGTTTATCTTACTGAAATGTTTGAAACACGTCGATATGTACTTGAACTACGTAGTTTTAAAGACACCTCATAAATTTTTGTCTTTGAAATGCAAGAGAACGAAAGTTCTCTGAGCATTTTTAAAACCAATACCTAACATAAAATTTATGAATCTATTTAAACTTACATCTATATATTTGGCATAAATTTTAAAATAGCGAGCTGGATAAACTTGAAAAAGCGAGCTATTTGAAATGAAGAGTCGCTTGAACTTAAAGGAGCGGGCAATTTTGACAAAAAGTCAAAAACAAAAAAGTTTTTTTGTTTGGAGGTTTTTGATTTGGAAAGACCAATAGATGTTTTGAACAATGCAAAAGGAAAACGGGTTTTGATAAAACTGAAAAAAGGGAACGAGATTTCGGGTATCCTGCAGGCAATGGATCTCCATCTGAACATGTGGCTTGAAAACGCCGAACAGATTTCTGAGGAAGGAACTGTGAAGCTTGGCACACTGCTTGTCAGAGGGGACAACATCCTGTACGTATCGCCTGAAAGAGAGAAGGGAGATTAAAACAACGAGCCGGCAATGAAATAACGAGCACGATAGTTTTAACTGTATAATGACGAGTCAGCGAATTTTTATTATAAGCTGACGAGCAATACACAAAAATCGTGCGAGCTATTGGAAAACTGGCGAGTTATAGGAAATTTGGGATTTTTTTGTTTTTATATAGAAGATATAAGAACTTCGTGGGGTTTTTATGACAAAAGGAACACCGTCGTTTGGTGCGCATAACCAGAAGACGCATATACGCTGCAGAAGGTGCGGTCGCCATAGTTATCACAAGCAAAAAGGAACGTGCAGCGCATGCGGCTATCCGAATGCGAAGAGGTACAAAATGGCATGGAAGTGGAAGCCCATCAACCGCGCAAAGAGGAAATTCATAAAACCAAAGCACATGAAGCCAAAAACAGGAAGAGTCGGAAGACACAAGAAAGGAATCTGATATTCAGTTCAAATCTAGCCGGATGGATGTAAATGTTAATGCCTGTTGCAGAAACAAAACCTTCTGTCGCGAAGGTTGAATTAAGTTTCGGCGATTTCTCGGTTAGGGATCCAAATTATCCACTCGCGCGCCCCATTGCACGCTGCAGAACTCCGGGAGATGTCGTGAGTCATATATCAAAACATTACGAGCATGGCTTCACCCTGGATGTAAGTGGACTCGGCAACTTCTATAGACATCAAGGAGAACAAATTGTTAGCGGCCTGAAGGGTAGATATCGCGAAGTCGTTCCTCGGATCCAAGCTGCTCCATAAATATTTTCATTTTAATTTTTCTATTTCTGTTTTTTCATCTAAAATTAAATTATGTGTCCGAAAGGAATATCAATAAATCCCAATTTTGTATGCCTATACCTATATAATCTGAACGGAGTTCAGATATTTCTTTTGGGGCATGCAAAGACCTTTTCTCCAACCGCTGGACGATGCTTTGCATCGTCATTCGCTTCCGAAAAGGGATTTGTAATGGGCCCGACGGGATTCGAACCCGCGACCTTCAGCTTAAGAGGCTGTTGCTCTACCAGATTGCTCAAACCCATCCCTTTTCTTCAACGCTTGCGTTCTTTCTTTTGAAGAAAGAAGGGGTCTACTGAGCTACAGGCCCATTTTCTCTAAGTAGAATTAATTATTAGTTTTGCTTTAAAAACTAATCTGATGTGAATCAGCACAGCGTCAGCGCGGTCGCGCAGCTGCATGCGCCGTATTTGTCCGGCTGCTGCGTGACGTATGCATCACACCATTCTTCCGGGGTCCTGCTCTGGGGCCCTATGCTCGCGCCTTTCGACATCCTGCACAGCGCAGTACACGCATCCCTAGTTATAGTGTAATGGCACCACTTCGTGACGCATTCTATCGGCTCCATGCCATACGCATCCTTGCATGCCTGCGAGAATTCAGGATAATTTGTGTATATATAATTGTTCGTCAAGCCGGCCGCATCCTTGAATGTTGCGCAGTGTTCTGCCACGTATGTCTGTGCTGTCTGGGTATTGACTGTTCTCGTGCTGCTTAACCAAAAGAACGAACCAATCACTAGCAAAACTATAACCACTACCACAATCACCACAACCATTGTAACTGATAATTTCATTAAATCACTCTATGAAAACTTATAATGCCACCATATCTTGAACCTGTTGAACTGTCTCTTTATGTCATCCCTGAAATAAAATGCTACTATGGCCAATACAGGTATGGCTATAATTATAGTGACATAAGATACCCACGACATCTCACCTGTACCCACTTCAATACATCCGCCGATAAATTCGTCATACGTCGTGCCCTCTGGGCACTCACATATTCCTGTATCTGCATTGTATACAGTGCCGTTGGCGCATGCCGCAATCGATGCCATGCATAATGCACTCGAATTGCGCTCGCACTTCACAGTCTCGTCGGCGCTATAGACCTTCACGCGTGTTTCCACCCTTCCTGGACTGCTTGTCGTTTGATTATAGGTGAACACATCACTCTCCTGCGGGTCGCTCTCCTGGCCGAAAACATAGGCTTTTGCGTGGTCGCCACCGCTCCACACCACACTCATGCTGACATCATATGTGTAGTTGCCGATTGGCTGGCAATTTGCCGTGATAGTTGCATCACAATCCATGGGTGAAATCGGGCCAGGGCCGCAATCATCCTTGCATGTATTATCCGCGCATCGTGTCTGTGTTTCATCCGGGCACGGAGGGGTATTAGGCGGCACGCTGGGTCCTGGTCCGCAATCAAATCTGCACGAGCCATCGGCGCACTTAACTTTGCCTGAAGAACAGCCGCTGGGTATTGATGTTTCAGGGCATGCGACCTCAACCTTTTCGCAGCAAAACTGGTTGTTGCTGCATCCAATCTTTCCATAATCATAAGCGCGATAACAAGCTTGCCCGATAGTGTTCTCACACGTGGCTGAGCAATTGTACGGACATTGCGTCGTGTGTCTGCACTCGCATATATTCGAGCAGATATCTATTGTTTTATCATTATTATCATTACAATCCGCATCCTGACTGCACTGAACATTGCCTGCGCACTGCTGGGCAAGGCATCCGCGTGATATTATCCTGTCGGTCTCTGACTGTAGCGTGATATATCTCTCCCTTGCTTCTTTGGCGCCATCCAGCGTAGGATTTGCCAGCACGCTGTCAATGAAGTCAATCAGCTCGCCAATCTTCCTGGCCGCAAGCGCGAGCGCATCAGAGCACTGCTTATCATCATGCAACTCCAGTGCATCATCAGACGCCTGCTCAAGCAGGGCCTTCTTCTCAGTGAGGTTCGCCCGTATCGCTCTCAGTTCATCCAGTCCAAAGTATGGGCATTCATACGTGTAGTTGGGACTGTTTATCATAAGGTCCTTGTAGCTGAGCCCCTCAAATTGAGACACCTTATATAATAAGTAGTATTCGCCAACGTCATCCCCGCAGGCTATGGAACACTTCTTTGATGAAGAGCCGCACAGGCAGCTCCCAGCCGGGCCGCACTCGTTGCTGTCATAGGCTGATTTGCAGTCACCAAGAGTTGAAAATCTTGAGCATACGATGAGCGCAGGAGACGAGCCTGCGAACTTCACGTCTGCAGAGAACACTACTCCGCTCTCCGTGGTGTTGTCGCATTCGTACAAGCCAAGTCCGTTCTTGTAGGTGCAGTTGAACTGTGAATACCCAGGCTCCCAGCAATCCTGCGGGCATGTTTGGGGCTTCTCTCCGCGCTCTGTGTCACACACGCCGTTGCCGCATATCTTCACCTCATAATCCGTGTCGCCGAACCCTGTCAGGTTCTCAAGCGAAGCAGCTACACGGATTTTGTAATGACCATCAAAGCTCGACCTGTTCGAAGTGACAGAAAGCGTGGTGTTTCGCTTGGACTCGCCAGCAATCGTGAGATAGTCGTCACCTAATGTCGCATCCCATCCAAATGGTTTTTCTGCTATAGCAATCATGAAATAGCTTTCTTCGTAAGTAGAATCATCCTTGTTGTTTACCACCACGCTGTATGTCAGCACCTGTTTTGGATAGCCACTCTGTGACGTCGGAACGATATCCACGATTGGCTTCACGTGCAATCCTATCCTGTGCGCGGCATACCGCCTGAATGTTTCCTTCCAGTAGTCGCCTGTTGCATTGATATAAATCCTGTACTCGCCAATGCTTGCGCTCGCAACTGGCGTTACAACCATATTCAGGATTTTGTTGCCTTTCGGAACGGTTGTGTACGCTGGCAGTTCGCACATCCATCCAGCCGGGCATTCGACAGTGAAGTTCAATACAATGGAACCGGATGCGTAGTTTGTGATGTTCACGCGGAAGGTCTTCTCCTTGCCGCCAGGCCCGGTCTGCACAGCAGGCTGTATAATAACATCAGGGTAAGGCGGCGGCTTCACTTCGTAAATAGCAGAGCCGTATACCGTTGTTGCATCGCTGCCTATCGTTCTTATCCCGGTCTTCTCAATCCAGTAGACATCGCTGCTGTCCACAATCAAATCGCCAGGCTCTATCAGGCCTGCTGTGACTGTTTCACACGATGACATGAACACATCGCAGCGCATGATTTTTCCAGGCGTCTTGATGGAATAGAAAACACTGCCTGCTGCGATGCCCTGTATGTTCGAGTCGCTGCGCAGCGTTGCGATGTTAGTGCCATCCCTGCTCGCGCGTTTTATCACGCTACCGTCTTCAACCCAGTAGATGAAATTATTTCCTTCATCCACAGCAATGTCCGTGACACTGCTCGCATTCCCGACAAGCAGGCAGTTGTCACCACTGCAATCTTTCATGCTGTCAGTCTTTGCGACTTTCTTTATGGTGTTCCTGTCAGCGAAATAAATATAACTTGAGTCAATTGCAATCTGCGTTGCATAGCCGTCTGCAATCGTCTTCTCACCGACCCCGTTTTTGTCCACAGCCTTTATTCCATGCTCTGCCCAGTATATCAGTCCGGCATCAGCGGGGTCGACTGCAATCCCAACCGGCGACACATTGGCAAGTATTGTCGCAGGTGTTCCCCCGGACTTCAGGACGCTTTTTATCGCATTCGAGGTTGTGAAGTATATCATTGCGTTATCGCTGGCAACTGACTTTATCCCTGTCACCTTCACGAAATCCCTTGAAGCCTCGCGTGAAATCACGATGGAGACATTGTTCTCCTTCTTTGCGCTCACCGATGACTGGACCTCGAAAAATCCCTGCACAGTTGACTGCGAGTCTATGAGCATGTTCTGAACCTCATCGCCATCAACCGAGAATTTGGATGTCCATCCGCTCGGGACTTCCCTAGAAAAATAAAACAGCGCCTGGTCGCACTGCTGCGGGTCATTGTTCGTTACGTTGACATAGAACCTGCCGATCCTTCCAGACTCCACCACGATTTTCGGCGGGGTGAATGTGACAGTCGGCGGCCGCCGCTTCGTGTAGAAGTAGTCTATGCTCGTTTCGCCGTGCAGCCCGTGCTCATCGCTGTCAGCTTTTATTTTGAATTCATAGTTGCTCTCAGCAAGAACGCGCTTAGGCTCGGCAGCAAACACCACGGTTGACGATTCCCCCAACGGGATAGGCATCACATATGTGTCGCTGAGCTCGCCGCTTGGCAGAACAAATCCCGCGGTGAAATCGCTCGAGCCTTCAAAACTCAGGTCATAGGATATCAATGAACCCACGCCCTCGCTTTCTGTCGGGCTGTTCACAGTCAGCGTGTATAGAATATCTCCTGTGCCGCACTGGCTTACCGGGGTTGCGTCTATCAGCGGGTCTTCTGGCTCTACAACATCAAAGTAGGTATATGTCGAGCCGTAGCTGCCGAATGCCTCCATGAAAATCGTGTAGTTGCCCGGTTCCGGAGCAGTTACCTGATAGCTGAACGTTCCATTGCTATCCGTTTTTATGTCCTTGACCCAGACAACGCCAGATGCTGATCCCGGCGGTGTGATGTGGCCTTTGAAAAGCGTTATCTTCACGCTCGCGCCTCCTGCGCGCTCAGCCGGCCGCGTAGGAGCGAAGTACGTGCACGCGTCGTAATCTACAGGGATGTTAATTATCACATTCGTTCTTGGATTGGTCAGGTCCACGCTTGAATATGCTGTGGAAAGCAGATTGGGATACTTCGGATCACCCTTCGGACATACGGCTTCCCCGCCGCCTGCAAAGCACTGCGTCCTGAAATCCCGGTAGTACCTGCACGCACCCAAGCGCGCCTGCAGCTTTGCAGCTTCTTCTGCTTGAAATAATGTAATCAATGTGTTGATAAGTGTAGCAATTGCGGCAGCTGTAGCTGGATCAATTACCCTGCCTGTTATCTCTGCCCCACTTTTTGTAGCAGCAAACGTCACTTTTTCGCCAGCGATAGGAACTGTCTGACCTTCAACAGTGACGCCACCTGTTAATGATGCAACGCATGCCCCTGTGGCAATGTTGCATGTGTGTTTCAGGAGATCAGCAGTGCAATCTGAATCAGTTTTACACACGCATTTTTTCGTCTTAGTATCGCACTTTAGAGGAAAACAAACCGTGTATCCACTGCAAACAGTGCCACAATCGCGGGGACAATTATCGGGTGTTTCGAGCGGATCGCATACACCATTACCACAATAAGCCCCGGTTCCACCACAATCTACTGGACAATTGTTTTTGGTTTCAAGCAGATCGCATACACCATTACCACAGGTAGACGGTGGCGTACCAGTTCCTCCTCCACCGCCCGAGGTCGTTGGTTTTGTTGGGCAACCCGGTCTTGTCGGATCTTTCACACATTCATAAATATTATACGTCTCAGCTACTGCCTGAATGAACTGCAAGGTCACTATTGCTCCTGAAGGCGATCTGCAACTCGTTTCAGCCTGTATGTAATCAGGAGCAGGACCTGGCTTGCAACTAGCATCAACATGCTTGTTTACCAACCATCCCCAATCAACAGAAGCATCGCAACCTTCTGGATAAGGGCCTGTTATCCAATTTCCCATGCATGTCAGCCGCTGGCCAATGTCCGTGCTCGTCTTTTTCATTACGTAGCCGGTTATCGCAACCGGGTTGTTTTCTATCGTGAGCTGCGGTGAGATGTCAGAAGTTATTATCAGTGATTCAGGAAACGGATTTATCTCCTTGAATGTTATTTTATTCTTCTTCGCTGCAGAGGTTTCGCCGCCTTGGAAAGAGTCAAATATACTAGCCTTTCCTGTTATCTGCCCTGTTGCAGATGAAGGCGCAATCTCGTCGCAGCCCATTAGGGTAGAATTCTCCTTCTGCAACTGCAAACAGATTGCGATGCATTCGCTTTCAGTATCAATGGTTTTTTCCAGCGTTGCAGTCCTGTATGGGTCATCGCATTTATTGCTCCTGTAGCAGTAAAATCTTGTCAGGCTGTCCGTGTCATACTTGCATAGATTTTTCCTTTCTGTGGATGAGGGGCACGGACACAGCTGTCTGCATTGCACGCTCGCCCCTTCCTTGAGGGCCTTGCATTCATTGTCATACGTCTTCCCGTCGTCCCCGCACACAGGCAGGTAATCTTCAGTGCACGCCTCCCCGCTGGTGTAGCTGCCGTACTCGATTCGCAGCAATCTGCCCTTGGTCGATGCAAAATCGTACCTGAAGTAGCTGTCAGGCCTGGTGTCTTTGTTGACATCAATTGATGTCGTGTCTATGATTATCCGGTTTATTGTTATATTCGAGGAAACAACCATCTCTATTGAATTGAACAGCTGGTACTGCTCAAAGCTGATTTCGCAGAAGCCGAATGAAGATGTTGTCAAACCAGTTCCAGTATCGAAATCCACAAGATTCCATTCATGGTCAATATCGTCATTGCATTTTATCTTCAGCATCTTCGCAGAAGGATAACCCGCTGCCGGCCTTGGAATCTCCACCGGCTCTGGCAATCCTATCTGCTGCACATTCTCGCAGGTGAATGTGATAGGAACATTTGCTATAGGAATTTTTTTCGCGTTATACAGTGTCACAACCCCGGTGACCATATCGCCAGAACCATAAACCTTTGTGGTGCATGGTATCAAGTGCTGCATGGCGTACATGAACTCCTGCCCTGACGGTACGCTATAAGAACCTACGGCAAATGGAGAAGAACCCATGCCATTACAGCTTCCGCCGACCGCGCTGAAACCAGAAGAATAAACACTGGGCAGCTGCGAACTCACGGTGTACTGGAGCGAGCCCGTGCCCACAGTCTGCGCATAGCTTCCCTGAAAACTCACGGTCGCGTATTTTGCTTCCGTGCCGCCCCATGCAATGAGCGCATTCACAATATTATAATTCTGGCCTCGGACGCAGGACTTGTCAATAGCAACAGCAAAAGCCTTGTCAGAACCGAGGGGCGTTCTCACACAATAGCAGGTCTGGCTCTGTGAATCAGGGCACTTGTCAGAGCCCGCAGGAAATATCAAGCTGGAATCCTGCGCTGGAACAGTATAGTACGGAACATAACCGCCTCCAAACTGCTGGTTGCATTGGGCTTGCGTCGTATACACAGTCCCGTAAGTTGCTTGGCATGCCTGCACATCAGCAGTATTTGAACTATAAACACATCCAGTAGACCTTTGATTAATCTGGTACTGCTGGCTGCTACAGTATCCCTGACCTTGAGAAATGCAACTCGTGCAGCTCGTTAGCGCCACTGATGAAGAGCTCGAAGAAGTCTGGATGCAGTCACCGCTTATGGCATTCATGTTTTCGCATGCCTTGCGGCATGCGCTCTGCGGCAGCTGGCACACGCAGAGCTTTCCCCCGCTTATGCAGTCAGGGGAATTCGCCCTGAGTGGCATTTCGGTCTCCTGATAAACCAGCCCTGCTCTGTCCCTGCATTCGCCGCCGGTAGCGCCATAAGCAGAATACGCAGTCTTGCACTGGTCAGCGCACGTCTGGGCGTTTTTTGTGGTTGATGTTGTAGTGGTTGTTGTGGTGGTTGCAGGAAGCGTGCTACAAGCAGGATATGTATCCTTGCACTTTTGCCTGCAGTTTTGCTCAGTAAGTTGCGTAAAGGTGGTGGTGTGCCACTTGTTGTCATTCTGGCACAGCATTATATACCAACTGCTGAACGTATAGATGTTCGGGTCTTGCACGCATTTTGCCTCCGGTTTGGCTGGGGTGTAAACACAGTCTTGCAACTGCTGTGTTGTCGGTGTCTGTAATGCTTTAGCAACCAGAGGAGTATCTAGCTTGAAGTCTTGAGCAAATGTATCATCTGATAGGTACGCATAAACATGGATGATGTAATTTCCATAGCTTATTTTTGTACCATCATTGTTCTTGCCATCCCAGGATGTTACTGTGCTATCCCATTTGTTCCATGTGTATGGATAGCTTGTGGGTGTGTTGAAAGGGGCAAAATCTTTTACAGGCTGGCCCGATTCAGAAAGCACTTTAATACTGCTTTTAAAACTGCCTTGATTGTAATTTATTGTTATTTTTACACTCTCTCCTTTCTGGGGATCAAACTCTGTTTTGTCCAAGGATACTGATACAACAGGCTTCTTGACACAACATGTTTTCTCAAGGCATCCGAAATTAACTCCGACTGAACTCGCCATTAAAGTGAGATCTATGCAATCGCTGTCTACATTACAGCTGTCAGAGTATCCGACCTGTTTCGTTAGAGTACAGTCTGTGTAGCAATAATTCTTAGAACCAGCCGGCTGGTCCTGCAGCCAGCATTTCATATTTGGTGCTGCTTGACAATCTGCATTGGTTTGGCACTGAGCTCCTTTCACCATCGCCGGTGTAACCAGCATCACTGCGACTATTGCCGCAATAAAAATCATTTTCTTTTTCATACAATTCACTTATTCCATAATCACTGGTGTGCAATAAGCTTTCACGACCTCGTTCGAGCTGGCGACATCCATGTTGTGGTTGTTCAGATTGTCCGGGGTGCGGTAGATAATATAATCAACGTACACGAATCCTGTCAGGTTCGTGCTCAGGTTCAAAGCTGCGAAGCGCTCTCTCATCATCGGGCTTGAAAGCGATACAGCAATCTCTTTCCCAGAATAGAGATGGTCATCCGTCGTCTCAGATACCAGTCTGTATGAAGTGTCGTTCGTGCATGAATAAGCAGTTGGATTCAGCAAATCCATTCCCGTAGTGGATATGGCCTCAATGCTGCAATCTATTGCGGTCCCGTTGGTCGTTGTTATGGTCACAGCCTTGCCAATAAAGGAATCTCCTGTTATAGTGAAGGAGTAGTTTGTTTTAACAATAGAAAGGGCTGTATAGTTTACGTTAAATGCCATCTTGAGCACTTCAGGGTCGTGCTGCGACAGCAGCTTCTTGCACCAGTTCTCGTCATAGCGAGGTTGCGGTATCAGGTTGAAGGAGGAAAGCATGAAAAAGACGATTATGCCCATGCCGATTATGATAACGCTCAGAACAAGCAGATGCACGGTGTGCGCTCTGTTTGCCTTGCTTATCGGCCCGATGCCGCCGCCGTATTGTCGAATCCCCTGACTCCCAAAAACACTTTTCATAAATATATATTCACGGGGTTTATAAAGAATTTTTGCGATAATTATGTGATGCGATTCAATCCGAGCATTATTATGCACTGACACCGGAAATAGGAGTAAACACGAACCCATCTTTTGTTTTACTTCTAAGGGTGGGTGAAATTGATGTAAGCAAATTATTTTATTTATAATTTAGTTTGCTAACATCAATTCTGGTTGGGAATGGTGTGTGGGTTCTAAGGTCTGTTGAAGAAAACTAAAACCTGACGCGCTTTTCTATCATCACAGCGAACAATGCTACGGCTAAAGCGCCCAGAACAACAAGCGCCTGCTCCTTTGGAGTCATTTGTATGATGTTTCCGAAAATCGCCCCTCCGCCGAGCCAGAACAGCACTGCAAAGAAATAGACCAGCAGGAACAGAAAAATCAGCAACGCTGCCCTTGAACGCTTTTTTGGCATACAAGGAATTGCTTCAGTGATTTTAAATAAGTTTTAAGCAGTCTATTTTTATGAAACTCGAAGGCCAGCCATACGATGTTTTTGAAGACAGCCGCGGAAGGATAATGAAATACGACATCAACGGCTCGAGATTCAACGTCCTCTTCACAAAAAAAGGAGCCTTGCGCTCAGGCGATTTTCATCCAGCAGCGCAGTTCGACCTCGTTCTTTCCGGCACGATAGAGATAATCCAGAGATTAGGAAAGAAGAGTGTTTCCAGGAAAATAAAGGCAAACGAGATGATAGCCATCCCAAAAGACGTCCCGCACCTCTTCAAGTCAGTGACCGACAGCGTGGTCGTGGAGTGGTGGGACGGCCCGTTCAAGGCACAGTACTACAAGCCATACAGGGATATCGTGGACAAACAGCTGAAGAAATAGTTTTTAGTTAATAGGAACAAGCTTGGTCATATCTTGACCTCAATCCTTTGGATTCCGACAAATTTCATGTCAGGTATCTCTTCATGCTCAGCTTCCAGACAGACCTGTATAGCTTCCCTTACTCTTTCCATCGCTTCCTCGATCGTCATGCCTTGCGTGTAGCATCCTGGTATGTCCACGGCCTTTGCTACATAGACCCCATCTTCATCTTGCTCTATCACAATATTGAATATTCTCTTCATTAATAGCACCTGATTTAATAATTAGAAGTATTTATTTAAGGTTTTTGTCGTCATTTAAGTAAAAACTTGTCTACTTCCTTCTTCGCCTTCTCCTTCTTACGCTGGTGCTCTGCGAGAAACGCCTTTACCTTTTCAGCCAAGTTCGACTTCACCTCGCCGCTTGTCAATTTTCCGCTGCGGTAATCGTCGAAGATTTTCTTTACCTTGTTGTCGTCCTCTTCAAAGAAATAATACAGGTACTGGCAGGCGACATCGATATCAGGATTCCCCCCGCTCTTGCGGTGCTCCTCCAGCGACCCCGCTCCTCCGCTGAATGCCCGTTTTATCTTCTTTTCCGCCACAGAGGGGTCGTCGTTAAGGAATATGCACGATTCTGGCTTGGACGAAGACATCTTCCCGCCCTGCAGTCCTATCAGGAACTTGTGATAGGTCGAGGAAGGCTTCATGAAACCCGCGCGCTCTGCGATATCGCGCACCAGCCGCATGTACGGGTCCTGGTCCACGCCTATCGGAACCACAACCGGCTTCGGCCCGCCGAACTCCTCCAGCTGCGGTATCAGTATGTGCGCACTCTGAACAATGCTGTAGAAAATCTGGCCAGGATTCGTATCATTATTGAAGCCGAATATCGCCTTCACGGTCGAGAACGTGGTCTTTGTTGAAATTTTTACAGCCAGCTCATAAACCTTCTTGTATTCGGTTGAGATGAAAATCCTTGTCTTTTTCGAGTCAAAACCGAGCGCAATGATAGAGGGAATTACATCGTTGAGCGCGGTCTGCTTCGCCTTTTCCAAATCATCTGTTTTGCGGAAAACATAGGTCTCGTCATTCGAGATTGGAATGAAGACATCCGCGCCATGGTCCTGGAAGAATTTTGCCTGGTTAAGAAACATCAGATGCCCCAGATGAAGCGGGGACGAGGGATTTATTCCGGTGAGCACTGCAAACCGTCTGCTTTTTGTAATGGCATCGTTCACCTGACCGAAGTCCCGGTGTCCGAACACGATACCGCGGCGGTACATGAGCGAGGGCTTCTTTATTTTATGCAGGTACGGCTCCATGTTCTCGATGCCAAACTCCTTTCTTACAGCATCGTAGTCGATGTCGCCCTCCACCTTATCCACGGAAATTTTTGTCATAGCAATCACATTATTATGATAACCGCATCAAAAAAATATGCGGTAATTTTATGCATTGTCCTAATGTTTTAAAGCTTCCTTCCCCAGATGTACCAGTAATCAGTGAGCTTGCTGCGCTCTTTCCTGACATGCACTTCTATCTTGTCATCAAAAAGCTTCCTTACCGTTTTCTCATCCTTCAAGAAATCAGGCGCAGGCACGCCGAGCGATTTGCCAAATCCCAGAAACGAAAACCGGCCGCCCCTCTTCAGCATCTTCATGAGTTTTTTCACCTGCTCCTTCGGGTCGTCAAAATATTCAAGCACGCCCACTGCCACGATTGCGTCAAAGCTCCCCAGTCGAAGCTTGGAATGGGATTCCTTTATTAAATGGACATTGTGAATCCTGTGGTGGTTTGGCGAACCATCCACCTCTTCTATGTGTATTTTTTCCCTTTTGAATTTCTGCAGCTCGTTCCTTACGCGGTTTGCAGCATGCTCAAGCTGCTTCCTGCTCAGGTCGACCGCGACCACCTCGCCTGCGGTGACCCTTCTGGCCAGTGTTGCAGTTGTCATACCCGTGCCGCAGCCGAAGTCCAGCACGTCGTCGTTTTTCTCGAGTCTCAGCTTATTCACAACCTTTCTTATCTCCTCATCATTGTACCAGACCGGGAACAGTCTGTCCCATAAAAACGAAATCCTGTCGAAGAATTTCTCCACGAATTTTGTGTCAGTCCTAAGCTTTATCATCATGTAGAAAGGTATCCCGAAAAATATCAATATAATATCAAGTGTCAGGATTGCCAGCGCATTCTCAGCATAAGCAACCCACGCAACAAGCATGGCCAGGCAGAAAATAGAGATTATGACCGGCCCTGACCTACCAAAAGGCGCTCTGAACGGCCTGCTTAGGTTGGGCATTGTAATCCGCAATTTGAGCACAGAGAGAAAAACAATGACATAGGTGATTATCACGAGCGGCACGACCAGCGAGAGCAATATCATGTAGCTCCCAAGCCCGACAAGCACGATTATGAAGCTCACGACTGCCTGGAAGATTATTGCTTTTTTTGGAGTTCCGTGTCTCTTGTCAATCTGCTTGAAGCTCTTTGGATAGACATTATCCCGGGACATGGCATAGAGCAGGCGTGGGGTGGAGACAATCCAAGCCGCAGCTGTTCCTATCAGCGGCAGAAACAGCAGGAGCATGAAAACGCCTGCACGCTCCTGAAATATTGAATTGACGACAGTGGTGGCTGATGTTCTCTCGTTTGTGAACAGCGACCAGTTTGTGGTTCCCATAACCACCACGACAAACATGATGGTTATCAGCGAAATTATCACAGTGGACAGCACGAGTATCCTTGGCAGCAGCCGCCGGGAATCCTTTATTTCTTCAGCCAGGTAGGTAACACCATCCCAGCCGAAAAACAGGTTTGATATGAAAAAGAGCGTGATGAATATCATCGATACGGGCTGGCTGAAAAATGGCGAGAAGTTTGCCAGGTTGATGGATGGCGCGCCCTTCACTATCAGGATGAGCGGCAGCAGTATTCCCAGAATCCCGAAGAGCATCAGTATCTTTGCGCTACCCTCTATCCCGCGGTACGTGATGTAGTTGAATATGAGTATGAAACCCAGCGATATCAGCGCGTCAAAAAGAAAGGATGAGTTGGGAAATAAAATATAGAGCGACCCCACAAGCGAGATGGCTATCACTATATTCGCAGTAATCCACGATGTCCATCCAACGATGAAAGATGGAAACTCGCCGAACGACCTCTTCGTGTATTCATACACCCCCCCTGCCTTTGGAAACATCCCAAGCAGCTCTGCAAAATACGTGGCCATCAATATTGCAGCGACAGCCATTATCACCCATGCTATCAGGGAAGCGGGCCCTGACATGCTGGCAGCCATGGCTGGCATGAAGAATATGTCCACCCCAAGAATTGCGTTTATTGAGAGAAACAGCAGCGTATACCAGCCTATGCGCTTTTTGGGTATTTTATAGTTGCCACGCTCATGATTATTTTCAGCCATAATCTTATTATTAGCCGGGTATTAAAAATAATTTTTATGATAACGAGCAACGAATGTGCGAGCTATATGTATGATAACGAAATGCGAAGCATTGAGCAATATGCACAACAACGAGCGCCGAAGGCGTGAGCTATAGTCATATAGATTAAGAAATCCTAAACTCCCTTCTTCAGAATCTTCTGCATTTCGTGCGCGATTAGCCCGGTTACCGAGACGCCTATTATCAGAAGCCAATCCGTGATGGCGAGCGGCATGGTCTTGAAAATCGGGTTGAAGTATGGAACATAGATTATCATCAGTTGGAGGGCGAATGTTATAGACAATGCGATTATCATCTTCCTGTTCGATAGTATTCCTGCTTTGTAGATAGGCTGCTCAGACCTGAAGCTGATTGCGAGGAATACCTGGAACATTATCAGCGTTGTGAATGACATGGTGAGTGCATACATGTAATATTCCGGCGGCTCTTCTGCTGAAAGCGGCATCCCATACTGCCAGCCGCGGGTTGTGAGGGAGTAATAAAAT
>Ga0315293_10002036_pt1 | contig 19518 bp, 21 predicted proteins | sample YL17G13_20_MG_FD_203071 | JGI IMG/M metagenome (GOLD analysis project Ga0315293, IMG submission 203071) | Sediment microbial communities from Yellowstone Lake, YNP, Wyoming, USA - YL17G13_20 | ecosystem: Environmental > Aquatic > Freshwater > Lake > Sediment | place: USA: Wyoming | collected... | reverse complement strand
TGCACCTGTTAAGTTTTGCCTTGACGGTGCGTAACTGGTTTTCAATGCTCTGAAGTTTTATTAACCCATTTAATACAGGTCCCATTTATGCTCCTCGTATAGCGTACTCGTGTGCCGGTCTTTACGGTTGGCACACAAGGAAATGCAAATCACCTATGAAATTTTCAAAACCAGTATTATGCCAATTTCTGTTCTAAACTGCAATAGAAATTTTTGCCTTTTTTAAGCGTCGGGCAATTGATATAATTGCAGTGCCATGAAACAGTTACTGAAAAAACTTGTAGATGCGCAATCGACGGTTGAAAAAGGCGAACTGGCGGCGGCGAAGGTGATTGGGGAAGAATTTGCCAAATCAGGCATAGCATCGGTGATTGACAGATGGGAGCAGACAAGGGCAAATGTTACAGCCACGATAAAATCGAGCGGTGAAAAAAAAGGGATTTTGTTTGCCTGCCATCTTGATGTTGTAGGGCCCGGCGAGAGGAAGTGGACACATTCGCCTTTTAATGCCGTGGAATCGGGAGGCAGGATTTACGGCAGGGGCGCAGCGGATATGAAGGGCGGGATAGCCGCGATTGTCTGTGCTATAAAAGACATTGTCGATTCGGGCGTAAAACTAAAAGGCGATATAGTATTTGCGGCAACGGCAGGCGAGGAGACCGACAGTTGCGGAACAAAAAGATTTGTCAGAGGCTTTGGCAAAGGCGAGGGGAAACTTGCGGGAGTGGTTATACCTGAGCCGACGGATTTTGATGTTATAACGGCTCATCGGGGATTGTTATGGCTTGAGATTGTTACCGCAGGCAAAAGTGCGCACGGTTCGACGCCTCAACTTGGTATAAATGCGATAAGCATGATGAAGATGCTGCTCGATGAGCTTGAGCATTATAAGATTAAGGCCCGGCCCCTAAGGGGCAGGCCGCATAAGCTGCTCGGGAATTGTTCAATGAGCGTCAACACAATTTCTGGCGGCAAAGCGATTAACGTTGTGCCGGACAAATGTCGTATTGAGATTGATATTCGCACGCTGCCCGGACAAAGCCGCAAAGATATTATCGAGGATTTGCGGAAGGTTTTTGCAAAGCTGAGACGAAAAAATCCCAAATTCAAGGCTGATATTTCCATTGTGCGAAGTGTAGATGCGTTCCAGACCGATTGCGACTGCGAGTTTGTACGAAGTTTTTGTGCAGCGGCAGGAGTACGCAAAACCAAAGCGGTAGGTTTTACCACCGATGGTCCCGATTTTGCCCGGTTTGGCGCACCGGTGGTGGTCTTTGGGCCTGGTAAGCCTGAGCTTTGTCATAAGAGCGATGAATACATTGAGATTGCAGATGTTCAAAGGGCGGCGGAGTATTATAAAGAAGTGATCTTGAAACTTTTGGCGTAGCGGAACTGATTTTGGTTTTCGCTGTATCAGTTTGACTTTTCTTTTTCGCCGAGCACATATCCAATCGCAAAAGTCATTGATGTCCCTATGACTATGAGCCAGCTCCAGGCAAGATGGATTACGCCGCATTTGGAGAGAATTAAAACGAGCGCCATTGCTACGGTGCTTGCAATCATCGCAATGACGTTTCCCCAGTTGGATTTTCGTTTAGTGAGGATTCCGAGCAGGAAAACGCCAAGAGCCGCTCCGCCTGTAACCGAGACAATCTGAAAGGCAAACCACAGAATGCTCTGCACGGGCTGACAGGCAAAGGCAATCAACGCTAAAATTATGCCAAAGCCGACCACCGCTATCCGCGAAACAAACAGGTAATGTTTTTCAGATGCACCGCGTTTGATAAGCGGACGATAAATGTCGGTAACAAAAGATGAGGAAAGAGAGCTAAGGGGCGAATCAATGCTTGCCAGGATAATTGCCGCAAGAACAAGACCCTTCAGGCCGGCAGGCAGGACATTTACCACGAAACTCGACAGTACCTCTTTTGCCTGTGCCGGCTGCGTTACCTGCGGGTTCTGCTTATAGAATACAAATAACAGCGTGCCGACGGCGAGGTACATAATAATTATGGGCAGCGATGCGAATATGGTTGACAAAATCGCCCGCTGACTTGACCTGCGTGTATCAACGGTGAGCAGCCGCTGGACAAGTTCCTGGTCTGCGCCGAAGACGGCAAGGCCGATGAAAAATGCGTTGGCGGTTCCGGCCCAGAAAGTTGTGGGGTCATTAAGGTTGAGATTGAAATTAAATAAGCTCAGTCGGCCTGCCTGTCCTGCGGTATGCCAGATTTCGGTGAAAGAGCCGTTAAGTTTTGAAAAAATATAAATAACCAGTGCTGCGCCGGTGAGATAAAAGATAATCGTCTCATAAGCACCCGACCAGACAACGGCCTTTATACCGCCAAAGCCGATGAGGATGATGCTGACGAAGGTGAATAGCAGGAGCGTTTGTGCAAGAGTCCAGCCCATTATGATTGCAACGGCAAAACAGGCGGCGTAAAGGCGGACGCCTGAGCCGACAAGGCGGGTAATGAAAAAGAAGATTGAGCCGGCATACTGGGTTTGAGGCCCGAATCGATGTCTCAAAAATTCGTATATGCTGGTGCAGTTATGCTTGTAAAAAACCGGAATAAATAAAAATGCGACGAAAATTCTGGCGGCGGCAGAGCCGACGAAAAATTGCAGATATTGCCAGTTCTCGCTGTAGCCGGTCGCGGGGACGCTGATGATTGTTACGGCACTTACTTCGGTAGCAACGAAGGACAGGCACGCAACAACCGTAGGGACACGCCTGTGGCCGAGAAAGAAATCGTTTGTGTCGTCCTCTTTTCTGCCGGCGACATAAGCTATAAGAAAAAGCATCCCGACAGAGAGGAATACGACGATTAAGTCCGCAAGCACCAGAGAGCCGCTTAACTGTTTTACAAAAATCTGTTCCATTTGTTATTGGCTGATGGCAGAACGCAGGGATTGTCCGCAATCGCGGAGAATCTTCAGGGCTGTTTTTAAGTCAACTTTTTTAACCTTCATCACGATGGCCGATTTGACAAGACCGTCAGCTTTTTTAAGAAGGGATTTTGCGGCGGCTCTTGACAGGCCTGTAGTTTCCATTATTATCCGCTCGGAGCGGTCATCGAGTTTTTTATTGGTTGCCCGCAGGTCGACCATCAGGTTACCGTATACCTTGCCGATTTTTATCATCGCTGCGGTTGTGAGGGTATTTAGGACAAGTTTTGTCGCCGTTCCCGCCTTCATTCTCGTTGAGCCGGTAATAACTTCCGGGCCGACGACAGGGTTTATGATGATATCGGCGGGGATGTACTTTACGGCCTGTGGGGCACAGGTTATAAAAATCGTCGCTGCGCCGATTTGTTTTGCTTTTTTCATTGCACCGAGGACAAAGGGCGTAATGCCGCAGGCGGCTATGCCGACCACGACATCGGCGGGTTTGAGATTTTTTTTGGCAATCGCTTTTGCGCCGTTGTCGGCGATATCCTCTGCCCCCTCGACCGAGCGGACAAGTGCACGACGGCCGCCGGCGATGATTCCCTGCACCATTGAGGCCCTGACGCCATAAGTCGGGGGACACTCGGCAGCGTCAAGGGTTCCGAGCCGGCCGCTTGTGCCTGCGCCGACGTAAAACAATCGGCCGCCGCTGTTGAAACTTTGCACAATAACATTCACTGCGGCGGCGATGCGTTTTCGTTCTTTTGCAACGGCAGGGGCAACGAGCATATCCTGACTATTAATGATATCGACAATCTCAATGGTTGAACGGCGGTCGATGTCGGCGGTTTTGAGATTTCTTTTTTCAGTTGTAAGTTTGCTTCTATCCTTCATATTTTTCCTGGTATGATTTTTCCGAGCACGACAGACGTTTTTGCGCCAGTGGCGGAAGGGACATTATTGGGTATGCCTCGAATGGTTTGGCCGGCCAGTATCGCAAATGATATGGCCTCTTTGGCATCGGTATTTATACCGAAATCATCGGTGAGCAGAACCTTTGCGGGCTTGATTTGCTCTTTGAGCATTTTCACGAGCGTCTTATTTTTTGCGCCGCCGCCGCATAAGATAACCTCATCGGGCAGCAGCGGCAGAAAACGCCTGTACGCTGCGATTATGCTCCGGGCGGTAAATGCGGTTACTGTGGCCAGGATGTCGGCTGGTTTGAGGCCGGCTTTGGCGGCGGTGTTATAAAGGCGGTTTGAAAATGCGGCGCCGAACTCTTCTCTGCCGGTCGATTTCGGCGGGCGCCTTTTGAGGAATTTATGCTGCATAAGTTTTTCCAATAAGCGGGCGTTGACTTTGCCTTTTGCAGCGATTTTGCCGTCAACGTCATAGCGGTATCTGCCTTTGGTTATCAGATTGGCGATATGGTCGATTATCATATTGCCCGGGCCTGTATCGAAGGCAAGTACATCTTTGATGTCGGCGCGGGCCTTTAGCCAGGTAAGGTTTGCGATGCCGCCGATATTCTGGACGATGCGATTTTTCTTTTTGTGGGAAAAGAGGAGATAATCGGCATAAGGGACAAGCGGGGCACCTTGGCCGCCGGCAGCGATATCGGCGGGACGAAAATCTGCAACTACTGTTTTTCCCGTACGTCGGGCAATGATGCAGGGTTCGCCGATTTGTAAAGTCGAGCGCAACAATAGCTTGCCGAAGCGGGTGCCTTTTGGGTTGTGATAAATTGTCTGGCCATGCGAGCCGATGAGGTCTATGGAATTAATGCTGATGCGGCTTTTGCGGCAGAGCTTCAGGACGGCGTCTGCAAAAACCTCACCAATCGCAAAATTCAAATGACAGATGTCTGAAACCATAGATTTTTCATTGCTGAAAAGTTTTGAGATGGCTTTACTGACACAGGGTGGGTAAGGATATGTGTCAAAAGCGAGCACCTTCACCGCGTCTATTGCGAAATCGATTATCGCAACATCAACGCCGTCAGCGGACGTGCCGGACATAAGGCCTGCGATACGCAGAGAGGCCTGTTTTGAAAGTTTTCCGATGGATATACCTTTCCGCATCACTTCCTCGATAACTTCAGACTTTCATTTTCGACTCGCCTGAACAATTTCAGACTGTCTCGCAGCCGCGACGGTTTATTTCTTGCCAGCCAGAGTGCCTGGAAATCCTTTGCTATTTTGTGCATCTGATGTCCTATTTTTCGCAGCTGGCCTGCAGGGATATTTTTGCCGCTTCTCATTTTCTTTGCCGCTAATGCCCTTTGAGCAGCAAGGCAATCCATCCGTGCAGCGGTTTTAAGCTCTCGCAAAGCCAGCCGTTCAAATTCACCCAGGCCTTTAACGGCAGCAGGCCAAATCGAATCATCACAGAACTGCGATACAATCGTCTTTAGCCCTTTTTCAGTTGTCGCATCGATTCTGCTTGGAGTTATTACCTTATTATTCTTCATCGGCTCGATGAGGGTATAAAAAAGAGCGGATTCATTTCGATACGGCGCACCGCAGGTTGAATATGTGCTGCCGAGCAGTTTAAGGGCTTTGGCGAGTTTGCTGCCTGCCTGCCCCTTAGGGGCCTGGCCGAAAACGCTTTTGCAAAATCTCTGCGTGAAGGTTTTGTCATCGACGTCTTTGGAGTTCCACGAATGAGCGGCACCGTGGGCAAAGCCGTGCAGACTTACGCCGAGGAAATTGCGGTGGCCATTGTCGCCCCAGTCGGTATTGAGCAATCCCTCGGAGCGGTACTTTAGCCCCTGTGCCGCAAACTCGGCGACATTACCCATCGCATTGGCCAACCGCGTGCCATGGGTATTCCATGAGCTTGTCCCCGGGCAGACCATAAAGGGCAGTTTGGCTTTAGCAATTTCCTTTGTCCTGCTGACTCGCTCGCCGCCAATATTGTAGTCCCAGTTTAGCATCACTACATCTTTGGGGATTTCCTTTAATAGTTCAGGGTGTTCGAGGACGATATCGGCCCAGACGTTCATTCGTTTGTTGTGCTTTTGGCACAAATGGTAGAGCTTCATAAAATATTTGAGGTAAACCCGTCCGATGCCAAGGCGTTGGGCTGATTTTTTGCTCCTGCCTTTGCCGAGTTCCCAGGGTTCATCACCGCAGACATTGAAATCGACGGCCTGAAATAACGGTACGAATTCCTCATACAATTCTCGGATAAGCTTAATCGAGCCTGAGTCCGTGGGGCAAAGAGTCGTTCCGCCCGGCAGGCCGCGGAAGCCGGGCAGCTCACCGAGGTGCTGATATTCGGGCAGCATTAAAATCTTTTCCATGTGTCCGAAACTTGCCAGCGAACCCACGAGCCGAACATGATGAAGTTTGCAGTAATCCTGTAAGGCTAAAATCTCATCGCTTGTAAAAGGACTATAGCCCCTGCCGATAGCAGGATGTCGGCTGAAGGTAAAGACATTTTCAATATAAAGCTGAAGTTCGTTTATCTTCCAGTGCGCCAGCCGGCTGACAAGCTCCTTTAGTGTGTCAAGTTTCGGCACCTTGCCGCGAGAGCAGTCGAGGTAAACGCCGCGGCGCGCAAAGTCAGGCCAATCTTCTATTTTGCAGCAGCGCAGGTTTCCATTTTCAAGGGCAATTAAGTCCATGAGCGTTTGTATCGCATAATATGCCCCCGCATCACCGGCAGCAGTGATTTCTATTTTGTCCGGCAATATCATCATTTGGTAAGCTTCCCTGTTCTCGAGGCGGCTGTTGCATCTGATACGAACGGCAGCAGGCCCCTTAGGGGCAGGCAGAAAGGCAGTTGAACCGGCAGGTCCATTAGGGGCAGGCCAACAAAATTTGCCCGCCAGATTAACATATCTTTTGACAGGAATTAACAACTTCGCAGCATCCATCTGCTCTGCTCCATAAATGCAATCCGTTACGAATAATCCAATGCCGTTAAAACAGATGTTATCACACTAATATCGCACTGAGCAATGTTTTTTATTTTCGAACTTGACAGGGAGGGTAAATTGTTTTAGAATCAAAATAGAATAAAGGGTGCGGGATTCATCTGAATCTCGTAGGCATGTCGGGGTGGTCGGGCCGCCACCTAATAAATCGATTCATACGATTTTTAGGAGACGGACTATGTCTAAACAAAGTGAACAAACCGTTAAGAGTACCGAACCGGCCACCAGTAAGCAGGACAGCATTGCCGGCCTTTTGGCAAGAGTTTTCTGGATGCTTATCGGTAATATGGTCCTGGTAATTTCAATGATAATCATTTTTCAGTATAAAGACAGTATGTTCCACGCGGCCGATTTGGTTTTCTGGATTACAATAGCGGCTCTTATATTAGTCAGGTATCTGGACATCAAATTCTGGGGTGGTATGACTGCTGCAGGTGGGCCGGCCACAATAGCCAACTGGAACAGGTATGCCGCTGCGTTATTGATTGGCTCGGTGGGGGTATGGGCACTATCTCACGTGGTCAATTATCTGATTACGTAAGGTGTTTTCGATTAGAGAAACGCATCGAACGCCGAAAAATAGTTTTGATAAAATCGGCTGTAAGGCAAAAATTTTTGCCGCCAAACCTGCATAAAACTGGTATCATTCTGCAAATTATATCTTTTTGAAAGGTAATGCAAAATGACTGATAACCTCAGTATTTCCATGCAGAATATGTTTCAGATAGTAGTACCGTCCATAATCGTTATTGTCGTGCTGTTTGCGGGCTATGCGATACGGAAGATTCTTTTTACGCGGCTTTCCAACTGGACACAGCATTCAAAATCGCAGATTGAAGATATTATCATAAGCTCAACAAAGGGGCCATTCATAATATGGTTTCTTATGCTCGGTATATACCTTGCACTTAAATTTTCGCAGCTTCCTGAAAATATTGTCGTTGTCGCAGGCAAGATATTGTTTGTTCTGGGTTTGCTGTCGGTAACTTTGGTTCTGGCAAATGTCTGTTCCCGCATAATAGTGGCATACTCGAGCAAATTTGAAAAGACGCTGCCCGGCGTGTCGCTTACCCAGAATATCGTCCGCATCATAATCTTTGGGGTTGGAATTCTGATAATCTTAAACGGGCTGGGGATTTCCATAACGCCCATCCTGGCCACATTGGGCGTCGGCGGACTGGCTGTCGCGCTTGCTTTGCAGGATACGCTTTCAAACCTCTTCGCCGGTATTCATATAATTACAAACAGGATTATCAGGGTCGGCGATTATGTGAAGTTAGAAACCGGTGAGGAAGGATACGTTATTGATATTAACTGGCGGACAACAAAGGTAAAAATGCTGACCAATAACGTGATTCTTGTCCCCAACGCAAAAATGGTGCAGACAAACATAACCAACTATTACTTTCCTGAAAAAGTTCTTGTGGTGCAGGTTAACCTCGGTGTGCATTACAACAGTGACTTAACGCAGGTTGAAAAAGTTACTTCTGAAGTGGCAAAACAAATTATGTGCGAGGTGCCTGGCGGCGTCCCGGAATTTGAACCTTTCATCAGATACAACTCGTTCGGTGATTACAGCATAGGATTTGCTGTCATCATGCGGGCTAAAGAATTCGCGGACCAGTACCTGATTAAGCACGAGTTTATAAAACGGCTTCATGAGCGGTACAATAAGGAAGGCATAGTGATTCCGTACCCAATCAATGCGGTTAACTATGAGCAGGAAGGCGGTAAAAAACTGCCTTGACAATGATATGAATGAAAATTTATTTATAATTGGCGGGTTGTCGGCGGTTATGGGGATGGTTCTGCTTCTTCCTTTCCTTTCAAAAAAAATCGAAGAGGAACTCGAAGCGTTTCTTTTCATAATGGGAATTATTTCGGTCAGCATCTCGCGGCTGTGGAGTTGGCATCTTGTTGAGGAAGCCTTGCTTGAGCCGATTAAGATAACCCTTGCCGTTCTGATTGCGGGTCTGTTGTTTCGGCTGATACGCCCCAAAATCGGCAAATGGGTACAGTCGGCGATAAGCAGATTCGGGTACGGCACAGTATTTTTCATCGTCGTGGTCGGCCTGGGTCTATTAAGCAGCGTCGTTACAGCCATTATTGCAGCTTTAATTTTAGCAGAGGTCGTAACGGCAATAAAACTGCCCAAAAGCACCGAGACAAGGCTTGTCATCATCGCATGTTTTGCTATCGGGCTGGGAGCGGTGTTGACGCCGCTGGGCGAGCCGCTTGCTACGATAGCAATTTCCAAACTCAAAGGCGAGCCTTATCACGCTGACTTTTTTTTCCTTTTCAGACTGCTTGGCAAATGGGTTATCCCCGGCGTTTTGGCACTGGGAGTCTGTGCGGTATTATGCCGAAAGTCAGCAGCAGGTAATGGAGGTACGCTTTCAGAAGACAAGCCCGAAACATACCGGACTGTGATAATCAGGACTGTAAAGGTTTATCTTTTTGTGCTTGCACTGGTGCTTTTGGGTACCGGCTTCACGCCGGTCGTGGAACAGTACCTTGTCCACGTCTCAGCGAGAACACTGTACTGGGTTAATATTGTCTCTGCGATTTTGGACAATGCGACGCTGACAGCAGCGGAAATAACGCCGGCAATGCCTCTTTTGACAGTGAAATATGTGCTTTTGGGACTATTGATTGCAGGCGGTATGCTGATTCCGGGAAATATCCCAAACATCATTTGTGCAAACAAGCTGTCGATAAAAAGCAGGGAATGGCTGGTTGTCGGCCTGCCTCTCGGCCTTATCCTGATGGTGCTGTATTTTGTCATCCTTATCCTGACGGAATAATAAAAACCGCATCCCGCATCCGCATAAAAAATTTCAAAAAAATAAAAATAATCAATTTTTTACTTGACAATATTTAATTATTGTTTAATATTATTAAATACGTAGTTAATATTGTTAATTATTGACTTAACCTTAAAAAAGGAGGTAACACAAATGTTAAAGCGAATCATAGGTATAACTGGCATCGCACTCTGGGCAATACTAATCGTTTATGTGGTAACGATTAGCGCTACTGCTGAGCAGAAAAAACAAACCCAGCCTGTAAAAGATAGTAATAGCCTGGAAAACATGGCGAGGGACTTTGTAAACCTGCTGGTAAAAGAGGATTTTAACGAGGCTGTGGAAAACTTCGACGATACGATGAAAACAGCCCTGCCCACTGAGAAGTTAAAAGAAGTCTGGAACGCTCTTCTTGCTCAGTTCGGCCCCTTCGAAAAGCAGCTCGATGCCCGCAGTGAAAAAGTTCTTTCGTATGACGTTATATACATCACCTGCAAATTCCAAAAAGATTTCTGCGATGTAAAAGCTGTCTATAATAACCAAAAGCAGATTTCAGGTTTGTTTTTTGTTCCTACCCCCAAAAAGTAAAAATAGATAGATTGATACCGAGAATAACTATGAAAATATTACCGACCACTTGTCCGGCGTGTAACGAGCAGCTCAAGGTCAAAGCTCTTTTGTGCGAAAACTGTCATACGGAAATTCAGGGGGCATACGACCTGCCCCCGCTGGGACAGCTTTCAATCGACGACCAGCTTTTCCTGCTCGACTTTATTAAGGCAAGCGGTTCACTTAAAGATATGGCAGGCCTATTGAAACTCAGTTATCCAACAATCCGCAACCGCCTCGATGAAATTATCGAGCGAATTAAACTTGCAGAAAGTACCGGAAAAAGTAATAAGGGGAAAAATCTATGACGGAAATATCGCCTAACTCAGGAACCTCGACTCGAAATCGCCTGGCACAGTGGCTTTTTAACCCTTTTATGTTTGTTGCAGGTTTGCCTGCTTTGTCGGCGGGTCTTGCGATAATTTTGATAAGCGGATTTTTCTGTTGGCTCGGCAGCACACATTTTGACGGCGTCCTCGATTGTCACATAGGTCTGGCGGCGCAATGGTGGATTTTTCCGGCAGAGGGTTTAATCGACTGGATACTGCCGGCGATTCCGCTGTTTTTCTTCGGCCTGATTATCTCGAAGTCGTCATTTCGTTTGATTGATGTTTTCGGTACACAGGCGCTTGCCCGCTGGCCTTACCTGATTACCGCTGTGGTTATGCTCCCCGGCGCCAATCAAAAAGTCAGCAATTATATGATTGCCAGGTTGACTCAAGTTCAGCCAGTTGCTGCGGTCAATTTTGCAGACATATTTATATTTGCTCTTGCGATATTCGTAACTATCCTGATGGTTGTCTGGATGGTCGTTTTGATGTACAGGGCTTATTCGGTTTCCTGCAACGTGAAAGGCACAAAGGCGATTGTAACTTTCATCATAGCATTGATAGGCGCCGAAATAATCTCCAAATTCGCCGTCGCATGGCTTTTATCGAATATGCGTTAAAAGTTATTGAAGTATTCCGGCTTGCCGTCGTCGCTGTCGTAGCTGGTCGAATCGGCATAATCCTGCTTTATACAGATTCGTTCGATATGCTCGGCCTGTTTGGTATTGCTGTCGATGGTAACAACAACCGCATTAATTCGCACATCACCTGTTGCCACCTCGAATGGAAACGGCATTTGCGTCCTGAATGATTTTATAACGCTCTCTGCGCCTCGCCCGAGAACAGAATCGTGCGGCCCGGTCATGCCGACATCGGTTATATAAGCCGTGCCTTTGGGAAATATCCTTTCGTCGGCAGTTACAACGTGGGTGTGCGTGCCGAACACGCAACTGACTTTTCCGTCGAGATAATAAGCCATGGCAATTTTTTCGCTGGTTGCCTCAGCATGAAAATCGACGACAACGATGTCGGCCTTTTGTTGGAGCTGAGGCAATATTTTGTCGATGGCGGTGTAGGGGCAATCGGCCGGCTTCATAAAAATCCGGCCTATCAAAGCGACTACCGCAACCGAAGGGCCTTTGCCGGTTTTGTAAATTGCCCAGCCTTTGCCTGCCGAGTGTTCCGAGAGATTTGCAGGCCGGACAATATTGTCAGCCGTTTCCAAGGTCTGTACTATTTCTTTTTTGCGGTAGGTATGGTCGCCAAGCGTAACCAGATTTACACCGTACCGCAGCAGTTTGTCGTAGATTTGGGGCGTCAGTCCGCTGCCGCCCGCTGCGTTTTCGGCATTGGCTATTACGCAGTCGACATCGTGTTCCCTGACCAGCGAATTTAGTTTGTCGGCGAGTATTCGCCTGCCGGGTCGGCCAACTACATCACCGATACAAAGAATTTTTAGTTTCATAATCGTCTTTAACCAATGCGATTCCGGCATCCCAGATATTCAAGTCTCTATACGTTTTTATCGACATCCTCACGCAATGCGCAATACGAGATTACTTTTTCGGCTTCAGCAGGTCCGTTGCACCTTTGAGAATTCCTGTGCCGGACTCGATGGCCTTCTTGCCTTCCTCTACAGCGGCTTTGCCGATATTTGTTACCTCGCCCAGTGTTGAGTTCATTGTCTTAAGCATATCGCCCGGCAGCAGGCCCGCTCCCTGCTGAACAATACCCTGCGTTATTGCGACCATAATTTTTGCGGATAGTTTCGCCATATCGAGCTTGTTATCGCCGCCCAGATTTGTCATCTTTATCGGTGCAAGATTAAGTGACACTGTGTCGGCTTTGCCGGGCACGGGCAGCATCTTCACCTTTACCCTGATGTTTGTAATTTCAAGGTCGTCGATAACAAGTTTTTTCCCTGCCGGTGCTTGGCCCTGCTGCGTTTTTTCATCAGGCAGAGCTTTTATTATCTCCTGCAAATTATTGGAAAAACCCTTTTGTTCAATCACCAGGTCCATGCCGTCAAGTTTAATCTCTTTGATATGCACCGTATCCTGTATCAGTGAGCGAATGTTGACTGCTATGTCGGTTTTATTCAGCTCAAGCAGATTCTTATAGGTGTAGCCGGGTGGGTTGTTTATTATCAGGCCGTTTATTGCGACGCTGCCGCCGAGAATCGAAAGACTTATGTCGTTGATGTCCACGCCTACCTTCAGTGCGTTTGAGGCAGCGGTTTTCACGCCTGATTTGATGATTTGCCCGCTGTACAGATGGAACGCAACGACCGCAGCAACCAGAACGATAACGACAATCAGAACTATCAGTTTCAGAATTTTGCCGACGATTTTCATATTGCCCCTTTCAAAATAAGTTTGTTTTTTCCCAACTGCCAGTGTTATTATTTTGCCGATTTTCATATTGTCCCTTTCAAAATAAGTTTACTTTCATCCCACAAGACATGATAATGATATATACTTAACCGCCCCTTTGCAAGTCAAATTAATACGTTTGCCCTGCAAGACACCCTTTTTACTTATGCACTTGTGCCTTGTGAACTTATGCACTTTCTTCCCACCCTTCACACCCTTCTTACTTTTCAAACCCTTATTGGTTAGCCCTCGAAGCCTGCTTCGGGGTGCTGTCATTCCCGACCTGATCGGGAATCCAGTTTTGCATGGGCATGGAATGGTGAGCCTGTCGAACCATTGCCCATGATTGTAGAGTATTCCTCAATGTCAATAATCCATAATCAATCAAAACGCCCCCATCCTCCGCAATTTTACATTTTCCACTTTAACTTTTGAACTTTTTCTGCCATAATGCACCCTTATGGATTGCTTAAGGAACAAACACAGTTAAGCTGTGAAAAGAAAATGCAAACTTTCTTATAGCGACAGAGGGCACAGAGAAAGACAATAATAAATCGTAAAAAGTGTTATATATTATTATGTTAGGTATTTGGGAAGATGAGGTAACAAATGCAAGATGAAGTTATGTTAGAGATATTTGATGTTGACCTAACTAAACTTACTGAAATACAGATAACCTTCCTACGCCCTGGTGCCAAGTTCATTTATTTTCGGAAAGGGGAGGCTGAAAACAATGTTCTTATCGCTGCGAAGTTTTTGGCTTTATTAGCTGTGATCTATAAAGTCATCATAGATTACCCTGAACTCAAAGAAGGCGTAAAGGCTATTATCTCCGACATAGTATCTGTCGCAAAAAAAGTGGTGAGCTATATTAAGAAGCCTCATATGCTTCCTCTAAGTGAAATAGCTTGCCCAGATGATCCTGAGGTTACGATTACACTTGAGGTTATAAGGAAACTTGGGGGTGATGTTAGATATTTACCGCACGAATGCCGTGGGAAGTTTCGTTTTTTCGTAAATGACACTAAATACTGTTTGTTTGTACGAAAGAATGACGGAAGGTTCAGTGGTGTGATTGGCAATGATTCAAATGTGCTCAATGCTCTGAAAGAGGCATTTGAATCAGAATGGAAGGATCTAACACTTCTCCAAGATGAATTGATTCATCAAGTACCAGGAATTCGAGAAGCTCAAATCTGGGACAAAACAAAGTAGTAGCCGAATAATTCAATAAAAGAGATTGGACGAGTCCGCCATAGGCGGATAAAATTGTATAATTATTGTTAGGTTTTGTAAGATATAACTATGAAAAAGCCAGTACCTGAAGATTTCGGTTTAACAGCCGAAGAGTATGAAAAAGCTATCAAAGAAGGCTTTCCTATTCTGGCAGATTTTCCGGTGGAAAAACTTTCTGAAAAGGCTCAATATATCGTTTTTTTTCTAGTTATTGGAAGTGCTGCTATAACAGGTCTAATCGCAGGACTAACGATAGGTGTTGTAATATGGCTTCTTATTGGAGGCGTTGTGGTTTGGGCTATTATTTGTGAATTGGTGGTATGGTGTTTAGAAAATAGAAAAGAAAGATGTAGGAATAAGCGTTTTAGGCAAGTTGAAGAACTGTCAAGGCCGTTACGTGAAAAAGTGGAAAACTATGAAAGAGCACAGGGAATTTATCAAAGAAGCCTTGAAAAAGCACAGCGAGATTACCAGCGAAGACGTGAAGAGTATTGGGAGTCCTTGAGGGGAGTTGAGTTTGAGGTGTCGTTAGCGCGTTTGTATTCCGATTTAGGATATGCGGTTGAAATAACGAAAGGTTCGGGTGATGAAGGGGTGGACTTGTTTTTACGGAAGGACGAAAAGGTAATAGTTGTGCAATGTAAAGGACACGGGAATCCAATAGGTGTTGGTGCTATTCGAGACCTCTATGGTGCAATGATACACTTTGAGGCGGATAGTGCAATCCTTGCTTGTCCTACTGGCTTCACTACAGGAGTCGAAAAGTTTGCGAAAGATAAACCTATACAGCTTATCTCAGCAACCGACCTTGTTGAGATGATAGAGAGCGTTGGCAATCGTTAAAATGGTGTGGTAAAACTGGTTTTTGAAAGGCTATTAGAAGTAATAAAAGGAGAACAAATGCAGCTTAAACCCAATACTCAAAAAGCTCTGGATGCTTGGCTGGGGAGTAGCAATTGGTATACAAAGGATCTTCGCGACATGAACCGTTGGCATCATTTTGTTGACCAATACCAAAGAGAACACGGTTTTACAATCGATGAGGGATCCTTACGCGAAAATATCGAAGCTAAGTTAACAAAAATCGATGGCAAACGTTTCGAGAACGAACCCCTTCGTAATGAGATTCGAGAGCGAATCAGCCTTGCATGCAACATTCTTGAGTTCCTCGAACGTACTGGACGCTGAGCAAAAACAAAGCCTTGTAAGGTGTGTAAATTTTTTTGCAAACGCGGAATCATTTAATAAAAGAGATTGGCCGAGCCTTTAAAATGATTATTGATAATTGATTATTTTCTCTGTGAACTCTGTGCCCTCTGTGGCCATTTTAATTGATTATTGATAACTGATAAGTGATAATTGTTGCCGATTGCTTCACAAAATGACAAGGGTAAACTCCGGCGGATAAATATTGAAGAACCAACTGGAATAATAACTTGGCGTCTTTGCGCCTTTGCGGGCAATAAATTCTAAGGAACAATTATAGCCGCCTTTTATCCACCACGAAGAAACGAATGTTCACGAAGTATTAATTTATTATTTTCTTCCTTCGTGTTTCTCGGTGTCCTTCGTGGTTTAATATTTTTTAATAATAAATTTCTTTGTGGTTCAGATTTTTTTCTATTTTTCTCTCATATTCACTTTGCGCCTTTGCGGGAAACAATCCGCATCTTCATCTTAAATTGGCAATTGGAATTTGGAAATCGGAAATTACAAATCGGCCACTCTTTACCGTTTCACCGTTCAACCTTTTCACCCCCGCAATACGAGATACAAGCGACGAGCGACGAGTCCCGAGCCACGGCTTCGACCATTCGCGCAGGTACTCTCGACCAAATTCCGAAAAAAATAAAAAAATTTTCAGATTCTCTTACTCCTTTTCCTACAATAAGTTATCACTTCTCTGTGTCCTCTGTGACCTCTGTGGCCAACGTCTTTTTTGAGCCAAACGCGCAGCTTCGCCCCATTGTAGAGAGACGCTATTTTTCTGTCCTCGTTTTGTGTTCTGGGTTAGTTTTCTGTTCACCAGCGACAAGCGACGAGAGACTGGAGACCAGCAACAAGACCATTCTTTGACAATTGAATGTGTCTATGCAGTATTTGTCTGCGCCTCCTGCTCTTTGAAATTTGCATAACAGAGCCGCAAGCGTCAGCGACCAGTCTTTTAAAATAAAAAAAACCGTGAAAATCCGTGTTAATCCGTGGTTAAAATTTCTTTAAGTCTTTTATATGAATGAACTTAAAACAAAATCAATACTTGCTCATTGGCTTCATTTGACGTACTTTGGACATACTTTGGACTATCTTTGGAGCGCTTCTGAATGCGTTTGGATGCCCTCTGATGCGCGCAGATGCGCGCTGATGACAGCTGGCGACAGTGGAGTTTCACCTATAAATGGCTGATGCACCCGTAGGCCGAAAAGTCGAAGGATTGATTAGAGATTTTGAAGGCGCCTTTCCGATATATAAACTTATGGAACCTGTTACTTGTACCGAAACCAAAGAGTGCCCATTTTGTGCCGAGGTGATTCAGTCCCGTGCAGTCAAGTGCCGCTATTGCGGCGAATTCCTCAATACCAATAAGGCAAAGGCGCTTCAAACAGCCGCCGAGCCCGATTCTCAGCCCCAAAACGACGAAAACGCATCCGGCAAACTCTTTTTTGAAGCCAGACCCTCGCTGTTCGGCATATTCCCACTGGCCGTGAAGAGCTTTTTCGTTCTTGTTATTGCAGGGCTTTTACTGAAATACCCAATCGAAAACTGGGCTGACAGTTTCCTTAACCTGAAACTTGCAAAGGAACATATCCTGATGGTTGCGCAGTATCGCATTACCGCAGGCCTTGGCCTGGCTGCCATTGTACTGCTTTTGATTGCATTCAGGATGGTCTTGCTAAGAAGCATTCATTATGAAGTTACCGCAGACCGCGTTGAGTGGTCGCGAGGCATATTCGACAGAAAGGTCGATAACATCGATATGTTCCGCGTAATTGACCTGCGGCTCAGAAGAACTCTTTCGGACTGCATTTTCGGCATCGGCAGGGTTACGCTGATTACTACCGACAAAACAGACCCCGAATTTGAATTTGAAAAGATAAGGCACTGCCGCCAGCTTTACGACGTCATCAAAAAAGCCAGCCTCAAAGCCGACAAGGATAGAAGCGTCGTTCACCTCGAGTAAAGCACAGAGGTCTATTTATTTTCTGCTGATGTTTCCGGACTTTTGCCTTCATATTGGAATACGGTTTCAAGCGGGACTTTGAAGGCATTTGCAATCTTAAAGGCAAGGGTTAGAGACGGCGAATAATTTCCTGCCTCAATGGCAAGAATGGTCTGGCGAGTAACGCCGACAAGGTCAGCCAATTGCTGCTGGGTTATTTCACCATTTTCGAAACGCAGCCGGCGAATCTGGTTTTTAAGTTCGCTGTTGGCCATTTTTACCCCCAATGTAGTATTGCACAACGACAGCCAAATTGTATATCACCAGCACAAACACGCCTATCTCTATGTAAATCAATGGCAAGACAAAAACCGGCACAGATGCACTAAGCCCAAGCTTAATCCATAAAACCAGGTATGATGCTGTTAATAATATCCAAACAGATATAAAAGCGGCAATAGCGGCTCTTTTTTTTATGAGTTCATCACGCTCATCGGATTCAGGCTCGGCAGGACTTTGTTTGCTTCTGTAGAAAATCAAAGCAGAAACACCCATAAAGCCGAAAACAATCAATACAGAAAAAACGATAAATCGCCAAAAGTTAATTGTGCTCGCACCAGAGAACACATTGTGTATCACCCTGAAGCAGTAAACACTATATAAGACAAGTATCACAGAATTCAAAAAAGAAAACCACGCCCCCTTTTGGGTTTTATTCATTGTTTTTTCTCCTTCTGGTCATACTGGGATAGGATAGCGACGGATTGAACCAGTACAACTGTTAGGCCGCCGAGAATAACCATAATGGGCAGGATATTGACAGATATTTGGTTTTCCGCTCCTTTTATTGCCCAGGTAATCATACTGCCGGCTATCCAAAGAATCCAAAAAACAGAGTATGCAATAGCGGTGGATTTTCGCTGGATGAGCAAATCTCTCTCATCAAAATCAACCTTGCCGGGTTTTGCTCGAAACAGTATCGCTGATAGACCCAGCAGGCCAAACAGGCCGAGCATACCTAAGGAACGTCGAGCATAAGGCAGGCCGTAAATATGGTAAAACACGGCAAAAACTACGCTCACGATGATTATCACGGTAAATATTACAATGAGATTATACCATGCTATCTTTTGAACCCTGTTCATATCTTTTTCTCCTTAACTCTGCGTTTAAATTTTACCCCTTAGGGGTTAATTCAGGCTTCATTCCGCAATTTTGCACTTTTCACTTTAATTTTTGCATTCTCAAACTGGCTATTTGGTCAGTTTGAGTTATGTATATCTTATCGAACATAATGTATGTTATACATTACATATTGTCAAGCAAAATATACATTTTTTTAGAAAATTTTTTAGGGAAAGTTATAGCAGGCAATTTTTTAATGTTCTGAAAAACCGCGTAAGCCTTTGATTTACAGGCAGTTATACAGTAAAAATCAGCCGCAGATTGGGATATTCGGACAGGCTCTAAACTACAATCCTTCAACTTATTGTTTTTTCTGCACGTTTTTTGATATATGTTATCGTAACTCGTGTTTTACTGAGATGCTTGTAATTTGTTTTGAATTTTGGTTTTTGGTCATTTGAATTTGTTTCGGATTTCGAGCTTCGCGCTTCGAATTTTGGTTGCGGCCAAAGACCGCGCTGTGTTGCCTGTGTTTCCAATAACTAAATATAATCCTGCTCTTATGCCGAATAACAATATAGTAGAAAAGGTTATTATCGGCAAGTTTGTCTTTTCAGGCGGATATTTTGCGGAATAAGTAAAAATATAATTTTTAAGGAATTACGACATGGGATGGATATTTATCATTTTGTTGTTTGTGTGCGGGGCGTTGGCGGCAAAGGATTATATAATTGCCAAAAAGCCGAACACAAAGGAGCTTATTGAGAAAATCGGTCCGTATCAGGAATGGATAGGGGTGGTTGCGTTCATAGCCGGGGTGGGGGTTACCATTAATTTGCTGTGGTGGATAGGCGTGGGTCTGGATTATTTTCCGTTAATGTGGGTGACGAGGTTGGTGGGCGGGTTGCTGCTGACGGCTCTGGGTTTTCTGCTCGGGTTTGCCCTTATCAGTAAATATGTGTTCAGCCAGGGTGAGAAATCGGCTCAAAAAGGTCTGGAGTATAAGGATAAACTGGCTAAATTTCAGGTTAAACTCGGAATAGCGGGCATGATAGTG
>Ga0315293_10002034_pt1 | contig 19526 bp, 11 predicted proteins | sample YL17G13_20_MG_FD_203071 | JGI IMG/M metagenome (GOLD analysis project Ga0315293, IMG submission 203071) | Sediment microbial communities from Yellowstone Lake, YNP, Wyoming, USA - YL17G13_20 | ecosystem: Environmental > Aquatic > Freshwater > Lake > Sediment | place: USA: Wyoming | collected... | reverse complement strand
GCGTCGGCCCGAGAACCCCGGGAGCCGCGCCGGTGAGCGTCTTCTCGAGCGCCGCGGCGACCTCCGCGGCGGCTCCGGCGGCCGACTCCCGCGAGCGGGACGAGACGGTGAAGAGCATGAGCCTCCCCGCCGGCGGGTAACCGAGCGTCCCCCGTATCTCGAGCTCGCTGGCCGCAAACCTTTCGTAGTCGTGCCGGGCGAGACACTGGTAGATGAAATGCTCGGGCGCATAGGTTTGGATCAGGACCAATCCCCCTTTCTCCCCGCGCCCCGTTCTCCCCGCCGCCTGGAAGAGGAGCCGGAATGTTTTTTCCGCCGCGCGAAAATCGGGAAAATGCAGCCCCCGGTCCGCCGAAAGCACGCCGATGAGGGTAACGTTCGGGTAATGGTGCCCCTTGGCGACCATCTGCGTCCCGAGGAGAACCTCCTTCTCGCCGCTTGAGAACTTCTCGAGCACGGCGAGGTGCCCGGCGCGGCCCGCGGTTGTGTCGAGGTCCATCCGGGCGACCTTCACGCCCGGCAGGAGGTTCATGAGCTCCATCTCGACGCGCTCGGTGCCGGTGCCCCGGTGGACGATCGTGTACTCGCCGCAACGGGGACACGCATCGGGAACGTCATCCCTGAATCCGCAATAGTGGCAGAGGAGCTTCTGGCCGCGGCTGTGAAACGTGAGCGAGATGGAGCAGTTGGGGCACTGCTCGATCCAGCCGCAGCTCCGGCACTGCACGAAATTCGCGTGGCCGCGCCGATTGAGAAGGATGACCGCCTGCTCGCGGCGCGCGAGGCATCCCTCGAGGGCGCGCAGCAGCTCCTCGGAAAAGATCTCATAGCGTCCGCGCATATCGACGATGTCGACGCGCGGCATCTCGAGCCCTCCCGGCCTCGAGCGCAGCGTGAGGTAGCCCGTCTCCCCCCGGCGAGCCGCCTCGTACGTCTCGAGTGACGGTGTCGCCGAGCCGAGGAGGAGTACGGCGCCCTCGCGCTCCGCCCTGAAGCGGGCGGCCCGCACGGCGTTGTACCGCGGCTTGTCCTCCTGCTTGAACGAGGAGTCCTGCTCCTCGTCGACGACGATGATCCCGAGATTCTCGAGCGGGACGAAGACCGCCGAGCGCGCGCCGATCACGATGCGGATCTCGCCGCTCCGGGCGCCCCGCCAGAGAGCGGCGCGCTGCGCCCCCGTGAGGCGGCTGTGGAGCACGGCTACCTTCGTCCCGAACCTCCGCCTGAAGCGGGACGTCGACTGGGGGATGAGCGCGATTTCCGGGATGAGGACGAGGGCGCTCCTGCCCATGCCGAGCGCCTCCTCGATGCAGCGGAGGTAGACCTCGGTTTTCCCGCTCCCCGTGACGCCGTGCAGGAGAAACCGGGCGCTTGTCGACGACGCGAGCGCGCCGCGGACGGCGTCGAACGCCGTCTGTTGATCCGGGGTGAGCGCGGGGCGTTCGATCTCGACCGGGAATTTTCCCTCGGTCTCATCCTCGACGCTCAGCCGCCCCTTTCCCTTGATGCTCGAGGGGAGAACCGCCTTGAGGACCTCGCCGAGGGGATGGAGGTAGTAACCGGACATCCAGCGGGCGAGATCGATGAGCTCGCCGGTGAGGAGGGGCTCCTCGTCAATGAGCCCCGCGACCTCCTTGAGCCTGACCGTTCCCGGGATTCTCCCCCGCCCGGCGATCACGTATCCCGTGACGCGCCGCGGGCCGAAGGGCACGAGCACGCGCGCAAACGGCCGCACCCGGCCGCGGAGCGCCTCCGGGACCACGTACGTGAAGAGCTTGTCGACCGGAAATGGAACGGCGACGTCGATGAGGGAAGGCGGTTTGTTCACGGCTCCCATACCGGATCACAATACGGGAGCCCACCGCTCCCCGCAACCCAAAACCGCTACTTGTGGCAGGAGAGGAGCTGGTGAATCCTCTCGACCAGCTTGTTCGGACTGAACGGCTTCACGATGTAGTCCGTTGCGCCGACCTCCATGCCGAGCCGCTTGTCGATATCCCGCCCCTTCGCCGTAAGGAGCACGACGGGGATATTCTTCGTGAGCGGATTCGCTTTGAGAATACGGCACGCTTCATAGCCGTCGATCTTCGGCATCATGATGTCGAGAATGATGAGATCGGGCTGTTCCCGGCGCGCCTTTTCGATCGCCTCCTCGCCGTTCTGAGCGGTGATCACTTCGAAGCCTTCGGCGCCGATGGAGAACTCGAGAATCTGCGTGATATTCACCTCGTCGTCGACGACCAATACCTTGCCCTTCTTCATCGAGCTTCCTCCTTCACGGTTTCCTGCTGGATCGTCTCCGGGTTCTTTTTCCGTTCGATTCGTTCCTGTTCCAATTCCCTTTCAAATGCGTCGAGCACGAGCTCGTGCCGGTCGTCACGCGCCCCGAGAACGTCCAGCGAGTCGCGGAACGCCTCCACGACGGCCGGGTCGAAGCGGGTTCCCGAACCGCTCTCGATCTCGGCGCGCGCTTCGGCGAGCGAAAAGACGCGCCGGTACGGCCCCTCGCTCATGAGCGCGCGCAACGCGTCGACGACGCTCACGATCTGCGCTTCGACGGGTATCTCGGCGCCGGCCAATCCATCGGGATAGCCGCTCCCGTCGTAGTGCTCGTGGTGGCTCCGGACCATTTTCATGATCCGGTCCTCGAGGCCCATGGGCGAGGCCAGCGCGAACCCGATGTTCGGATGTTCGCGGAGCACCTCGCGCTCCTTCGGCGTGAGCTGCTCCTTCTTGACACGGATGTTCCGCGGGATGCGCATGAGCCCGAGATCGTAGAGATTCATGCCGAGACGAAGCGCCGTGAGCGAGCGCTCGTCGAGGGCGAGCTTCCTGCCCATGGCGAGCGCAATCAGGGTGAGGTTGAGGAGATGCCGGCTCCCCCACGCCTCCCGCATGTCGAGGCTCGCCCGCATCGCGTCTTTGAGCTTTTCGAAGTTCACCGACACCTTCTCGTACGCTTCGAGCTTCTTGAGCATACCGATGATGATGCCGCCGAGCGCCTCGAGGAGTTCCCGGTCGGCGCGGCTGAACTCGCGCCCTTCGACGTGATCGCTCACGTTGAGGACGCCGACGATCTCGTCGCCGTCCCTGAGCGGCGTCGAGATGAACGAGCGCGTTCCGTAGAAGAGCGTGTTGTTCGCGCGCCCGTACTCGTTGTCGTTTTCGATGTCGAAGACGTGGAGCGGCTCCCCGGTCTGGGCGACCCTTCCCGCGATGCGGTCCCCCACCTCGAGCCGGGTGTTCTGCACGAACTCGGGGTCGAGCCCCTTCGCCGCGATGACCCTCAATATCTGCTGATCCCGCTCGAGGAGCATGATCGACGCCTTGCGCGCCTGGAGGAACTCGGCGAGCATCTCGACGAGGAGCGTGAGGTAGCGCTCGCGCTCGAACCGGCGCGAGCCAAGGAACCCCGCCGAAACGGCCTGCCTGACGACGATGTCCTTCATCGGCAGAAGCACGATGAACTTGGCGCCCGAATCCTTCACGTTCTCCACCCAGATTTTCCCGTCGTGCCAGTCGACGATGTTCTTGCAGATCGCAAGGCCGAGGCCGGATCCCCCGTGCTCCCGCGTGTTGCTCGCGTCGACCTGGTAGAACCGCTCGAATATCTTCTCGAGCTGATCCTCGGGGATCCCCCTGCCCGTATCCTGCACCACGATGCGCGCCGCTGAGGCCTCCTCCTCGAGAAAGACCGTCACCATGCCCCCCGGCGGCGTGAACTTGGCCGCGTTCGACATGAGATTCTGGAGGAGCTGCGCGATGAGCTCCTGATCCGCCTCGATGCGGCACGTGTGCCGCGGGAGCCGAAGCTCCGTGTTGACGCTCCCCGCGAGAAACTTCGCCTGGAGCGCGGCGTGGGCCTCCACGATCATCCGGTTGAGGTTGCAGGAGGTCCGCTCCACCTTGAGGCGTCCCGTTTCCATCCGGGAGAAATTGAGAATATTGTCAACGAGCTTGATGACGCGCTCGCTCTCCTCGTCCATGACCCGGAGAAAGTCCTGGAGGGTCTCGCGCTTGATCGTGTCGACGTTGTCGAGGAGCGTCTCCGTATAGGCCTTGACCGAGGTGAGCGGCGTGCGGAGCTCGTGCGAGACGACCGAGAGAAAATTCGATTTGAGCTGGTTGACGCCGTCGAGCTCCTCCTTGCAGACGGCGAGCGCGCGCTCCTTCTCGCGGAGCTGCTCCTTGAAGCGCTCGCGCTGCAGCACGTGGAGCACCTTGTCAGAGAAAAACTGGAGAATCGAGACGAGCCGGGGATCGGGCGCGCGATCGAAGAAACCGACCGTGAAGAATCCGGTGAGAGGCGGCGTTTCCCCGACGCTCACGACGAGCACCTTCTTGCCGGTCCAGTCGAGGTACGCCGGGACGAGACGCTCGTGGATCTCCGCACGATCCGCTCGGTCGATTGTATATCCCCGCGCGAACGAACGCTCCTTCATGCAGATTGCGTCGTAGGCGTCCCGCGTCATCGACAAGGTCGCACGCGGCACGGGATGCACGGTTCCGAGCCCGAAATGGGCCTTCACCTCGAAGACGTCGCCGCCCGGTTTCGCGATCCTGAGAATAACGAGCGCGGCGCCCGCCCCCTCGGCGATTGCAGCGGCCATGCTCGTGAATATCTCCGGCGCCGGCGCATCCGCGAGAATCATCGTGCTGATGTCCGTCATGCGGCCGATGATGGGCTCGAGCGCGGCCCCCGGGGCGCTTCCGGCCTCGCCGGGAGCCTTGGCCGGCAGCGCGGCGGTCATACCGGACCGATGTTTTCCGATTCCGCGGAACACCGCGTTTCTCCTTCTCTAGGGCACCAGGTGGTGCTTCTTCGCGGTCCGGAGCGCGTCCGTAATCCGCGTGAACGCATCCACCTCGATCTGACTCTCGTCCATGAGCACCTCGACGAACGCCGAGACGACCCGCGGATCGAACTGGGTCCCCGAATAGCGCACGAGCTCATCGACCGCTTCCGCGCTCGAGAGGCGGCTCCGGAACGGCCTTTCGCTGACCATTGCGACGTAGGCGTCCAGCACGGCGAGGATACGCGAACCGATCGGGATCTGATCCCCCCTGAGCCCCATCGGGTAGCCTTTGCCGTCGAGCCGTTCGTGGTGGAAGAGGATGCTCTGGCTCACGAGCTCGACGAACTCGAGCGGGCGCATGATGGCGGCTCCCCGCTGCGGGTGTTTCTTGATCTCCTCCATCTCCTCCTGAGTGAGATCGAGCGTCTTCTTGAGTATCGCGTCGCTCACGCGCGTCATCCCGACGTCGTGGACGCTCGATACGTATTGAATCACCTGAACCTCTTTTTCGCTCAGGCGGAGCTTCCGGGCGACCATCACCGACCACGGAACAATCTTCCGCACGACGCCGCGCGCATCCTTCTCCTGCGCGGCAAGGAGCGAGCGGAGCGACTGGATCGTCTCCTCGATAAACGCGCGCGGATCCTCCGCGGTTCTGATCCGCTCGATCACCTTCGAGAAGCGCATCGCGAGCGACATGATGAGGGCAAGGTCATCCTGGTTGAACGGCTTGCCGGAAGTCTTGTTGTTCGCGTTGACGACGCCGATCACGGTCGAGCCGATCTTGAGCGGAACGCTCACGAGCGACTTCGTCTCGTACTGCGGGTTGTTGGGCGCGCCCTTGAGCCCGCTCGTCTCGACGTTCTCGATAAGGAGCGGTTCCGCCGTCTCCGCCACCTTCCCGGCGATGCCCGTGCCGAGGCGGACGCGCGCGTGGGCGACAACGTCCTCGTGGAGTCCGTAGGCGACCTTGATGAAGAGCTCCTTTTTCTCCTGGTCGAGGAGCATGAGAGAGACGATTTTCGCCGAGAGCACCTCGGCGATGACCCTCACGACGAGCTGGAACATTTCCTGGATCTCGTCGCGCGCGTCGATCGAATCGAAGAGGTGGCCGAGGAGATCGTTGAAGTGGTGCTCCTTCGGCAGCGTGAAGGTGAAGGTGCTTCCCTCGCCGAGGCGGCTCGATACGGTGATGTACCCGCCGTGCTGCTCGACGATGTTCTTCACGATCGCGAGCCCGAGCCCCACGCCCTCCCCCGCGCCGCGGCGCACCTGGTAGAACTGCCTGAAGATGTTCTGAAGATCCTCTTGCGGGATGCCGACGCCCTCGTCCGACACCATGACCTTGATCGCGACCGCGTCCTCGATCGCCTCGACGAATATCCGCGAGCCGTTCGAGGAGAACTTTATCGCGTTGCCGATGAGGTTGATGAAGACCTGCTTCACGAGATCCTCGTCCCCGTCGATGAGGGGAAGAACCGGCGGAAGTTTCACGACGAGGCGGAGCTTCTTATCGCGCAGATACGGCTGCATCGAGGATTCGACCTCGGCGACGAGGGGTCCGAGCTGGAATATCTTGCGCCTCAGTATCCGGTTGCCGAACTCGATCTTCGACACGTCGAGCACCTTGTTGACCATGCGGATGAGCCGGTCGGTCTCGCTCGATATGATCCCGAGAAACTCCCGCTTCTCCGGAAACTCCGCATCTTCAATGTGGTCGGCGAGCGATTCAACGTACGCCTTGATCGAGGTGAGCGGGGTCTTGAGCTCGTGCGAGAGGTGCGAGAGGTAGTTCATCTTGAGCTTGTTCGAGCTTTTGAGCTCCTCGTTCTCCTTGTCGAGACGTTCGATGCGAGCGTTCATGATCTCGTAGAGGCGGCTCTTTTCGATCGCCATCGCGACCTGGCCCGAGAGGATCGTCATGAGCCGCGCGTCCTCCGGGTTGAACGGCTCGCGGACGAAATCGCCGACCATGAGCACGCCGAGGTTGTCCTTGCCCGAAAAAATCGGAACGCCGAGGAAGGGTATGAGCTTGCGCCCCGCGGCGAGGCGCGATTTCACGGTCGTACCGTTCTCCTCCGCGTCCTCGACGATGAACCCCGCCTCGTGGGCGCAGATGTCGGCGATGAGCGGATCGTCGCTGAGGGCCGTGCTCGGATCGAGTGTCACGACGCCCTTCTCCCCGAGCTCGACATGCTCGATGACCTCCCGTTTCTGGTTCAGGAGAATGACCGAAACCCAGGGGCGCCTCAGGAGCAGGGTGATCTCCTTGCACACCATCTTGAGCAGCGTGTCGAGGCTGATGACCGAATTGATCCCGAGGCTGATGTCGTAGAGCCGCGTAAGCTCGAGGATGCGTTTCCGCGAGCTCATGAGACGGTCTTCCGTCTTGCGGACGTACACGTTGAAATTCTCGTAAAAATTGCTGAAGAGGTACGTCATGAGGCTCATGAAACCGCCGAGAACGAGAAGCGTGCCGACGAGATAATGGCCGTTCGTCGGGACGGCGGCCTCGCCGGGATAGCAGCTGAAGTGCGGAATGACGCCGCGCATCTCGAGGAACCCGAGGAGCGCGAGCGCGCCGACCGATACGCTGGTCACCGTGAAGCCCGCCGGAACAGGCGCACGCAGACGGCCCGCGAAGAAGAGCGGTATCACAACGAGGAATAGAAACGGGCTCTGCGCCGATCCCGTCAGATAAATGAGGGCGAGCGCGGTCGAGCAGTCGATAAGGACGGTCGCCCACTCCCACAGCGCGCGCCGGCGCAGCGCGAGATTGTCCCGGCGGACAAAGGCGTTCTCGAGACCGGCGACGACGAGGTTGAGGAACGTCGCGCCGAGAAACACCGAGATCACGAACCCCGTCCGGTACACGAACCCCGCGATCTCGCGCGCGATGAATACGATGAAGAAAATGGAGATGATCTCGACCGCCCGTATCTGCTGAATGCTCAGCACGGCGGGCATTCGCTGTTCTGCCTTGCCATGTGCGACCATACAAACCTCACCTCAACCTACGGTGTCCGGTAACATCCTGGTATTCTTCATAATGGGAATGAGAATCGTGACCGTCGTTCCTTCGCCCGGCTTGCTCTGTACGTGGATTTCGCCCTTCATGATCGTGATGACGCTCTTCACGAGGGCGAGCCCCAACCCGAGGCCTTCCGTCTCAACACCGCTCGCGAGGCGGACAAAGGGCGTGAATATCGCGTCGAGCTTGTCCTCGGGAATGCCGGCGCCGTTGTCCTCGACCGCCACGACGAGGAGATCGTCCTTCGCGTCGCCGCGCCGCTCCTTGGCGAGCCTCGCGGTGATGCGGACGGCGCCGGGATCCCCGCCGTGCTTGATCGCGTTCGAGACGAGATTCTCGAGCACGACCTCGAGGCACCGGCGGCGGACGAGCACCGGCGGCATCCCGGCCTCTATCTGCACCGCGATGAGCGGGGCGCGCTCCTCGAAGCGCTCCCGCACGCGATCGATGACGCGCGCGAGATCGATCCGTTCGAACGCCTCGAGATCTCCGCCGCCCTTCTCGACGCGGAGCATCTGGACGAACGAATCCACGAGCTCTTCGAGGTGGCCGATCGCAGCGCGCATCTTCGCGAAATAGCTTTTCTCCTTCTCGCCGGCGGCCTCGCCGATACGCCCCTCGAGGAGCTCGAGGTATCCGCTGATCGAGGCCAGCGGCCTCGCGAACTCGTGTCCCACGATGAGCCGGGCGGAATCGAAAATGCTCCGGTAGCGCTCAACGTCGCGCCGGAGCGCCGCGAGCTCTTCCTGGGCGTCCTGGACGACCTGGTCGAGCCTCGCGTCTTCGCGTGTCTCTGTCGCGTTTCCCACGGCTGCACCTCGGGACCCGGCGGCTCATGGGCGGCGGCCGGGTCCAGGACCCTCAAATCAATGCTCGGATTCAACCTGCAGGGCGGCCTCGCTCCCCTTGCGCCGCTCGCGCACGACGACGCTCCCCACCATGGCCTTCCCATACTGCTTGAGCTCGGACGCGATGTCGTTCACCTGTGCGTAATGCTTGAGTTTTCCCTCGTCGTCGACGACGAGGGCGATTGTCAGCGACATGAGCGGCATCCTCTTGATCTCGCCGAGGCGGTTCTGGACCTCCATAAACCCTCTCCCGATGTCCTCCTCGTGGAGGAGAATGAGGGAGCCCTTGTCGAATTCGTCGATGATGTGACGCGAGATGAACTCGGCGCGCGCAGGTGAAGTGATGACGACGAAGTCGTCGCCGCCGATATGGCCGACGAAGTCATTCACCCCGCCGAGCGAGTTGACCGCCTCCGTCACGATGTCGCCCAGAAAGAGGATCGCGTCGTCCCCCTTCTGGTATCCGTAGTGGTCGTTGTACGGCTTGAAATTGTCGATATCGAGGTAGAGAAACGCGAAGGGCTCCTTGCCCTCGATGCGGCCCTGGAGCTCCTTCTCGATCGCGCGGTTCCCCGGAAGCCCCGTGAGCGGATTCGCCTCTTTCTGCTTGAGGCTCCAGTCGAGGACGTTCCCGACGCGGAGCAGGAGCTCCTCGTTCGAGTATGGCTTGATGAGGTAGTCGTTCGCGCCGTCCTGCAGACCCTTTATCTTGTCCGGGAGCTCGCTCTTCGCCGTGAGCATGATGATCGGAATCTGCGACGTCTGGAAATTCTGGCGGATGCGCCGGCACGTCTCGAACCCGTCGATTTTCGGCATCATGAGATCGAGGAGCACGAGGTCGGGCGCCTCGCGCCGCATGAGCTCGAGCGCGATCTCGCCGTTCTCGGCGACGACCACGCGGTACCCGTGCTTCTCGAGCTGAAATTTGAGAATGCGTCTGATGTGATCCTCGTCGTCCACGACGAGGATTTTATAGTCCTGCTTGCTGCCGGCATTTTCCATGCGGCGAACCTCGCTCCGATTGCTTTTCCCTTCCCTGCAGACGAGAGCCAAAATGATGGCAACCCGTTGTTACGCAATTCATATGCCAAGGATGGACGGCGCGGCCGGCGGAGCGGACAGACCACCGGCGCGGGGCTTACTGATAGCATTCTCAATGAATTATGAAGTTTGAGAGCGCTTCGGGCTCTTGGGCGCCGTGCGGGCCAATCTGCAATCGCTTTTGCAGAAAGAAAATCCGGCGGAGCGTCGCTATGCGGCCCAGGTGGAGAGGTTGCCGCGGGCGAAGCTGTTGAGATCGAGACCGTCCGTGCGGCCGGCCTTGATATGGTACGAGGCCGCGCACGCGATCATGGCGGCGTTATCGGTGCAGTACTCGGGGCGGGGCCAGGAGACTTTGACGCCGGAGGCGGCGAGGCGCTCCTCGAGAGCCTCGCGCAGGCGGCCGTTCGCGGCGACCCCTCCGGCGAGGTACAACCGGCGCGCGAGCGTTTCCCGCGCGGCGAAGAGCGATTTTTCGATGAGGCTCTCGACGATCGCCTCCTGCGCGGAAGCGGCGACGTCCGCGACGATCCGCGGGGTGATCTCGTCGAACGATTCCACCTTGAGCCGCACGGCGGTCTTGAGCCCCGAGAAGGAGAAATCGCATCCGAGCGAATGCCTGAGGCCCCGCGGAAAATCGTAGGCCGCGCGATTTCCCGCGCGGGCCGAGCGCTCGATCGACGGCCCGCCGGGGAACGGGAGCGCGAGGAGCTTCCCGATCTTGTCGAACGCCTCCCCCGCCGCGTCGTCCCGCGTGCTCCCGATGACCTCGTAGCGGCCGACCGTCTCCATGAGCACAAGCTGCGTGTGCCCCCCCGAGACGACGAGGACGAGGGCGGGAAGCTCGAGCGATCCCTCGAGCGCGTTCGCGAGGATGTGCCCTTCGATATGGTGAATGCCGGCGAGCGGGACGCCGCTCCCGTAGGCGAGCGCCTTGGCGAAGGAGAGCCCGACAAGGAGCGAGCCCGTGAGGCCCGGGCCGTTCGTGACGCCGATGCCGGCGAGCGAGGAGAGCGGGACGCCGGAGTCCTCCATCACCGTATCGTAGAGGGGAAGGAGCGTGCGCATGTGCGAGCGCGAGGCGATCTCGGGGACGACGCCGCCGTATTTCTCGTGATCGAGCTGCGCCGCGGTGCGGTGGACGACGACGCCGCGTTCGGGCGAATAGATCGCGCACGAGGTGTCGTCGCAGGACGTTTCGATGCCGAGGTAGAGCTCTTCCATCGGACTCAGAGGACCTCCTCGCCGCTCTCCCCGGTCCTTATCCTGATCGCGTCCTCGACGTTCGATATGAAGATCTTGCCGTCGCCGATCTGTCCCGTGCGCGCGGAGGCGATGATCGCCTTGACGATGCGTTCGACCTCCGCGTCCGGCGCCACAACCTCGACGCGGATCTTCGGGAGAAAATCGACCTTGTATTCGCTCCCGCGGTAGAGCTCCTTGTGCCCGCGCTGCCTCCCGAATCCCTTCACCTCGATGACGCTGATCCCGCCGATGCCGGCCTCCATGAGGGCTTCCTTGACCTCGTCGAGCTTGAACGGCTTGATATACGCTTCGATTTTTTTCATCGCTTCTCCTCGATTCCTGCGCCGCACTACGGTATAATCCGCGCGCACGACGAGGGTACAGGAATCGACACGCTCATTCCAGAGAAAGTTCATGAGCGCCAGATACGACAGAATCGCCCGACGGGCCCTCGCCGAAGGGGCCGATGGGCGGGAGCTCGAAGCCCTCTTCGCCGAGCTCCGCTTCGCCGATCCCGCGAAGGCGGCCGCCCTCTGGCGGCGGCTCGTTCCGCCCGGCGGCGCGGAGGCGCCGCCCCCCGGGAACGTAGCGAATCTTCTCGCCGAGCTCGCCTCCTCCCCCGACCCCGACATGGCGCTCCTCAATCTCGCCCGGTTCGTCGAGGCGAAGATCGCCCCGGCGCGCTTTCTCCATTCGTTCTTTCTCGCGCGACCGATCGCGCGGCTCATCGTGACCATTTTTTCATGCAGCTATTTTCTGACGAGTATTCTCGAGCGCAATCCGGGCTACCTCTCATGGCTCATCGAGCGGGGCACGCTCGAGGGCACAAAGGCACACAGCGCATACCTCTTCGAGCTCTCGCGACAGATCGAGCCGTTTCGGGACCGGCGGCGGCGCATCAACAGCGTGAAGCGCTACTTTCGCCGCGAGATGCTCCGCATCGGCGCGCGGGACCTCATGGGGCTCGCGCGCGTCGAGGAGGTGACCGCCGAGCTCTCGTTCCTCGCCGACGCGATCATCGAGACCGTCGCCTCCATGGCCTTCGAGGAGCTCGCCGCGAGCGCGGGGCCCGGGGATACGGCCTGGAGCTTCGATACACCGGTTCCCTTTCACCGCTTCGCCGTCATCTCGCTCGGGAAGCTCGGCGGCACCGAGCTCAACTACTCGTCCGACATCGATCTCATGTACGTGTGCGAGACGACCGAGGGGGAGCGCGAGAGCGCCTTCTACGACGCCCTCGCCCGGCGGGTCACGGAATATCTCTCGGCGCCGACGGAGGAAGGAACGCTCTACCGCGTCGACCTGCGGCTCAGGCCCGACGGCGACAGCGGCCCCATCGTCGTGACGCTCGCCGACCATCTCAACTACCTCCAGCGGAGGGCGAAGCCGTGGGAGAGACAGTCGCTCATCAAGGCGCGCGTCACCGCGGGGAACCGGGTCGTCGGCGACGCCTTCGTCGACAACTGCGAGAGGGCGATCCACACTCCCGTCCCGAGCATCGATCCCCTCGACGAGATCGTGACGATGCGCGAGCGCTGGATGGCGTTCCTCTCCGACGAAGAGCGCACGGGCAACATCAAGCTCATGTCGGGAGGCATCCGCGACATCGAGTTCATCGCGCAGGGGCTCCAGATGGTCCACGGGAGGAACCATCCCGGAATCCGCTCGCGAAACACGCTCGAATCGCTCGAACGTCTCTCGCGGCACGGCCTCCTGAGCGCCGAGGCGAAGGAGACGCTCGAGCGGAGCTACCGCCTCTTCCGCACCGTCGAGCACCGCATGCAGATGCTGAGAAACGTCCGCACGCACACGCTCCCCTCGGCGGAGGCGGATCTCGCGAAGACGGGCGAGCGCGTGTGCCGGAGCGCGCTCGCCGGCGTCACGCCCGAGAGCTTCACGGCGGAGCTCGGGAGAGCCCTCACGGAGGTGCAGCACCTCTTCGACGGCTTTTTCAAGGACCGCCGTCCCGGCGACATACCCCTTCTTCTCTCGCTCCCGGCGAACGACCGGGCGGTCGAGGAGATACTCTCGAAATACGGACTGCGCGAGGGAGAGCAGGCGCATCGTACTTTAAGTTCCCTCGTCTTCGGGGACTTTCCCCGGCTCGAAGGCATCGACACGCTGGCCGCCGCCGCGAAATCGCTCCCCGCGATTCTCGAGAATGTCTCCCGGACTCCCGATCCGGCGCTCACCCTCAGGAACTTCGTCCGCATCGTGAAGGCTTCCGGCGCGGTGCGCTCCACGCTCGAGCTCGTGGGGGGCGGGGGGGATCTTCTGCGCCTGCTGCTCGCGGTCGCGTCGCTGTCGACGAGGCTCTCGGAGGCGCTCGCGAACCGGATCGAGCTCCTCGATTTTCTCGCGGAAGGAATGCCGCCCGGGGAGCCTCCGGATCCGAAGGCGGGCGACGCGCTCCCGCGGCTCGCGCGCTGGTACGAGGAGACGCTCCTCTTCATTCACAGCCAGAACCCGATTCCGAAGAGCGGCCCCGGCCTTCTCGGCCCGCTTTTCGCCGGCGCCGCCGAGCGCGCGCTCGGCGTTCTCTTCGACCGCGGCGGAGGAGGGGGACGGAGGCTCGCGCTCTTCGCCGCCGGCTCGGTCGCGACGCGGAGCGCCCGGTTCGGGAGCGACCTCGATCTCATCGCCGTGACGACGGATGATCGCTCGGCCTCTCTCGAGGCGGGTGTCGTCCGCGGCATTCTCGAGAACGCGCGCGCGATCCGCCTCGGCGCGGCCGACATGCGGCTCCGCGGCGAGGGGGAAGGCTCCCCGCTCGTGCAGACGCTCGAGCACTACGAAGGCTACCTGCAGACGCGCGCCTCCCTCTGGGAGATCCTCGCGTATTCGAAGTGCCGGTTCATCCACGGAAACGCGGAGACGGGCGCCGCATTCGAGGAGATGCTTCGCCGGACGCTGCCGGTCGCGTTCTCACGGGAGGGCTGGAAGGCGCGCCTCCTCGATTCCCGCGCGAAGCTCGAGGGGCTCTCCAAGGGCGCGTGGGACATCAAGCACGCGCCGGGCGGGCTTTACGACATCGACTTTCTCGTATCCGCGGCGCGGCTGCGCGGGATCACGGAAAAGCCGTCATCGGCTGACAACGAGGCCGCCTTTGCCCGCCTCGAGTCGTCCGGGCTCCTCGAGCCGGGCGACGCCGCCGCGCTCCTCGCCGCGTACCGCCTCTTCTGGACTATCGAGCACGCCGCGGCGCTCCACGGCTTTCCGTATCCGCCGCTTCCCGAGCGTGAGGCCTTTTTCGAGGGCTATCTCGAACACCTTCTCGGCGGACACATGCCGGGAAACGGCCCGTTCCTCGAGCGGCTCGGCGGCACCAGGAAAAATGTCCGGGGAATCTTCTTCCGGTTCTTCGAGAAAACGGTATAACGGAGCTCTCACGAGCCCGCGTCGAGCGCATCCTTGAGCTTGAGCCGTACCGAGCGCATCGCCCCCGCGTCCGCGAGCTTCTTTCCCCCCGCCGTCCGCACGTAGAATGAATCCGCCGCCATCTCTCCCCGCGTCGTGATCTGCGCGCTCTGGATATCGAGCCCCTCCTCGGAGAGTATGCGCGTCACGCGGTAGAGGAGACCGGGCCGGTCGCGCGCGGTGAGATCGATGATCGTGCTCTCCCGCGAGAGGTCGTTCTCGAACTCGACGACGGTCGGCACACGCGCCCCTTTCGCGGTGCGCCATTTCCAGCGTTCGACGTGGGCGGCGTACGAGCGCTCGAGATCGATCTCGCCCCCGAGCACCCCGGTGAAATCGCGCTCGATCTTCTCCGCGGCCTCCCCGGGGAGCGCGAGGCGGGCCTCGACGCCCATGCAGTGGAAGAGATCGATCACGATTCCGTCCTTCCGCGTGAACGCGAAGGCGCCGAGGATGTTGAGGTCGTTGATCGTGACGACCCCGCAGAGCTGGGAGAGCCTGAAGGGCCGGTCGCGCGTGCACACGGTGATCTCGATCGAGTGCTGAAGGCGGCGGATCTCGACGATCGCGCTCCGTCCCCGGAGACGCTCGACCATCGCGATGTGCGCCGTGGCCTGCGCGGGGGTGACGACCATCGCGTAGCGCTCGGGAAGATTGGCGAGGTGCACCTCCATCGCGGCGCGCTCCTCGTCCGTCCCGCAGAGCTCGAGCATCTTCTCGTGCCGCTTCTCGAGAATCTCCCGGTAGGCCGCGCCCGACTCCGACTTGTCCGCGAGCATCCTCGACGCCTTGAAGTAGAGGTCCTCGAGGAGGTTCTCCTTCCAGCCGGTCCAGACGCTCGGCCCCGTCGCCTTGAGGTCGGCGTACGTGAGGAGATAGAGGAGCTTGAGGTTCGGATGATTTTTCACGCGCTTCACGAATTGGAGGCCCGTGTCGCGGTCCTCCATGTCCCTCCGCTGACTGAAGTGCGACAGCAGGAGATGGTTCTTCACGAGAAAGGCGACGAGCGAACGTGATCGCGGCGATATGGGGAACGCGCGCAGGAGCTCGTCCGCCATGCGCGCCCCGGAGCGGGCGTGCCCGCGCGCGCTCGGCTTTCCGATGTCGTGGAGCACCGTCGCGAGGAGGAGCTCCGTCTTCTCGGCGATCTCGTCGTGGATCCGCGCGAGGAGCCCCCCTTCGCTGCTTGCGAGCTCTTCGAGGTTCGCCACCGCCTGGAGGCTGTGTTCGTCGGCGGTGTACTGGTGATAGAGATCGTACTTTTTGAGGCAGGTGAGCTTGTCGAATGGCGGGAATATATGCCTGAGGGCGCCGAGCTCGTGCATGCTCCGGATAACGGGGGCCTTCTTTCCCGGCATCTCGACGAGCTCGATGAACGATTCCCGCATTCGCCTGGTCACGGCGGACCCGAGCCTTTGCGGCCTGAAGGCGTTCCTGGTGCGCCGCTCCATCTGCGGCGAGAAGCGCTTCCCCGTGCGAAGCTGCTCCTTGAAGGAAAACAGCGGATCGCTCTTCATCCGCGCCCCGCTCATCCGCAGATCGAGCTGAGCGAGCCCCTTCGTGCCGACCCTCCGGTAGAGGGAGCCGTCGATGATCCGGAGGTTTCCCTCCCCGTGCGTCTCTTCGAGAAACCGATCGAGGAGCGTGAAGATGGAGCGCGTCATCGAATAGTAGTCGCGCATGAAACGCTCGACGGCGAGAAGCCCCCCGGCGTCCGCGTAGCCGAGGCCCCTTGCCGCCGAACGCTGGAGGTCGAGCGTGAGAACGTTCCAGTTGGTCCCCATGCGAAAATGGAGCTCGTTGCGCGTGCGCAGGAGGAAATCGAACGAGCGCTCGACGTCCTTGATCTCCCGCCGGTCGATGATGGCGAGCCGGTAAAGCCCTTCGAGCGTGCCGTCCCACGGAAGCACCATCCCCACCCACCGGATCATCTGGTAGTCACGCAGCCCCCCGGGGCTCTCCTTCACGTTCGGCTCGATCAGATGACAGCTCCCCCCGTGCTTCTTCCAGCGGCGGCGCGTCTCTTCGAGCTTCGCCTCGAGAAGCGCTCCGCTCTCGCGCCCCCGTATCTCCCCCTTGATCGCGTGGAGCTCGTTCTTGAGCGAATCGTCTCCGCAGATCCAGCGGCTGTCGAGAATCGCCGTCTTGAGGTCGCTGTCCCGTTCGAGCGCCTTGCGGAGCTCGGCGAGGGTCCGCACCGAATGTCCGAGCTCGAGCCCCGAGTCCCAGAGCATGCGCACGATGTATCCCGCGAGCGCGGTGCCCGCGGGGCCCGGCTTCTTGTCCCAGAGGAAGAGGAGATCGACGTCGCTCCGCGGCGAAAGCTCGCGGCGCCCGAAACCCCCGAGCGCGATCACGGCGGGCGCGCGGCGCAGCTTCGGCCCCATCCATTCTCCGAGCGAATCGTACAGGTGTTGAACGACGGCCTCGACGCCGGCCGAGCAGGCCCGGGCGATCTCGACCCCCGGCGCGCCGGAACGATGGCGCCGCTCGAGATCCTTCAGGAAAAGCCGGTACACGTCCCGGACCTCCCCGGCGAAGGAGGTCATCCAATCCTCCCCCGCGCCGAATCGCGGCGAAGGGAGCCGGGAGCTTCTGAGAATCGGAGGTGTCATGGCGCATATGCCTGCCCGCGAGAACGTCCCGCGGCGCCGGCGGCTTCATTATACATCAAAATAGATGCAGAATTCGAACGGGTTCGGCCGGATCATCACCGGCACGACCTCGTTCTCCCGCTTGTAATCGATCCAGGTGCGGATCACATCCTCCGTGAACACGTCCCCCCTGAGAAGAAACTCGTGTCCGGCCCCGAGCGCGGCGAGCGCCGCCGGGAAATCGGGGCACGTCTTCTTGACGTGCGCGAGCTCCTCGGGGGGCATGTCGTAGATGTTTTTGTCGAGCGGCTCCCCCGGGTGACGCCGGTTCTCGATCCCGTCGAGCCCCGCCATGAGAATCGCCGCGAGGCTGAGGTACGGATTCCCCGTCGAATCCGGGCACCGGAACTCGACGCGCTTTGCCTCGCTCTTCCCCGAAGTCACGGGGATCCTGATCGCGGCGCTCCGGTTCCGCTGGGAGTAGGCGAGATTCACGGGCGCCTCGAACCCCGGCACGAGCCTCTTGTACGAGATCGTCGAGGCGTTCGTGAGCCCGAGGAGCGCGTGCGCGTGCGTGATGAGGCCGCCGATGAAGTAGAGCGCCGTCTCGCTGAGGCCCCCGTACTCGGGGCCGGCGAAGAGGTTCTTGTCTCCCCGCCACAGGGAAATGTGCACGTGCATCCCCGAGCCGTTATCGCCGAAGATCGGCTTCGGCATGAAGGTGGCCGTCTTGCCGAACGCGCGCGCCGTGTTCTTCACGACGTACTTGAAAATGGATACCGCGTCCCCCATGCGCACGAGCGTATCGAACCTGAGGCCGATCTCGCTCTGCCCGCCCGTCGCCACCTCGTGGTGCTGCACCTCGCACGTGAGGCCGCATGCCATGAGGTTTTTCACGATCTCGCTCCGGAGATCCTGGAGCGAGTCCGTCGGCGGCACGGGGAAGTAGCCTTCCTTGAACCGCGCCTTGTACGCGAGGTTCGGACCTTCGTCGCGCCCCGAGTTCCAGGCCCCCTCGATCGAATCGACCCGGTAGAAGCCGCTCCGCTCGTCCTGGGCGAAACGAACGTCGTCGAAAACGAAGAACTCCGCCTCCGGCCCGAAGTACGCGCGCTCCGCGATCCCCGTGCTCGCGAGATGCTGCTCCGCCTTGCGCGCGATGTAGCGCGGGTCGCGCGCGTACGGCTCGTGCGTGACCGGATCGTGAATATCGCCGATGAGGCTCAGGGTCGAATGGCGGCAGAAAGGATCGATGAAGGCGGTCCCCGGGTCGGGAATCACGAGCATGTCGCTCTCGTTGATGTTCTTCCAGCCGCGGATGCTCGAGCCGTCGAACGCGATGCCCTCCGCGAAGAGCTCCTCCGTCAGCCTCGAGACCGGGACCGTGAAGTGCTGCCACCTGCCGGGAAAATCGATGAACTTGATGTCGACGAACTCGACACCCTTTGATTTTGAAAATTCCAGTACCTCTCGGGGAGTTCCGTTCATACAACGCTCCTGATGGAAGGGTTGCGGATGCCGGGGGCGGCGGCTGCGTCACGCCACAATTTCTAAGCGCAACTACCTCGGGGCGTCAACACAATTTTCGCCCTCTGTGTGTCCTTCCGCGCGGGCGGCGCCGGGCGCGCGGCGCCCGGCCCGCGGCGGCGCGCCGAGGCTCCTCACGGCGTATCACGCCACTGCCAGGGGGCGAAATTGATGTAGCGGATGCGGGGAGGCGCCTCCTTGAAGTCGATGAGCGACGAGGATGCGTTCGCGATCGAGAGCCGGTGTATCGCGTCGAGATCCATACCGAGGTAATGCGCGAGAACGGGCTTGATCACATCGCTGTGCGAAACGGCCGCCGCCCGTCCCGCGGTGACCTCTGCCCTGATATGCGCCACCGCATCGAGCGCGCGCCTCTGGATATCGATCATCCCCTCGCCGTTCGAGAAACGCGAGCTCGTCGGCGACTCGAAATAGCGCTTGAAATTCTCGTCGTCGCGAAGCTCGTGGTAGGTCCTGCCAACCCAGCGTTCGAACGGCGACTCGTCGAGACGCGGCTCCTCCCGGAGCTCGGCGCCCCATTCCTTCGCGAGCATCCGGGCTGTCTCGAGCGCCCGCTCGACCGTGCTCGAGTAGATGACGGGGATCTTCTTCACCTTGAGCTCGCGGGCGAGAGCGGCCACCCCCGCCCTTCCTTCCTCGTTGAGCGGGATTCCCGTGCGGCCCATCACGCGGTGCTGTCTGTTCCAATCGGTCTGGCCATGGCGTATGAGATAGATGAACATGATCTCCGTTCCTGCGCTCACGCCCCGGGGTCGATCGGCTGTGTCATTTCAGGAGCACCATCTTCCTCGTCAGCGTCTCCTTCCCCGCGGTGAGACGGTAGAAGTATACCCCGGAGCCGACCACGATGCCGGTGCCGTTTCTCCCGTTCCAGCTCGCCTCATGGCTTCCCTTCGCTTGAACGGCATCGACGAGCCGCGCGACGTTCCGGCCGGCCGGGTCGTAGATTTCGAGCACGACACGAGCGGCCGCGGGAAGGTAATAGCCGATCGAGGTGCTCGGATTA
>Ga0315293_10002033_pt1 | contig 19535 bp, 16 predicted proteins | sample YL17G13_20_MG_FD_203071 | JGI IMG/M metagenome (GOLD analysis project Ga0315293, IMG submission 203071) | Sediment microbial communities from Yellowstone Lake, YNP, Wyoming, USA - YL17G13_20 | ecosystem: Environmental > Aquatic > Freshwater > Lake > Sediment | place: USA: Wyoming | collected... | reverse complement strand
GGCCGGACCCGCCGAAGCACCTTGCCCTCCTTGAAAATCACGGCCTTATTCCGGCCGAAGGCCACTCCGAGGTCCGCTTCCCGGGCCTCGCCCGGCCCGTTGACCGCGCAGCCCATGACCGCCACCACCAGCGGAAAGGAGAGGCCGGCCAGGCGGTTTTCGACCTCAGCGGCCAGGGGAATGAGGTCCACCTCGCATCGACCGCAAGTCGGGCAGGAGACGACCTCCGGCCCCCGCTGTCTGAGCTTGAGCGCGGCCAAAATCCGGAAAGCGGTACGCACCTCTTCTTCGGGTGGAGCGGTGAGCGACACGCGGACCGTATCGGCCAGCCCTTCCCTCAAGAGGAGGGCCAGCCCGGCGGCCGACTTCACCGCGCCGGCCAAGAGCCCTCCCGCTTCGGTGATCCCGGCGTGGAAGGGAGCGTCCGTCCGGCCGGCCATAAGGCGATAAGCCTCCAGCGTTCGCGGCACATCGGAGGCTTTCAGCGAGACCTTGATCTCCCGAAAGTCCAGATCCTCAAGGAAGCGCACATGCCTCAGGGCGCTGGCCGCCATGGCTTCGGCCGTAGCCCCGCCGAATTTTTTGAGCAGGTCTTTCTCCAGCGAGCCGGAATTGACCCCGATGCGGATGACGGTCCGGCGCGCTTTGGCCGCTTTCACGATCTCTCTCACTTTATCCGGAGCGCCGATGGTCCCGGGGTTCAGCCGCAGACCGTCCACGCCCGCCTTCAAAGCGCGCAGAGCCAAGCGGTGGTCGAAATGGACATCGGCCACCAGGGGCAGGCTGACGGCCCTTCGGATCCGGGCCAAGGCCTCGGCCGCCTCCGCGTCGGGCACGGCCAGCCGGACGATCTCGCAACCGGCCTGTTCCAGGGCGCGAATCTGACGGACGGTCGCCTCCACATCCCGAGTGTCGGTCTTGGTCATGGACTGAACCGAGATCGGAGCACCGCCGCCTATGGCCACCCGGCCGAGGAGGATTTGCCGCGTCCCGCGCCGTGGAAAAAGGGGTTCTAGAACGGCCACAGAGTTCCCCAGCCTTTGGGAAAACGGTTCATGATATCGTTGAGGATGATGAAGCCGATCAAAAAGACGAAAATGACGAACCCGACCTGCATCCATACTCTGCGGAGCCTGGGGCCGAAATCGCGGCGGAAAATCCCTTCCAGGATCAGGACAAAGAGTTGGCCGCCGTCCAGCACGGGGATGGGCACCAGGTTGATAATGCCCAGTTGCAGGCTGAAGAGGGCGATCCAGCTGACCAGGGCCAGGAAGCCCATGCGCATGGTTTCGCCCGATATGCGGGCGATCTCCAGCGGGCCGCCCAACTGGCGGGTGGAAACTTCTCCGGTGAAAAGCCCCTTGATGAAACGGAGAACAAGGGTGGTCAGGCGGATGTTGTCCTTGACGCTCTGGCCGAAAGCGGGAAAGAAACCGAATTTCTTCATCTCGGATTCGGCCGTCTGCAGGACGCCGATCTTGCCCACCTTCCCCTCCCGGCGCGGAGTGACGGTCAGGGAGACCGTTCTCCCGGAGCGCCTCACCTCCAAGGCCAGCGGTTTGTCCGGGTTGGCCTCCAGGACCTCGACGAAGCTGTAATAATAGACGGGACGGCCGTTGATTTGTAGAACGACGTCTCCGGCCTTCAAGCCCCCTTTTTCCGCGGGCGAGCCGGGAACGACCGAGACCACCTGGGTCAAGATTTTGCCGAAAAAGCCGGCGTAGCCCATGTCGTAGCGGGTTTTCTTCCCGGTGCGCAGCTCCACCATCATCGGCCGGCCGTCACGGACGATATCGAGCCGGAGCAGCTTGTCCGGCTGGGTGCTCACTGCCAGTTCCACGTCCATCCAGGTCGTCACCCTCCGGCCGTTGATGCGCAATAGCCCGTCCTCGGGCCGCAGGTCGGCCTTTTTCGCCGGCGAGCCGGGCTCGATCCAGCCGATGACCGGTTTCTGGTCCTGATAGATGGGAATTCTGACCCCGGCCATATTGACCCCGGCCATCAGGATCACGGCCAGCAAAACGTTCATCACCGCCCCGGCGACGATGACCAGGAACCTCTGCCATCGGTTTTTGGCCATAAAGTCGTCGGGCTCCAGCGGACGGTCCTTTTCAAACAGGCCTTCGCCCAGAAACTTGACATAGCCGCCCACGGGCAGGAGGCTGACCCGGTAGTCGGTGTGGCCGCGCTTGATTCCAAAAAGACGTTTGCCCATCCCGAAGGAGAAAACCTCGATCCGAATGCCCATCAGCCGACCCATGAGGAAATGGCCGAATTCGTGGGCGAAAACGATAACGGTGAAGACGATGAGGAAAGCCAAAAGATACTGGGCATTGCTGGCCAGAGCGTTCAGAACAGCTTGCATGAGGTCACCTTTAATGGATGAGATGTTGGACGGTCCGGCGGGCTTCGGCGTCCAAGGACAGGATTTCTTCCAGGCTCTCCGCCTCCCGGCTGTGATGCATCTTCAGGGCCCCGGCCACAGCCCGGGCAATGCCCGGAAAAGGAAGGCGTCCCTGAAGGAAGGCTTCCACCGCCTCTTCGTTAGCCGCATTGAGGGCTACGCTGAAGCTGGAAGGTTCTTCCAGTGCTCGGCGGGCGAGGCCGAGGAGGGGAAATTTTGCGGCATCGGCCGGATAAAACTCCAGGCTGCGCACCTCGGTCAGGTCGAGGCTGGGAAATGGCGGATCCTCCCGGAGGGGGTAGGTGAGGGCGAATTGAATGGGCAGGCGCATATCGGTCCGGCTGAGCTGGGCCAAAACCGACCCGTCCCGCAGCTCCACCAGGGAATGGACGATGCTCTGGGGATGGACCAGGACGTCGAGCTGATCGGGCCGCAGGTCGAACAGCCAGCGGGCCTCGATGAGCTCCAGCCCCTTGTTCATCAGGGTGGCCGAATCGACGGTCACCTTCCGTCCCATCTTCCAGCGGGGATGGGCCAGGGCTTCGGACACGGTCTTTTTCTCAAGGTCGGCGGTCGGTGTGCGCAGGAAGGGCCCGCCGGAGGCCGTCAAAATGACTCGTCGCACCTCTTTCGGCTGCACTCCGGCCAAGCACTGGAAAATGCCGCTGTGTTCGCTGTCCACGGGCAAAATCTCGGCGCCCGAGCGGGAAGCGGTTTCCAGGAGCAGCTTGCCGGCCGTGACCATGGATTCCTTATTGGCCAGGGCGATGCGTTTGCCCGTTTCAGCGGCAGCCAGGGTGGCCCGCAACCCGCTGATGCCGCTGATGGCCGATACGACGATGTCGGCCTCTTCCAGTTTGGCCGCTTCCAGGGAGGCTTCCGGGCCGTAAAAAACGCGCAGGGCCGGGCCCCGGTAAAGACGCTTGAACTCATCGGCCTGGATTTTGCCCTCCAGGGAGACCAAAGAAGGGTGGAAGCGTTCGGCCTGTTCAACCAAAAGACGCACATTCGACTTGGCAGCCAGCCCTCCCACCCGAAAACCGCGACTGAGGTGGGACACAACCTCCAGCGTGCTCCGGCCGATCGAGCCGGTTGAACCGAGGATGGTCAAGGTCTTCATTGGAAATACCGCATCAGGTAATAGAAGCAGGGGCCGGCCAGGATCAGGCTGTCCACCCGGTCGAGCAACCCCCCGTGGCCGGGAAAGATCCGGCCGGAATCCTTGACCCCCGCAGCCCTCTTGAACAGCGATTCCAGGGGATCAGAGAGCTGGGCCACGGCGTGAATGACCAAGCCGAAAGCCGCGGCTTGTCCCAGGCCCAACTGGCCGTAGAACAGTTCCCGGGCGGCCAGGGCTCCCAGGACAGCGAACACCAGGCCGCCGACCGCGCCCTCCCAGGTCTTGTGAGGGCTGGCCAGGGGGAGCATTTTATGACGCCCGATGAGAGAGCCAACCAGGAAGGACCCCGTATCGCCGGCGAACACGGCGGCGAACAGAAAATAAACGGCCCACGGGCCGAACTCCCTTCGCAGGGGCAGAAAATGATTGAGAGTGAAGCTGAGATAAATTGCGCCCAGGAACGTGACGGCGAAAGACTGGGGAAAGAGCATCATCCGCTCCAGGCTGTTGAAGCGGATGAGGAAGTAGAGGCCGGCCACCAGGAAGCAGGCCAGGAGAGACAAGGCCAAGGGAATCCGGACAAAGAAAAAGGGAACTCCCAGGATGAGGCTGAAGACGACTCCGGCCGCCGGCTGGGGATAAAGCTTCTTTTTCCTGGCCAGCCCGTAGAATTCGAGAAGCGCCACCAGGATCAAAAAATTGAGGACCGCGGCCAACAGCCAGTCGGCGGCGAAATGGATCAAAGCCACCACGGCGGCCAGGACGACCAAAGCGGTGGGCAGCCTTTTGTGAACTTCGAGCTTTTTCCACATCTCTTTGCTCAGGCAGAGCCGGACCAGGCCCGCCCGTGTCTCGTCTCGATCAGGAGGAACCTCCGGCCGGCCGGATATCTCCGAAACGCCTCTCCCGTCTCTGGTAATCCACCAGCGCTTCCAGAAGGTGAATTTTTCGAAAATCGGGCCAATAGACCTTGGTGATCCAGATCTCGGCGTAGGCGATCTGCCACAACAGAAAGTTTGAGACGCGCATCTCCCCGCTTGTCCTGATGAGAAGGTCCGGGTCGGGCAGTCCGGCCGTATCAAGGTGCCGGGCGAACGTCTCCTCGTCCAGGCCCTCCGCTTTAGCCCCACCCCCGCGTATCAGCCGCCGCACGGCCTCTACGATCTCCGCCCGGCCGCTGTAATTCAGGGCCAGCACAAGGCGGAGCCCGGTGTTGGCGGCGGTGAGTTTGATAACCTGCTCCAACTCCCTCTTCACTACGGCGGGCAGGTCATCGAGCCGGCCGATGGTCGACAGCCGAAAGCTGTTGTCCATCAATACTTTATGCTCTTTTTTCAGGTAGTCCTCTAGGAGTTTCCACAGGGTGGCCACCTCGGTCCTGGGACGCTTCCAATTCTCACGGCTGAAGGCGAAAAGGGTCAGCACTTGGACGCCCAAGCGGGCGCTGGCCTCCACGATCTCACGGACAGATTTGGCGCCGGCCCGATGGCCTTCAATACGGGGCAAGTTCCGCTCCTTGGCCCAACGACCGTTGCCGTCCATGATCACGGCTACGTGGCGGGGTATATTGTCCGGGTCGAGCATTTCGGCCAGCTCAGCCTCGCGCGTGCCCGGCTCGAGGTAGCCTTTAAGCTTCTCCAGCATGGGGCTTATTATAGCAAAAAAAGGTTATCTTCTATATCGTTTGGGCAGGCCCGAAGAGATGACCGGAGCGGCCTGTCCTTTTTTTCTAGACGGGGGGGGCAAAGATTTGTTAATGTGGGACCATGTGCTTAGCTGTTCCGGCCAAAATCGTCAGCCTGGATGAAAGCAGGCAGGGCGAAGTGGACTACCTGGGAACTCGGGTTAAGGCCAATTTCATGCTTCTGGAGGAAGCCAAGCCGGGCGACTGGGTGATTGTCCACGCCGGCTTCGCTATTTCCCGAATGGATGAAGAGGAAGCCCAGGAGACTCTGTCCCTTCTCCGCGAACTGGCTTCCGCACAGGACCCATGAAGGAATTCCGCGACCGGAAGGTCCTGGCCGGCCTTCTGCGGTCCATCGGCCGCCGGGCCGAGCAGGTGGGCCCGCCCGTGCGGATGATGGAGGTCTGCGGCACCCACACCATGACCATCCATCGCTTCGGCCTTCAGCCCCTGTTGGAAAAGGCAGGCGTGGTCATGACCTCCGGGCCCGGCTGTCCAGTGTGCATTACCCCCGACGCATACCATGAAGCAGCCATCGGGCTGATGACCCGCCGCCCGGACACCATCCTGGCCACCTTCGGTGACATGACTCGCGTCCCGACTCGTCAAGGCTCACTCCAGACCGCGATCCCGGCCCAGGGTTCCCGTCTCAAAATCGTTTATTCTCCCCAAGAAGTCCTGGAAACCGCCCGGCAAAACCCCGGCCGGGAAGTCGTCTTCTTCGGCGTGGGGTTCGAAACGACCATCCCCTCGATCGCCCTGACCGTCAAGCAGGCGGCCCAGGAGCAACTGTCCAATTTCAGCGTCCTATCCGCGCTATGGATCATCCCCCCTCCCTTGCGGGCGATCCTGGAGTCCGGGGAAGTGCGCCTCCAGGGATTCCTCTATCCCGGCCATGTCTCGGCCATCATCGGCCTGCGGCCGTATGCTTTCGTGGCCGAGGAGTTCGGCCTGGCAGGTGCTGTGGCCGGCTTCGAGCCGGCCGATATCCTCCTGGCTGTCTCCTCGGTCCTCGATCAGATCATACGCAAGAAACCGGCCGTGGCCAATGAATACAGCCGGGTCGTCCGTGAAGAGGGCAATCCCCGCGCCCGGGCTTTGATGGAAGAAGTCTTAGAGCTTAAGGACGCTCATTGGCGGGGGCTGGGCCTCATTCCCAAGAGCGGCCTGAAGATCAAGGATTCGTTCGGCGCCTGGGATGCGGAGAAAAAGCACGGGCTCAAGCTCGACCCGGGATCCGCGGAGCTTCCGGGCTGCCGGTGCGGAGAGGTTCTGCGCGGCGTGCTGGCCCCGCCCCTTTGCGGCCTTTTCGGCCGGAAATGCCGCCCGGAATCTCCCCTGGGACCCTGCATGGTCTCCCTGGAAGGCGCCTGCCTGGTGTATTATAAATATTCACGACCATGAGCCCGCCCCCCTCCCCTGAAAAGCCGGATAGGATCAGCTTGGAGCTGGGAAGCGGAGGCCGGCTGATGAGGGATTTTCTCCATCGGCACATCCTGGCCTCCTTCCGGAGCCCGTTGCTCCGTGACCTTCCGGATGCCAGCCATCTGGAAGCCGGGATCGCCTTCACCACAGACGGTTATGTCGTGGACCCCATCTTTTTCCCCGGCGGGGATATCGGCCGACTGGCCGTGAACGGCACGGTCAACGACCTGGTGGTCTCCGGGGCCAGGCCGCAGTATCTTTCTCTCTCGCTCATTCTGGAAGAAGGATTGCCGTTGGCTGACCTGAAGAGGATTCTGGCCTCCATCAAGTCCGCCGCAGCAGCAGCCGGGGTGGAGGTCGTCACGGGCGACACCAAGGTTGTCCGCCGCGGCCAGGCCGACAAGGTGTTCATCGTCACTTCCGGCGTGGGCCATATCCTGGCCAAACCCGCTCCGGCCAAAGTGAAACCGGGCGACGCGGTCATCGTCACCGGCAGCTTGGGCGAGCACAGTCTGGCCGTGCTCTTGGCCCGCGGCGATTTCAGCCTGTCGGCCAAGGTCAAAAGCGACTGCGCGCCGCTCTGTTTTCTTCTCCCCCTCTGGAAACAGGGGGCCTTGTGGATGCGGGACATCACCCGAGGAGGCCTGGCTACCATCCTCTCGGAGCTGGCCGAACGGCTTCCCTACTCTATACTGATTGAAGAAGAAAAAATCCCGCTTTCCAAGGCGGTGCGGGGCGCGGCCGAGCTGCTGGGAGTCGACCCTCTTTACCTGGCCTGCGAAGGCCGGGCGGTTCTTGTCGTCCCGGCTAAAAAAGCGAAAGCCGCCATTCGCTCCCTGCGGCGCCATCTTCAGGGTCGACGAGCGACGATCATCGGCCGGGTGGAAAACAAAGTGGGCAGGCCGGGCGAGCTGCTGCTGGCCACTCTGGCCGGCGGGCTGCGGCGGCTGGAGCCTTTGACCTCGGAACTTCTGCCCAGGATCTGCTGACTACAGAATGAAGCTTAGAAACGGATTCCTTGCTCAGGCCACCTGTCTGGGGCTGGCCGTCCTGCTGGCCGTTTCCTCCGCATGCCGGGACAGCCGGGATTCCCTGAAAAATGCCATGGCCAGGGACTATGCCTGCCGGATCGGGGCCGCTGAACAAAGCCTGGAAGGCTGGGAAGGCGAGCTGTTCCGCCTAAGGGTCGAGGTGGCCAATACCGGCCGGAAAGATTGGATCTCCTCCGGCCTGAATCCGGTGCTGCTGTCCTACCATCTCCTTGACCAGAAAAAGCACATGCTCCGCCGGGACAACACCCGCATCTCGTTCAGCAGCCTTGTCCCGGCCGGAGGCTCGACCGGCCTGGCCCTCGTCGGCAAGGCGCCTCTGTCGGCGGGCAGGTACTTTCTGGAACTGGATTTGGTGCAGGAAGGCGTCTCCTGGTTCAAAGACCTGGGCTCCAAAACATCGCTGGTGGCTCTGGAGGTCAAGCCCAGGCCGTGGCCTGAAAACTCGCAACCGCTGACCTTGGACTACGGGCGGTTTACCAATTTTCAGGCCGAACGGAAGGAACTGGCCGCTCTTCTCAAGCTCATCCGTATTACCCTTAATCACAACGATCTGACCCTCAAGGGAAGGACAGGCCGGGTAGAGGGATTCAGGGCCGGAGCGGGTTACCCGCAGGTCTGGCTCAGGGACGCCAACTCCATCATTCCCGCCAGCCGCTGGTTCTACAACCGCGACCACCTTGACTCCTGGCTCCGGGAACACCTGGCCTATCAGAGGGAGGACGGCTCGCTCTTCGATTGGTTCGACCTCCAGGGCCGAACGGACAAAAATACGGTGGAGACCGACCAAGAGTCGAGCGCCGTCCAGGCTGCCGGCCAGGCGGCAGCCCTGCTGGGCCCGGGCTGGCTGCAGGAAAATATCCAGGGCCGGACCATTCTCGATCGTTTAGAGCGCGCCTTGCGCTTTGTCCTGGCCGAGCGATTCGACGATAAGACGGGCCTGGTCTTCGGCGCCCACACCATCGACTGGGGTGACGTGGAAGAGGTGGACTCCGACCAGCAGGCCATTTATCTCGACGCCCGCTCCCGCCTAACGGCCGATATCTATGACCAGGCCATGTTCTACCAGGCGGCCCGCGAACTGGCGGCCATGATGGAGGCGGCGGGCCTCAAGGAAAAGGCCATGTTCTGGACGGTCCAAGCCGATTCCTTGCGAAAGAAAACGAACGAAAGGCTCTGGCAGCCGGGGCCTGGATTCTACCGGGTTCATATTCATCTCGACCCGAAATACATTCATGATTTTCCTGAGGATGAGATGTTCGCCCTGGGCGGAAACGTCACGGCCGTCCAGGCCGGGCTGGCGGACGAAACCCAGCGGAACCTCATCCTGAAAAAGGCCCTGGAGTTGCAGAAGACTTACGGCCTGCCCACGATCGGCGGCGTCCTGCTTCCGCCCTATCCGGCCGGGGTGTTCAAGCATCCGGCCGTTGACGAACCCTACGAGTACCAGAACGGCGGCCAGTGGGATTGGTTCGGCGGCAAACTGGTTTATGCCCTATTCGACAACGGCTTCAGCCGCGCCGCCAAGGACAAGCTCCGGGAGATCATCCTCAAAAACTTGCGCAACGGCGGATTGTCGGAATGGGACGACCCGGCCGGCTCCCCGCGCGGAAGCGACTTCTACAGCGGCAGCGCCGGAAGCCTGGCCAAAGCCCTGTTGGAAGGGTATTTCGGGTTGAGGATGAGCCGCTCCGGCCTGAGCTTGGAGCCGCGGCTGGCCGGAGACAATGCCCGGGTGCACGCCTATCTGCCCGCGGCCGACCTGTTCCTAGCCTATGAGCATCGGGTGCTGGGCGACGGCCGGACTCTTGTCCTGAACTTCAACAGCAACTTTACGGGGCTGGGGACGGTCAAGGTGCTCTTGCCCTGGATGTACGTGGCGGGCTCGTCGCGCGAAGCGAGCCCGGAGGAGCTGACCGTAACCCTGGACGGCCGGCCGGTTGCCTTTAGGAAAACGCGCGTCGAGCAGGACGAGTTCGTCATCGTCCAGACGGATTTTAAAAATCACCGCCTTAAAATCAAACTGAAATAGAAACTGGTTTTACTTCCGGCCGAAGCAGGTGTATTCGAAGCCCAGGGCCCGCAGGGCGGCCGGGTCGAAGATGTTCCGGCCGTCGATCAGAATGGGGTTGGCCATCAGGCTTTTCAGTTTCCTCAGGTCGAGCGTTTTGAATTCCTCCCACTCGGTGACGAAGAGAAGGGCGTTCGCTCCCTCGGCCGCTCGGTAGACGTCGGGGCAATAGACGATCCGCTGGCCGTCCTCCGGAAAAAGCTCCTTCATGTTGGCCATGGCCTGGGGGTCATACAGCCTCAGGTTGGCGCCTTCGTTGAGCAGGGCGGAGATGACCCCGATGCCGGGCGCTTCCCGGATGTCGTCGGTCTCCGGCTTAAAGGCCAGCCCCAGCAGGCCGATCTTTTTGTCCTTGAGGATCCAGAGGGCCTGTTTGATCTTGTCCACGAAAATCCGCACCCGGTCGGCGTTGATCCTCTCCCCTTCCCGCAGCAGCCGCATGTCCACGCCCAGGTCTTCCCCGATCTTGGTCAGGGCCTTGACGTCCTTGGGAAAGCAGGAACCGCCGTAGCCCAGCCCGGCCCGCAGGAAAAGCGCGCCGATGCGGGGGTCCAAGCCCATGCCCTTGGCCACCAGCTCCACGTCGGCCTCGGTTTTTTCGCACAGGTTGGCGATGAGGTTGATGTAGGAGATCTTAAGGGCCAGGAACGAATTGGAGGCGTGCTTGATCAGCTCAGCCGTATCGATGTTGGTGATGAGGATGCGGTCCTTCATCCCCTCATAGATGCGGGCCAGCATATCCCGGGCCCGCTCCGACTCGACGCCGATGATGATCCGGTCGGGATGGAGGAAGTCCTCGACGGCCGAGCCCTCCCGAAGGAACTCCGGGTTGGAGGCCACGTCGAAAGCCTGGTCGGTCTTTTTGTACAGGCTGATGGTCCGCTTGATCCAGCTGGAGGTCTTGACCGGCACGGTGCTCTTTTCCACGACCACCTTGTAGCCGTTGAGGTTCTCGGCGATCATCCGCGACACTTCCTCGATCTGACTCATATCGGCGCTGCCGTCGTCATGGGGCGGCGTCCCGACGCAGACAAAGATGACGTCCGCCTGGCGGATGGTCCGGCTCAGGTCATCGGAGAATTCGAGATGGCCCTTCTTCAGGTTTTTGGCCAGCAAGGCATCCAGGCCGGGTTCGAAGATGGGCGCCTTGCCTGCGGCAATCATCTTGATTTTTTCCGAGACCTTGTCCGCGCCGATGACGCGGTGGCCGAACTCGGCCAATCCGACGGCCGTCACCAAGCCGACATACCCGGTTCCGATCACGGCGATCTTCATGGTTGTCACTCCTTGTCTCAAGCCTTGACCACGTTGCGGGAACGCTTTTTCACGGCGTGCCGGGTGTCCACCACCAGCGGGGCGTGCCTGACGATCCAGGGGAAATCATAGGTGGAATGGTCGGCAGCAATGATGACCGCATCGGACTTCTTCAGCCGGCCGGCGGTCAGGGGCACGGACTTGAGGTTCAAGCCCGGATATTCGCGGTGGCCGGCCGAGCGGGGAACGAAGGGGTCGTTGTAGTCCACCTTGGCGCCCGCTTTCTGCAGGATGCTGATGATCTTGAGTGAGGGCGACTCGCGCTGGTCGTCGATGTCCTTCTTATAGGCGATGCCCAACACCAGCACCCGCGACCCGACAACGCTCTTGCCCGCCCGGTTCAGGCCGTCCACGGTCTTCTGCACGACATAGTACGGCATCTGGGTGTTGATTTCGCCCGCCAGTTCGATGAGGCGTGTGGAATAGTCCACCTCGCGGGCCTTCCAGGTCAGGTAGAAGGGATCGATGGGGATGCAATGGCCTCCCAGGCCGGGCCCGGGGTAGAAAGGCATGAAGCCGAAGGGTTTGGTCGAGGAGGCTTTGATGACTTCCCAGATATCGATCCCCATCCGGTCAAAAATCATCTTGAGCTCGTTGACCAGGGCGATGTTGACCGCCCGGAAAATGTTCTCCAGGAGCTTGGAGGATTCGGCCACCCGGGTGGAAGAGACCGGGATGGTGCGCACCACGATCTGGTCGTAGAGGGCCTTGGCCGCCCGCAAGCAGTCGCGGGTCAGCCCGCCCACCACCTTGGGGATGCTTTCCGTGTGGAATTGTCTGTTGCCGGGGTCCTCGCGCTCGGGGGAAAAGGCCAGAAAAAAATCCCGTCCGGCCCGCAGCCCGCTCTCCTCCAGAATGGGGAGCATCTCCTCTTCGGTGGTGCCGGGGTAAGTGGTGCTTTCCAGGACGACGAGCTGTCCTTTGACCAGGTGCCGGCTGATGGCCCGGGTCGTGTTCAGGACGTAGGACAGGTCCGGGTTGCGGTGGTGGTCGAGCGGGGTGGGCACGCAGATGATGATGGCCTCCATGTTCCGCAGCCGGCGGAAGTCCCCGGTGGCGGCGAAGGTCCGCCGGCTCAGGAACTGCTTCAGCTCGGCGGTGGAAATGTGACGAATATAGCTCCGGCCTTTGTTGAGGAATTCGATCTTCCTCTGGTCGATATCGAAGCCGGTGACGCGGAATCCGGCCCCCAGGAAAGCCTTGACCAGCGGCAACCCGACGTAGCCCAAACCGATGACGCCCACCCGGGCCGTCTTGTCCTTGATCTTTTTTTCCAACCCTTGGGCAAGCCTGTTCATGCGCTTCTCTCCTTGTACCAGCGGACGGTCCGCTCCAGCCCCTCCCGGAAGCCGACCGAGGGCCGGTAATCGAGGACTTCGGCCGCCCGGCTGATATCGGCCCAGGAATGGAGGATGTCGCCGGGGCGGGGCTGGTCATGGACGGGCTCTACTCGGGAGCCGGTGATGTCCCTGATCGCGGCGGCCAAATCATTGATCATGATCCGTCCGCCGCCGCCGATGTTGAACACTCCGCCCGGCGCCTCGGCCGCTTGGCAGGACAGCAGGTTGGCCTGGACGACATTGGCCACATGGGTGAAATCCCGCGATTGCCGGCCGTCGCCGTAGATCGTCGGCGGCCGGCCCTGCAGGCAGCGGCTGATGAAAAGCGGAATGACCGCCGCGTATTGAGAGGCAGGGTCCTGCCGAGGGCCGAAGATGTTGAAGTAGCGCAGGCAGACGGTGGCCAGGCCGAACGTCCGGTTGAAGACCTGGCAGTACTTCTCCCCGGCCACCTTGGTCACGGCGTAGGGCGACAGCGGCGCGCCTTCGTTGCCTTCGCGTTTGGGCAGCCTCTCGTCGGCGCCGTAAACCGAGGAGGAGGAAGCATAGACGAAGCGCTTGACTCCGGCTTCCTGGGCCGCTTTGAGCATGTTCAGCGTCCCGCCGACGTTGATGTCGTTGGAGAGCAGAGGGTCCAGGACCGAGCGCGGCACCGAGGGCAGGGCGGCCTGGTGGAGGACGAAATCCACGGATTCAACCGCCCGGCGGCAGGTCTCCAGGCTCCGGACATCGCCTTCGATAAAATCGATCTTGGCCGCGAAGTCGGCCAAATTCTCCCCATGCCCGGTGAGGAAGTTGTCCAGGACGCGGACTTTCTCGCCGCGGCGGACAAGCTCCTCAACCAGGTGCGACCCGATGAAACCCGCCCCCCCGGTGACCAGGTAAGACCCCATCCCCGCTGTGCTCCTCTCCGGCCGGGTTCGGCCTCGTCTTAAAGGTAACCCAACTCCTTGATTTTGGCCATAGCTTTTTCAACGCTCTGGTCGAGCGTCTCTTTGTCCGTTTCCAGAATGAGTTCCGGACGCAAAGGCTCCTCATAGGGGTCGTTGACGCCGGTGAACTCCTTGATCTCGCCGCGCATGGCTTTCTGATACATGCCTTTCACGTCGCGCTTAGCGCACACCTCCATCGGACACTTGACGTAGATCTCGACGAAGCTTGAGATCTGCTGCCGGGCCCGGTCCCGCATTTCGCGGTAGGGCGATATGAAAGACACCAGCACCGCCACCCCGTTGCGGGCCAACAGCTTGGCCACGAAGGTCACCCGGCGGATGTTCTCGTCCCGGTCAGCCTTGGAAAAACCCAGGTCGCGGGTCAGGTCCTGCCGGACGATGTCGCCGTCCAGGCGCTCAGCCCGCAGCCCTTGAGCCTTGAGTTTTTCCGCCACGATGTCGGCTATGGCCGACTTGCCCGAGCAGGGCAGCCCGGTGAACCACAGGGTGACGCCTTTTTGATCTTGGCCGCAAGTCATTCCTTGGTGCTCCTTTCCACTCCGAGATTGGCTTCGCGAAGCTCCACCTCAAGGCAGCAGGGATCGGCCGGTCATTTCCGCGGGCACCTCGAGCCCCAGGGCCCGCAGAACAGTGGGCGCCACGTCCAGGATGTCGATGTCCCGCCGGCCTTTGGCCCCGGAAGCCGGGTCCACCAGGATGTAGATCCCCTCCTGGGCGTGGACGGCGTCGTCCGGCCCGGTGTCGTTCTCCTGGAGGTAGCGGCTGTTCCAGCCCAGCGTTCCGGCCGAACGCCAGAAGAGGTCGTCGAAATAGACCATCAAATCGGGGTAGTCGCCCCGGACTTCGGGGAAATACTCGTTGGGCTTGATGACCGTGGTCTGCCAGGCCTCGCCCCGGGGGCCGCGGATGGCGCGGATCTTGGCCGCCAGCGCTTCGCGCTCCCGGTCGTAGTCCTCGGGCTTGATGATGCCCCCCGGCTCGCGTCCCTCGACGTTGAGGAAGAGGCGGGCGTAGTAGCCGCCCCAGCCCCAGGCCTTGGTCCGCGTCCAGTCCACGGCCAGCTTCTCGATGGTCTCCACCTTGGACGGCCGGCCTTCCTTGAGGGCCAGGTAGCCTTCCTCGATCAACCATTCATTGATGCAGAAGGCGCCTTTCATCCTTTTGGCGCCATGGTCGGAGATGACCAGCAGCGTCGTGTCCTTGTCCAGGCGGCCGATCATCTCACCCAGCTTTCCGTCGAGGTACTTGTAGTAGTCCAGGATGGCGTTCCGGAAGGGGCTGTCGGGCTGGTGGAGGTGGTGCTCCGGGTCGTGGTCCTTCCAGAAGGTGTGCTGGATGCGGTCCACCCCGATCTCCACGAACATGAACAGGTCCCAGGGCTTCTCCCCCAGGAGATAATCCATGACCTTGAAACGCTGCTCGGTCATCTGGTAGGTCTTTTTCAGGATGGCCTCCCGGTCCTGGGTGCGGAAAACGGCGTCGAAGATGTAGGGGCCGAACTTCGATTCGATCTCGGCCTTGAGCTCAAGGGGGTAAGTGTAGTCCTTGTCCGGCCCGGGGGTGATGAAACAGGAGATGAGCCAGCCCGGCACGGCATAGGGCGGGTAGCTGGGCGGCACGCTGACCAGGCAGCTCCGGCCGCCGGCCCGACCCAGGTAATCCCACACTTTAGGGGCCTTGACCGCAGTGGAGTTGGCGATCCACATCTTGTCGTAGGAGTAATCGGTTCGGTGGCGGAAACCGTAGAGGCCCAGGCGGGCCGGGTCGAGCCCGGTGCACATCACCATCCAGGCCGGGATGGTGATGGGCGGGTCGGAGGAGCGCATGGTGCCCCACAGCCCGCGCCCAAGGAGGTCGTGGAGGACGGGAAGCTCGGAGCGGCGGTCGAAAACGATTTCGGCCGGCGCCGAATCAAGCCCCATGATCAACATTTTCTTCTTCACCGCCGGCCTCCCTCTAATCGTTGAACGGCTGCTGGAAGTCCATAATGATGCGGGCCACCTCGGGCCGCATCATCTCCACGGGGGGGATTTCGCCCTTGACCAGCATGTCGCGAATTTTCGTCCCGGAGAATTGGATTTGATCGGCCGCTCCGTGCGGGCAGATTTTTTCGTTGACCACGGAGTTGCATTTCTTGCAGAAATAAAAAGACCGGAAAAAGAGGGGGATGATCTGCAGGTCGGGGAACTCCTCGAAAATGTCCTGGGCGGCGTAGGGGTGGTAGTAGGTGCCCACCCCGGCGTGGTCGCGGCCGATGATAATGTGGGTGCAGCCGAAGTTCTTGCGCAGAATGGCATGGTGGACGGCCTCCCGCGGGCCGGCGTAGCGCATCTCCATCTTGAGGATGGCCATCACCGCCCGGCCCTTCAGATAGTAATTTTTGATGAGCTCGGCGTAGGAGGTCAGGATGACCTCGTCCTTATAATCCCCTTTCTTCTTCCGGCCGATGACGGGGTTGATGAACAGTCCGTCGGTGAAGGTCAAGGCCGTCTTCTGGACGTATTCATGCCCGACGTGGGGCGTGTTGCGCGTCTGGAACCCGACCACGGTCTTCCAGCCTTTTTCCCGGAAAAGGATGCGGGTCTCCTTGGGGCTGAGGTGCCATTTGGCGAAAGGAGTGACCGGGGCCTGGATGAGGTCCAGCTGGCCGCCCAGCAGCACCGGTTTCATCTGTCGGGTGCGGGCTACGCCGGGATGGGCCGCGTCCAGAGTGCGATAGACCTTCTCCGCCATCTCCTCGCGGTTGAAAGTGTATTTCTCTTCCAAGTGGAAAAGGGCCAGCGGCTGGCCCGACTCACAGGCCAGCAGAATATCCCGGCCTTCCCGGAAGCCGGCCGCCTCGGCCTCCCCGACATCCAGGACGATGGGCACGGTCCAGGCCACGTCGTTTCCCAGGCGCATGTGGTCGAGCACGCCCCGGAAATCGTTCCGGCCCAGGAATCCTTCCAGGGGGCTGTAGACTCCCGTGGCGATGTTCTCCACATCGGAGACGGAGTCCTCATCCAGGCGGAGGGAGGGCAGGGACTTGGCCTGTTCCAGGGCTTCCGCCTTTTTATCTCCGGCCAGGACTCGTTCCACGAGCTTGCCGCCGTGGGCTGCGATCATGTTGTCCTCCTTCTTCCGGTCCTCAGTCCTCGGATATTCAACGGCGAGTTGGAAAATGGCACGGCCGGGACGACAAAAACGGCGGCCGTCAGTCTATATAACCCAGCGCTTTCAGCCTTTCCTTGACCTTTTCTTCCTCTTCTTGGCTGAACACTTCCGGGGAGGCTTCCTCCTTGGCGAAGTGCTCGCGCAGGACTTTGCCGATATAGCTTGCCACCGAAGTGATTTCGGTGCCCTTGATCTTTTCCTCGATCTTTTTATAGAGCGAGGTGGGGAGCGAAACCGTGGTGAATTCCTTGTCCATTCCTTCTCCTTAGGGAACTGAGAAGCACCTTTTATATACCATATTTGCTATATTTTCAACACGCTTCAACTTGACGGTAGCATCTCTAAACATGTGATTTCCAAGAGGTGTCGGAATCGCCCCCAGGGCCCCATAGCGGAGGGGGGTCCCGTCCTTGGGACGGGGGGAACCGACGGGACTGGTTCCCCAGGGGCCCGGGGGGGGTTCCGGCACCGATACTAAATCACATAAGAGGAGAATGCTCCCCAACTTGACAAAATGCATCACTGGACGGATAATCTTTCTTTCATGAACGAAGACGCATTTTTGCCCGCCTGATATGGAAAAAATCGACCATCCCCTAGTCCATAAGTCCGGTTTCTTCGGCGTTCTTGACAAGAACCTGCGCAAGCTGGAGAGCCGCCTGGGCGTCAGCCTCCACATCCGGGGCGACCACATCCTGGTGGACGGCCAGGGGCAGAAGGTCGAGTTCGCCAAGCTCTATTTCGACAAGCTGCGGGAGATGTCCGACAAAGGCCTGGACCTCAAGGAGGAGGATTTCCACATCACCCTGGATCTGCTCGAGGGCGGAGAGCGTCAGAAGCTGGAGAGCTACACTCCCTCCGAGGCCCTCAACCTGAGCCGGAAGTCCGTGACACCCAAGGGTTACAACCAGCACCAGTACATCGAGGCCATCAAACACCACGACCTGGTGTTCGGCATCGGCCCGGCCGGGACGGGCAAGACCTACCTGGCCATGGCCCTGGCCCTCACCTTCCTCCAGAACAAGCAGGTGGAGCGCATCATCCTTACCCGGCCGGCGGTGGAGGCCGGCGAGAAGCTGGGTTTTTTGCCCGGCGACCTGTATCAGAAGATCAACCCCTATCTGCGCCCCCTCTACGATGCCCTGTTCGACCTGACCCGCACCGACCAGGCCAACCGGCTGATGGACAGGGGTATCATCGAAATCGCGCCCCTGGCCTTCATGCGAGGCCGGACGCTCAACTCCGCCTTCATCATCATGGACGAGGCCCAGAACACGACCAAGGAGCAGATGAAGATGCTCCTCACCCGGGCCGGGTTCGGGACCAAGGTTGTGGTCACGGCCGACATCACCCAGATCGACCTGCCCGACCCCCGTAAGAGCGGAGTCCTGCAAGCCATCAAGATCCTGAAGGGCATCGAGGAAGTGGCCTTCATCCATTTCAATGAAAAGGACGTGGTCCGCCATCCCCTGGTCATGAAGATCATCAAAGCTTACCAGAAGGAGGAAGGGCGGTCCCGGCCGGCCTGACGGTAAGCCATGGCCAACATTTCCCTCAAGAAATTCAAGCTTTTTAAGATCGCGCCGCGCCCCGCTTTGCCGCCAAACGCTCAGCCCCTGGACGCGAACGGCCGGAAGCGTTTTCGGGCGCGCGACGCTTTTAGAAGCCCTCTCCTCTGGCTGGTGCTGTTCGTCCTGATCATTTCCTACCTTGTGTCTCAGCTTCCGCCCAAAGCCCTCCCCACGCCCAAAGCGGGCGAAATCGCCGGCCGCGACTTCGCCGCCCCGACCGACCTGACCGTAGCCGACATGGAGACCACGCGGGCCAAGCAGCGTGAGGCGGCCGAGGCCGCCCTGCCCGTCTATGCCCTGGACCCCAACGTCTTTTCCAACATCCAGCAGAGAGTCCGCCAGTTCTTCCAGTTCGGCCGGGAAAGGTCCCGCGGAGGGGGGACGGCCGGGCGGGAAGCGGCGGCGCCCCTTTCCTTATCCGGCGTCGAGTCTCTGCAGAAGACCGTCCTGGAGCTTTTTGACGTCGAGATTCCCCTGAACGACCTGACTTACCTCCGCCAGCGCGGCTTTCCGGCCGACCTGGAAGAGCCGCTTATCAATATCCTGGGGCGGACCTTGAACGGCGGCGTCCTTATTTCCAAGGATCTCTTCATCAGCCGCGAGGAGGAGCGAGGGTTCGTCCTCATCCGTCTCCGCGAGCCGGAAAAAACCGTGAAGGCCGCCGACTTTCCGGACCTCCGGGAGGCCAAGGCCCTGGCGGCCGCCGAGGTCGCCCGACTCGACCTGTCCCCCAGGCGGAAGGCCGTGCTGACCGGCCTGGCTCAGAGCTTCCTCCAGCCCAACATCACCCTGGAAACGGTCGAGACCGAAGCCCGACGCGCCCAAGCCGCCTCCCAGGTCGAGCCCATTTTCTACCAGATCAAGAAGGACAAGGTCATCGTCCGCAAAGGCGACGAAGTGACCGCCGAACACCTGCGCCAGATCCGATTCATCAACTCGAACCTGCGCTCCACGCCAGCCTGGCTCCTCAACCTGCTGGGCACCTTCCTCCTGCTGACCATGCTGTTTACCACCATGTGGTATTATCTCCGGTCGCTGGAGAAGCTGTCCGAAGCGGTCCGCATATTTCTTCTGCTGGGCTTGACCATCATCCTCAGCCTGGTCATCGACAGGCTTTCTCAGTTCCTGGCCCCGCTCATCAGCCAGAACACCTCATTCTCCTTGCTCACCAACCGGGAGAGCTACACCTTTGCCATCCCCTTCCAGTTCGGCGCGCTGCTTTTCGCTTTTTTGACCCCCGTTCCGGTCGCCCTGATTTTCGTCATCCTCAACAGCCTGGCGGCCGGCTATGTCTTCCAGGGGGATTATTTGCTGACCGTCTTTTGTCTGATCGGCGGCCTGGCGGCCATCTACGGCGTCAAATACTTCCGGCGCCAGAAGCGGACCACGGTCCTGCGGGCCGGGCTTTTCATCATGACTCCGGTCAACCTGTTTCTCATCCTGGCCCTCCA
>Ga0315293_10002032_pt1 | contig 19536 bp, 14 predicted proteins | sample YL17G13_20_MG_FD_203071 | JGI IMG/M metagenome (GOLD analysis project Ga0315293, IMG submission 203071) | Sediment microbial communities from Yellowstone Lake, YNP, Wyoming, USA - YL17G13_20 | ecosystem: Environmental > Aquatic > Freshwater > Lake > Sediment | place: USA: Wyoming | collected... | reverse complement strand
GGGCGGCCGGCGGCGATGCAGACTTCGAGGGCGCGGATTATTCGGCGCGCGTCGTTTGGGTGGAGGCGCGCGGCGGTTACGGGGTCGAGGCGTTCGAGTTCGGCGTAAAGCGCCGGTGCGCCCTCGGTCTCCGCGCGGCGCTGGAGTTCGAGGCGGACGTGGGTTTCGGCGGGGCCATGGAAGAGGCCTTCGCGGAAGCGTTTGAGGTAGAGGCCGGTGCCGCCGACGAAGAGAACGCTTTTGTTGCGGGAGATGATGTCGAGGATTGCGGCGTCGGCGTCGCGGAGGAATTGCGCGACGGTGTATGGTTCCCAGGGGTCTGCGATGTCGATGAGGTGGTGGGGGACGAGGGCGCGGTCTTGGGGCGTGGGCTTGGCGGCGCCGATGTCGAGGCCGCGGTATATGGCCATGGAGTCGAGGGAGATAATCTCGGCGTCAAGCGACTGCGCGAGGGCGAGGGCGATGTCGCTTTTGCCGGAAGCGGTGGGGCCGACGAGGAAATTGAGCGCAAGGATCATCGTTGCCATGTTCCAAAAAGACCAAAACAAAGGGGTCTGACCCCTTTGTTTTGGTGTTTTCTAACGGGTGCCTTCGATGAGGGCCATTGCCTCGGCGCGGGTGGCGGGCTTGTCGCGGAAGGCGCCGCGGACGACGGAGGTGACCGCCACTGAGCCGGGTTTTTTGATGCCGCGCATGGTCATGCAGAGGTGTTCGGCGGAGATGACGACCATGACGCCGAGCGGCTGGAGTGCGGCCATGATGGTGTCGGCGATTTCGTTGGTGAGGCGCTCCTGCACCTGCGGGCGCTTGCTGAGGACCTCGACGACGCGGGCGAGTTTGCTGAGGCCGGTTATGCGGTCGCCGTGCGGCAGGTAGGCGACGTGGGCCTTGCCGATGAAGGGCAGAAGGTGGTGTTCGCAGATGGATGAGAATGGGATGTCCTTGACGAGGACGATTTCGTCGTAGCGTTCGGCGTGAACGGTCTTCATGACGCTTGCGGGGTCGACGCCCACGCCGCTGAAGATCTCCTCGTAGGCCTCGGCCACGCGCCGGGGGGTTTCCAGCAGGCCGGGCCTGCCGGGGTTCTCGCCGATGCCTTCAAGGATGAGGCGGACGCCCTGCTCAATCTTTTTCTTGTCCATGTGATACCTCGTGGGATGTTGTTTGATGGAGAGTGAGGTTAGCACAAGGCGGGCGAGGTTTCAAATGAAAAGGCGCAATGGCGTTTGCGTCCCCGCTATTCGCGCTTTCAACCATGCCGGGAATCTGGTAAAATCATCCTTAAGTAAGCGTCCGAAAGCCCGCATCGATAAACACGAGGAGACAGGCTGCCCGTGAAGCAAAAGCCGAACACGAAGACGGCGAAAAGCCCCGCCCGTGAAGCACGCTCCGCGCCGCACGCGGGCACGCTGGCGAGGTTTTTCGGGGGATGGTGGCTGGCGCTGTGGGTGGTATTGCTGCTTGGGGCGTTTGCGGCGCAGGCGATTACGAGCATGGCGCGGAAATGCCCCGTCTATGATGAGACGGTGCATCTTCCGGCGGGGTATTCGTATTTGAGGACTGGGGATTTCCGGATAAACCCCGAGCATCCGCCGCTGGCCAAAATGCTGGCCGCGCTTCCGCTCTTGTTCCAGAAGATTGACGGCAGGTTTGACACGCAAGCATGGCGAGACGGATGGGAATGGGACTATGGCTGGGAGTTGTTGTACGGCGGGGACAACAACGCGTACGTGGTTGTCTTCTGGGGCAGGCTGATGATGGTGATGCTGTCGCTGTGCCTTGGGGCGCTGATTTTTTTCTGGGCGCGCGGGATTTACGGGAATGGCGCGGGCGTGTTCGCGCTGTTCCTGTTCGCGTTCTGTCCCAATCTCATTGCGCACGGCAGTCTCACCAACACGGACCTTCCCATCGCGTTCTTCTTCCTTCTGGCGCTTTTCTGTTTCGACAGGGCGCTGAGGCGTCTGACTCCCGCGAACGCGGCGCTGGCGGGGCTGACGCTGGGGCTGGCGTTGCTGACGAAGTTCTCCGCGCCGCTGCTGCTGCCGGTGATGGGCGTGGTGGCGCTGGCGCGGATTATCGACAAGCCGCCCATTGAATACGGTTTTCGCCGGACGGCGCAAGCGGTGAAGCGATGGGGGAAAGTCGCTGTTATCGTTGTCCTCTTTGCCGTCATGCTTGTGGTCGCATACGGCGTTCTATGGGCTGGGTACGGTTTCCGCTTTTCCGCTTTTTCCGGCGCGCAGCCGGGGGCAGCCGTGCCACATCGTTTCGCGGAAAGGTACGAGAAGCCTGAAACCCCGGTCTATGGATTCCTGTACCACAACCGGCTTCTGCCGGAGGCTTATCTCACGGGGTTCCGCTACGCGCAGGCCACAGTGGTGCGCGGTTCGTTCCTCGACGGCCGGCTTAACTTTAGCCCCGGGGACCCCAATTACGAACACTGGCCGCAGTATTTCTTCATGACCTCGCTGTACAAGACGCCCGTGCCGATGCTGATATTTTTCTGCGCGGCGGCGCTGCTTTCCGTGGCGTGGAGCTGGAGCGGCAAGACGTGGCGGCGGGAGGTCCCGCTGATTGCGGCGTTCGTGATATATTTCGGCGTGGCGGTGGCGAGCAACATGAACATCGGCCACCGCCACATTTTGCCGGTGATACCGCTCGCGTTCATTTTTTCCAGCAAGATCGTCAACCACCTGCGCGGCAAGGAGGCGACCACGACGGTTACGCTGGGGGTGATTGTGGGATTGCTTCTGGCGTGGCAGGCCTTCAGCGCGGTGAGCATTTATCCGAACTACCTGGCGTACTTCAACGAGATCGCGGGCGGCCCCGGGAACGGCGCGAACCACCTGACGGATTCAAATATCGACTGGGGGCAGGACCTTATCCTGCTCAAGAGATACATGGACGACAACCACATCGAGGAAATCCACCTCGACTATTTCGGGAGCGCTGACCCGCGGTATTACGGGATAAAATTCAAGGTCCTGACGGAGAATTACCCCCTCATGCCCGTGGAGCAGTTAAGAAGCCTGCCGATGACGGGCGAATACGGAATAACGCGCAACGACTACGTCGCCATCAGCGTGACGAACCTTGAAGAGACGTACCGGGTGATTGATCCGTTTTACAGAACGTTCAGAGAGATGGAGCCGATAGCGAAGATAGGGTACTCGATTTACATTTATAAATGGCCGTTCCCAGACGTGCCGCCCGCAAAAGAGCGCGAAGCGCAACTGAAGAACGAAGAGCCATGACGCGGCCGCTTCTAAGCATAATCATCCCGGCATATAACGAGGAAAAGCGCATCCGCCCGACGCTGGAGCGCGTCTTCGCCTTTCTCGACGCGCAAGATTACCCCGCCGAGGTAATCCTCGTGGACGACTGCTCCACGGACAAGACCATCGAGGTCGCCAGGGAAGCCTCGCGGGGACGCGGGAATTTCGTCGTCCTGAGGAACGAAGTCAACATGGGAAAAGGCGCGAGCGTCCGCCGCGGAATGCTTGAGGCAAAGGGCGACTGCCTCCTCTTCTCCGACGCGGACCTCTCAACGCCCATCGAGGAGACGGCGCGCTTCCTCCAGAAAATCCGCGAAGGATACGGCGTCCTCATCGGCTCGCGCGCCATGCGGGAATCAAACATCGTCGCCCACCAGCCCTGGCACAGGCAACTCATGGGCAAGACGTTCAACAAAATCGCGCGCTTCATGCTGGTGCGCGGCATAAAGGACACGCAGTGCGGGTTCAAGATGTTCACCCGCGAGGCCGCGCGGAAAATCTTCCCGCTCCAGCGCGTCAACCGCTTCGCATTCGACGTGGAAATTCTTTTCCTCGCGAGAAAACTCGGCTATAAGATCCGCGAAATCCCCGTCACCTGGAAAGACGCGCCGCACACAAGCGTCAGCACGTTCCGCGATTCCCTCTCCATGTTCATGGCGCTGTTCACGATTCGGTTGAACAGTCTGCGGGGGCGCTACAAGGCATAGCAAGCGGACCCCTGTATTTGGCCAGCGCATGGCGCTGGAGGAAACTGACGTGGCGTCGGGCAAGAAAGAAAAATCGAGGCGGGCCGCGCGTCCGGCCGCGGCGGCCGGGCCGCTGGCGCGCTTGATGCGCGCTCCGTGGCTCGCGCCGCGGGTCGTCCTGCTCCTGGGCATATTTGCCCTGCAGGCGATAACGAGCATGGCACAAAAGAGCAGCACCTCGGACGAAAGCGCCCACCTCCCCGCCGGCTGGACCTGCCTCGCCACCGGCGACTACCGCATGAACCCGGAACACCCGCCTCTCGCAAAGATGATCGCCGCGCTCCCGCTCATGTTCATGAAAATCAACGGCGCGCTCGACACGGACGAATGGCGCGACGGCAAGGAATGGGGCTACGGCTGGGATTTCCCGTACACCGGGCGAAACGACGACGCCACGCTACTGTTCTGGGGCAGGTTCTCGATGGTCATCCTTTCGCTGTGCCTCGGCCTGCTCATGTTCTTCTGGGCGCGCAAACTGTACGGCAACGCCGCCGGACTCTTTGCGCTTTTTCTCTTTGCCTTCTCGCCCAACCTCATCGCGCACGGCAGCCTCGCCAACACGGATCTCCCCATCGCTTTCTTCATGGCGCTTTCGCTCCGCCGCTGAATCTGGTATAATGTTTTTGCCGATAAAGGGAACCACGCCTGCAAACATGCCGAAGCACGGGGGCGAATAGGATTCGACCGGGCAACGGATGTGAAGGCTGCATGCCGAGGTTGTCGGGCGGCCTCGTTAAACACCCGGCAAAACAACAAGTGCCAACCATAGTGCACAAGCGCATACTTTCGAGTATGCCATCGCGGCCTAATTAAGCCGTGACGTTGCGCGGGCGACGCCCGCTGACCCGACGCAACGACGTTAGCGGGCTGGCTCATCGGTCCCGTCCGGCGGCCGGTGGGCGAGAAAACAGCCGGGCTGGCCCCCGCGCTATCCCGCCGTTTGGAGCGCGCGGGGACGACAACAAAGATGCGGCTAAGCATGTAGCATGCCTTCATTGAAGTGTCACGGGACGGGGGTTCGATTCCCCCCGCCTCCATTTTTGTCCCGATTCATCGGGACAAAAATAGAGCAGTTGAGCAGTAGAACAGTGGAGCAGGTGAAAGAAAAGGCGGTTCCGCGGCACGCAACAGTCCAACAACGCTAATATCTTGCTCAACCGCAATCTCCCGCTCACCTGTTCGCCTGTTCAGAAAAATCGAGTCTGCCCTTCGCCCGAAACAACAATAGAGCGATTGAGCAGAGGAACGATATGCGCCGTCCGGCGGGGGAATGCGGACTTTTCGACGTTTCCAGCAACCTAAGCAAGCCCATGCCATGCGACCTTGCCGCGCAGTTCCCCACAAATTCTCGTGAGTATTGGAAGACATCCTCCCGGTCATATAACTTGACACCCATGCGTCCGCTGCCTTATACTTCGGATTTCAGGGGTGGCATTTCCGTGTGAAGATGAACAGGGCATCATCAAACCGTAACCATTCAAGCGCGCCGGGCAGGGAATTGTCGAAGGACTTCCCGATGCTCTCGCGGAGAATCTTGGGCTATGCGAACAGGGATGTGTCGCGAGTGGATTTCGTGCGCGAGGTGTCTAAGATCCTGCTGGAGTTTTCTGGCTGCGATGCTGTCGAAATACGGGCGGAGGACGGCGACCTGTACTGTGTTTCCGATTTCCGGCTGAATCCCAAAAACTATTTCAAGTTCGCCGCAAGACCCCGGCCGGTTGAGGCCGCGCCGCCTCTTGCCCAACAATCGGATTTCGAAATGCTGTGCGCGAACATTTTCCTCGGCGCATTTGACCCAAACCACCCCCTCTTCACTCAACTTGGAACCTTCTGGACCGGTGACACGGATAATCCTATTGAGATGAGGCTAGGGCAAGACGACAAGGTCCCGCCAAGGAAGATCGCGATTATCGGCGACTACAAGTCACTCGCGATAATACCCTTCGTCGTTGACGAGGAGAACTCGGGCCTGCTGATTCTGAAAAGCATGCAGAAGTATTTCCTGACAAAACTGGAAGTGGAATTCTATGAAGGAGCCGCGCAGACTTTCGGGGTGGCGGTTTCCTGCCGCCGCGCGCAGGCGGCGCTGCGCGAGCGCGTCAAAGAGCTTACCTGCATGTACAGCATTGCCAGGGTCGTAAAGGAGTCGATCCCAATCGATGTCATGTTGCAGCGCATTGTGGAATTTCTGCCGCCCGCCTGGCAGTATCCGGAAATGGCGTTCGCGAGGATTGTGATCGGCGGCCGCGCCTTTGTCTCGCCGGGTTTCAGCGAAGGACGATACAGCCTTGTCTCCGACATTTTCGCCAACCAGAAGAAGATCGGGAAAGTCGAGGTGGTCTATCGGGACGAGGCGCTCGAGTTTGAAGAGGATCCGTTTCTTTCGGAGGAACGGAAGTTAATTGACGCGGTCTCGCACGAACTGGGCGTGATGGTGGAAATGGACGAAACTGAGAAAGACAAGGCGCGCCTTCAGGAGCAGCTCAGGCACGCCGACAGGCTCGCCACAATTGGGCAGTTCGCCGCGGGCGTCGCCCACGAAATAAACGAGCCGCTGGGTAAAATACTTGGTTTCGCGCAGTTGTCCAGGAAGTGCGCCGGCCTGCCCGAAGCGGTGGGCAAGGACATCGACAAAATAATCAGCGCGTCTCTTCATGCGCGGGAAATCGTTCGCAAACTGCTCGTGTTCGCCCGGCAAATGCCGCAGATGCAGGCGGACGTGTGCCTGAACAAGATTATCAGCGAGGAATTATACTTCTTCGAGTCGCAGTGCGGCAAACAGGGAATCAAATTGGCGCGCTCTCTCCAGCCCAATCTTCCGCCAATCAACGGCGACCCGGCGCAACTGAACCAGGTGCTCGTGAACCTGGTGGTCAACGCGATTCAGGCGATGCCCGGGGGCGGGACATTGACGATGTCCACCATTTCGGACAATGACCACGTGCACATTATCGTGGAGGACACCGGCATCGGCATGAGCGAAGAGACGAAAAAGAAAATCTTCCTGCCGTTCTTCACCACGAAGGAAGTGGGGAAGGGAACGGGGCTCGGATTGTCCGTCGTGCACGGAATCGTCACCTCGCACGGCGGAAAAATTCAGGTGGAAAGCCGGGAGGGGCGGGGGTCAAAATTCGATGTTGCTTTTCCCGTCATGCACCCGCCCGCACAGGAGACACAGAGCAATGGCTGAGCCGGACAAACAAAGCCGCATACTCGTTGTGGACGACGAACCGGAGACGCTGGAACTGCTCCAAAGAAACCTCGCGTCGCACGGATACCAGGTTTTCATTGCGCCGGGCGCGGTTGAGGCCATCAAATTCCTGGAATCGACGCCCGTGGACCTTGTCATTACTGACCAGAAAATGCCAAGCGTGAGCGGACTCGACCTGGCGCGGCATATTCGCGAGAACCTTGCCGACACCGAGGTCATAATGATAACCGGCTACGCCACCATAGAAGGCGCGGTCGAGGCGGTCAAGACGGGCGCGGAGGAATATCTGGCGAAACCGTTCACCGACGACGAGCTCTTCTCGGCGGTGCAAAAGGTGCTAGAAAAACTGCACGTGCGCAGGACCGGGCGGGCGCAGCCGCGACAGGACATCTTCTCCACATACGGTCACGTCGGCGAATCGGACGCGATGAGAGAGGTGTTCGATTTTATCGACAAGGCCGCCGCGACCACCGCCACGGTCCTGATTACCGGCGAAAGCGGCACCGGCAAGGAACTTGTTGCTCGGGCGATACATTACAGAAGCGCCCGCGCCTCGGCGCCGTTCGTGCCCGTGAACTGCGGCGGAATTCCTGAAAGCCTGCTCGAAAGCGAATTGTTCGGCCACGTCAAGGGCTCCTTCACCGGCGCGACCGAATCCCGCGCGGGCTTCTTCCAGACGGCCGAAGGCGGCACGATATTCCTCGACGAAGTCAGCGAGACCAGCCCTTCGATGCAGGTCAAACTCCTGCGCGTCCTGCAGGAAAAGGAAGTGTGCATGGTCGGTTCAAGCCGCCCGCGCAAGATCGACGTGCGCATTATCGCCGCGACCAACAAAGACCTGCTCGGCCTTGTCAACAAGGGGATGTTCAGGGAAGACCTTTACTTCCGGCTGAATGTCATCTCGATAGCAATCCCTCCCCTGCGCAAGAGAGGCGATGATATATTGCTGCTCATCAACCATTTCGCAAAAAAATATGCCAAGGAATTTGGCAAGCCGGCGCCGCATTTTTCAGACAAGGCCCTGCAGGTGTTGCGGAACTACCACTGGCCCGGCAACGTGCGTGAACTGGAAAACGTTGTCCAGCGGCTTATCGTGATGAACGAGGACGACATCATTGACGTTGCCGACCTGCCGTCGCTCATGCGTTTCTCCGCTCTGCGCGAGGCGGGAGTCGACAGAACGCTGGCGGAGGTCGAAGCGGAATACATACGCAACGTATTGGCCAGCGTAAATGGAAACAAAAGCAAGGCCGCGAGGGTCCTCGGCATAGACCGAAAGACTCTGCGCGAAAAACTTTCGCGTTATGCGATAGAAGAGTAACCCCAATTCCAAAAGCCACTTCACCGTGATTGGGGAATTCCTCTCCACCGGTTCAAAACAGGCCAGATTCCCTGCCACATTTCCTTCCACGCAAATTTACCCATCCTCGGATAGGCATGTCATAACCCATGAGCCTCATAAGCGTTAACCCGGCATGTGGGTCAAAAGCGCCAGATAATTTTTGCGGGCACGCTGCTTGCGATTAGTGCAGCGGCATCGGCCAAAGGTTTCAATAATCCTTCTACGTTATGAAAGGCGCTGACCATGTCCCAGATACGCAAGAAACAAGACTTCGGCATGCGCAACACGACCACAATCTTGAACCCCGATGGGGCCAAGAAGCAGAAGACCGAAAGGGTGTCTCCTGTAGTGGGGATTTGCGCCAGTTGCATGAACGCATCTGAATGCACCTATCCAAAGGATCCGGAAAGACCCGCGCTCTTCTGCGACGAGTTTGCGGGATCCATGGGGCGACCCACCCTGAAAGCAACCCCCAAGAATGCCGTTATGGCTGAACCGGAGGAGAAGCCCAGCCTCAATCGCGGCCTCTGCGGGACCTGCGCGAATTACAAGGAATGCACCTTCCCAAAACCGGAAGGCGGCGTGTGGAGATGCGAGGAATACTGCTAACCAGGGGAAAATCAACCGCATCCCAGCGTTTAACGTGAAGGCAATCATTGTCATTGCCGCCGTCGGCGGAAGAACCCTTATTTGAGGAGCAACCGTAATGCAGACTGAGACTAGAAAAGTGAGCGTTTACGCCAATGTCGTCCGCCAGTTCGACAAGGCGGCCGACCTGATGTCGCTTGACCCGGATATCCGCCAAATTCTCTCCAAAACCACGAACGAAATCGTAATACACTTCCCGGTTAAGATGGACGACGGGCACATAAAAATATTTACCGGCTACCGCGTTCAGCACAACAACGTTCTGGGGCCGTTCAAGGGAGGGCTTCGCTTTCACCCCAACGTTGACCTTGACGAAGTCCGCGCCCTTGCCACATGGATGACATGGAAGACCGCCATAGCCGGCATTCCCTTCGGAGGGGCTAAAGGCGGAATCCAGATTGACCCGTCAAAGTACTCGCGTAACGAACTGGAGAGAATTACCCGGCGCTTTACGTTCGCGCTCGGAAACAACATCGGCCCGGAATACGACATTCCCGCGCCGGACGTCAACACCAACGCCCAGATAATGGCGTGGCTGCTGGACACTTATCTCTCAACCCTCCCACCCCATGAACGGGCCTGTTCCACTCACGTCGTTACAGGCAAGCCAGTCGAACTGGGCGGAAGCCTCGGCCGCGACAAGGCAACCGGCCAGGGAATCGTGCATACAATTGAAGAATGGGCCAGGGACAAAGGTTTCAAACTCGACGGCGCCACTTACATTGTCCAGGGATTTGGAAACGTAGGCTCATGGGCCGCCCGTCTGCTTACGCCATTCGGCGCAAGACTCATCGCCGTCCAGGATGTAACCGGAACGATCTACAACGAGAAAGGAATCGACCCGGACGCCCTCGCAAAGTATGTCGCGTCCCGCGGCGGCGTGGGCGGCTATCGAGAGGCCCAACCTTGCGACGACACGGAGTTCTTCAACATTGCGGCTGACATCTTCATTCCAGCGGCCCTTGAGAACCAGATTACGCAAATGACCGCGCCGTCGCTGAAGGTCAGGCTCGTCGCCGAAGGCGCCAACGGCCCCACGACTCCTGACGCGGACACAATCCTGCAAAACAACGGCATCGACGTCATCCCGGACATCCTGTGCAACGGGGGCGGAGTGATTGTGAGTTACTTCGAGTGGCTCCAGAACAAGCGGAGCGAGCGCTGGGGCCTGGACGAGGTGGATTCCAAACTCCACAAGAAAATGGTGGCCGCGTACGCGAACACGCGCGAAACGGCGAAGAAGTACGATACCGACTTCCGCACCGCGGCATACATCAACGCCATGAGCACAATTGAGAAGGTCTACCGAGAACGCGGAATTTTCCCGTGATAATGTGATGATGCGATGTCATCCGGAAAGCGCAAAGCAATGAACGCCGCCAATATGAGCCTTTACGACGCCGCGATTGAACGGTTGCATCAAAAAGCCGGCATGCTGGAACTGGATCCCGAAATCCTCGGAATCCTTTCCAGCACGGCAAACGAGATCGTGGTGAACCTGCCCGTCAGAATGGACAACGGGCGAATTGAGATGTTCACGGGCATGCGCGTCCAGCACAACAACGTGCTGGGCCATTTCATAGGCGGCCTGCGGATACACCCGTACGTTTCGATTGACGAAACCAAGGCACTGGCCACGTGGACCACCCTCAAGGCCGCATTGCTTGACCTTCCGTTCGGCGGCGCCCACGGCGGGATACAGATGAACACCAATAATCACTCGCCGAAGGAGATTGAAAGGGTCGCGCGAAGGTTCGCTTACACGCTTGGCGCCAACATCGGGCCGGAATATGACATCATGTTCCCGGACGTGAACGCCAGCCCGCGGATAATGGCATGGATTCTGGACACATACCTCTCCACGATTCCGCCGCACGAGCGAGCGCGCTCAATGCACGTGGTAACCGGCAAACCCGTTGAACTGGGCGGCTGTCCGGTGCGTGACAGGGCGGTTGGACTGAGCATTGTCTTTGCGATTGAAAAATGGGCGAAAGAAAAAGCCTTTGCCTTGAAGGGCGCCTCCTATATCCTTCAAGGATTCGGTAGCGTCGGCTCCTCGGCTGCTTTGATGCTTAAAACAAAGGGCGCAAAACTGGTCGCCGTTGAGGATTCTTCGGGGCCTGTCTGCAACAAAGACGGCATCGACCCCGAAGACCTCAGCGAATACGTGAGCGAGCACGGCAAGATTGCGGGTTACCCGAAAGCGAGGCGAATCAACCACAACGAGTTCATGAGCACTGACGCCGACATTTTCATCCCCGCAACGTTGCAGAACCAGATTACGGCGAAGACCGCGCCGCTGCTCAAGGTTACACTTGTGGCTGAAGGGGCCGACGCTTCAACCGACGACGAAGGCGACGCAATTCTACAGAGAAAGGGCGTTGATATCCTCCCCTCGCTCCTGTGCAATTCCGGCGGCATAATAGTGAGTTACTTCGAGATGCTGCAGAACAAGCGGAGCGAATCCTGGGAAACCGAGGATGTGATTGGCAAACTTCGCAAGAAGGTCAGCGAGGCGTACGACTGCATTTCGCAAATGGCCGATCACATCAAGACCGATTTCCGCACGGCGGCGTATATCGTGTCTCTTGCGCGCATCGAAAAAGTATATAAAGACCGCGGAATCTTCCCTTGATGGCGCAGCGCGGTTCATGTAACAATCCTCCCTCACGGTCAAGCCAATGGCCGTCTTGCATTTCCAGCAAAGCCGCAATGGATCGAGCGCATCTTCACTTTGCTTCGGCTGAACAAAGTATGCGAGCCGCCTGCGCGCCGAAAGGGTCTGACCCCCGTGTCCGCCGTTCACGGCTGCTTGGGCGCGTCTTCCGGCTTGTAGGGGATGATTTCCAGGATGAGGACGCCGAGCGTGCCGTAGTCCGCGGCGCAGATGTAAAGGCGCCCGTCCGAGTCCACCCAGCCCGTTTGCGCCCACAGGATGTTGTTCGCCGGCATCACGGGCAGGTTCTTGAACAACTTGAGCGGCACTCGCGAGACGAACCCGTCCTTGTGGATGACGTCGATGCCCTGGTCCGCAAGGACGAATATGTCGCCGCTGGCGTCCTTGATGGAGGCCAGGACGAAGGCGGAGTGGAGCGCTTTCCCGGCATCAAGGAGTTTGTGGGTATCGTTTGCCGAGGTGTCGTACAGGCCCTTGTCCTCGTAGGTGACGGCGGTCTTGTCCTTGCGGATGATGGTCAGTCCGCCGAAGCGGTCGGGGAAAGCGCTCTGCAGGTCCAGCGTGGCGACGTAGAGGTCGCCGGTCTCCTTGTCCAGCCGCAAGTCCATTACGCTTGTGGTCGGCAGGGGCGGATTGGATGAGACGTGAAGGTAGGTCGCCTCGTCGTCCCTGGGGTCGGGGGTTTTCTTCGTGTCGATTATGGTGAGGCCGCCGTCATAGTTGAAGCCGGGCGTCGCCTGGATGTCCGCGTCGTAGGTGTCGCGGCGGGCGAGGTAGATGAGGCCGGACTCGTTGTCGCGGAAGGCGCGCCAGCAGAACTGGTTCTCGCCGAAGTTGCCCAGTTTTCTTATCATCTTGCCGCCTATCATGAGTTCCACATCCGGCCTGTAGCATTGCGTCGTGTCGAACACGCCCTGCTGCAGCGGCTTTCTATCGCTGCGGTCGAGCGTTATGTTGATGGCGCGGTAGGTGTATGACTTCGTGTAGGCGGACTTGTCCTTGTCGTACACCAGGACCGTCAGGCCGCCCTTCCACGTGCTCAATCCGCCGGCGCAAATAAGCAGGTCGCGCGTGTCCGGGTCCATCCAGGAATAGACGACATTGTCCGCGCCGATGGAGGGCGAGTATGAATCGGGCTGTTTCTTCGGCCCGTTGGTATAGTCCACCACGCCCATCATGGAATAAACTGTGACGGTGTCGTCGGCCTGGTCTTCGGGTGTCCCTTTCGTGTCGATGAGCGCCAGCCCAGCGGTGCCGGTGGCGACGTACAGGATGCCCGCGGCTTCGTCCTTCCAGACGTGCTCGGCGTTGTCAGCCGGAATCGGCGGCTTGCTCTTCGTGTTGTAGGTGTAAGTCGCGCCCTTGGCCGTGCGGACGAACAGGCCGCCCGGCAGGACCACGGGCTTTTCGCCTTCGATCTTTTTGCATTCGAGCGCGACATAGAGATTGCCGTCCTTGTCCATGCAACTGGCCATCGCCACGCTTGTCGGCAGCGCCGCCTTGGAGGTCGTGCTGAAAGAGTCAACGCACTTGAACGCGACCCTGGGCGGGGGAAGCGGAACAGGCTTGGGCTTCTCGGGGTTCTCCGCGGGGGGCTGTTCGGGCGGCTGCGCCGGTGGCGCGTCCTCGGCGAAGATCGCGGAAAGGAAAACCAGGGCGGACGCCAATATCAAGATGCCGGCCGCGTATCTCATTGTAATCGCCTCCCCGAAGAAGAACCGCAAGGGTAGTCGCGCCGCGTCCCCAGTTATACGAGCGCGACCGCCACTATATTCACGGCAAGGGCGTCTGTCAAGGACAAAGCCTAAGTCCCAAGTCAGGGGGTCAGACACCAGCGCCGAAAGGGTCGGACCCCGTTACGGAGCGCAGACGCGCCCCGCGCGACCAGCTCGTAGATGGGGTCTGACCCCGAACTCACCCCCACGCGGAATTCCGGGAAGGGTCTGACCCCCGTGCCTCAAAACTGAAGCGCGCCCGCTGTTACCGCCCTTGCCTGAAAGCCGCGCGGAAATTTCCGAAAATATCGGAACCCGCCGCGGCTGGCGGTGTTCAATAGGCATTGCATGAAATAAAACCCCTTATTCACCATGTTTTTTTCAGGAGGCAAGCATGAAGAATTACGCAAAGGCCATGTTGCTCGTGGCCGCGGCATTTGTTCTGATGCCGGCGCTGGCATGGGCCGCTGACGAGCCCGCGCCGGGCGCTGCTCCGGCCCCGCCATCCAACACCGAGCCGGGCGCGCCGCCAGCAGGTGGACCGCCGGCCGGCCGGCCGAATATGGCCCAGGCGCCGAACCCGGAAAGGCTGTTCCCCATCCTTGAAAGCGCGGCCTTCAAGGAAGAAATGGCCCGCCACAAAAAGGCCGTCGAAGACATCATGGCTCTCTTGAAGCCCATCAACGAAAAGCTCGCCGCTGACATCAAGGCGCTCACCGACGTGTACTTCCCGAAGCCGGTGGAAGGCCAGCCGTGGGAGCGTCCCGCCCAGGAAAAGACGCAGGAATTCGCCGACAAAATAAAGGCCCTCGTGGAAAAGTATCAGATCGACAACGAGGCCGCTCTGAAGGAAGTCGGCGGCAAACTCTATGACGAGTCCATCACTCATTGGACGAACGTCCTGAATATCGCCAAGGACAACAAGGATGCAATCCTCACCGAGCAGTGGAAGAAACTCCTCCCCGTTCCCCAGATGCGCGACCTGTTCCGTGATATCATGGGGCGTATGTGGGGCAACCGCGGTCCGGGCGGACACAACGGCGGGCGCAACGGCGGCGGCAACCCAGGCGGTGACACCACCGAACCCACAACTCCGCCACCGCCTCCAGGCCCGTGATTTCGACAACGGATCAGCCGCATAGGCACATAAAACGGGTGGGCGCGAAAGCGCCTCCCGTTTTTATTTTGCGCCTCTCCAGACAATTCGCCGATTGCGCGGATTCGGCCGGCCTGAAGCGGTGTGTGCCAAAATTGCGGGTGTTCAACGGGGTCAGACGCCAAGGAGAAGTTCCGCTTCGGAACTTCGGGAGGGGTCTGACCCCAGATACCCACAATTTTGGCATGCACCCGGCCCGATGTCATTGTCCGAAAATATAGAAACCCCTTGCGCGGGGCGGTGTTGAATGTGTATCATTGAAATCAAACCCCTTATTCGTTGACATCTTTCAGGAGGCAAGCATGAAGAATTACGGAAAGATAATGCTGCTCGCGGCCGCGCTTGTTCTGATGCCGGCGCTGGCGCTTGCCGCTGACGAGCCCGCGCCAGGCGCCACTCCGCCGCCGGACGCCAAGCCGGCCGAAAACGCGCCGGGCGCGCCGCCGGCTGGTCACCTGGCGCCTTCCGCCGCCGGCATGTGGGCGCAGCCCCAGCAGCCCGCGGACCAGTTCCCCATCCTTGACAGCGCCGTCTTCAAGGAAGAAATGGCCCGCCACAAAAAGGCCGTGGAGGAAATCACCGCCCCGCTGAAGGATGTCCGCCAGAAACTGGCAAACGACATCAAGGCGCTGCGCGACAAGTATTTCCCCCCGCCCGCCGAGGGCGAGCAGTGGGCCCCGCCCACCGCTGAAACGGTCCAGGAGTTCGCCAACAAGGTCAAGGAACTCGCCGAGAAGTCCCAGAACGACAACGCCGACTTGCTCAAGGAAGTCGGCGGCAAACTGGTTGACGAGTTCCTGACGCACCAGCAGAACATCGTGAAGATAACGCAGGACAACAAGGACAAGATCGTCGCGGAGCAGTGGAAGAAACTCATCCCCGTGCCGCAACTGCGCGACCTGTTCCGCCAGTGGATGGAGGAGAGGTTCGGCAAGCCTCCCGGCCAGAACCCCGGCGAATCGGCCCCAGGGGAACCCACCACTCCGCCGCCGCCTCCGGGCCCGTGATTAAACCGCGCTGACTAGACGTGCCCGAAATGAAACCGGGGAAGGCATTCGCCTTCTCCGGTTTTCTTTCTTCTTTATTCCCAAGGGGTTAGGATGCCTTCCGCCGTTCCGCGGGCGGAGACGCCGGATTTTGCTTGACGGAGGCGAACGGGTGCGGTATCATCCCCGTTTTGGACTCTGGAGCAGCACCATGACTAACGCAAGGTTCCTGTCAACGCAAGCGCACAAGGCGACGCGCAGGTATATCGCCGTTGGCGCCTCGCCACAACTCCTAGAAACCAAGTAGGCCCCGCGCCTGCCCTGACTGGATTCTTCGGCGGGACAATCCCCGCCATCCGCCGTTTAAGGCTTTATCGTCTTATTTTTCCATTACTTATAATAAGTGAGTTATGGCAACCAAAGTGCTTATCATGGGCGCCGCCGGCAAGGATTTCCACGTCTTCAATACCTGCTGCCGCGGCAACAAGGATTACGAGGTCGTGGCTTTCACCGCCACCCAGATTCCCGACATCGACAACCGCGCTTATCCCCCTGTCCTTGCGGGGGACCTATACCCCAACGGCATCCCGATTATGTCGGAGAGGAAACTCACGGAAATCATCAAGACGCAGGGCGTCCAGCAGGTGATTTTCGCCTACAGCGACGTTTCATACGACTACGTCGACCGCAAGCGCAAACTCGCGGAAGGCGCGGGGGCGAAGTTCGACGTCGCGCCGGTGGACGAGGCGATGATACCATCAACCAAGCCCGTAGTCGCGGTGTGCGCCGTGAGGACCGGCTGCGGCAAAAGCCAGACCACCCGCAAGGTCCTCCGCATCCTGCGGGAGAAAGGCCGCAAGGTCGTCGCCGTCAGGCACCCCATGCCCTACGGCGACCTCTCCGAGCAGATATGCCAGCGCTTCGCAAGCATCGCCGACATGGAGCAACATAAGTGCACCATTGAGGAGATGGAGGAATACGAGCCGTACGTCGAGATGGGCGCGGTGGTCTTCGCTGGCGTCGACTACGAGAAAATCCTCCGCGAGGCGGAGAAAGAGGCGGACGTGGTCCTCTGGGACGGCGGCAACAACGACATCCCGTTCTTCAAGCCGAACCTCTTCATCACCGTGGCCGACCCGCACAGGGCCGGGCATGAACTGCTCTATTATCCCGGCAGGGTGAACTTCGAGCGGGCGGATGTCATAATCATCAATAAGATTGATTCAGCCGATAAAAAGAACATCGACATCGTCGCGGCCAACGCCCGCGAGCACAACCCCAAGGCCAAAATCATCATGGCCGAAAGCCCGGTTACGGTGGCAAGGCCGGAACTGATAACGGGCAAGCGCGTCCTCGTCATCGAAGACGGCCCGACGCTTACCCACGGCGAAATGAAGATCGGCGCGGGCACAATCGCGGCGAAGCAATGCGGCGCGGCGGAACTCGTTGACCCCCGGCCTTTCATCGTCGGCAAAATGAAGGAAACCTTCGCCAAGTATCCCGACATCGGCGTCCTACTGCCGGCCATGGGCTACAGCCGCCAGCAAATACGCGACCTGGAAGCCACCGTTAACGCGTGCGAGTGCGACTCCGTCGTCATCGGCACGCCGATTGACCTCGGGCGCATAATCAAGATAAACAAACCGCATACTCGTGTTACTTACGAACTGGCCGAAGTCGGCAGCCCGAACCTCAAGGAACTGCTGGCCAAGTTTTAGGCGACTGTCACCGTGCGGAGTAATGTAGGGAACGACCCCGCCTGAGGCGGATAAACTTCAGGTCGTCCCGATAAATAACATCGGGATTTCAGGGTCATTCCGGGACGGTCTGAAGACCGTCCCCCACAAAGAGCACTGGAACCACGAAAACATCCCATCGACATGGAGTGAAGACATGAACGACGTAGTAAAAAGAGCCAAGAAACATCTTACGCCCGCCCTGACCTTTGACACCGAACTGAACGCCATCAAGGGCGAAGGCGCGATGGTTACGTGCGATGACGGCAAAACGTACCTGGATTTTTCCTGCGGCACCGCCGTCGCCAACATCGGCCACAACCCGCCGAAGGTAGTTGCCGCCGCGAAGAAGCAACTCGACGCGCTGATGCACTCCGGCTGCGTTTACTATTACGAATCGCTGGCGCGCATCGGCGAGTTGCTCGCGGAGATAACGCCCAAGGGCATCGACAAGTTCTTCTTCTCCAACTCCGGCACGGAGGCGGTCGAGGGGAGCGTGAAACTGGCGAAGTACGTGACCCAGAAGCCGGGCATCGTTTGCTTTCTGGGCGCGTTCCACGGACGCACCCTGGGCGCGGCGTCTCTCACGACCTCGAACTCGAAGTACCGCCGCCGCTACGAGCCGCTCCTGCCTTCCATCTACCGGCTGCCGTATCCGCACTGCTACCGCTGCCCGCTTCACCTCAAGGCGGACACGTGCGGCATGGAATGCCTTGACATCATCAACACGATGTTCAGGCACGAAATCCCGGCGGACCAGGTCGCCGCGCTCATCATGGAGCCGATCCAGGGCGAGCACGGCGTCATTCCCGTGCCGAAGAAATACATGACGCGGTTGGCCGCGCTCCTCAAGGAGAAAGGCATCCTCCTCATATTCGACGAGGTCCAGACCGGCTTCGGCCGCACCTGCAACTGGTTCGCCGCCGACCACTACGGCGTGACGCCTGACATCATGGCCATCGCAAAGGGCATCGCCTCCGGCCTGCCCCTCAGCGCCGTCTGCTCCACCAGCGCCATCATGGACCAGTGGTCACCCGGCGCGCACGGCACAACCTTCGGCGGAAGCCCCGTTTCATGCGCCGCCGGAGTGGCGACCATCGAGACGATTAAAGAAGAGAAGATGCTTGAGAAATCGCGCAAAATCAGCGTCCACGTCTCCAAGCGCCTCAACGCCCTCAAGGAAAAATTCGCCTGCGTCGGCGACGTACGCGGCGTCGGATACATGATGGGCGTCGAGTTCGTCAAAGACCGCAAAACAAAAGAACCCGACCCCGAAACGCTCACCGCGCTCCTCAAGGGCTGCGAGGAGAACGGGCTGATTATGATAGGCTGCGGGCCGTTCGCCAACATCGTGCGCTTCTATCCGCCGCTGTGTGTCACGAAAGAGCAGATTGACCGCGGCATCGACATCATCGAGAAAGTCCTGGCGAAAACCCGCAAGAAGTAAGATGCGCAGAAAACGTTTGGTCATAGTAGCCCTCGGCGGCAACGTCCTCATCCGTGAGAACGAAAAAGGCACCGTTGACGAGCAGTGGCGCCACGCGGAGGAAATCTGCCGGCAGATTTTCACTCTCATCGAGCATGACTATAACCTCGTGCTCACCCACGGCAACGGCCCGCAGGTGGGCAACCTGCTGATAAAAAACGAGGAAGCCGGTCACATCGTGCCCAAAATGCCCCTCGATATTTGCGGGGCGGATTCGCAGGGTGAAATGGGCTACATGCTCCAGCAGGCGCTCCTCAACGAACTCCGCCGCCACAACCTCCGCCGCTTCGTCGTCACCATGATTACGCAGGTCATCGTGGAGAAGACCGACCCGGCATTCAAGAACCCGACCAAACCCGTCGGCCCGTTCTTCAAAAAAGACCGAGCCGACCAGTTGCAGCGCGAGGACGGCTGGCAAATGATAGAGGACAGCGGCCGCGGCTGGCGGCGCGTCGTCCCGTCTCCGCTGCCCCAACGCATCATCCAGAAAGACATGATTAAAATGCTCGCCGAGGCGGGCCACATCGTCATCGCCTGCGGCGGCGGCGGCATCCCGAT
>Ga0315293_10002030_pt1 | contig 19551 bp, 19 predicted proteins | sample YL17G13_20_MG_FD_203071 | JGI IMG/M metagenome (GOLD analysis project Ga0315293, IMG submission 203071) | Sediment microbial communities from Yellowstone Lake, YNP, Wyoming, USA - YL17G13_20 | ecosystem: Environmental > Aquatic > Freshwater > Lake > Sediment | place: USA: Wyoming | collected... | reverse complement strand
TATCCGCCGACGAAGGAAGCGGATTTAGTTTGTCTGTCCCCCGCCAGGGGGAAACTCGCCCTTCTGAAATCGTAAATTCCAAGCGCCAAAAAGGAATTCCCTTCATAGGGAACGCAAATTTGCGTTCCCCACCCAAGGCAGAGTTATCTAAATTTCAATAGGAGTTGCGACAAGGAAAAGCAACCAGGATGATCCATAATTCTATATTGCTTTTTTAATTGAATTTCCTTATGATGTAATACATGGCCAAAACTGACTTTCCTATCAGTTATAGCAGGGAGGTGGCGCCATGACCTTGATAGCGATCCCGGTCCTCATCATGGCCGGCATTACCCTGTACGTCGGCATCTTTTACCTCATGATCTGGCTGCGCATGAGGCAGGAGATCGGGGATTTCTACTTTTTCGGCCTCTGCGCGGCCGTGGCGGCTTATGACGTGTTCAGCGCGTTACTTTACAATTCCCGGCATTTCGAGGCCAGCATCTGGTGGCAGCGCGGGCAGTTCTGCACCATCGCCTGCATCGTGTTATGGCTGATGTTATTTGCCTCCAGGTTTTTACACGAGAAAATCACCACCAGGTTGTGGCTGTTCTTCGGCCTGTTCGCGGTTTTTGTTTTTGCTCCATGGATCAATTCGCCGCTTTTCCTGCATCTAAGCGCGCGCGCGCCGAAGACCGTTACCCTCGGATCGCTCACCTTTCGCTACCTGGAGATGAAGCCAGGCCCCTTGCTGATCGTTTTGTTTCTCATGATCTTCGCCGGCATCCTCATATCCTACGGTTATTTTTTAGGCGCCTACCGCAAGCGCCACGAACACCGGTCGGCGCTCATTATGGCGGGCCTCACCGTTTTTTTCATCGCCACGGTCAACGATATACTGGTCAGCGCCGGGGTGATCCGGTCCATTTATCTCCTTGAATATTCATTTCTCGCCGTGATCCTGGTCATGGACTTCCTCATGCAGCGCAATTACTTGACGCTGGTCAACGAGGAAAAGATTCATGTTCGCGAGCTGGAAGCGTCCATGGCAAAGATCAAAACGCTCAAGGGGTTGCTCCCCATCTGCACGGCCTGCGACAAGATCCAGGACGACCAGGGACACTGGCAGCCGTTCGAAGAATTCGTCGTCCAGCATTCCGAAGCCGATTTCTCCCGCAGCATCTGCCCCGAATGCGCCAGGAAGCTGTATCCGGAGCTTGACAAGAAATTTGAAAAACGCCGCAGGAAGAGAAGGAAAGAAGATCGGGATAAATAGTCACACTATAGTCACACTAGATGGTTTCAGCGACTAACCGAATTTGCTGAAACCATAGTGTGACTATCTAGTGTGACTATACCAACACTGAATGTTTTTGACAGCTTACCGATATTGTCAAAAACATAGTGTTGGTATAGTCACACTGCGAGATTTTCACCTGTAGGGAACGCAAATTTGCGTTCCCTACCCAAGGTTCTTAGTCGGTTGAAAAATCGAGGGGTTCGGTTTTTCTGGTAAAATTTTGAATCGGTTCGGCGGGCTTTTCTTTTTCGACCGCTTTTTCACCTAGGCCAACACTTGATATGAAATTTTCATAAGGTTTCCCTGGCCGCAGCAGCCGACGGCTTTTGTAAAGCTTCTCCTTTTCGGAGGCTTTCATGAGAGCGAAAGCTTTTTTGAGGAGCGCTTCAAGCTCCCTGGCGAAAATATATCCCGAATCCAGGCCGTAGAGTCGAATTTTGCCCCGCGCCTGGCTGTAGAGGACACCGGCGGTTTCCAGCTTTTTCAGCTGGTACTGGACGGCGTTGAGGTTGAAGCCGAAATTGGCAGCGATCTCCCGGGGATAGGCGTCGTCATTGGCCAGCAGGAAAAAGAGGATCTTCTCCTTGAGCAATGATTCCAAAAGCGCTTCCAGCATGTTCACCTCCTACAATTGTGTTGGTCATATGACCAATACAGTTGTACAATACAACACGAAAAATCAATTGTAAAGAGCTGTGATCAAATATTAGTTTACTGCGACTAAAATTCCAAGTATCAAGCATCAAATTCCAAATAAATTCCAAGTTCCAAAACCCAGTGGCCTAAACGAAGGCGATACATACTCTTCTGTAGGGAACGCAGATCTGCGTTCCCTACCCAAGGCAGAGCCTTTGTTTTGGTCATTCGCTCATTGGAACTTGGTGTTTGTTTGGTACTTGGGATTTGTGATTTGGAATTTCAGTCTTATGGTTTTTACCTTAAACCTTACACCCTCTGCCATACACCAAGAAGTGTTGTAAGGAAACAGTCGGGCACGGCGACTAATGGGTTGAACGCGGTTGGTCGGAAAAACCGCGCTCGAAAAGGAGGACCCATGAAAGAGAATACGAAAAACTGGCTGCTTGCGGCCGGAGCTGTGGCGCTGCTGGCCTTTACTGCCCTGGCCTATCACCTGTATCCCGGGATTATCACGCGCCTGGGAATCGACCGCGATGAAGTGGGCGGAGTGGCGCTGGTGGCGCTGGTCCTGTGGCTGACACTGCGCAAGCAGCAGCCCCTGACGAAGCGGACGCGCCTGGTTCTCGGCATCGCCGTGGCAACGGTGCTGCTGCTGGGGGCGGCTGTTTTTTTCATTTCCTGACCCGGGACTTCCGGCCGGACCGGCGCTGGAGTAGAATAGGGTTATGGGCAAAGACGCGGACAAGGGGATGGAAGGAACTTACCTGGACCTGCTGTCCCGGCACGGCCGGATCGCCCCGGCCGTCGCCCGCCTCTACACCCCGGCCAACGAGGATGCGGCCGATCTGGAGCAGGAGATCCGCCTGCAGTGGTGGCGCTCGCTGGCCGGCTTTTCCCACCGCGCCAAGGCGAGCACCTGGATGTACCAGGTCGCGCTCTATACCGCGCTGACATTTCTGCGCCGGCGCAAAAGACGGCTGCGTCACGACCCATTGCAGCATGCGGAGAACGTGACCGATCCGGCCCCCCATCCCGGCGGCAGCGAGGACCGGCGCCGTTCGGCCCTGCACGCGGCGCTGGCCCGGCTCGAGCCGGGAGAGCGGGCCCTGGCCTACCTGTGGCTGGAAGAGTGCAGCCACGAGGAGATCGCCGCTGTCAGCGGGCTGAACGCCAACGCCGTGGGAGTGCGCTTGCACCGCATCCGCAAGAAGCTGAAGAACATGCTGGGGACGGGGACAGGCGAGGAGGAAAGATGAATCCGCAACGGGACAATCTCCAGGAATTGTGGCAAGCGGAGAAAAGGGACACCAAGAACGTTTCCAATGTAGCCGGCTCCTTGCTTCCCGATATCCCGCAGGGGCGGGCTGAAGCGGACCGTTTGCGGCGCAGTGTCCGCCGCGACGGCTGGCTGAAGATCGGCGCCCTGCTCTTTCTGCTGGCCGCCTTTCCCCTGTTCGCCGGCCGTTTCGGCGCCGGGGTTATCGGAGTGCTCGCCTTTTCGCTGCTGGCCGTCGCGCTGGGCATCGTCCAGGTCGCCTGGTCAGGGAGCTGGCGCGAAAAGAACAGCGCCCTCCCCCTCGCCAACGCCCTGGCCGCCGACCTGGAGCTCTGGCGCCGGCGCCGCTTAGGCTTGGCCCTGCTGCTGGGCGCCACCCCGGCCCTGGCCTGGCAGATCTACCAGCTGGCTTACCTGGCCATGAACCCTGGCAGCTCCGACCGGCTGGCCAACCTGCTCTTCCTGACCGCCGGCGGCCCACTTCTCTGGCTGCTGGCCTCCTGGCGGCAATGGGCCCGCCTCGAAGCCTGGCTGCTGCAGATCGGGCAGGCGTTGGCGGCGTTCGACGAGGAAACGGCCGCCAATTATTTGCTGGCCCGCAAACGGGCAAGCCGGCGCACCGCGCTCATCCTGGCCCTCATGCTTCTCCTGCTCGTTGCCGGTGTCGTGTTTTATTGGCTTTCAGTGTAGAAGAAAGTGTAAGTGTTGGTATAGTGTTAGTAGCGGGCAATTAAAAATCTATTGAAAAGCTCTATGATTCTCTTCCTAACACTATCACTATCACTAACACTTAGCCTGTTGCAGGAAGCTAATTCCTTTTCTTCAAAGCCAAACGGGCAAAGAGAAATAGGCCTATCCCGCCGACGATGAGCGCCGTGTGCATGAGCTTGCCGCGGTCGACGATCTCGACGAAACGGGCCTTGCCCTGGCGTATCTCGATATAGCCCAGGGGGACTGTTTTCACCCCCGCACCCATGCACGGCCCTTTCTTTTTCTTCCCCGCCGTTTCGGCCTTTTCCTTGCCCGCCGTCTCGGCGCGGCCGCAGCCGCAGGCATGGATGGAGACCTTGGCCACCGGGATGAAGGTTACCCGGTCCTTGACAAACGCCTCGCCGAACACGGCCTTGGCCCCGCTCTTGGCAATAATTTCCTGCATCATTTCCTTCAGATCCATGGGCGCCTCCCTATAGTCACACTATAGTCACACTGAATGGTTTCAGCTGTTTATAAAATTGCTGAAACCAAAGTGTGACTATCTAGTGTGACTATCCCCGAAGGGGATTTATTAATCAATCCCTCGCCTGACGGTTCGGGATGATTTGAAGTATACCAACACTGGATTTTTTTGGCAACTTATAGAATTGACATCTCTAAAAATTTTCCTTACAATGCAAGCGGGGAAAAAATCCCCCGGTCCTTTCTTCACAGATCTCGAAGGAGGTTGAACCCATGAAAAACATATCCATTCTGGCGTTGTCTCTTTTCATTTTGTCCATATCCTTAAGCGCCGGCCCCGGCAGCGTGGCCAGGCAGCTGGCCTCCCCCTCGCCCTGCGCGACCGGGATGGCCTTCGACGGCAAGGCTTTCTGGACGGTGGACCGGCAAACCGACAAGCTGTACCGGATCGATCCGGCCAGCGGCGAGGTTTTGGCCACCCTGACCGCGCCGGGCTACTTTTGCACCGGCCTGGCCTGGGACGGCAAGTACCTGTGGGTCGCCGACATGGACTTTACCAACACCTCCAGCGAATCCTACTGCGGGAAAATCTATCAGCTGGACACGCAGAGCGGCCGGACTCTGAAGGTCATCATGGCCCCGGCTTCCGATCCCCAGGGGCTGGCCTGGGACGGCGCCTACCTGTGGGTTTCCGATAACGGCACCGACGAGCTGTACCAGGTCAGCGCCGAGGACGGGACCACCATCCGCGAGTTCAAGGCGCCGGCGGGAGAACCCGGCGGGCTGACCTGGGACGGCAGCTGTTTGTGGGCCTCCGACCACACCCGCAACGAGCTGTACCGCATCGAGCCCAAGAGCGGCCGGGTGATCATGATCCTCCCCTCACCCGGCCCCTATCCCTGGGGGCTGGCCTGGGCGGAGAACAGCCTGTGGAACGTCGATTACCAGACCGACAAGATCTCGCAAATCATTGTCTTCGCCGATCCACCCTATACCCGCTCAAAGGAGCGCTTCGCCGACATCAGCATCAGCCACGACGCCATCAATTTCGGCCCGGGCACGGTGAACAACCTGGATGTCTTTTTCGCCCTGCCCAAGAACCGTTCCACCCAGGAGATCCTGGCCATCGATTATCCGCAAAAACCCATTGACATGAAGACGGACCGCTGGGGGCAGGAGGTCGCCCATTTCAGCAAAAGCGTACTGAAAGCGGGGGAGCGCTTCTTTTCGCAAATGCGCGTCCGGGCCAAGATCTACGACGTGATGTACCATTTGTTCCCGGAAAAAACCGGGTCCTTGAAGGATATCCCACCCGAGATCCGCGGCCGCTTCCTAGCCGATGAAGACAAGTACCGGCTCAATGACCCCGTCATCCGGAACGCCGTCAAGGAGGCGGTCGGCGCCAACAACAATCCCTACTGGATCGCCCGCAACATCTTCGACTATCTCCGCGAAAAGCTTTTCTACAAGCGTATCGGCGGCTGGGACATCGCGCCTACGGTCCTCAGCCGCGGTTCCGGCTCCTGCTCCGAGTACACCTTCGTGTATATCGCCATGTGCCGCGCCGCCGGGCTTCCGGCCCGTTTCGCCGGCTCGGTGGTCGTGCGCGGCGAGGACGCGAGCTTCGACTTCGTCTACCACCGCTGGGTGGAGGTCTATTTGCCGAACTACGGCTGGGTGCCGGTCGACCCCAGCGGCGGCGACCAGGAATCACCCCGCGACCAGGCCAATTACTTCGGCCACCTGGACAACCGTTTTCTCATCACCAGCGAGGGCGGCGGCGGATCGGAGTATCTGAAGTGGGACTACAACACCTCCGAAACCTGGCAGGCCGACGGGCCGGTGCAACTGCGGCTGGAGATGATCGCCGAGTGGGAGCCGGTCAGGTAGCGCCAGCGGCAGTTCATCGGCCTCGATATTATTCAGCTTCTGCAGGCTTCAGGTTCTTCTCGTCGAAAATTCCAGGCGGGAGGGGAACATCGAAGGCCATCTCCTTGAGCACGATCTCGGTGCGCGAGTTCTTGCGCAGACAGTCGGTCATGACGAAGCGGCCGGCGAAGAAGCGCCGGCCCGACTGGCGGATATCGCTTGCAGCCAGTTCCCTGGCCAGCTTGTTGCTGCGGGTGAAGTATTGGCAGCGCAGGCTGACCGCGGTCTCCTTGCCGACCCAAAGCAGGCGCACGGCATAGGTTTGCCCCGGTTCCAGTGCGACCAGGCGCAGCAGTCGGCAGGGGCGGCCATCGACCGTTTCGTCGCCCAGGAGCTCGGCGCTGAAGCGTCCGCGCAGGCTGCCGCTCATTTCGGCGATGTCGTCCAGGGAAAAATCGGACTCCAGCCGGCGCTGCTGGCGGCCTTTCTTTATCTTCAACACCTTGCGCGCCGACGGCAGGTAAAGAAGCAGGTCGCCCCCTTGGCGCAGCAGGCGCATGCCCCGGTCGCGCGCCGGGCTCACGTATTCGAGGAAGAAATTCTCCCTCCCCTCGAGATAGGCGAAGAAGGCCTTGGTCGCCACCCGGCTCTTGTTGGTGATGATCGTCTCGCCGCTGAAATAGGCCGTCAGAAAGGAGAAGTTGCCCTCCATCCGCTCCAGAACGGCGTCGGCCGATTCCGTTCCTTGAGCGAACACAATAGCCATTAACCCCAGCGCGCTTAGCAAACAAGTTTTGCGTTTCATGGTTGTCATCCCCTCAGCGCACCTGCAGCCCCGTTGCCAGCGCCTCGGCCGGCATGGGCGCCGTGGCTTTGAAGGCCGGGCGGACGGCGGCGACGACGGCGAAAAAGAGGCCGAAAACGAAGGCCTCGACGACAAAAAGAAACAACAAGCGCGGACGCAGGACGGTGCTCATGAAGGGGACCGGGGAGTCCATGCTCTCGAGCATGGGCGAGACGTCGAAGCCGACGTGCTGGGCGAGGAGCGAAAGCCCGGCCCCAACCAGGCAGCCCAGGCCGGCGCCCAAAACGCCGATGAAGAAGGCCTCGTTCAGGATCAGCAGCCGGAAAGCCCGGTCGCGCATGCCCAGCGACTGAATGACGCCGGTCTCGTGCGTCCGCTCCATGATCGACATGCGCATGGTATTGCTGATGACGGTGGCAACGACGAGCATGAGCAACACCACGATGATGTTCATGATCTTTTCGGCCAGGACCATGTAGCGGGCCATCCAGTGCTCCTGAAGGGGAACAGCCGCCAGGCGGTCCTGTTCGTGGCGCTGAACCAGGACCTTTTCCACCGCAGCGGCCAGCTTGGGGGCGTCGTCGGGATCGTCGCCCAGCAGCAGGATCTCATGGACGGCGCCCGGGCAGTCGAGCAGCTCCTGGGCCCTGGTCAGGGGGATGCAGAGGACGTTCCCGTCGACGGCCCGCACCCCGGTGGCGAAGATCCCCTTCACCTTGAACTCCAGGCCGTAGGTGCCGGAGTTGAGGTCGGAGGTCACGGCCAGGATGGCGTCGCCCACGCGCAGCCCCAGCCGGACGGCCAGGAGCTCGCCGACGATCATGTCCGCTGCCGTCCCAACACCTTGGGCGGCGTCCCCTTGGGGGGCACCGTCCTCTTCCAGGTAGCGGCCTTGCTTCATTTTTCCCTGCAATCCCAGGAAATACTTCTCGCCATTGGGGTCGACGCCGATGGCCACGCACGGCTCGTTGCGACCGTCGCGGCCGAGCATCAGCCGCAGCTTGAGCCGGCCGGTGACGTGGCGGACGCCAGAGATGGAGGCTAAATCGTGCTCGAGGCCGGCGGCGCCCCATACCAGGTGCTCCTTGGGCAGAACCCGCTCCAGGCGGAAGTACTCCCTGGCCGCGACGCGCACGTGCCCCGCCTCGCCGTTGACCAGGTTCTCCCTGAACCCGGCGTTGATGCCGTCGAGGTAGCTCTGCACGAACAGGAAAGCCGCCGTGCCGAAGGCGATGGAAAGGGAGGTGATGACGGTCCGCCGCCAATTGCGCCAGATGTTGCGCCAGGCCAGGGAAGCGATCGCGCCTATCATGGCCGGCGCAGAGCCGCGACCGGGTCGAGACGCACGGCGCGCCAGGCCGGGTAGAAGCTGCAGGCGATGGAGACCGCGGTGCCGAAAACGAGCGCGAAGGCGAGCATCCCGAAGTTCAGGTCGGCGCGGAAGACGTCCTGGATCGGGTAGATGGCGGCGGCGATGTCTGCGACCTCCCTGCCCAGGAGGAAGGCGATGTCGATGCCATGGCTTTCCAAATACCATCCGCTTAAGCCCCCGATCAGGCAGCTGGCCGCCGATCCCAGGAAACCGATCAAGCCGCCTTCCAGGACAAAGAGAAGCAGCACCTCACGCTGGCGGAAGCCCATGGCCCTAAGAAGGCCGATCTCGCGCGTGCGCTCCATGACCGCCATGAGCATGGTGTTGACGACTCCCAGGGCGGCGACCAGGAGCATGATCAACGGCACGATGGCGTGCAGCCGCGAGCGGAGGCGGTTGACCTCGACCAGCCCGGCGGCGGCTTCCCAGAAACCGAGGACACGGCCGTGAAAACCGGCAATCGAGAGAGTGCGCTGGATAGCCGCTTTCTTTCCTTCCAGATCTTCTTCATTTTGCATGCGCACCGCGATCTCGCCGGCCCGGTCGCCGCAGCCCAGGCTTTCCTGCAGCAAGGGCAGGGGCAGAAAGACCGCGGCGCGGTCCAGGCGCGGGTTGCCGCTGACGAACACCCCCTTGACCTGGAGGTCGATGGCGTTCCAGTCCGATTCGTCGTCGATGGCGAACAAACGCAGGCTGCAGAGATCGCCGGCAGACAGGCCGAGGTCGCGGGCCAGGCCGTTGCCGACGAGCAGGGCGGCGCGCTCGCCCGCTTCCAGGAATTTCCCGGCCGCCAGCGACTCCCTGATGCGGAAGACGACCGGATCGTTCTCCGCTTCGATGCCGATGGCCGTGACCGGGAGCTCGTCCTGGCCGTTGATCAGGGTGGCGGCGCAGCGCAGCCGGCACTCGACGCCGGCCACCCCCGGCAGCGAGCGCAACCGCGCCGCCAGGGCAGCGGGGTTATTTATCAGTAGCCCAGCCGAGCGTTGTGCCGGATAGACCAGGAAATGGGCCGTTTCGCTGTCCTTGATATGGTCGAGCGAGGTTTTTTCCACGCCGTTGAAAAGGGCCATGCCCACGATCGTCAGCCCCAAACCGAAGGCGATGGCCAGGCAGGTCAGCACGGTGCGCCGCCGGTAGCGGAAGGCGTTGCGCAGGGCCATGCGCAGCAGCTCAGCCATCATGGTTGCAGCCCGTCGTCGCCAACGATGCGGCCGTCATGGATGCGGATAAGGCGGCGGGCGAAATCCATCACCATGCGGTCGTGGGTGGAGAAGATGAAGGTCGTCCGAAGCTTCTGGTTCAATTCCCGCATCAAAGCGAGGATCGCCTCGCCGTTCTTCGAGTCAAGATTGGCTGTCGGCTCGTCGGCCAGGACCAGCGCCGGCTTCTTGACCAGCGCCCGGGCGACGGCCACCCGCTGCTGCTGGCCGCCGCTCAGCTGCGCCGGCCGCCGTTCCATCACGTCAGCCAGCCCCACCGCCGCCAGCAGGTCCTCGACAGCCGCCCGCCGCTGTTTCCGGTCAGCCATCCCCGCCAGGATGAGCGGCAGCTCCACGTTCTCCCTGGCGCTCAGGACCGGGATCAGGTTGAAGGCTTGGAAGACGAAGCCGATCCGGTCCCGGCGGATGTCGGCCAGCCGCTTTTTCGGGGCCGCGGCGACCTCTTCCTCCTCAAGGAAGATGCGGCCGGCAGAAGGCCGGTCGAGGCAGCCGATCAGGTTGAGCAGCGTGGTTTTGCCCGAACCCGAAGGCCCGGCGATGGAGAGGAACTCTCCCGCTTCGACGGCAAAGGAGACGCCGGCCACGGCCGCGGTCTCCAGCTTGCCGTTGCGATAGGATTTGTGGACATCGCTGAGCCGGACCTGGGGCATGTTATTCGCGCTCCCGGTTTTTCGCGCCCAGGGAGCCCGGCGCCAGGATCTTTTTTTCAAAGTATCCCCGGGTGACAACGGCCGAGAAGCGCCTGGGGATTGATTGCCAGCGGTAGAGACGTTCGCCCAGCCTGGCCGCACCCATCAGCCAGCGAAAGCGCCGGGCCGCGTCACGGACGCGGATAAAATCCTCTTCGGCCGATCTTCTGGCGATTTCGCCCGGCGGCGTTTTCGTTCGCGCCGAAGCCGCGAGCAAGGCTTCGACCTTTCGGGCCAGGCGCTTTTCCATGAATGCGCGCACGTAGTCTCCGGACAGGCCGGCGGAGAGCATGGTCGGCCCGAGCACGCCGCCGCAATTGGCGACAAAATCGGGCAGGCAAACAATCCCCTTTTCGTCCAGGATTTTCTCGGCCGCGTCGGTCAGCGGCAGGTTTGCCCCCGGGCAGACGATCCGCGCCTGGACTCCGTTGGCATTCGCCCCGTCGATGGGAAAGCTGCCGCCGCAGGGGCAGAGGATATCCGTTCCGGAGCGTAAAAGTTCGGCAACGGTCATCCTGTCGGCAGCGGAGTAGGCATTGACCAGGTCGGGGCCGTGCCTCTGCCGCAATTGCAAAAGCAGCTCCAGGTCGAGCCCCTGGCGTCGGTAAAGCGCCCCCTTGAGCGTGGACAGGCCGACCAGGCGGCATCCCCGGCCGACCAGCTCGCGGGCGGCCGCGCTGCCCACCCGGCCGAAGCCGGCGATGACAAAAGTGAGCCGCAGCGGATCGAGGCCCAGGGAACGGGCAGCCTGCGCCGCGGCGACAGCGACCGAAAGCCCCGTATAGGCCGATCCCTGGGACAGATCATCGGCCACGAAACGCTTCAATCCCGCCGCCCGCAGCATATGGCCGATATCCTCGGGGGTCGTGCCCAGGTCCTGGGCGGGGCGGAATTCCCAGCTGCGGATCACGGGCGCCAATGCCCGGCCGAAGGCAGTGAAAACGGCGGCCCTCCTTTCCGGGTCAAGATCATCGCCGGCAGCCAAGCCCGCCTTGGCGCCGCCGCAAGGGAGCCCGAGAAAGCCGAACTTCAGCGTCATCACCCGGGCCAGCTGGCTGAGCTCCCCGGCCGAAAGTCCCGGCATCAGGCGCACTCCCCCGGCGCTTACGCCGTTGACCGTAGAATCGACGACCAGGAAACCCTGGATGCCGTCGGCGTTGACAGGGATGGTCCGGGGATGTGCGGTTGCCTGCGCCACGATGCTTCGCCTCCGCAAGGCAAGATAACAAAGGCTCCGGCGAAAGTCAAACCGCTTGCCGGCGAAAAGTCGTTCCGCTATAATAGGCGCGATGAAAGACAACAAGGGGATGCGGACAGGATGAGCAGCTCGCTCAGCAGCGGTTTCCGCTTCTGCCGCTACTTTCTCAAATCATACCTGGGCCTAGCTTCCCAACCGGAGGCATGGCGCCGGCTGCAGGAGGAGAGGCTGCGCGTCATGGTGCGCCACGCCTACGAGAACGTGCCGCTGTACCGCGAGAAATACGACAAGGCCGGGATCGATCCGGGCTCGATCCGCACCCTCGACGACCTGCAAAGGCTGCCCATGGTCAGCAAGGACGATCTCAAAAAAGGCTTTCCGTTTGCCATCCTCTCGCGCCGCATCGACCCAGGAAATTGCCTGACCGTTTCGACCTCGGGGAGCACCGGCAGCCCGGTCCGGATTTTCCGCGACCGCCGCCTTTTCCGGCTGGCCCCCCTGCCGGTGCTGTTGGGACTGCTGTTCTCGCCGCGCTTCCTGAAGCGCTGGGCCGGCAGCAAGCTGAAGCGGCGGATGACGATCATCGCTCCCAAGGACGAAGCGTACGACGTCTACCTGCTCTACTGCCAGCTGCGGCGTTTGCCCCATTTTCTCAGCGGCGGCTTGCAGTACCTCGACACCGCCGTTGAACCCGGCCGGCTGCTGCAAGCCCTCGTCGACCATCACCCCGACATCGTGGCCGCCGATCCCATCATCCTGCAAAACATCGCGGCCGAAGCCGGGCGCCTGGGTCGGCCGCTGCCGGCAGTCAAGCTGCTGGTAGTCGGCGGCACCTTCAGCAGCGCCAACGCCCGCGCTCGTCTGGCCGAAGCCTACGGCGGCCGGGTCATCGAGCATTACGGCGCCATGGAGGCGGGAACCATCGCCTTCGCCTGCCCCGAGCACGAGGGATTGCACCCGCTCTGGACGTCCGTCATCGTCGAAACCGTCCGCGACGGCAAACCCTGTGCGCCGGGCACGCCAGGCGAGGTGGTGGTCACCAATCTCTGGAACACGGTCACCCCTATCATCCGCTATTCCGGCCTGGGCGACACGGCCATCCTGGAGCACGGGAAGTGCTCCTGCGGCAGCCCCGCTCCCCGGCTGACCCTCCTCGGCGGCCGCCAGGTCGATCCGCTGCTCCTTGCCGACGGCAGCCTGATCCACCCCTTCCGCCTGACCCTGGCCCTCGAGCGCGTTCCGCGCCTCGCCCGCTTCCAGATCGTCCAGGAGGCCGTTGACCGGGTGCGGGTCAAGGTCGTGATCGACGGAGCCGGAATCGCGGAGGGCGCCCGGACCGGGGAAGAGGCGGTCTGCGCAGCGGTCGCGCGCAACCTCAACGCCGTTCTGGGCGACGCGGTCACGGTGCTGGTCGAAGCGGTCGACGACATCCCCCGGCTCAAGGGCACGCGGACGGGCCAGGCCCCGGTCCTTTCACTGCTGGAGCCTCCAAGCGATTGACTTCCCTTCGGCCATTTGCTAGATTGCGGGGAATGGAAACGCCATGAGCCACTGGATGCTTCGCCACGCCGTCCGTCAGCTGGCCTCGCCCCTGGGCATGAGGCTGCTGAAACGCTACCAGGACCGTTTGCTGCGCCAAACCATCGCTTACGCCTCGAGCCACTCCCCTTTCTACCGCGAACGCTTCGAAAAAATGGGCCTTTCCCCGGACCTGGTGAAACGGCAGGAAGATCTCCCCAGGCTGGGTTTCTTTACCAGCGCCGCCGATCTCCTCGTTGATCCCTTCGCTTTCCTGGCCGTTCCCCGCTCCCGCGTCCTCCACGTCATGGGCACCTCGGGCAGCACCGGCAAGCCCAAGCTCACCTTCTATACCCGCACCGACTGGCAGCGCCTCGTCAACAAGCTCCGGCTGGGATACATCCTCATCGGCATCGAGCCGGACTGCGTCACCCAGACCATGATGTGCTCGGGCACCCGCGAATGGCTGGCCGGAGACCTGCTCCACGAAGCCCTCAAGAGCCACGGCATCTGGAACATCCCCATGGGCACGGTGGCCAGCCCCGACGACCAGGTCGATGCCATCCGCACCTTCGGCAGCAAGGTCCTTTTCAGCACTCCCAGCTACCTCAACCGCATGACCGCGGAGACGTCGGCCCGCATCGACCTCACCGGCTTGGGGGTTGAAAGCATCTACGTCTTCGGCGAGGCCAGTTCATTTGCTCTGCGGGATTGGCTCGAGGAGGCGTGGCGGGCCAAAGTGTACGACGGCTACGGCATGATGGAATTCGGCGCCGCCATCGCCGGCGAGTGTCCGGCCCAGAGCGGCATGCACCTCGATCTCCACCTCATCGTCGAGGTGATCGACCCGCAGACAGGGCAGGTGCTGCCTCCCGGCCGGGAAGGCGAGCTGGTGTTCACCTCCCTGGGCCGGCAGGCGACCCCGCTCCTGCGCTACCGCAGCGGCGATGTCGGCCGCCTCCTGCCCGGGGACCCGTGCCCCTGCCGGATGATCCCGACGCCGCGGCTCGACCACGTGCGCGGCCGCATCGACCACAAGATCTCTCTCGGCACGGGGGAAAGCTTCTACCCCGAATCGTTCGACCGGGTGATGGTTGCGGTTCCCGGCATACTGGAATACCAGGTCATCATCGACAAGGAGGGTTACCGCGACCGCATCGCGGTCATGGTGGAAACCCATTCGCCCTCGGCCGAGCTCGCCCAACAGATCGTCGAGCGCTTCTATAGGGAAAACCCGGCCCTCCATTACGACACCTACGGCTCGAAGACGGTGGCCGAGCTGCGGGTGGAATTCGTCAAGCCGGGGGCATGGGCCCGTGACTACCGGGCCAAGGCGCTGCGCCTGGTCGACAAGCGGAAGGAGCCAAGCCATGGGGGTTCCTGAATCCCTGCCTCTGCCCGCATTGGACACGGCCGCAAGCGGACCGTTGCCGGAATTGGTCAGCGGCTGCCTGGACAAGCTGAAAGATTCGCGCCTCCTGGAACGGGCAAGCCGTTCGCCCGTCTACCGTTCGCGCTGGCAGGCAACCGCGGTCGATCCCGCCCGGGTGCAAACCTATGCCGACCTGGCCACGATCCCATTCACCACCACCGGCCACATCCGTGCCGCGCTGGCCGAGACCGCCCCGGCCGAACTGGCCGCGGACGCCGATGTCCGCCTCTGGGTCAGCACCTCGGGCACCACCGGCCGACCCAAGTGGATCCCGGTGGGGGAAAAGGATGTCGTTAATATCATTGACGGCATCCCGCGTATAATGGCCATGGTCGTCCCCCCCGTTGACGACCTCTCCTTCATGTCCTTGAGCGCGCCCGCCCCTTTCGTCAGCGAATCATGGCTTTATTTCTCCTTCTTCAGCTACATCCAGGGGAGGCGGCCGGCCAACGCCGCCCTGTTCACCCTGGCCGAAGCCAACGCGGCCATGACCTTTGCCAGGAAAGCCGGGAGCCACACCCTATTCGCCTTCCCCAGCATCGCCGCCCTGATCGGCGAGCAAGTGCCGCTGCAAGCGGCGGCCGAGGCCAAAAAGCTTTTCACAGGGAAAAAAAACCTGCGCCATTTCCTGGCCATGGTGGCGACACGAATCATCCGCGTCAAGGCCAGGCATATTTTCCGCTTCCGCAGGGGAATGTTCGCCGGCGAACCGGTCGCTCCCTACGCCGGGGCCTTGCGGCGCTCCTTCAACCTGGAACCGTTCGCCGCCTACGCTTCGACCGAATCGGCGCATGTGGCCATCATCGAGTGCGACCGCCACCAGGGCATGCACGTCTTTCTGGACACCTGCCTTCCGGAGATCATCCCCGAAGCCGAACTGGAGCGGGAAAAGGAGGATCCATCCCGCCCGCCGCGAGCCCTGCCCCTCTGGGACGCAGGGCCCGGCCTTAGCGGCGAGCTGGTGCTGACAACGTTTGCCGAGGCCTTCCCCCTGGTCCGCTTCCGCACCTCGGACCTGGTCCGGGTCGTGAGCACCGATCCCTGCGCCTGCGGCTGCAGCCATCCGCGCATCACCATCCTGCACCGCTGCGACGACATCATCAACCTCGGCCTCATCCGCTTCTCCATCTACCTGCTGAAGGAGAAACTGGAGGCGGTTTCAAACCACGGCCGCATCGGCCAGTGGCGCCTGCGCCTGACCCGGGAGGGGGTAAAGCCAAAGATGCTGCTGGAGGTCCAACCCGGGAGCCCCGGCGCCGAGGCGGCCCTGCGCCGTGAGATCCTCGAACGGATCGATGAAATAGAGGGAGTGCGCCAGGCCAGGGAGAACGGTCTGATCGCCGAGCCCGAGATCCTTTTTGTCGAAACCATCCGCGCCGCGCACGGCCAGAGCGGCAAGGAAAGGCTGGTGATTTACGAGCCGGCCTATTTTGCGGGGAACTGACATGTGGCAAAGGGATGTCGCCCTCCGTCCATTCGGCGTCGAATCGCTGCCCCTGGCCGACCTTGTCCGCCTCGGCGAGGAGCGGCTGATCGCGGGCAGGGTGATCGAGCGCGCCGCTGGCTCCTCCCTTTACCGAGCTCCCTGGCGCCGCTTCTGGCTACGGCCGCGGCTGCGCGACCGCTGCGACCTGCAGCGGTTCCCTTTCATCTCGGAAACGGACCTGCTGCGCAAGCAAAGCCGGGCATTGGGCCGCATCGCCTGCGCCCCGGTCTACGGCTGGGCCGCCACCTCAAGTTTGGGGGAGAGCCGCAAGTACATCCCGGTCGGGAAAAGAGATTTCGAGCTGACCCTCGGGCTGCTCGACCGCCTGGCCAGGGTGGTGAAGGTCAAAAGCAAGGCCGTGGTGCTGGCCGTGCCGCCCCTGGCTCCACGTTTGGCCAATGCCCTGCCCTATTGCTGGATGCTAGCCGACATGCTGGCGACCGGATTGAAGCTGGAATTCATCGTGGCCAGTATGTACATGCTGGGCAAAAACAACTGGCCCGAATTCGCCCTGCGCCGCCAGCCCGACGTCCTGCTCTGCCGCCCCTCCGACGCGCTGGCAATGGCGGAGCATTTCGCCAGAGCGGCCGGGCAGCCGGGGGCCAAGCCGCGGGATATCCTCCCCGGTATCAAGACAGGGATTTTTTTCGGCGAGCCGCTGGCCCCGCTCCGGGAAGCGATCCACGCGGCTTACGGTTTGGAGCCCTTTGACCTTTACTTGTCGGCCGAGCACCCCGGCATGAGCGTCGACTGCCCCTGCCACCGGGGGATCCATTTCTGGATCGACACCTGCATAGCTGAGATAATTCCGGCGACGGAACTAGCCAGGGAGCAGAGCGAGCCGGGCTACATCCCCGGTGCCTCGTTTCTCGAGACCGCCCCCCCTGGCAGCCAGGGCGAGCTGGTCGTCACCACCTTCGCCGAGGCGCTGCCGCTGATCCGCTACCGCAGCGGCGACCTCATCCGGCTGGTCGGCTGCGAGCCCTGCGGCTGCGGCCTGACCCATCCGCGCATCCAGGTTTTAGGCAGGCTGGCAGACAGCAAAGAGGCTGTCAACAAAAGCTAGAAGAAAACCTCTTCAATGCATCGACATCATGCGCGTCCGAGCCTCTTGTCTCCTTCAGCTTGAATCTCTTTGCCAGCCGGCGCATATTCGCGATCAGCTTTTTTTCGCCGGCGGCGTCGGCAAAAGCGGGAGATGTGCCGAGATAGGGATAGTCGACCTCGAGGCCGCAGAGGCCGAGGGGGACGAGTTCGGCGAGCAGCGAGTCGAGCTTGACTTCGCTTTCGCAGGCGATGTAGCCGGGGTGGGCCAGGACGGCTTCGCCGCCGGCGGCCACGATCATGGCGATGGCGTCGGCAATGGGCAGCTTCGGAACCTGGACCGGCACTTGGGCGTTCTGGGCGACCCAGTAGGCGGCGGCGCGGTATTCTGAGAACAGCCCCTGGCCCAACAGGGCATGGACCAAATGGGGTTTCATCAGGGTATCTCTAGAAGGAATCAGGACTTTATCACGATCGACGACCGTGCGCCCGAAAAAGCGGTTGATGATCGCCAGCTGCAGGGTCACCCTCTCTTTTCTGAGCTTCTGGGTCAAGTCCAGGTGTTTGTTCAATGGACCATCAGTGAGGTTGAAGCCATAGCCCAGCAGATGGATCTCTTTGCCCATACATTCGCTGTCCAGCTCGATGCCCGGGACCAGCTCGATGCCCAGCTCCTTGGCATGGGCGAACAAATCGCCATAGTGGCGGTAGGCGCCGAGGGCGTCATGGTCGGTGAAAGAAATTTTATTGAGCCCCGAATCTTTGGCCGCGGCCAGCATTTCTAACGGGGTACAGGAGCCGTCGGAAACGAGGGTATGCAGGTGCAGGTCGATCGTATTTTTCATAAGGGGGTATAGTATCATAATTATTTATTTTTTTGGGAATATTTTTTTGTTGACATATTGAGTAATTTATGTTACTTTTTATGTAGTTGCAGTTACCAATAATACAACAAAGGTTACATGAATAAGGAGGAACAACATGAGCAGCAAGATCGAGATTTATGACCAAAAGAGAAAAAAGTCCAGCGGCAGATTCGTTTTGAGCTATGGCGTCTTTTTTATCGCCTTCATCGCCTGGAGCGTCCTGAAGATCGCCGGCACGCAGGCAGGGACATTGCAGATCAGCCGGTATGTTGTCCTGGGGTTGGCCTTTTTGTGCATCTGTTTCAACATCAGGCTGGCCTTGACCGAACATACGATCCGCAAGGATCCGCTCTTGAAAGAAGCCATTTACAACGAGCTGGACCGACTGAACGAGTTGAAGTCCTGGAAGATCGCCTTTTACTCCCTGACCATTTTAACCCTGATTGCCATCTACCTGTTCCATATCCTTGCCGTGCCGCTCAAGGAACCCATAATCCTGATCATCACCTACTGGCTGGTCGGGGGCGGCAGCTTCAGCTTTGCCCGCTACTTCCTGGACAGGTGAAACATGCCGGAAAAAAACCTGGTCAACACCATCAAGGTGCAGCGGGCCAAGAAAGACCTTACCCAGGAAGAGCTGGCCGAGCTCGTGCAGGTGACGCGCAAAACGATCAACACCGTGGAAAACGGCATCTACATCCCCTCGACCTACCTGGCCCTGAAGCTGGCCAGGGTCCTGGGAACGACGGTGGATGAATTGTTCCAGATCAAGGAAGGGTAACAGTACGAGATGCGTAGGGGCGGCGTCTTGGACCCGCCCGCAGGATAAAATTTCAAATCACAAGCACCAATATCCAATGAGCAAATGACCAAAGCAAAGATAATAAATATTCTTTATGGGCTTTCGTTTAGGACATTGGAATTTGGAATTTATTTGGAATTTGGAATTTGTGATTTGAAATTTTATTTCTTTTTCGTCACGCGTCACGGAGCTTCGACTATCTTTTTAAAATTCACCGGATCGGTGTCGCCCTCGGTATTGATCAGCAGAATCCGGGAGGTGGAACTCAAAGGCAGCCTGGAACGGATAGCGGCCAGCTTGTCGCTGTCGGTCATGGACAGCAGGGCGGCCAGGCCGGAGCTGCCCGATTCGCCCGAGACGATGCGCGGGTCGGTCCCCAGGGGGTGGTAGTAGCGGCGCATGGCACTCTCGGCGTACGCGTCGCCGACCGAGAGAAAAAAATGGAAGGCGTCGCGCACGATCGGCCAGGCCAGCGGCGAAGGGACGCCGCAGTTCAAACCGGCCATGATCGAGGTCTGCTTGCCGCGCGTGGGCACGGGGTTTCCCTTGCCGAAGCGCACCGACTCCAGGAAACAGTCCGAGGAAACGGGTTCGACGCAGATGAGGAACGGCCGGTGCGCCCCGTAATTTTTCGCATAATAAAATGCGCCGGCGGCGGCCAGCCCCCCTACCCCGGCCGGCAGGACGACGGCGTCGACGTCGGCCTGTTCGGACTGGTGCAGGATCCCCTCCAGCTCGGCGAAAATGGAGGTGTAGCCGAGGAGGATCCAGCCCGGGATATCGCGGTAGCCGGGATAGGCGGTGTCGGAAACGGCCTGCCAGCCGTTGCTTGCCGCGTCCGCGGCGCAGCGCTCGACGCAATGGTCGAAAGTCCCCT
>Ga0315293_10002028_pt1 | contig 19563 bp, 15 predicted proteins | sample YL17G13_20_MG_FD_203071 | JGI IMG/M metagenome (GOLD analysis project Ga0315293, IMG submission 203071) | Sediment microbial communities from Yellowstone Lake, YNP, Wyoming, USA - YL17G13_20 | ecosystem: Environmental > Aquatic > Freshwater > Lake > Sediment | place: USA: Wyoming | collected... | reverse complement strand
GCTGGATGAGATAGATTGTATATTGACCGGCAACAACTTTCAGGTCATAGAGTCGAGGCGTGCCTATGCTCAGGAGAAGGCGTTGGATTTCATGATCACGGACAGACTGACGCTTCAAAGTGTCGTTTACGATCTTTCTTTGCTTTTCATGGCAGCGCTTGTGAATCTACCGATCCCTTTTTTGCGAAAGAAAAAAGGCGATCAGCTCTATGTGGTTGCGAAAAAGACAGGCGGTCCGAAAGCATATCACGCCGAACGGCTCTACGCACAGTCAAAATTCAGCTATGATGTAAAATTATGAGACACAGCGCCAGGCTATATTGGGAAGAGATATGAAAAACACCGATCACGTAAAAAGTCCGGCCGCGGGATTCGTAAGTTCAGCAATGAAAACTTTCCCGGAGAAGGCAAGACGTTTTATCGATTTTTGTTTTTGTGCCTGTTTTTTCCCCGAAGTCATCGGCGCGGCGCGTTTTCTGAAAATCAAGGGCCCTACTTCTATCGCAGACAAATTTTTTCTCTATGTTATTTCGAAGAACATTCCTTTAGAAGGAGATATTCTTGAAATAGGTTCTTTTATGGGGTCCAGTTCAATACTCTTGGCAGCAGGAAACGAATTATCGGTCAATAAAGGCATCGTTTGGCTGATAGAGCCGTATCCCAGGCCTGATAAAGAACAATTTTTTAATGTTTTTAGAAAACATAGGCTTGATAAACATATCAGACTGGTGGATAAAGCGAGCGAAGAGGCAAGGGGCGCGGTGGATTCGAAATTTAGATTTATATTTATTGACGGAAACCATGAATATGAATATGTCAAAAAAGATATTTTGTTATGGCAAGAGTGCCTTAAGGAAGGAGGTATCATTGCGTTTCATGATTATACATTGGACGGCGTCTCAAAGGCCATTGATGAACTTATAAGGAGATCGGATAATTTCACGATCCTTGGAAATATTTCCGGTGTTTTATATGCCGTAAAAGGTAAGCTCGTTAGTGATGATTTAATATCACGGCTGAATAAGCTTAATAAGATCAGGGAAAAGTGCGTAAGTATCGCGATTAATTTTGGGCTGAAAGGACGACAGCCGCTTGCAGTCAAAATTCAGCTATGATGTAAAATATAGAGAAAGGATGTACCTATGAAGAATGTGTTAATAACCGGTATCAGCGGCCAGGACGGTTCTTATCTTGCTGAATTCCTGCTTTCAAAGGGCTATAATGTACACGGGATCATAAGGCGGGTAGCGCTGGAAGATCAGGATTACCATCTCTGGCGGCTAAAGCATATACTCGGCAAAATCACTTTGCATGCCGGATCTATGGAAAGTTACCCGAGCATATTTAAGATAATTGAGAAGGTTAAACCCTGCGAATGCTATCACCTTGCGGCGCAGAGTTTTGTCAGCTATTCGTTTGAAGATGAGTTTTCAACGCTCGGGATAAATATCAGCGGAACGCATTATATGTTATCGGCGATAAAAGAGAGGGCGCCGAAATGCAGATTTTATTTTGCGGGTTCGAGCGAGCAATTCGGCCTCGTAAAAGAAACGCCTCAAAATGAGAAAACTCCATTTTATCCCCGGTCTCCTTACGGCATCTCAAAGGTGGCGGGTTTTCACCTTACCCGTAATTACAGGGAATCGTACGGTCTGTTTGCCTGCAACGGCCTGCTCTTCAACCACGAGTCTCCGCGCCGCGGCTCCGAATTTGTCAGCATGAAGATAGTGAAAGGGGCCGTTAAAATTAAATTAGGGAAGGCCAAAGAGCTGAGACTCGGAAATCTGGACGCAAAAAGAGATTGGGGTTTTTCCGGAGATTATGTAAAGGCGATGTGGTTAATGATCCAGCAGGATAAGCCGGATGACTATGTGATCGCTACGAACGAAACGCATTCGGTAAGAGAGTTTGCCAGACTCGCCTTTAGCCATGTCGGACTTGACTGGGAAAAATACGTAGTTATCGATAAAGCCATATATCGTCCGGCAGAGGTGCATTTATTGAGAGGGGACTACAGTAAGGCGCGGCGTGAACTCGGCTGGAAACCGACGATTACTTTCAAGGGGTTGGTTGAGATGATGGTCGACCGGGAAATGAACAGACCCGGCGGGCCGACTTATTGTTTATTGTGATTTTCAGTCGGTAGAGCAGCGTCCTTCGCACATAGTTTTAGCCAACTTTGGCATACCGCCAAAAAATGAACGATTTATTATTAATTAAGCCTCTGAGTAAGTATGATCTGCAATACACCCCTTCGCTGGGCCTTGGGTTCATAGCCGGCCATGTGAAAAAGCATGGTTTTAGCGTGCAGATTATCGACTGCAACATTCTTAAGATTCCGCCTGAATATTTACCCCAACACCTGCCTCTTAAAAACTATAGACTGACCGGTATTCAGGCGTACGATATGGATCTTCAAGAAGTAAAAAAATATTTACAAATACTCCGAATGGAAGCTCCGGATGTCCCAATTATCGTCGGCGGACCGGCGCCTTCTTCCAGCCCGGAATTTGTTCTTAAATTTCTTAAAGATGCGGATTTTCTTGTTGTAGGCGAGGGTGAGATAGCCGTTGAGAAACTTTTGCGCATTCTGAAGTCGCGCAATACGGATCGGTCTCTCCTTGAGAAAGTGCCTAATCTAGCCTGGCGTGAGGAAGATAAGATTCATATGACGCCCCACGAATATATTTTGGACCTTAACGCTATTGGCGCGCCTGCTTGGGATATTATCGACCCCGGCTTATATAATAATGCGGTGCATGGTTTTTTCTACCGTCGGCTGCCAATATTGCCGATCATGATATCCCGTGGCTGCCCATTTCACTGCTCGTTTTGTGGCAGTAGAAATATCACCGGATACAAAATTCGCCGAAGGGACCCCGGTCAGGTAGTGGATGAGCTGGAGTATTTGAAGAGTAGATACGGCCTGAGAGAATTTCAGGTTATAGATGATAATTTTACTTTTCCTCCCGAAGCCGCGCTTGAATTTGCGGAAAAATTGATCGAAAGGAAGCTCGACCTGTTATGGACCTGTCCCAATGGGCTCAGGATAGATACACTCAGTAAGGAATTGCTTGCGGCTATGAAAAAATCAGGTTGTTACGAACTTGCTGTCGGCATTGAATCCGGAGATCCCGTAATTTTGAAAGATATGGGTAAAAACTTGTCCCCGGAAACGGTGGTAGAAAAAGTCGATCTTATTCATTCCCAGGGTATCAATGTCGTCGGCTTTGTTATGGTTGGCTATCCGCTGGAAACAGAAGAGACGCTTCGGAGAACGATGAAATTTATTCTGTCTCTGCCGCTTATAAGAATCAGCCTGACCAGGTTTGTTCCTATGCCCGGCACCCCTATCAGCGATAGGTTGATTGCCAAGGGAGAGATCAAATATGAGGAGATCGACCCGACAAAACTTAATTATAATGAATTTTCGTACATTCCTCCCGATCTTACGGAAAAGCAACTCCGTTATTGGTACCGTTTATTTTTTCTGCGGTTCTCTCTGCGGCCGCGGATAATTTTTCATAATATCAGAAATATAAGGTCGTTATCTCATGCAAGAATCATCATACAAAAAATCTTCGGATTCTTTAAATAACGAAATGCCCGCGCATACCGGAAGAATCCGTAAGGGTTTCGTTATGGCTGCGGGCAGAGGAGTGCGCTTTCGTTCTTATAGCAAGATAATCCCGAAATCCATGCTTCTGGTCGACGGAGAACCGCTTATCGTCAGAAACGCCAGGCTACTCGATGCCGCATTTGATTTGGACGTTTTATATATTGTAGTCGGTTATAAAAGCGATATGATCCGTGATTCTTTCAATAGCATAGAGGGGCTGAATTGCAGGATTGAGTTTATAAAAATACTCGATCACCAGATATCGAGAGGGCTGCTTGCCGGCTATGCCGCCATTGTTCCATATGTGGAGCCCGATGAATTATTCATTTCCGTGTTGGGCGATGAATACTATGAAGGGGTTGACCACGCTAATTTTGCGAAATTCATCCAAAGCTCTCCCGATTTTTCGGCGTGTTGCGGCGTCAAGAGATATATTTTTCCGGAAGAGTATTTTGGCAATTATTCCGTTGATTTTCATGAAAAAGGCGCGGTCGTTAAGATCCTGATAGAAAAACCGTCCGAGATATCGTCTCCATATTTTGGCCTTGGCATTATTGCCGCGAAACGCCGACTTGCCGAACTGGCTAAGGAAAGCTTGGATAAGAGCATCCCCGTTAATTTTATCGAACTGATCAATGACTTGCCAAAAGAGGGGCTTGGCCACATCTTGGGTTATGAGTTTCACGGCGGATACGTTAATATCAATACCCGTACCGATGTCTTTAAATTAATGAGATTTCAGCGGGAAGCGCGATGGAATGATTTTGCCGTCGATGTGATTATTCCGGCCTGGAACGAAGCGGAGTCGATAGCTTATGTTGTTAAGGATTTTTTGCCTGTTTGCAGGCAGGTGATAGTTATGGATAACAACTCCGCTGACGGCACAGCGCGAATTGCCCGCGAAGCAGGCGCTGTGGTTTATTCTGAGGCGCTCTGCGGTTACGGAGACGCCATCAAAAAAGGCCTGGACCGCTCCGATGCCGATATATTGATCGTAATCGAGGCCGATGGCACATTTCGAGGCGAGGATGCGGAAAAACTTCTGATGTATTTGAAAAATGCAGATGCCGTTATCGGCACCAGAACTTATTGGCAATATATAGAGTATGGCGCCAATATGCCTCTTCTTCAGCGATTTGGGAACAGGCTTTTCGGCACTATAATTACCCTCCTGTGGTGGAATCGCCGCTCGCGTTTTACCGATGTTGGCTGTACTTTTCGTTGTATCTGGCGGGAATCGTATCAGAAGATCGCGAATAGGCTGATCGGGAAAGGCCCGGAGTTTTCTCCGGAAATGATCATCGAATTACTCAATACATGGCAGCGCGTTATCGAAATACCGGTTCCCTATCATGCTCGAATTATGGGGCGATCCAAGTTTTCCAAAGGTTTTATATCTCTAGCCAAAACCGCCCTAAAAATGCTTCGTTTAATAATATTTAAGCGCTGGAAAGAATGGATGGAAAATCTCAGGGCTATAATCGGGTTATAGCTTAGTCCTAAAATAGAGTAATAGTGATGAGCGGTCTTTTTTGAACTTGACAGGGAGATTATGATAAAAAGCCGGGTAAGGGATGCGCTGATTTTTTCAGTTCTGATCATCATCGGCCTGATAGTGAGGATTGCCTTCGCGCTTAACTTAGGATCGGTAAACGGGGAGGTCGCGTTTTTCGGCCTTATGGCCAAACACATACTTGAGCTGAAAGAGTTCCCCGCCTACATGGTGTCAATGCATTATATCGGAAGCATAGCAAGTTATGTAGGGGCGGTATTCTTCAAGTTCTTTGGCGTATCATCCACCGTATTTAATCTTGTCGGGGCTCTATTCTCATTCTTATGGGTGATCCTTATAGCGTTCATGGCAAAAGAATTGCTCGGCCGCCTCGGGGTTTTTGTTGCGATTTTATCGGCAGTCCTGCCGGTTTACGGTTTTCTCCTCTATTCATTATGGACCGGCCAATACGGCGAAGCCGTTTTTTTTATGTTGCTTGCGTTCTTCGTTTTGATAAAATGGGCGAAAAGCGGATACGAGAACGAGACGGCCGCGCCGATGTTTTTGGGGTTTTGCTGCAGCGTTGCTTTCTGGGTTACGCCCGGCGCGGTGCCGGTGCTTTTGACAACAGCGACGGTTATGCTGACGCATTACAGAAAGAAGCCATTTTATAAGGCCGCATTATTCTTCCTTGCGGGTTTTTTGATAGGCTATATCCCGGCAATAGCGCACAATTTACACTATCCTTCCGCGACATTTTTCAGAATGGCAGGTAAGATGTTTGATATCGACAGAAGCGCGTTCTTGGTCCCTAATCCGGCAGCTATAGTATTTCAAAGAATCCTTTTGAAGATTTTGAGCATACCGGGGTCATTTTTTAAAATGCCAAGTCTCATCGCGTCTTTGATAGGCGTGCCTGCCGCGGCCTTGTTTATCATTTCGATATTTTTCATTATAAAGGATCATGGGTTCAGCAGAGACGCCGGCAGGGATATGTGGCATATAATATGCATATACATAGGCTGGTCTGTGGTATTTCATATTGTATTGGTACAGAGCCCGATAGGCAGATATATGGCCCCGCTCTGCATGGCATTTCCGCTATTCATCGGATATCTGATCTCACGCTTTAAAATGATATTCCGCCCTTTAGGTATTGCGCTTCTTTCGGCGGTTCTTCTGTATAATTCTTATACAATAGCGCGCGCATTTCCGGATAAGAACGAGAACCGCTATTCGGCGTTGGCCGACTATCTTGTGGCGAAAGGATTGCGTTACGGTTTCTCGGATTTTTTTACCGGTTACGCAGCGCAATTTGAGACGAAAGAGAAGAGCATAATATCGCCGACGCTATTTCATCCGACATTTTCCGACCACTGGCCCGAGGAAACGAAACTGGTAAGAAACGCGCATGAGGTCTTCTATGTGATCGATAAGCATGATTTCCCGGGAGCGGCTTTAGCGTTAGAAGAAAAATGCAAAGAGCGCGGCATAGCTTACAAAAAAGAAGATGTTAAAGGGTTTGGGGTATATTATGACTTCTCATCGAAGATCTACCCGGAAGAACTGTTCATCAAAAAAGCAATGCGATAGCAAGCGCCCTATTTGGGACACCATATAGTCTGTAACAAAATAGGACATCTGTAAATATCAAAAAAAGGCAGTCACTTTTTGGGACACCCATCTGTGCCTGCAGTTCGAAACGAATTTACACCCGCACTGAAATCTGCTATAATTCAATCACAGTTCAGTCTTTTTAAAGGAAGTCCCTCGTCATACGAGCGAGATTACATCTCCTCGGGACGAATTTTTCCCGAGTTAGAGTGTAGAAAAATTCGCTGGCGTAGCTTCCCGCCCGGAGTTTGACAGGGGGCGGGACCCCGCCCCGGGTTAGGTTCCGGGCGGGGCAGTTGGTAGCCCTACCCGAAACTAAGTGGGTAGGCACCTAATCACGAGTTCTCCAAGGTTGGTAGAGCAGCGGTTTCGTAATGGGTCCTTGCGGAGAATCGCCCATTAAACGCACATTCGGCCTGACAGATGGCTGCGCTATAGAGGGACTATGGAGAAGATAAAAAATAGAAGCTGTTACTGTCAGCGGGCTTCTCACCGCAGCAACCAATGGGTATTTTAACATATTTTCATATCCGCACATTTTCAACCGCATAACACGGCTATGGGCATGCAGAAAAAGATAAAGAAAGCGGTATTTTTAACGATCGATTTTCCGCCCATGGGAGGCGGTATGGCGCGTCTTAGCGAAAGTATCGCATCGGCCCTTAAGGAGATCGGATATGAAGTGATCGTTGTCGCGCCATCGGCTGATGAGACGGCCGCGTATGATAAACGCGCGGCCGTTCACGTCCACAGGGTGAAGGGAATAGACTGCGGGCATATATTTGACAATTACCCTAAGAGCGTTATCTATTTCTTCGCGCGCGCCTTGCGGGTTTCTTTTTGGCGCCGCCCCGGCATGGTCGTAGCGAATACATGGTCGATCGCGGGCGTTGCCGCTTTTTTAATAAAGAAATTAACCGGCACGCCGTACATGATATTCGCTAACGGCCTTGATGTTTATGCGCCGCAGGCCAGCCCGAAAACGCTATGGCTCATGAAGCTTGTTTTAAGAAATGCGTCGGTCGTGGCGGCGATCAGCGATTTTACCACGGCGCTCGTCCTGAAAGCGGAAAGAAGAGCTAATGTCGTTGTCGTCAACCCCTGCATTGATACAATGCGGTTTGCGGCCGGCCCGGGGACTGTTCCCGATCTGCAAAACGGCCGGCGCAAGATCCTGACTGTCGCAAGGCTGGTCGGTAGTAAGGGGCATGATACCGTCCTGAAGGCGCTTACAAGTGTCGTCAGGCGATTTCCCGACCTGGAGTATTTCATTGTCGGCGACGGGCCGGAGAGGGAATATCTGGAAAGACTTACCGGGGAGCTTGGATTGAGCCAATGCGTTATTTTTACGGGAGAAGTCGACGAGGCCGCGCTCATTTCTTATTATCGCGCGTGCGATCTCTTCGTCCTGACAAGCATGGAGATCGAGGCGAGCGGCGAATGCGAGGGCTTTGGCATAGTTTTCCTTGAAGCAGGCGCATGCGCAAAAGCGGTTATCGGTTCGCGATCCGGAGGGATCCCCGAAGCCGTTATCGATGGGGTAACCGGCCTGCTCGTCGAGGAGTCGGATATAAACGCTACGGCAGAGGCGATAATAAAATTACTTTCCGACGACGGCTTCAGGCGCGCTTTAGGCGAGAACGGCAAGATGAGGGTTGACAGAGAGATGAATGCGGCTGCCTTCGCAGAAAAAATAGGACGGGTTTTAACATGTTCGAAAAGCTGTTTGAAAAATTAAAACTGTGGCATATCGTGGCGATCGCGATCATAGCATACCTGCTCGCCCTTAACGGCCGGCTCTCGGCATCGGGAGACGATTCCAGATATATACTGATGAGCAAATCCTTGTTGGATAATGGCGTCTTTCGGCATTTATTCTCCTTCAATATTATCGCCGCTTGCGGAACATTCTATTTTATGCTGCCGTTACTCCTCGCGCCGATCGTCGCGGTCAGCCCGCATCTATTTTTACCGATGAAGCTCATATCATTGTCTGCAAGCATATGTTTTGTGATCATCCTCTATAAATTTTTGGAAGGGATTGTTCCCCCGAGGGTGCAGAAGCTCGTAACGCTCTTATGCGCCGTCAATCCATGGGTCGTCGAATATTCAAACAATATATTGACAGAGGCCCCGTATCTTTTATTTTCGATGGCGGCTCTTTTTCTCATGAAGCGTTATCTGGAGCGCGCGGCGGTGCGTTTTCTCTATCTTGGCGTTCTCATGGCGGTCGTCTCGTTCTATACGAGGCCGGCCGGGATGGCGCTCTTTGCGGCGATCGTTATAGTCCTAGCGTTTTCAAAACGGTGGAAACATTGTTTCGCGGCATGCGCCTTAGCATTCATCCTGTTAATACCTCTTCTACGGGATACCACCCATGCCGTCGCAGGGACATACAATGCCATCGTCCAGAGAGAGGAGCACTACTCTTCCGACGACCGGATAGTGAAAACCTCTCATCTTCTGTACCGGATCGGATATAACTTTTTAGTATATTCGGGCAGCTACCTGCCCGACCTTGTAGCGCGTCCCGTTATCGAATCGATATATCCCCGATTGCCGACGAAGAAGATAAACCCTCTTTTCCTGGCGAAGTTCTCTTTCGGGATATTTATGGGAGTTGTAATACTCATCGGTTTTATCGCGAGCGCAAAAGGCGGCGGGTTTGAAATATATCATTTTTATGCCATTATACTTTTTCTGCTGCTTCTGCCGCTTAATGTATATGTGGCGAGATACTTAATGCCGCTGGTCCCGTTCATCATATTGTGGTTCTTTATCGGCATAGAACGTATCGCTGGCCGTTATCTCTATGTGCCGTTTTTTCTCTTCTTCTTCGCGGTCTCTATTGTCGGAACGGCTCAAGAGATCGCCGCCGCGCGCACGGGTACAGTGACGGCCGAGGAGAAAAGTTTCGTAGAGTGTAATGAATGGATAAAAGCTCACATACCGCCGGATGCCGTTGTCTTAAGCCGTAGTCCCTATTACACGAAGCTGGTGACTGGACGAAAGACGGCCCCGTACCCCTTTTCCGATGACCCGGCGCGGCAGCTTGAGAACATCATCACAAACAAAGCGCGGTATGTTATCGTGGGCGACCTTGGGTTCTATCTCCATGATGCGGAGTATCTTATCAATACCGTGAAAAGATACCCCGGGAATTTTCACCTGCTCTATACGACCGGAAATAAGCCGGAGAACTATGTTTATGAAGCGGTCTATTAAACCATGAAACAGATATTATATGTCTCTCCATTTTCTCATATAGGCGGCGGTGAGATAAGCATCCTGACGGTCATCGCTAATCTCAAGAGGGACAAGTTTCGCTCCATATTGGTCTGTTACGAAGATGGGCCGTTCGTCGAGAGGTCAAGAAGATCCGGCATTGAAACTATCGTCTTCAGGCGCGCCGGGCTTATATCGGAATTCTCCATTATATGGAAGCTGGTCCATTATATCAAAGAGAAGAAGATCTGCCTCGTCCATGTTAATTCTCTTGACATCAGGGCAGGGATCGCCGCATGGCTTGCAGGGATACCCTTTATAGGGCACCTCAGGGTCATATTTCCGTTCACGTGGCGCGATCGGCTTTTCGTCCGATTATCGAAAGTTACCATAGCCGTATCCGAAGCTGCTGCCGGCGAGTTCTGTAAATACTCGGCGGTTTACAGGAATAAATTTATCGTAATACCTAACGCAGCGGATGTACCGCAGGAGTTGAGCCCGGCGCCGCTGAAGTCTGAATTCAATATTCCGGGATCCGCCGTCCTCGTTGGCATGGCCGGCAGGATGGACCCGTTTAAAGGGCACATGGTCTTTATAGATGCCGCGGCGCTTATCAGGAAGGGCGCGCCGCAGACTTGGTTTTGTATAATAGGCAGCGCCTCTCCCGGGAAAGACGATGAAGTAGAATATCTGAGAATGCTAAAGAAAAGGATAAGAGATCTTGGCCTGATAGAGAGTTTCATCTTTGCCGGTTTCAGGGACGATATATTAAGGACGATCGCCGCATTAGATATCATAGTTGTGCCTTCCTGCGTCATCAGGAAGGGCGCCCACATAGTGACGGAGGGATTCGGCCGTGTGGCCATAGAGGCAATGGCAGTAGGTGTGAGCGTAGTCGCTTCCGACGTCGGAGGGCTCAAAGAGATAATAGAGGATGGTATATCGGGCCTCCTTGTGCCGGCCGGCGATTCCGCTGCGCTTGCCGAAGCCGTGATCGGTTTATTGCGGGACAGGGGAAGGGCGGATGCGATACGCCGGGCGGCAAAGAGCAGGTTCGAGGCGTTATATAGTACGAGATCTCTCGATAAGCTGTATGACGTATATGATGATATCGTAAATCAAGGAAAAGCGAGAACATGACTGATGCCGGCAAAAAAGACCCGATGCTCTCCGTCATAATACCGGCCCGCGATGAGGCGGCAAGCCTTATCGGCGCTATACCGGAAATCATCGGCACTCTTGACAAAGATATGATCCCATTTGAGATACTGGTGGTGGACGACCACAGCCGGGATGATACGGAAACCGTGATCGCCGCGCTGCAGGCGAGGGAGAAGAGGGTGTGGCGTGTGGCAAATGACTATCCGCAAGGTTACGGGTTTGCCGTCAGAAAAGGTCTTGATGTCTATAAGGGTGACGCTGCCGTGATCGCGATGGCAGATATCTCCGACGAGCCGGCGGATATCGTGAAGTATTACCGTAAACTCCAGGAGGGTTATGACTGCGTCTTCGGGACGAGGTTCTCAAGGCAGGCAAGGCTGACAGGCTACCCCCGCCACAAATTGGCCTTAAACAGACTCGGGAACTGGCTCATCCAGCTTCTCTTCTGGCTGCCGTACAATGATGTCACCAACGCGTTCAAATGCTACCGCAGGGCAACGATCGACGGCATACAGCCGCTCGTCTCCTGCCATTTTAATCTGACGGTGGAGATGCCGCTGAAGGCTATCGTGCGGGGATACAGCTGGTGCATCGTGCCGACCAACTGGCATGGCCGGGAGAAGGGCCTGTCGAAGTGGAAGATAAAGGAACTCGGTTCAAAGTATATGTTCATCATCCTCTATATATGGCTTGAGAAGATGCTGACATTGGGTGATTATAAAAAAGGAAAATATTGGCTGAAGGAGAAATAGTCATGGATCTACCGGAGATTCTTTGCAGGAACAGGTTTGATAACGAGATCGATTTCAGGGACCGGATGTGGAAGACGCTCTGTGAGGATTTTTTTCAAGCCTATGTGCCGGAGGGCGCCTCTGTAGTCGACGCGGGATGCGGACAATGCGGGTTCATTAATCATATACGGTGCGCGAAGAAGATAGCGGTAGATATCAATCCCGATGCAAAAAAATTCGCAAAAGCCGGGGTGGAGGTCGTTATCGGCGACTCTGCCGACATGAAGGCCGTGATGGACAATAGCGTCGACATCGTATTTATAAGTAATTTCTTAGAGCATTTGACAAGGAAAGGCATAATGGATACTTTTAGAGAGGTATTGCGTATCCTCAGGCCAAGGGGGAGGTTATTGATACTTCAGCCGAATATACGCTATTGCATGCGCGATTACTGGATGTTCTTCGACCACGTAACGCCGCTTGACGACAGGGGCGTGAGCGAGGCGTTAGGGGCCACTGGGTTTGAGGTGACCGAATGTAAGCCGCGGTTCCTTCCCTTTACGACTAAGAGCTATTTGAGGAACTTCGCTTTTTTGCTGAAGGCCTATTTAAAGATGCCATTCTTTCATCGGATATTCGGACAGCAGGCGTTCATCGTCGCGGAAAAGCGGGAATAGGCAGATATGATACCGCGCGTTATAAAAGATAAGATCCTTCAGACCTATTTTTTATTCCGCCTGCCGTTTCTCTATCTCTTAAAGGTCTTGTCGCCTTCGCCCGCCGGAGAAAGGGCGGATAAGATATCGCGGATCCTGGTGATAAGGATAGATGGGCTCGGAGACCTTATCCTGTCGCTGCCGCTTATCGATAGCCTGAGAGCGGCGTATCCTGATGCCAAGATCGATATTCTCGTCAGGCCGTATCTGCTGGGTCTGTCCGGCGTGATCAAGAGCATAGACACTCTAATAGCCTATAAGGGGGCTTTTGACGCGTTTCGCCGGATACCGGACCGCAAATACGATGTTGTCATAGATATGCTGCGTGATTACAGGATCGAACCGGCGCTTGTCTCGCTGTTTTCAAAAGCCCCCATCAGGATCGGATTCAAAGGAGGGTTCAGAGAGGTCCTGTTTAACCGGCCTGTAGATGAACTTAAAAATTCAGGCAAGAGCATGGTCGAGCTCGACCTGGAGTTATTGAAACCGCTCAATGTGCCGGCCAGCGTAACGGTTCCGAGGATTGATGCCGGGAAAGGAGCTGCCAAGGAAATACTTACGATAGCTATTCATCCCGGGGGCCGTTATGAGTCGCAAAGATGGCCTCCCGCCAGATTTGCGTTGCTGGCAGGGAAGATCCTGGAAGGATACAGGGCGTCTGTCGTAATAATCGGCGGGCCGGATGACAGAGAAACGGTTGAGCGTATTATAAAGGCCGTTGATAATAGCAATGTGAAGGCGGTCTTCCCGGAGATGAAGGATCTCGCATATTTACTCTCAGCCTCAAACCTTCTTATATGTAACAACTCCGGACCTTTACATCTGGCCGCGGCGCTTGGAGTGCCGACAGTATCGATGATGGGCCCGACCGACACCGTCCTCTGGTGGCCGAAGGGCGACAATCAGATCGTCATCAGAAAAGATACGGGGTGCAGCCCATGTTCACTCGGCCGATGCGGACCGCATAAGTGTATGGACCTCATCACGGTTGAAGAGGTCTTAGATAAGGTCCGGGATATGCTGATTAAATAATGAATATTTTGCTGATCAACCCTTCGCTGGGTCAGGTTTATGGAAAGTTAAGGCCTCCTTTACAAATGCACATGGGGCTCGCTTATCTTGCGGCGATGGTCAAGGATGATAATGTGCGTATCCTGGATATCGACGCGGAAAGAGTGGATCCCGGTAAATTCGCGTCGATCATAAAGGAGGGAGATTTTGATATTGCAGGCATTAGTGTCGTTACTGCCGCCTTCTACTCTTCGGTCGAGCTCGGGAAGGTGATAAAAACCCTCAGCCCCAGGACGCTGGTGATCTTTGGCGGAATACATCCTACTATTATGCCTCACGAGGTATTAGGTTTTGATTTCATCGATCTGGTAGTCAAAGGGGAAGGGGAAATTACTTTTAAAGAAATAGTAAATTGTGTAAAAAACGGTGAGACGGATCTTTCTAAAATCCCAGGAGTTGTTTATAGAGACGGAAAAGCGATCCGGGAAACGCCGCCCCGGGCTCCTCTGAATAATCTGGATGAACTTCCTTTTCCGGCAAGAAACCTTTTTAAAAGTAAAGAATATACTTATCCCGATTCGCTATATAAGGCTACCGCCCCGATCATAACCAGTCGCGGCTGTCCCGGTAAGTGTTCATTTTGTGATTCTCATAACATATGCGGGAAATCGTTCAGGCCGCGGGGAGCCAGGAATGTGGTGGATGAGATAGAGTCATTGATCAAAGATCGTGATATAAGGGAGATACATATCTGGGACGATAATTTTGCAACCAGCAAGGCAAGGGTCTTAGGGATCAGGGATGAAATTATCCGGAGAAAGATAAAAGCTAAGTTTGCTTTTCCCAGCGGCATTCGCGCCGATTTTTTAGATAAAGAAGTTCTATCGGCCCTGAAAGAAATGGGTGCTTATAGCCTGGCGATAGGCGTAGAGTCTGGGAACCAGGAGATCTTAAATAGATGCCGTAAGGGTTTAAGGCTGGAAAGAATAGAAGAAACGATGAGGTTGATTAAAAAGCTGAAATTAGAGACTTGGGCATTTTTCATGATCGGATTGCCGGGGGAAAATGTTGAAACGATAAAACAGACCATCGATTTTGCAAAAAAATTGAACCCGGACATCGCCAAGTTCCACATACTTAAGCCTTTTCCGGGCACCGAGGTCTATGAATACCTGCGAAAGAAGAATTTTATTTTTACACAGGACTATAACAAGTTTGGTTTCCACACCCCTCCGATTCACCGGCTTGACGGCTTGGAGCCCGACACCATGATGAAATGGCAAAAGGCAGCATATAGAAGTTTTTATTTTCGTCCTCAAAAAATATTAGAACAGATTTTACGGATAAAGACTTTAAACCGGTTAATATTAAATCTCCGTACAGGGTTAGGAATAATAAGACTGGCTTTCTAGGAGATCGGGGCCTGCTGGAAAAACTCTATGGCTTTAAAGGATAAGGCGAAAAACTATCTTATACCGCTCTGGCTCGGCCTGGCAGCGGCGTATATTCTTTTAATCCTGCCCCGCATCGGTAAACCGATAATCGGCTGGGAGGCCCTGGTATGGCAAATACCGCACGAGATCGCGACCCACGGGTATGCCGCCTTAAGATTCTTCTGCTCGCCGCCGTTATATGATTCTATCCTGGCGGCCTCTTTTAAAATATTCGGAATAAGCGAGATCAGCATCCGGCTGACGGGAATGATTCATTTTGTCATAATGCCCGTCATGATATATTTTCTCGCCGGTGCGATGACGGAAGAGAAAGATACCCCGCCCGTTGCTTTTATAGCGAGCGTTATATTCTTCACCGCCCCTCTCATCATACAGGGATCCCTCATCATAGACAGGTCGGACATGACGGTCCTTACTTTTATGCTTACCTTATTCTATCTAACTTTGCTGAGATCGGAAGGACGCCCCTTGGCATACAGGGTTGCCTTACTCGGCATCCTCTATGCTGTCTGTCTGTGGGCAAAATTAACCACTCCGCTTGCCTGTCTGGCCGCCGTACCGCTGGCATATATTCTTTGCGGCCGGGTTAAATACGGCATCCTGTTTTCACTCGGCGTATTCATATCCGGGATAGCGCTATTTGTCATAACGTGGGGCGCTTTTTGCTTTTTTTTAGTAGGCATGAGCAGGTTTTTCGAACCGCTCAGTTATTATGCCGTCGCGGCATCTGGCACGATATTGAAATTAAAATCAGGACTTTTTAGCGGGATCATCCTGGATCTATTCCGCATCTATCTGTGGTTCTCTCCGTTACTTTTGATGCTGGGCGCATTGGCGGCATTCGCCGTATTTAAGAGGATTTTAAAGGAACCGGCGGCTGCCATTAAAGATGCGCAGCTTTTAATCTTCATCAGCGTTGTCGCCGCAGGTTATCTATACGCGAACGCCACATTCGGCGGTTTCCCGAAATACGTTGCCCCGGTCATGCCGATGCTCGCATGCCTTATAGCGAAATTCGTCTGGGATAAGAAGGGGGAAGCGTTTGGCGCAAAAGGGCTCTTTTTCATCACGTTATCCTTTTCGGCAGGCGCAGTCTATTACATGATATTCGTCAAAGACTGGGTCTATGCTGTTTACGTGCTGAGGCAGGCTCAATCCGTCGGAGCGGCAGGGAGCGCTATTCCCGGGGTCATATATCAACAAGCGCTCTATCTTCTTTTCCCCGTCGTGGTATTTTTTCTATCGCTCTTCATGATTCCCGGTCCGCTTATCAGAAGGCTGATCCTTGTCCTATTGACCTGTCTTATCGCCAGCAATGCCGCCCTCGATATAATGCAAAGGAACGCCGCTTATGCCGTGAACTTCGGTTATGGGACCAAAGGAGCCGAAGAATTGAAGGCCTTTCTTAAGGCAAAACAGCCGCCGGACGTTTTTTCTCCTATCGAAGGATATGTCGCCAACGTCGGCGACATCAGGTTCCACGGCATAAATGCCGGTGTGTGGGACGATCCTGAAAAATTTCTGGCATTTATGAAAAGGTACAGGCCTGAATGCCTGATATACGGCCTGGGCGCCAATACCGCTTCACAGATCAGAGGCACGATGGGTATTCAGGACGTCAGGGCTTATCTTGAAAATGGTTATGACAGCAAGACAATGGGCTCGTACAACATACTGCTTAAACGCAGATGACCGCTAATATGCGAAAGATAACATCAAAAGTCTACGATGACCGTATCACAGAGCAGGGGCTTCAGTTCCAGATAGACTGGTACTACGAGCCGAAGGACTCCTCGATGCGAAGGCGGGTGAAGACGATCATGGATGCGATAAGCCCGAAGCCGGGCGAGCTGATACTCGATATCGGTTGCGGCGTCGGAACGTTCGCGTATCGGTGCGCTTCCGCCGGCGTTCTGTCCGTGGGGATCGACTATTCGATAGAGTCTATAAAGGCGGCCAGGGCGCTCTGCGCCAGATACGACGTCGGCAAAAATACCAGATTCGTAGTAGCCAACGGGAAGGCAATGCCGTTCAAGGACCTTTATTTCGACAAGATCGTGGCGGCCGATTTTATCGAACATATCACAGATGAAGAGAAGCGCAAGATGCTCGGAGAGATAAAACGTCTCCTTAAACCCGAAGGCATAGCGGTGATATTCACCCCCAACGGAACCAGGGAGAAGATCAGCAATATATACTGGAAGATACAGCATGCGTTCTTTGGGAAACGGATTCCGGTGACCGACCTCCACTTTGGATTAACAGCGAAAGCTGTTTTCGAAAGATTGTGCAGGAAGTGCGCCCTCGCCTTCAGGTTGTCGTATGAGGACACGACGAGGCCGTATCTGGCGAAACTGCCTTTCATAAGGCGATTCCTGGCGCTCAATTTATTGTGGGTGCTTAAGAAAGGCGAGATCCGCAATATATTGGTCATAAACCTCGGCGGGATAGGCGACGTCCTGCTGTCGATCCCGGCATTGCGCGCCCTGAAAGCGGCATATCCTCTGGCGACGATAACCTCCATGGTGGTGCCGCGCGCCGCGGAAATACTGGCAAAAACGGCGTATGTCGACGAGGTGGTCCTTTTTTCTGCATCGTTCAAAGACTGCTTTTCCGATCTTCGGAGGTTGCTTGAGCTCCGAAGCAGGCGCTTTGACATCGCCATAAATATGCGGACGATCGTCTCGTCTTTTAGCGCGCGCAAGATGAAGGTTATTTTTGATATCATACATCCGGCCCTCAGCGCCGGCCGCAATACCGATGGACTGGGATATTTTTTCGATATAAAGATCCCGGAGACGCTCGTCGGGCAAAAATCCGAGATGGAATACGATCTTGATATCGCGCGCGCTCTCGGCGCCGCGGTTTTTGACCGGCACATCGATTTTGTTATCGATAAAAAGAGTTCCATGGTGGTCGCGGGCCTGATGGAACGGGAGGGTAAGGGGGCGGGCGACATCCTCATCGGCATTCATCCCGGCGGAATACCGTCGCGCAGATGGCCGATTGAGAGCTATGTCCGCCTGATCGAAGGCTTAAGCGAGCGCATTCAATGTAAATTCGTCATTACGGGCGGAAGACAAGAGTCCGGGCTCGGACGCCGCCTGGCGAAGATATGCCATCGGGATATCAAGGATCTCTCCGGAAGGATCAGCGTTATGGAATTGGGGGCGGTTATCAGGATGTGCGACCTCTTCATTGTCGGGGATACCGGGCCGATGCATATTGCCGCGATCCTCAAGAGACCGCTCATAGCGTTATGCGGGCCGGGAGATATCGCGAGGTACGATCCGAGAAATATCTTCCCCGACGCGACCGTATTCTATAAAAAAGCCGATTGCGCCCCCTGCGAGAAATATCGGTGTGATAACAGGCGCTGTCTTAAAGCGATCACGCCGCGCGAGGTCATCGATGCGGCATTGCATAAACTTGGGAAAACAGGATGAGCGAAAGAGTATGATTAAAAAATTATACCGATGGCTGTACCGCGTTACCTCAAGGCCTGACGAGAGAGGCGAATGCCCCGGCGGACGGTGGCAGGGCGCGGTCCGGGAAAATACGCTTGGATTGTGCAGGGGTATCCGGGGCAAGGCGCTGGAGATAGGATGCGGCGCGGGCCTCTTTGCCATCAAACTGGCGGCTCAGGAGCCTGTTCTTGAAGTATGGGGCGTGGACAATAACGAGGCGATGGTAAAGAAGGCGGAAGCCAGGGCGGCCGAAAAAGGGCTGAATAATATACATCTGGCCGTTCAAGACGCGGCTATGCTGTCGTTTGACGAAGGGTTCTTCGACGCCGTTATCTGTATAAACCTGTTCGTGAATATGAATATCGATTCGGCGGCCCTCTTCTTAAAATATATGATGCGCGTTTGCAGGCCGTCCGGACGGCTTATATTTGAATTCAGGAATTCGAGAAACATATTCTTCGTGCTCAAGTACAAACTGGCAAGGTATTACGATGATTCCGCGCCTTATCCTTTATATGCGTATGATCCGGAGAGGGTTGAAAAGGTCGTCAAGGGCCTTGGCCTTAGCATCGTTAGTAAAAAGTTCGTCGGCTCTGTCTTTAAATATTTCGCGCCGATAATCATCATCGAGGCCCGGAAGGCATGATAAAAAAAATTCCGGTAATCGGCTCACAAGCGACACTTGGCGACATCGTGCGCGCCATTGCGTGCGCGGGCAATGCTTCTCGAGCGCGTGCCGAATTCGAATCGGCCGCCTCCGGTTATGCCGGCTCCCGGCATGTATATCCTCTCAATTCAGGGATAGCAGCGTTCTGCCTCATCCTGAAGGTGCTTTCGCGCCTCTCGCGCAGGACCGAGGTGCTGCTGCCGGCCTATACGGCGAGCAGCCTTGTAGTAGCAGTACGTAAAGTGGGGCTCAAGCCCGTCCTGTATGATATATCGCTCAAAGATTTTAACGGAGACACCGATTCTCTTACGCTCGCTGTTTCCGGCAGAACGCTCGCGGCCGTATGCGTCCATATGTTCGGGATCGGCATGGCCGGCATCGCAGGCTTGAAAGAGAAACTGCCGCA
>Ga0315293_10002026_pt1 | contig 19566 bp, 12 predicted proteins | sample YL17G13_20_MG_FD_203071 | JGI IMG/M metagenome (GOLD analysis project Ga0315293, IMG submission 203071) | Sediment microbial communities from Yellowstone Lake, YNP, Wyoming, USA - YL17G13_20 | ecosystem: Environmental > Aquatic > Freshwater > Lake > Sediment | place: USA: Wyoming | collected... | reverse complement strand
CTGGTACCAGCCGACTGAACGCTCCGGAGATACCCTGTGCTGGCCGCGTACATGGTGTTGCTGGAAACCCTGTCACGGAGCCCCCTGGACATTGACCCGAGCCGCTGGTGGCCTCGGCCTGCAAGGTCCTGGCTCATGTTTTCCATGATGAGCCCAGCGGTCTTGTAGTCTCCGCTCTTGGCCCGCTCCTCAGCCTCGATCTGAGCCCGGACCATCTGGGCCAGACCCACGATGGCATCGATCTCCTTGTCCGGCTCCTTGGGTACGTCCTCCGGCTTGACGAAGGTGACCTTGGCCTTGAGTTCCTCGGTCTTGGACTCCTTCTTCCCCTCGGCCGTGATGACCGAGTAGATGAGGTGGACGTTGAAGACCGTGGACTCACGAGGGAACGCCTGCTTCTGCTTGGAGAACTTCGTGGCCATCACGATGTGCCGGGTCTCCTCAGCCAGGAGGTTTGACAGCCGGACCTCCACCTGACCCGTCACATCCTCCTCGGCCTCCACGTCGGAGATGACCTTGGTGACCAGGTGACCGTTCACCGGCTCCACGGTGATCCGGATGTCCGTGGCATAGGCCGAGAGTAGACCTCCCAACTCCTTGCCGAACGCACCCAGGGCAGCATCCGGGTCTTTGACGTAGGCGTAGTTGCCCTTGGCTTCCTGGGATAGCTCGATGAGGAAGTCCTGGTCACAGCCGTTGTAGACCCCTCCACCGACGTCCCCGTAGCCGAAGGCACTCACCGTGACGTTGCCCAGGGCAGGCGTCATCATCTTGAGGATGGCCTTCTGGTCCGTCACGCCCTCGGTCGGTTGCCCGTCCGTGAACACGATGACCCGCTGGATGAAGCTCAAGGGGAGGTCCAGTTGCTTCACCGCCTGGATGGCCCCCAGGAGCCCATCAGAGAGGTTTGTTCCTCCCATGATGCGGAGGTTCCCGATAGCCGTCCGGAGCTTCTCCTTGAACTCTGGGGTGACCGGAGCCGGGGGTACGAGAGGGTGGAAGTGACTCTCAAACGCAAAGAGCCCGCAGATGTCACCTGGGGTCAGATGCTCCACGAGCTTGAGCAGCGACCTCTTGGCATACTCCAGCTTCGGACCCTGCATCGACCCCGAGAGGTCAATGAGAGGAAGAAGACAGAGTTTCGGCCGCTGGGTCACCCAGTCGATGGCCGGAGCCTTGAGGGACAGAACGAGATGCCCGTCCGTGTCCTGGGCGTGATTGATCTGGGAATAGGGAAAACGAGCTTGAATTTCCATTGGGAGCCTCCGAGTCTCGGCTTACCGAGCAATCTTGAAGGATTGACTCGGATCTCCGTAAAAACAGTCGGTGGGTCTGTCTCGGATGCGAAACCGGGCGGTTCCCAAATCCTAAACGTTCCGTCACGATGCCCGCAGCCGCCTCAAGCCCAATGGGCGCAATTGGCTGTTACAGAGACTCGTCTCGGCTTACCGAGCAATCCTAGGAGGATTCCTTAACAGGCGCAGTCCCTATGTGTCCGCCACCCTACACTAGATTCGTCGGTAAAGCCAAGGAAAATCGACATGAGAGAAATTCCTAATAGGCACGCACCTTTAGGCGCACATGGGTACAGAGCACAGGAAATCGAGTAGCCAGCTCAGGCTCAGGCTGAGCCTCAAACCAGATCAGAGGAGTACCCTACTCCCTTGTCCTGCATGTGAAGGTCAGGGAACCCTGCTACGGGAAACCGTGAGCCACTATCGGGCGCACCCCTGTAAGTGGTGCGATGGAACGGGACTCGTAGACCAACGAATCATGGGGGTGTTTCGACGTTGGCTCAGGATATACAACCGAGGGATGGTCTCAGGACGATGTTCAAGACCGGAAAAGTAACCGAAACCCAGATCGGGTCAGCCTTCGAGTGTGAGCACTGCAAGAAGCTGGTTGGTCCCTGTACCCAATGTGGGAAGCCCATGAAGAGGGGCTACTGGATTGAGTGCTCGGAGGAGAGGCACAACCACACCCGATGCCCAGAGGGTACTGAGCCAGACGTATGGTACTGAGGTAGGGGCAATCTCTCACCCCTACCTTAACTCAATCACGCCACCTGGATGTAGGGCAACCACTCAGCGGGAGCCTTTGAGGTTTCGATGTAGGGCTCCGTCATCGGGAGGATCTTCGGAATCCTGGGCACACTGAGCAACGTCATCCCTGCTTCCTGGGGAGTACGGTCCTCCTTCTTACCATTGCAAAAATAGCAGGCCATTACGATGTTCGTCCAAATAGTCGGACTCCCCGTGAAGCCCTCCTTGCGCCATCTGGACTTAGGCATCACGTGGTCGAAGTTCAGCTTACTGAGGGGTAGCTTGTCCCCGCAGTACTGGCACGTGAAATTATCACGTGCCGCCACGTTGATCTTGGAGAACTTGATCCCGCTCTTCTCCCGAGACACCCTCTTGCGAAGGACCGCCACGGCCGGAACCTTGATCGTGATGGATTCAGTGTCCGTCCCGATGACCTGACGAAGGGCTCGCTTCAGAGCGGGGAAGGAGGACATGTGCTGGCGTCCGATCACCGCGAGGATCTCATCATACTGGGCAAGGATCTCGATCTTCCCGTTGAACATACGGGTAACCGCTTCCTTCCAGTCAATGACCTCGTGGGGTCTGTACGTCTGGTTCAGAATCAGAGTTTGAGCAAAGGACATAGCACACCTACTTCAATGGTCTCCCGTGTACGATCCGAGTATTCATGGGATCAACCTCTAGGCAAGCCAGAAGCTTCCGAACTCGTCTGCGGGAACAGGGTGGGTAAAAAAAGAAGGCCGGAGTTACCCGGCCTTCCCAGGGCGAACGGCTTTTACACCGTCTGCCTCCACCAGCCTCACCTTTTTAGGGTGAGGACTTCAGTCGTGGACCGTCGGGGAATCGAACCCCGGTCCGCAAGACTTAGGAGTAATCTTCGTTCACGTGCGTAGTCACCGTAGTATCCCCGGTGACTGAGTTCTCGAATTCGGTCGAGACCTACTTCCCGTGTGCTCCTCATTCACCTACTCAGGACTCCTCGGTGAACCAGCCCTAGTGATTGCACCAACCTTGATACCAGGACTATCTCTCTAGGTTGATGGCTCACGCCGCGAGGGCGTAAACAGATGCGTTGTCGTTCGCAGATAGACGGCCCATTTTGGAGGGGTAGGCTCCCCTTGCACGCAGACTACCTTTCGTTCCCACGTCGAAACCGATACGGCCCAGAAAAACCACCACCGTCAGCGACTTCAACGAACCTCCCTGGATCAGTCGGGGGGGGTCATGGACCTCCCCCCTCGTCCGCCACGCTCTCGCCGTCTTCCGATGGGGTGGCGGCTCCGAACGCGATCACTTCCTGGCTCAACCGCTTCGCCGCGATCTCGCAGTAGCGTTCTTCGATATCGATCCCGATGGCCTTGCGGCCGAGGGATTTCGCGGCCAAAAGCGTAGTCCCTGAGCCCGAGTAGGGATCCAGAACTGTCGTCCATGCGCACGGCCCCAGGAGGCGCATCATGAGCGCAACCGGCTTCTCTGCGGGGTGCCCCGTCGTCCGTTTCGGCGGTCGCAACCGAATCAGATCGCGCTCCGAATTCGACGTGAATACAGGACTATTGCTGCACCGGCCATGCACGATGAACTCGGTTTGGCGCCGATACCCGGAGCCCATGCCGAGCGCATCCCGATCCCACACAATCGTCTGAACAGTCTGGTACCGCTGGAAAATCACCGGAACTACGGCGGCGTGCGCGTGCTGGTCGCAGAACCACCAAAGGGCATGGGCGCCCGTCAGTGGCGCCAGCGTTGCCTCCACCATCAATTTGACGAGGGACATGTCGCCCCAGTTCCCGCCGCTCTTGGCCTTTGCCCGCCCGGTCGTCGCAGTAGCAGCGGCCGAGGCATAGGGCGGATCCGTCGCCACGGCATCGACACGCTGCAAGTTTGGGAGCGTCGGCAGCACCTCCCGACAGTCGCCGTGGTAGATCGTGATGCCGTCGTGATCGTAGTAGGGGGTCATGGGGCTTCTCGGGTAGTGGGTGCTGGCTTGTGGCCAGCGGTATATACACACCCTGAGAGTACGTCAGGACCGTCTCTTGATCAACCCCCAGGAGGGAGATCCCCGATTTCTCGGGCAGCTCGACGGTTAGCTGGTGCTCAAGGCGGGACTCGAACCCGCACGTCCCAAAGGACAGTGGATTTTGAATCCACCGCGTCTGCCATTCCAGCCACTTGAGCGCAAAGCCCTCATTTACCCCTCAGCTCGCTATCCGTCAGTGGCGTGGCGATGCCTACCATATCAGACGTTTGCCGTAAGTGTTTTGTGCTCAGGAAGGGAGTCGAACCCTCACGCCCACAAGGGGCCGCCGCTTCTGAGGCGGCGATGTCTGCCATTCCATCACCTGAGCAAAAGGGAAAGAGTCGTCAGGAGCTAGGAGAAGGTTTTCCTTGGGACCGTCGCCTGTATCCGGTAGCGCCTCCGAGAAGAGTGACGCCTGGAGTCTGGAGCTGGCTGTGTCCGTAGGAGAATTATGATTCGCCATCGTCCCTTGCGGGACGCCGGGTTATGGACTCTTTCCCGTGAGACCGCTGGTGCCCAGCGGCTCACCTTCAACACGGGTTACTCGAAGAGGCCCGTGTCCAAGTCTGTGATTTCGACCTCACGACCGTTGCCGGTGTTGATGGCCGCTCGGAAAGCACTCGCTCGCTTGCTCGCAAGCTCGGCAAGCTTGGTGCTCTCCTTGACCGAAAGGGTTGCCTCGGCCCGTTCTTGCGTCGGGTCACGGGTGATCGGCTCATCTCCCATCCCGTACCGAGACCGGGTCGAGGTCGGCTTGACCGCACCCCACATCTTCTCGACTCGACCGGCTGAACCCACCCGCTTGATGGCCTCGGCCAGGCTCATCGACTCGTCGCCCACCATCACGGTGAAAGCCAGGTTGTACTTCATCTGAGCGACCTGGAGACGAGCGACGGCCAGTTCGGCGCTGAGGTACGTCTCGATGAGACTCTGCGGCGAATCCTTCTCCTCGCCCTTGAACTTGTGGAGGCTCTCCGGGAACTGCTTCTCGGCAGCACCCTTCCGCAATTCCCACATCTTCAACGCCTCACGAATCTGCCAGCCTGTCGTCTTCATGGTCTTGCTCCTATACACCGGGGACTCGGGTCTTCAAGACCTGAAGCCTCTGAATTATCTTGGGAGCTTCACTTTTCTTCATCGGCCAGGGGATGAGCACTGTCTCGGAACCAGGGTCTACCTCGGTTAACCCTGCGTCCTTCACGAGGAAAACGTCTAGCTGTTCCTTGAGCCTCTCCCAGTCCTTGTCGTTCGCTTCGAGGACCACCTTCCGGTAGGAGGTCTTGAGCCACTCGGAGGTGATGAGCACCTTCCGGGTTGCCTCTTCTATGAAGTCTTTGGCCCACAGATCATGGTCAAGACCATCGGCTAGCACGTGGTACCTGCCCAGAAGCATCCCGACACCGTGCCCTACCTGGGCAGCAATCTTGCCCACGTCCATCCCGAGGGACTTCCGGACGATGATGTACAGGACGATAGGATCTCCCTGATTCTTCCGGAGGTCCAGAAGGTCAGGGCGGTCATAGGGGTTCGGCTCGATGGGCATCGAGGGAGGATACACCGGTAGGCCGCAGTGGAGTCGTCAGGGATCCGAAGGTACTGCCATCGGCAGGCCATGTAATCCTCGTAGGATAATTGTCGGCGTGCCCAGAGTCGGACTGGGCTGGAAGACTTATAAGGCCCTCTGATTCAACCGGAACCACACGCCGATTTGGGGATCTAAAAGTAGGTGTCTGTGAGTGACATTTGGGTGGCTTCTGCGGGACTCGAACCCGCACGTCCTTGAAAGGACAGAGGATTTTAAGTCCCCCGCGTCTGCCGATTCCAGCCAAGAAGCCGTGTAGTGATTCGAACCCTTACTTCTACACCAGTAGGGATTAGAGGAATTGAACCTCTGCCTCCGGCTTGTAAGACCGGGGCTCTACCACTGAGCTAAATCCCCATGAAAGAAATCCACCGAAAGGTGCTCCAGTTACGTGAGCAAGAAAAGTGATCATGTCGTGGTGCTCCAGGAGAGACTCGAACTCTCACGCCTGTTAAGCGCCGGAACCTAAATCCGGTGCGTCTGCCATTCCGCCACTGGAGCATATCAACAAGTCTTCGTGAGGGACATGGGGATCGAACCCATCAGTTTCCGCGTGTGAGGCGGATGGTTTCACCAGCTACACTCGTCCCTCATTCGTACCGGTTCGGGCACTAGGAATCGAACCTAGATTCAAGGATTCAAAGTCCTTTGTCCTACCTTTGGACGATACCCGAGTGGGGGTCCAATACACCGGCTCACTCAAACTACCGGGTCGCTTACCCTTTGGAATCTGAATGACCCCCTGACACCTCAGGCACCGGATAGGGTTGGCATAGTACCTTTCCCTCGCCCTCGCCTTACTGCGTGAGGCAGAATTTTGGGCACCTATGTTTACCATCTGTCGCACGTCGCAGAATCGAACTGCGTCCTTCACCGTATGAAAGTGAGTCTCCTCCAAGGAGGACGTGCGAAGTATACCACATTTTGTAGCAAGATAAATGCGTCCTGCTATGTGCCAGGTGTCACAGGGAAGTTGAAGACGGGTACACCGTGCTTCAGTGCCTCACCCCCGATTCGAACGGGGAACCTAGCGGGTAGAAACCGCTTGCTCGATCCGTCGAGCTGGTGAGGCATGAGAGACCCGCCTGGGAATCGGACCCAGCCGACCGGTTTTGCAGACCAGCTTACTCAAGCCAGAGCTGCGGGTCGTGATGCACCTAGAAACGTACCACTACCTGGGTTTCGAACCCAGTCCTCCAACCTTTCACGTTGGCGTGCCCCCAAGCACACTCGTAGTAGATCCCGCCTTTCGGCGTAGTTAGCTTCATTTCCAGGTTCCGTTCGGATTGCCCAAGAGGGTCCGACGGCGATGGGTAGAGACCCACTCGGAGCAGGTAGCGGGAATCGAACCCGCGTCTGGACGTTGGCAACGTCCTGCTTGACCTTCCAGCTATACCTGCATGCTGCACCCAAGAGTAGATCCAAGTACCAGGGAGTCGAACCCTGTCCTACGGCCTCAATGGCCGCCGTGCAACCCTTACACTCGTACCAGGCGATCCCTTAGGCTCCGTCCGGATTGACCTGGCCTTCACCAGATCCGGCGGCTACTGATACCCCGCTTACGTCCGAAGACAACACCGAAAGGCTCACAAGGTTCAGATTTGGAGCGGGTAGCCGGAATCGGACCGGCGTATCTAGGATGGGAACCTAGGACTCTGCCACTGAGCTATACCCGCAGCCTATCTCAGAGCGGGTAGAGGGAATCGAACCCTCCCCATCGGTTTGGAAAACCGAAGCTCGACCTTCGAGCTATACCCGCGACGCTACGTTCGACTCGGAGCCCCCAGAGGGAATCGGACCCTCGCCTCGTCCTTACCAAGGACGTGCTCGACCTTCGAGCTATGGGGGCAATGTTCGGCGGGTACGGTAGCGACCGTACCACTCACCCTCGGGCGTATCACCCGATGACCGGTGGAGACAGAGAGAATCGAACTCTCATTTCTAGCTTGCAGGGCTAGCACACTACCGTTGTGTTATGTCCCCGTTCTAGTACCCACGCTCGGACTCGAACCGAGTCAAAAAGCTTCGAAGGCTCCTGCCTGAAATCCCTCAGGACGCGGGTGTTGGTTGCAGGGGAGGGAATTGAACCCACTTCGCATTGAAGCACTGGGTTATGAGCCCAGTAAGATGTCCGTCTCTCGGTCCCTGCGGTGCCTCCACCCAGAGTCGAACTGGGATCGAACCCTTCGGAGGGGTTTGTTCTGTCCATTGAACTACAGAGGCAATATTCAGTCTTGTAACACCCTGAGGTACCTGAGCTTCCTCAGTGCCCTCCACTCTAACTGGCGAATCCGCTCTCGGCTGAGGTTCATGATATCAGCCACCTCTTCGAGAGTGTGCTCACCCGCGTCAGCTACATCCAGAGCACAAGTCTGGGTTGGACTGCTGCTCAGGTGGTACCGGCACTGTGTAGCCTGACACGGACGGGCCTCGTTGAAGCCCCCGGCCAAGCAGTCACCTCGGATCCGTGGAAGCACGGATCCTGAATACACCATTTGCGCCACATACGGGAATCGAACCCGTCTCGACACGGCTTGACAAGCCGCCGTCCACCCAGCGGACCCATGTGGCAGTTTCCAAAGTCAACCGTAAGCGGGGTTCTGTTTTCTCAGATGACCATTCCTCTAGGCCCATCGTCACCGATGGGCTCAAGCAGCAACCCGGGAACTCGGGCGAGCAGCCCTCAAGCGTTCCCTGTTTGCCTTGCTCCGGGCCTCGCCCCATACCTCTACGTGTTGCCACGAGAGTGGTGGGCTCTTACCCCACCGTTTCACCCTTACCTGACAGTTGCCCATCAGGCGGTCTATTTTCTGTTGAACGAGTGAGACCTCACGGCCTCCCAGGCGTTACCTGGTACCCTGCTCTTCGGAGCCCCGACTTTCCTCTAGCTCACAACCAGCGGCCATCACATTGACTTCAGAAGTTTGAGGGTGGTGACAAGGATCGCAGAGACTATTTGGAACCATTGCTCTACCAACTGAGCTACACCCCGACCTTTCGGTCAAGATGGTGGGACTCGAACCCACGACCCACGGTGTGATTGTAATCCCTACTGCATTCACCACTCTCGGTCCGCCGGGGTGGAGTCGAACCACCGTTCTCCGCTTATCAGGCGAATGTACTAACCGTTGTACTACGGGCGGGTAGCAGCGTCCCTACGGGGATTCGAACCCCGATTGACTGGCTGAGAACCAATCGTCCTGAGCCGTTAGACGATAGGGACAGATCAAGCAACGACAAGGTGTGGTGAAGTCAGACACTCCATCCGAGGTTGCCTCAGAAGGCTGGTATCGATCCAGCTATTCCAGCTCTTGCGAGCTAGCGTGTTAATCCATTGTAGACCGCACCGGCATTCGTCGCTTGGCGTCTCCTCTAGGATTTGAACCTAGAATCTGGGTTTCGTAGACCCATGTGATATCCGTTTCACCAAGGAGACATGAGAGTGACCCCAGCGGGAATCGAACCCGCCTTGACAACGTGAGAGGCTGCCGTCCTAGCCGATAGACGATGGGGCCGTGTGCTGAGTTGTAGTACCCCTGGCAAGATTCGAACTTGCGTGAAACGCTTTAGGAAAGCGGTGCCTTATCCACTAGACTACAGGGGCGTGATATTCAGATCAGGGGATATCCCTGGTTGATACTATCGACCAAACGTTGGCGACCTTCAGTGCTGGGAAGAAGCTCTCGTAAGAGAGGGACTCTAGGGTCTCCAGAGATTAAGGACTCCTTGAGTCCTGTGATCGTCAACTGCCATTCCTCATCGGGTCCCTCATCAGTGCAGAACCCTAAGGTCCGCCTCATAGGGTCGTCCGAGCAACGTAACCGATGACCATGCTGGGCATGATGAGCCTTTACCGCTTCGAGCATGGCAAACACGTTGTCGTAGGTCATCTTGATTTCTCCAGTTCAAGGCATGTTTTTTTTGCGGAGAGCAGTGGACTCGAACCACAGCGACTTGCATCGCCTATCCGTTTTCAAGGCGGCACGTAGTCCCACTACGTTTACTCTCCAACTTAGACCGCCGAATCCTTCGACCATGGCCCCGATTCAAGGATTTGTATGTAGGTGTGATGGCGTGGCAGCAGGGGCATAGTAACTTCAAGTTTTCTTCCTTGTGGTTGCTAGAATCCCCGTCTATGTGTTCTACATCCAGAGGTACTTTACCCGTGGCAGGGTTGACCCTAGACCAACCACACTCGCAACACTTGGAGTCGTGCTCCCAGCCGATTTAGCTTCCAAGTAACTCAGCCCTCTGTTCCTTCTCCGTCAACCTGGCCCTTCGTTCCTGCCAGGTCTGCTCCGAGAGCCGACCCTTCATCCCATTGGCCTTGTGAGGCTTGCAGGCGAGGCAACCCGAACGGGCGCTCTTGCATTTTCCGCGCTTGAAATGAGCCATGAGTCACTCCTTGCCGGTGCCACCGGCTTGGTCGTGATCTCGTGAACATCCCAGAGAGGTGTCATGGTCAGGGTAGGCTGCCCCTCATCGGCCCCGTTGTCAACCGTTTGATAGCCTTGCCTAAGCAAGGTGACCATCTACCCCTCCACTACGGCCTTCCTACTGGCCATCGGCCCCTACGTCACCAACCAGGGACAGCTCGTCCAGTGGCAGGACCAGGGGAGCCAGCTCTACGGCCTCCAGGCCAGGTCAGACCTCACCTATGTCCTGGCCATCCGGCTCAGTACCCTGCTGAACAACCTGGGGGTTGCCCTGTACACGGCCAACACGATGCAGCGGAAGGCTGTGGACAACTGGATCCGGATGGTCACAGCCTCGGTCAACGACCCAAACGGCCCGTACTACTACGGCCTCCTGCTGGGCCAGGCTTCGTCCAGGACGGCTTTCGATGGAGGGAGTGCCCTGAGTGCCACCCTTGGTCGAAACCGGGCTCTGGGGGCATCCTTGGCCGGGGACTCCACCCTCTCGGCTGATCTGACGCTGACTCCGTAGTCGAGGTGGGGTGAATCGAACACCCGAACTTCCGGCCCCGAACCGGACGACCTACCACTGGCCTACACCTCGATGTGGTTCCGGGTGAGAGGATCGAACTCCCGTAGGCGGCTTCAAAGGCCACCGTCTTGCCACTAGACGAACCCGGAATGACGTTGCTGGGAAGCAGGGATTCGAACCCCGATAGATGGCTCCAGAGGCCATCGTCCTACCGTTAGACGACTTCCCAATCAGTTCGTGACGACAAGGTATCGCAGAGACGTGAATCCCTTTCGGGACCGGTGTGTCTACCATTTCACCATGGAGGGGTTTGCTCTTGCGAGCCTTACCCTCCAGAGGGAGTCGAACCCTCAAGTCCTTTCGGACGCCGGTTTTGCTAATTGTAGTCGCTGCTGCATTCGTCATGAACAGTGTCATCGAGAGGGTTCGAACCTCCACGCCCTTTTAAGAGCACTGGCTTCTCAGGCCAGCTTGTCTGCCAATTCCAACACGATGACGTGAACAGTCTGCTCGGCTCTGAGCGAAGGTGGCTTAACCCCGCCCAGCCTTGGTTCCAGAACGGGGGAACACCATGTGCTGCCATCACCCAAGATAGACAACACCCTCCGCTCAGAGCCGAGTAGACAGAAAGCTCGCCGCCTCATGCGTCTAGCCTCCACTACACCCTGGCGTCCCAGGGCACACAGAAGGCACGATAGCTTCGTGGGCTAACGTTTGTCACGGCACAGGCAGCGGTGAGAGGTAGGGGAATCGGACCCCTCGGTTCTTGCGTGTCATGCAAGTGTGTTCGCCAGCTCACTCACCTCCCATGAGTCCGGGTGACTGGAATCGAACCAGCCTACGCTTGACCCCCAGTCAAGTGGCCCACCTTGAGCCTTCACCCGGATAGAATCTTTTGCGGAGAACACTGGAGTCGAACCAGATACCTTGCGGTACAGGCCGCTTAGCAGGCGGCTGAGCGTCCACACGCTCTTTACTCTCCATAGCTGTGACAAGAATGACGAAGACCTTGTTCTAGCGGGTGCCTGGCCCTTACGCCACGAGGCTGGGTTGAACAGCAGCGTCAGTTGATTGGAGTCCTACGTCGCATTCACAGCAGCGGAAGGTGGAGGTCTCGATCCCCAGTCCAGTTAAGGACCGACCTGTTTTCGAGGCAGGCTTGGCTCCTAGCCAATTCACCTTCCATGTAGCGGAAGAAAGAGGTCTCGATCCCCAGTGCCTTGCGACACCCAGCCGCCTTCCAAGCGGTGCTCAGTCCCACTGAGTTTTTCTTCCATTTCGTGACCAAACCTACGCGGCATCTAACCCGATTCTTGGTGCCTACTCGGTGCCAATCAGGTCGGAGAGCTAGCTAGACTTCATCCGGCCAACACCAATAATTTGCAGGTGCGGATTGATGGCTCTTGTGGACCACCGAAGTGGACCGTTCGAGCTGTGAGCCGTACTGGTCATTCTTGGTGCTGTCGCTCGTGACATACAAGAGATTGCATCCGGGGTCACCGGCCTCACTCTTGTACGTAGGAACCTCTGTTGGATGAATCCACCAGCGGGAGACCAAAGCGGCGTGGTGTTCGCCTCTGGGGTCCACGTAAACGACTTGGCTGTTGTGGTCGTACTTTCTGTCCATGATGCCTTCCTTACACGGCTTAGGTGCCGCGTAGGGTCGGTCACTTTCCACTTGTGCCAGCAGCCTAGCATGGATCCCCTGGCCAAGCGAGTGGCGTTCAAGTACGTCCCCAAGGAGAAGAAGGAGCACAAGGTTGACCGCCTGACGAAGGTCATCCGTGACGCTACCGGCCTCTCTAGAGGGGTTTCTGAGGCCATCGCTGATGCGGCTGTTCGAGGACGGGACCTCGAAGCCTTGGCTCTCCAGAAGTCATGGCCCGTAGAGGATGGCACCTTGACGGGGCCTGACGGGTCACTGGATCTATCTCGGCTTACCGAGCAATCCTAGTCGGGGTGGGGTGAATCGAACACCCGATTTTCTGCTCCCAAAGCAGACGCCATACCACTTGGCTACACCCCGATTCAATTCAGCGACGACAAGAGTTGCGGAGACTGTTACGGGTCCTACCGTTAGACGACAGCGCAATGATGTCCCTTTCGGGATGGTTGCGCCGCCAGGAGTCGAACCTGGTTCACGATCTTATGTGGATTGTAATCCCCACGGGCATTCGTCGCTGACTTGGTGGACATCCCAGGTTCCGCCCCTGGCTCTTCTCGGCTTCAACGAGACGCTTTCACTAGATTAGCTTGATGTCCAAGAATCCTGTACTCCAGCCAACAATCTGAGGGGCTCGGACCCTCACCTCCGGGGTTCAACTAGCACCAGATGACCTCGACTGAACAGGGACCCCGTCGTTGACGGGCTACTTGAGCCCTCAGTCAGAATCGAACTGACTTCTCCTGATTACGAAACAGGCGCGTCACCATGTACGCTTTGAGGGCATTAGTGGAATCGGCGGGAATCGAACCCGCATTCACAGACTGCCAGCCTGTTGTCCTCCCGTTGGACGACGACCCCGTTTCACAGTACCCACAAGAGTCGCACCGCTCAGTCCTGGTCGAGTGGTACACCTTGCAGCTCGGACAGACCTGGAACGCCATGCCTCCAGGTTTCAAAAGTGGAATCGGGGGGAATCGAACCCCCACCTCCGCGTTGCGAACGCAGCGTGCTCCCGTTAGCACTACGACCCCGAATTCAAGTTCACAACCGTGTAGTAGGTGTCTGTGCGACGGAGGCCCCACCAGATGTACTGGTTGGCGATCCAGTCCACCAGTCCTGCGAACCACCCAAGCAGGGCTTTCAGCATACCGAAGAGGGCTGACAAAAGGGCTAGCCAAGAGATGACAAGGAGGTGTGAAGACTTCGTTTTGCCATTGTAATCCTCACGGGCATTCATCTCTCAGCAGCGGGCCTGTGGGGAATCGAACCCCATCCTGCGGATTTGGAAACCGCTTGGACACCATGTCCTCCGACCCAGCAGGACGGCAGAGCACCATTTTGCCGTCCCTAATGTCTTCGGGTAGGTGACCCTATCGAGGCTAGAGTGGAGTACCTCGAACGGTGCAATCTGATCCACCATCAGCCGTCCTTTCACGGCAGTCAGCTCTCACTACTCGCTAGCTGGCTCAGGGAGCCTTCATGAGAACGTCCTGGTGACCCCAGAGGGAATCGAACCCTCATTGGCGGATTGAAAGTCCGCTCTCCGAACCACTGGAGGATGGGGCCATGCACGTAAGGAATGCCTGAGGGATTAGTCTCGGCTTACCGAGCAATCGGATGAGTCACGATAGTGGCATTCGTCACGAGGTCCGTTGCCGGACCAGTAGCGGGAGTTGGATTCGAACCAACGGCCTCCGGGTTATGAGCCCGACGAGCTACCAGACTGCTCTATCCCGCAGAGCCCTCGCTGGGAGTTGGACCCAGTCCGTCGGTTTACAAAACCGATGCTCTACCACTGAGCTACGAGGGCATGAGTCAAGTATTGGTAATACTAAGAATACGTCGCTTGGCTGATGTGTGGGTGCAGCCAATCTGCTTAGCGATCTGCCGCCAAGACATTGTCCGACGCATCTCCAAGAGTTTCCCATTAGTAGGCCACGCATAACGTCGATTGCAAGGGTGACCTGGGTTTGGATTGTAGGCTGCAATAGCAGTGTCTATCTGTGCTTGCCTGCGTGCTCCCATTAAGGGGCGTAAGGCAAGCATCCATTTGACCGCTGAAGCCCCTCGGAGGACAACCCGGAAGGTTGGTTTCCAGTTCTTTCGGCGGGCCTTCAACCTGGAGTATTGGAGGCCCGCCAGGTTGGCTACACGATGGATGACATCTTCGTCCACCATCTCAACCTGGACACGGGGTCGTGTTGGCTGAGATGGGGAAGGCCGAAGGAATGAACCCTCACCCTCCAAGAGCCCAGCAAGCCAATGTAAATCTAGTTGTGTCATGCTCAGAGGTGTAGCACAGGGCCATCACAAACGCATCCTCTGAGTCACAGGGTGAATGAGGGGAGTCGAACCCCCACCGACTGGGTCACGACCAGTCATGCAGAACCGCTACAACACATCCACCATGGAACATTAGCTAAAAGCTCCAACCCAGGGACTCGAACCCCGATTAGGCGGTTAACAGCCGCTCGTTCTGCCGTTGAACTAGGTTGGAAAAGCTGCAAGGAACAGCCGAAACACCACCTTCCTCCCGAGGGAGTAGGGACAGTTTTTCGGCTGTTCCCGCAGACGAGTCCAGGAGAGAATTGGCTGCATCCGCACTACCGACCGCTGGAGCCCCCAGTATATCGGGGTCGATCACGCTTCGGTTGCTGCACCCCTTATGAGGGTGATGCACCTGTCCACTATCCTGTTGAATTGTCAAAGACCTTGAGCTTCTCGTGAGAGGGGCTCTTGGTTGGATCCAGGTCTCAGAATTGAACTGAGGTTGACCGCTTCAGAAACGGCTGTCTTGCCACTAGACGAACCTGGAATGATGTTGACGTTATCTTTGGTGGATCCGCCGAGAGTTGAACTCGGTCCTGGCGATTAAGAGTCGCTTGCTCTACCTCTGAGCTACGGATCCATGTCCGTGGGAGCACAGAGAATCGAACTCTGATCGTTCGGGTAAGAACCGACTACTCTACCGTTGAGCTATGCTCCCTTCTGGGGTTGGGTTGCCGGTGCCACCGGCTTTCGCTTGTTCTTCATGACGTTCACTTGTCTTGAGTGGTGGGGGGCACGGGAATCGAACCCGCCTCATTCGGCTTAAAAGGCCGCTGCGTCACCTTGACGCCAACCCCCCGAGGATTCGGGGAAGCTGGCTACGTTTGAGTTCTCGGAGAGTCATCTTCTTTCCTGAGTGCATCTGCAAGGAATCGAACCTCCCAGCCCGAAGGCGACACGTTTACAGCGTGCTGTTGGCACCAGCCAACTATTCCAGATGCGTGATTTTGTCAGTCTTTTCAGAGCCCAGAAACGACTAAGGCCGCCTCGGTTTTCACCTTGGCGGCCTGCTTGATCCCTCTCGGGTTATCAGTCAGGTCGCCTAAGTATCTGCCTCCGGATTGCTAGCGAAACGAATGGAGGCTGGCTTGACGAGATACGAGCTACCCTGTCCCAGCCCTAGTTCCATCGCTCCGAGCGTACACCACTGACGGTCTCGGCTTACCGAGCAATCGGACAAGGATTTTGTCCTTGTCGTGGAGGTATGTGTTTGGAGCTGGAACATTTGGTTGCTACGGACGGTCCTTGTTAGGGAAGCCGTCCTGGGTCTCGATAAGATACACCACTCAGACGGGTCGGCAAGGATAAAAGTGCAAGGGGTCGGTCGATTTCTTTAACCGGCGGGAATCAAGGGGAAACAACGTTCGCTACCTGGGTAATCCCTAGAATCCCGTTGAAGTCCGATGCCGCCCCTAGTCCCTGCCCTACCACAAGGTAGGTGGGGATGAACGAGTTCCAGGCTGCCAGTGGGTTCGTGGTCCAGTCAGCGTCCTGAGTGAATACACCGTTCACCTTCATGGAAGCGTGCCTTCCGAAGCCTGGGATGAAGTTCACGGCATCCCAGGTGACTCGAACCGACATAGCCGCCCCTGGGCTGATGGTCGCAGTAGAGGGAGTCACGACAGCAACAGAGGTACCTGCGTTGTTCTTGATGCGGATGAGTGGGCGATCCAGGTTATCCACGGCCAGGAGGATGTAGTTCGTGGGTGTGGTGATATTGTCCGTGAGATACAGGACCGTTCTCTCTGGCCCCGCTGTTACCCCACCGGCCATCCCCGTGTGGGTAAATCCGGCATCCGCCACGGTATCCGTGATGGTAACGTTTCCAACGGCCCCTGTGGCATCGTTCACGAGAAGGATTTGCCCGGGTGTGCCCGGGGAAGCCGTGAGGGCCAAGCCAGCACCAACGCCATTGATGGCCGAGACGATAGCTGTCCGAACAGTGGCAACCGAGTCCCCTCCGGTGAAAGTGACGGCTACGTCCCCCGTGATGGCGGCGTTGCTATCGAACTCGAACACCACTGGGGTGTTTACCCCGTCGCTGAGGGTGAATGTCTCACCATCCACCAGGAGGGCTCCCCCTACCGTTACGAGGGTTCCTGTGGCTGCAACAGCCAGGATCTCCGACCCCGCCGTGAACTGGACATCTAGGGTGCCCTGCTTTCCATTCAACCTCAGGGGGAATGAACCGCTGCCCGGCCCCGCATAAACTTGCCCGTTCAGGGCGACGGATACAGCCAAGGGTGCCATCGACTGCCCTCTCCAGGAGACAATCCCGTCGGGGGTCACGGACGGGACAGCCTGGTTTTGGTCGAGGACAAAGCCGGGGGAGAGGAAGTTGCTGGGCATGGCTACCTAGCCAAGCGCAAAAGCTCTTTTGCGATTGCCTCTATAGATGCCCGAGATGCCCAACGAAGTCACGGCCCTGCTCCGGGTGGCCTCGGAGAAGTCCAAGAAGGCCCAGAAGCGGTTCGTCTGCCGGGCCTTTCAAGATCCAGCCTGGAACGCTTTTACCGAGGAGTGGGCCTCCAGGGCCTACGTCTTCGTGGGACACGCCCTGGGGGGCTTCCAGACCGAGCCACGACCCGAAATCATCGCCATGCATGACGGAGCCCACTCGGGAGGGGCCAACGCCTCCTTCGACCTGGGGTCCGGCCAGATCACCCTATCCTCGGTCCTGGTCGGTCAGCCGGGGGTCACTCTTGAGAAAATCACTCACGAGTTGACCCACGGTGCCCTGGCGAACTTTCCGGATGATGTCTTCTACGATGAGGGCTACGTCGATTACTCAGTCTGGATCATGGCCCATGCCCCTGCATGGGAACCCTACAGAAACCAGATGATTGAAGCAGCCGCTTTCAACATCGAGGTTCGCCGGGATCGGGCTCTCAAGGCGGGATCTGATTGGGACCGCAAGAGGTGGGCTGGGGGTCTTCACGCTCACATGGCCTACGGGCCACACATCATTCCTCGCCTTCGACAGAAGAAGGCCGAGGGCGACTTCACCTGGTAGAGCATTTGTAGGACATCCCTGCGGTTCGGCTCACCTCCTACTCGTCAGCATACCCCTGGTACGGAGGGAGCTTGCTGTCAAGAGGATGAGCCGGAAGCTTCGGCTGGCATCAACTCCGTGAAGACATCGAACTCGGGCTCAGCCTCAACGGGGGGCTCGAACTCGTAGACGGGCAAGTCCGTCCAGGTGTGCTTGATCCCCATCAGGAACGCCTTCCACTTCCCGTTTTGAGCAACCAAGCCCAAGGTCTTGTGGACGAAGTGGGGACTTGAAGCGTCCCAGAGGCTCACCTCCGAGGACTGCTTGAGCTTGCCCAGGATCTTCAGGAGCCTCTCTGTGCTCACGCTGACCCCAAGGATCGTGGCATGGCTATCGGTGGCAAGGAAGCTCCTGAGTCTCTGGCTGCTCGTGACCTGGGCCGCCTTGGGCTGGGCCGAGAGCATCCTCTGGATCTGTCGCACATCTTCAGGTTCAGCCTCCAGCTTCGGGAGGGTGCTCTCCTGCTGGATCCCGATGAGCACCACTTTGTCGGTCAGGACAGCCCAAGGTTGACCCTCTGATTCAAACGAGAAGGGTTTGGCCCACCAATCAGCCATTGAATAGCTCGTCCAAGACTTCTTCCTGTTCCTGACGAATCTCGTCCTTGGCCAAGACCAGCCCAACCCGCAGCACGGTGTCGGCATGGTAGGCGGGATCACGCTCGATACCGATGAACCTCATGCCCTCCTCGATGGCTGCCACACAGGTAGTCCCTGAGCCGACGAAGGGGTCCAGACATATTCCGCCTTTGGGGGTAACCAATCTCACGAGCCACTGCATGAGAGCCAGTGGCTTCTTCGTCGGGTGTTTGTTCGGCACCTGACCATCAAGAGTAGCTTCCCTCTTGGTTGCCTTCCCCGTGTACATGAACGGGGCTTCCGGGGGTACTTGACCCTCGAACTGTGGGAAGAACCGTGAAGCTCCCCCGGCGTCTCCGTATCCCATGAGGGCGGTGTCCCCGAACTTCCCGCTGAAGCCTCCATCGGAAGGTTGGGTTGAGTTGTTCCGCATGTGATGGTCTGCCACGGAGCCGCTTACCAGAGTCCCAGTCTGAGCATCAAGAGCCCTTACAGGACAGCCTTCAACGCAGTCCCAGGCTTCGACAGTTTCGTTGCCGTCCTGGTCGGCGTGGTCTACTAGGGAACGACCGGCAAAGTCACCTCCCTCATAAGTCTCGCCAAGAGTAGGGGTAGGGTTCTTATTTCCGAGTTGGTGGGCCTTGACCTTCTTCGTCCCCACCCTCTTACAGCCCTCGGCGTGAATCATAACCGCGTTGGGTGGCCACCTTCCTTTGGAAGGGTCTTGCTCGAACTGTGGAAAGAACCTGGAGGCTCCACCGGAATCATTGGGCAGAGTAGCTGGGGGCCGGTTGTCACCCCATCCACCGTCATAGACTTGACCTCCATCACTCTTCCCAGCATTCATGTGGAGGTTTCCAGCCGCAGCTCTCCCGCTCACTGGCCGGTCACCGGACTGTTCGTCCAGGGCCTTGATAGGACAGCCGGGGACACATTCCCAGGCTTCTATATCTTCAGTAAACCCTCTCACATTGCCCCCATTCAGGCCATTCCCATAGACACCAACACTACAACCCTCCGAGTGAACCATCACAGCATTAGGTGGCCATCTTCCCGCTGTGTTCACCTCACTAGCTCCTGAGAGGTCTGAGGAGTTCTTCCAGGAGTCACCAAGGGAACCACCTTGCTCCTTGAGGCGGTCCACCATCGCCTTGTGCTTCTCGAAGTCTCCCTGGCCTGAGTGCCTGACCCTGGTACCGTCGATGTTCATGCCCCCTGTACCGTATTTCAATGCATTCTCTGCAACCGTACCCTCGACAGGCTTTCGGAAGCAGAGGATAGGTTCCCAGGAGGGCTTTAACGCCGTGCCCCAGCCAGCCCACTCTTTGGCCTCAGGTGTTTCCGGGATGAACTC
>Ga0315293_10002024_pt1 | contig 19576 bp, 18 predicted proteins | sample YL17G13_20_MG_FD_203071 | JGI IMG/M metagenome (GOLD analysis project Ga0315293, IMG submission 203071) | Sediment microbial communities from Yellowstone Lake, YNP, Wyoming, USA - YL17G13_20 | ecosystem: Environmental > Aquatic > Freshwater > Lake > Sediment | place: USA: Wyoming | collected... | reverse complement strand
CGATGGGATGCCGAGATTCAGCATATCAAGAGCGCTTTACAGAAAGGTGAGTTGGGAAATATCCAGAAAGTGGTTGTGTATTACACAAAAGGCATTTGTCATAACGGCTCTCATGCTGTTGATTTGCTCCTCGACTGGTTTGGGCTGCCTGGTGAAATGCAGGTTTTTGGGAGCCACGTGGACTTCATTGCTGATGACCCTACAGTGGATGCACGTTTGTTAGTGGGCAATATCCCTGTCTATCTTATCGGAGCAGACGCAAGAGAATACAGCATTTTCGAGATAGATATTCTTGGAACTCTGGGCCGCGTTAACATTGAGGTCTCTGGTCGAGAGACCAAATGGTTTCGACGTCAACCTGATCAGGTTTATAAGGGATGTCAAGTGTTGAGGCTGAGTCCGCAAAGTAATCCGTCGTTTAAGCTGGATCCGTCGTCGGCGATGGCCGGGGCACTGCAGGAGATTATAGGGGCGATTTCAACCGGAAAACCAGTTCGTTCTAATGGTCATACAGCCCTTGCAACCTTGAGGGTTTGTTGTGAACTGGCTGGGCAGGCAAAAAGAAGCTTATGAGCGATAAGCAGCAGCCGATGAAGATTCAATTGCGTTAAGCCAATAATAAAATTAACCGCTAGGAGGTTTTTCTCAATGATTCGCCTAATACGTAAATATATGCATCTATATATAAAACCCTGCAGCTGGCTTGTTGTCCATCCCGTATCATTGCTGAGAGGTGTCAAGCTTCTTGTTCGTGCATGCAAAAACAAGCGGTTTCTGTCAACTTTGCCCCGTTCAGGTACTGACTACATTACATGTCTACTGACGAGTGCAAGCGATATAGAAGATGGAGGAACGGGTGAATATAAGTATGTGAATGATGGGTGGGTACATAATATTAATCTATTATACCCTTCTGTATTACACAACTTGATTGTATTTCTGGAAAAAGAACACCATGTTCATAAAAACTTCATAATGTTTGCACATCATCCTGTCCAGAAAACCAATATCTTGAATGTCAACTCGATGAAGGTTGTATTCACTGTCAGAAATATATTCGACCAGTTGGAGTCTTGGTTACTGCATACTTTTAATTGTAGTTCGGCACAGGATGAATTCATCAGGAAAGGTTACGTTGAGCGGACAATAGGGCATTTTAACTACTGGGGAGACTTTATTTCTAACCCTAACAAAGTAGCCGACAAAGACTATGTTTGTATTCGATATGAAAACTTGGTTTCAGATCCACTGGCTAATCTGTTCAGAATTGTGCGTTTATGGGATTTGGAAATAGGGGAATCTGCTCTGCGGTCAGCGGTTGATATGTGCAGTCGTGAAAGAATGATATCCAAGATACCCAGTAGTTTAATCGCCGATAACAAAAGGGTGGTTGTGCGGGACAATCGCGGCAGGTTGTTTTCAGAGAAAAACATTTCCTACATCAATCGTGCCATTTGTGATAATCTGAGACATGACTTCGGTTATCAATATTGACAGTCTTTTTTATTAAATCGTTGAAAAGGTTCATGCCACTTGTTTCGGAAAGGTTTGCAGTTGGTTATCGTGTCAAGGAAATGAATTTATGTTAAATTTCAAAGAGTTACCTCACAAAGGGATTCGTAAGGCTTGCCGTGTATTCAAACATTTTATTACAATAAAACAAGAAGCTTCTTTTATTCGGCATAATAAAAAAACATGGAGAAAATTTCAATCTGATAAAGCAGAAGGCGAGATTTTATTGGAAGCAACTCTTACAGCCAGCAGTATTATCTCCTTTAGCTATTTGGCAAATTTGTTGGCAAAAAAAAATAACGCAAAAATAAAAACATATGTGATAGAAGGAAAAAGAATAAGGAAAAAAGTTTACGAGTCTTTTAATGCTGAAGTATTTTATTTTCATCTCTCTCAATCCCAGTCCATGGAGACGGAAAAACTGTATAATGAAATTTATCCTGGATTAAAAACCAAGAGGGATGTGGAAGATTTAAAGGTAGAAGGACTATGGGTCGGTGACCTGCTTTATGATTCGCATTTAAGAAAATGGTTACTTCCTACTGTAAATATAGAAGATTATCGTTTTCAGAATTCCTTAAGAGATACTTTAGGGTATTATGTGTATTGGCGCGATTATCTTGATTCTCATGATGTAAAATCAGTTATTGTAAGTCACGGTGTATATCACTGGTATGCAATCATTCTGCGCCTTGCCATCCAGAGAGATATTCCCTGCTATCAAATAAATGCAACTACTTTATATTATCTCAGTAAAGAATACTTTCAGCCATATGCTGAATTCTATGATTACCCGAAAGAATTTCGAGAATTGACTCCGGAACAACAGAGACGTGGCTTAAAAGCAGCCAAAGAGAGATTAGACAGGCGGAAAGCCGGCGACGTTGGCGTTGATATGTGGTATTCCTCGAAATCTGCTTTTCTTAGAAAAGGGAATAAGAGAATATTACCGGAGAGTCCTCGAATAAAGGTTTTAATTCCTCCGCATTGTTTTTTTGATAGTCCCCACCCTTTTGGTAAAAACCTTTTTCCTGATTTTTATGAGTGGCTGACTTTTTTAGGAGATATTTCCGAGAAAACTGATTATGATTGGTACATAAAAACCCATCCGGACTTCATTCCCGCAAATATTCCAATTATTGAACAATTTCTTAGTAAATACCCCAAGCTCACCTTAATTTCACCTGAAAGTTCTCACTTACAACTTATTGATGATGGACTTGACTTTGTTCTTACGGTTTATGGAACAGTTGGCTCTGAATATGCATCATTAGGTATACCTGTTATTAGTGCCTCTACGTGTAATCCACACATCGCTTATAATTTTAATATTCACCCGAAAACGATAGGGGAATACGAGAAAATCTTAATGGACCTACCTAATCAAAAATTAGACATTGATATCAACGAGGTGTATGAACATTACTATATGAAAAATCTTGATGATGTCGACAATTGGTTGTTCATTGATTATGAGACATTTCTTAAAGAGAGCGGAGGATACTGGAAACAAGTTGGTTCTGTAAGTTACCAAAAATTTATCGAGGAATTTTCTGAACGAAGGCACAAACAGATACTGCGTGTTTTAGATAAATTTGTTGAATCAAAAGAATATCGCCTGCGGCGCAAGCATCTGGAGCCTGAACGAAATGTTTGTAGTTGCTTGGTATAACCGAATAATGTATGTGGGAGAATGCAGTATTAGGCTCATCCCAAGGAATTGGACGATACTTACGTGTTATGATTGACCAGATATTGTCAGGGAGAAAATAATGGCTGGAATACCATTTCTTGTCGGTAAGAAGGTTTACCTCAGGGCGCTTACCGAGAGCGATAGCGAGGGATCCTATCCAACCTGGTTTAATGATGCTGATGTTTGTCGGTGGAACTCGCATCACATCTTTCCTTACACACCAGAGGATGCACGTGCATATATTCAGCAGGCAAACAGCGACCATTCTCGTCTCGTCCTGGCTGTCGTTCGTAGTAAAGATGATGTCCATATCGGAAATATTGCGCTTGATAGAATCAATTATATAAACCGGACGGCAGAACTTACCATTGTTATAGGTGACAGGGCCTGCTGGGGTGCTGGCTACGGCACCGAAGCGGCACGATTGATTTGTGACCATGGTTTTCTGGCCCTGAACCTGAACCGAATTGCCTGCGGAACGTTTGAGGACAATGTTGGAATGCGTAAGTTGGCTGAGTGCCTTGGTATGGCTGAAGAAGGAAGAAGACGCAAGGCTGTATACAAGCTTGGACGCTATGTGGATATTATTGAATACGGTGTGTTAAGAAGTGAATATGTTGCACGGTTTAACCTTGGCAAACTTGCAGAGTAAATGTGTGCTTATTGTTTCGGATTTTAGCGGGAACTGTTCTTGTATACAATCAGGTTTACGATTTTTTAAGGGGTAAAGTTTATGGGGACTAATCAGCAGGACAATACTCCGGTAGTTATTCTTGCCGGTGGCTATGGGACCAGGATAAGTGAAGAAACCGACCGTAGACCCAAACCCATGGTTGAGATTGGTGGCAGACCTATTATTTGGCACATAATGAAATATTATTCCCATTATGGGTTTGATGATTTTATCATTCTTTTAGGCTATGAAGGTTATTATATCAAAGAGTATTTTGCCAATTATTTCCTTCATCAAAGTGATATTACGATTGAGTTATCTACTAATAAGATGGAAGTGCACAACAGTACCAGCGAGCCTTGGAGAGTTACGTTATTGGATACAGCTATCAATACAATGACCGGTGGGAGAATTTTGAGGGCACGTCCCTTCATAGGAAATAGGCGATTTATGCTGACTTATGGAGATGGAGTCTCCAATGTTGATTTAAATTCGCTGTTAAAGTTTCACAAATCCCATAAGAAGGCAGTTACTTTGACCGCAGTGCAGGTGGAGGGACAATACGGTTCTGTCGATCCTTCTGAGGAGGGACGCATCCTGCGGTTTATGGAAAAACCCAAAGGAGATGAGGCCTGGATTAATGGCGGTTTTTTTGTCTGCCAGCCTCGGGTCTTCGATTATCTGACTGAGGGTGAGGCGACGGTTTTTGAGCGTGGTCCTTTGGAAAAGTTGGCAAGTGATGGTGAATTGTATGCTTATAAACACCCCGGTTTCTGGAAGTGTATGGATACTTTGCGGGATAAGATTTCTCTCAATAAGATGTGGGAACAAAATCAGGCTGAGTGGAAAGTGTGGGAATGAAGGAGTCTTTCGGACGAGTTTATAGTGGCAAGAGGGTTTTGATCACGGGCCATACAGGGTTTAAAGGGTCATGGTTGGCGTTATGGTTGTGGCGAATGGGTGCCAAAGTCATCGGTTATGCCTTACCACCTTCCACGTCACCCAGCCACATAAATATGCTCCATATTGATTGTTTATCAGTAACCGGCGATATTCGCGATGACGGCAAGCTGCATAATGTTATCCAGAAAGAGCGACCCGAGATTATTTTTCATTTGGCTGCCCAAGCACTCGTTCGGAGGTCATATCAAGAACCGGTTGATACACTTGATACTAATGTCATGGGAACTGTCAAACTTTTAGAAACTTGCAGGCGGTCTCCAAGTGTAAAAGCGGTGGTCGTGGTCACCAGTGACAAGTGCTATGAAAACAAGGGATGGCCGCGGAGGTATCGTGAAAATGATGCGTTGGGCGGATATGACCCTTACAGTGCTTCCAAAGCCTGTGCCGAACTCGTAACCTCAAGTTATAGACATTCATTCTTCCCCATAGATAAATACGGTCATCATCATTCAATATTATTGGCAAGTGCGCGTGCTGGTAACGCCATCGGAGGCGGTGATTGGGCGGAAGATCGCTTAATTCCAGATGTTGCCAGAGCTGTGAGCAAAAACGAAGCGGTCTCTATTCGCAACCCTGATTCCGTCCGTCCGTGGCAACACGTACTTGAACCCCTCTCAGGGTATTTAATGCTTGGACAGAAATTGCTCCAAGGCGAACCCGAGTTTGCCGATGCCTGGAACTTCGGTCCAGGTGAAGATGGCAACCTAAAGGTGGAAACGTTAGTGAAACAGCTAACACAATACTGGAACGGAATTGATTACCGATTGTCGTCCGTGTCACCTGATTTGCACGAGGCAAACTCACTGCAGTTAGACTGTTCCAAGGCTCGCATAAAACTCCACTGGAGACCGGTGTGGGATATTAATAAGGCTTTGGAAATGACCGGTGTGTGGTATCGTAATTTTTACGAATGCCAGGAAGTTATCAGTGAACAGCAATTGACACAATATGTGCAGACAGCCAAACATAAGAATTATGACTGGGCTGAATTATGAGATTCTCACAAACCCCATTTCAGGGGGCATGGCTTGTCGAAACAGAACCTTTTCGGGACCATCGGGGGAAATTCGTCCGATTCTTTTGTCAAAATGAATTGAGAGAGATTCATAATGGCAGGCCTATTGACCAGATAAGTTATTCGCTCACGGTCAAAAAAGGGACAATTCGCGGAATTCACTATCAATATCTGCCCAAAGCTGAAATTAAATTAATTCGTTGCTTACGAGGGGCTGTATTTGATGTGATGGTTGACCTGAGGCAGAACTCTCCGACCTTTTTAAAGTGGCATGGAGAGATTCTATCAGGGGAAAATATGAAAATGCTGTATGTTCCCCAAGGTATTGCTCATGGTTTTCAAACGCTTGAGGAGAATTGTGAGATGTTATATTTACATAGCGGCTTTTACAGCCCATTACATCAGGCAGGCCTGCGCTGCGATGACCCAAAGATCGGGATTCAATGGCCGCTGGGAGTTGCGGAAATTTCGGAGAAAGACCGCAATTTTCCTTTGCTGATTTCAGATTTTCCAGGAATCATCCTATGAACTGTCGATTCTGTCAGCATAAATTGACAAAAGAATTCGTCGATATGGTTAATGCTCCGCCTTCGAATTCATTTCTTACGGAAGAACAACTAAGCGAACCGGAAACCTTCTACCCGTTAAAACTATACGTATGCGAGAAATGTTGGCTTGTCCAAGTTCAGGAGTATAAAAAAGCAGAAGAAATCTTCAGCGGAGACTACGTTTATTTTTCTTCTTATTCCCAAAGCTGGCTGGAACACGCAAAGACTTATGTGGCTATGATTATTGAAAAGCTGGGATTGACCCCGTTATCCCTGGCCATTGAAATCGCTTGCAATGATGGATATTTACTTCAGTATTTTCAACAGAAGCATATTCCGTGCATTGGGATTGAGCCTTCGGAGAACACCGCCGGAGTTGCCAGGGGAAAGGGTATTGACGTGATAGTGGATTTCTTTGGAGAAAGGCTGGCCAAGCAGCTGGCGGAAGAGGGGAAAGCTGCGGACCTGTTGATTGGTAATAATGTGTTGGCTCATGTCCCCAACATCAATGACTTTGTCGCCGGATTAAAAATAGCCCTTAATCTTGGAGGAGTGGTCACAATGGAATTTCCGCACCTGATGCGGCTGATAGAGAAGAATCAGTTTGATACGATTTATCATGAACATTTTTCCTATCTTTCTTTCCATACCGCCAAAGCTGTTTTTGCCGCTCATGGATTGGAACTTTTTGATGTAGAAGAACTTCCTACCCACGGAGGTTCTTTACGTATTTATGCAAAACATCTTAAAGATACTTCCCATCCTGTCTCGTCTGCGATTATTGAACTGGAACAGGAGGAAACCCGTCAAGGAATGTTCGAGCTGGAATACTATCAGTCCTTCCAGCAAAAGATTGACCGAGTGAAAAACTCTCTTGTTTCGTTTCTGATTGAGAAAAAGCGGCAAGGGAAAAAAGTCGTGGCATATGGAGCTGCGGCAAAGGGAAACACTCTGCTTAACTACTGTGGAATCAAGAAAGACTTACTTCCTTTCGTGGTGGATGCCTCTATCCACAAACAGGGAAAGTTTTTGCCCGGAAGCCATATTCCGGTTGAAGCACCGTACAAGATTAAGGAAACCAGGCCGGATTACCTGTTTATCCTACCTTGGAATATTAAAGACGAGATCATGGAACAAATGAAATATATCCGTGAGTGGAACGGTAAATTTGTTATTCCGATTCCCAAGCTCTGGGTGATATAGGTTGATATTTTCCCAGACAAAGCTTAAAGAGACTTATGTTATAGACTTACGGCCAGATTCTCCTTCTTACCGCCAGTGGGCAGCGGTAAAGCTAACAGCAGAAAGCCATAAGATGCTGTATATCCCTAAAGCTTTTGCTCATGGGTTTCAAACATTAGAAGATGATACAGAGCTATTCTACCGAATGTCCGAATTTTATGCCCCGGAGTGTACGAGTGGGGTGAGATGGGATGGTAAAACGTTTGGGATTCAGCGGCGATGGGTAGAAGAACGAATTATTTCTGAAAAAGACTTAAATTATCCTTTCTTTGGCATGGAGAAAGATTATGGGGAATTATAACTCAATACTATTATTAAAGCTTCCGTATAGTACGCATCCGGATGTATTGACAATAGATGATAACTTCAGGACTAAATCTACATTTAGACCGATTCCTTCATTGGCTCTGGTATCATTATGCGCGTTTGTGGATAAGTACAAGACATATGATTATCATCTAAGGGCTATTGATGTAAATATTGAAGCATATACCGCTCCTGGAGTTCCTATAGATGTATCTTCCTATCGTCAGTTATTAACCGATTGTATAAAAAATAATGATTATAATGTCATTGCTTTATCAGCTACCTTTGTTTTTAATGTTCGGTGGGTTGATGCTGCTGTGAAGCTTTCCAGAAAATACCACCCTGAAGCTAAAATAATTCTTGGAGGCGGCTACCCTACTCTTTTTCCTGAAAAATGTTTAAAAGAACACGATGTCGACCACGTTGTTATCGGAGAAGGGGAAGCATCCCTTTTACACATACTCAATTATTATAATAATCACCGCGATTATGAATTTGAAACAAAATTTCCCTTTGAAGGATATGGGTCAAAAAATGAGAAGGGAGAAATTACAATTTTTCCGGCAAAACACAGTTTTATAAATATGAAAGATATTCCGCCTCCGGCATGGCATTATTTGAAGGTGGAGAGGTACTTTAATAAAAGCGGAGATAGAATTCTGCCTATTGAAGGGAGTAGAGGTTGTCCCTATAATTGTACCTATTGTTGTACATATCTTTCCTGGGGCAGGAGAGTTCGTTATAAACCGGTTGAAAATCTAATAAATGAATTACTTCAGACAAACAATAAATACAAACCAAGGTTTCATTTTATTGATGACAATTTTTCCTTTTCAAAAAAATGGTTTACAGAATTTTTAAAAGAACTCATAAGCTTGAAATTACCTCTGGATATGGATATGCATAATTTCTCAGTTAAACATCTTGATGAAGAAATTATAGATTTATTAATTAAGGCGGGCATTGACCATGTTACTATAGCGGTTGAGTCTGGGTCGCGGGAGATGCAAAAACGTATAAGAAAAAACATCAATTTTAATAAGGTAAAAGAAGTAGTTAAGATTTTGAAGAACAAAGGAATGCATTTTCATATTTTATGGATGTTAGGTTTTCCTCATGAAACCATGGATCAAATCAACAGTACATTAAATTTGGCACGAGAACTCAAAGCTGATACCAATCATTTCTCCATAGTATTACCTTATCCGGGGACACGGCTGTTTGAAGAAGCAAAAAATGAGAATCTTCTGTCGTTTACGGGGAATAATTTAGATAAATATGAATATAAAAAATGCGATTATCTTAAGCACGAAGAACTGGATTGCACTCACTTGCAAGAAATAAGCTATGATGCAAATATTGAAATGAATTTTCTTAATAATCCCTCTCTTGATACTTCCAATGGCAGGGAGTATATTCTGAGCTATTTTGAGGATCTGTTGTTGCGATTACCCGAACATATCGTTTCTCACCTTCTGGTAGGATATATCTATAAACAAAAAAATAATATGATTGAATATGAAAAACATTATGATTCTGCCATAAAACTTCTTAGAAACCCGGGATTATATAATACCTTTGCCAAATATCTCGCCTGGGATTATCCTATAATAAAAGACTTTAAAAGCTACATTGAAGCAAGAAAGGTCGAAATAGTAATGCAAATTAACGGTTGAGTGTAGTGCCGGCATCCCGCCAGCTTCGTCTGAGTACGTCTTAAGTCTTTGCCGGCTGGATGCCGGTGCTACGGAGGAAAATTTTCAACCGTTAATTCGCATTAGTGGCATCCAGCAATCCTTTTCTTAGAAAAGGGAATAAATAATGGATGTAGTAAGTTCCTGTGGCTTATGTAAAGGGAAAGCTTTCCAAAAGGTATTTGATTGGGGAATGTTATCATTAGGTTTTCCGGTAGAGCCGTACGAGGCATCCACCAGTCAGATTTGGCAAGAAGAATTAGCATTGGAGATTTGCAAGCGTTGCTTTCTGGTGCAAACAGTACATAAAATACCCCATGAAAAGCTTGGTCAAGAAAACTTGTATCTTTCCGAGTGTTCAAAATTAATATTAGACCATTATGAATATTTATCATCATACATTCCATCTTTACTCTCCTTGCCTAAAGACTCCTTAATTCTGGAAATAGGATGTGGGGATGGTTCTCTTTTAAGGAAATTCCGCCAAAAGGGTTTTGAAAATGTCATCGGTGTTGAACCGGCAATTCATCCACAAAGGGAATACCCCTTTGGAATTATTGCCGACTTCTTTAACTCCAATGTGGTTAAGATCTTAAAGAATGCGGGGAAATATCCTGATTGTATCATATCGAACTCCGTACTTTATCAGGTCCCCGATTTAGACATATTCTTCACCAACCTATCCAGCTTGATGAAAAAAGGCTCGTTCGCGGTTATAGAAGTAGAATATTTTAATGATGCCATGAGAAATTTACGCTTTGATGGATTTGCCCATTTGAGATGTTATTGGTTTACCGTAAATTCATTAATCTATGCCTTCAATAAATATAAATTGCAAATTATCGATATTGAGCGTGATCCTGACTATCGTGGAGGCATATTACGAGTTATAGCTACCAAAAATAAGCATTCAAAGGAAAATCTTAAACCACATCTCCTAGATTGGAAAGATAGGGAGTTAAGAGAACTCAGCTCTCAATCACTTAAATCTTTTGGAGATAAAATAAATCAAATTATAGAAGTTGCCCAAGGCAAGATAGCAGAATTGATAGAACAAAAAATATCAATCTACGGCTACGGTGGTGGAATAAAAGCAGCTACCATAGTCAACTCTTTAAATTTGACATCTAAAGAGGTCAAAATGGTAGTTGATATGGATCCGAATAAACACGGCAAGGTTATTCCAGTAGCTAACATTCCTATAAGACCTGTTTCCGATTTGTTTGAACAAGAAGAGAGTGGGAAAAAGGCTGTTATAATATTGGCGTTAGATCATGCTGTGGAAGTAGAAAAACTGCTTTTAGAAAAACTAAAGAAAAATTCAATGATTATATATATCTTACCTGAATTCAGAGTCGTTACCGTTTGAACATCGGAGACAAAAATATATGACAGCCAGTGCCTTTGACGAAGAAAAGCGGGAAATCATCAAAAAACTTGGGCAAAACATTCATCTTGGCTCTCTCTCCACTGAATGGATAATTAATGCTTGTAAATACAAATATTCTTACAACTTTACCTGGATGGGCAGGCCTATTATCCAATTTCCCCAAGATATAATTGCCATGCAGGAAATTCTTTGGCAAGTTAAACCAGACTTGATCATTGAAACCGGAATTGCTCATGGGGGGTCTCTTATTTTTTATGCTTCTATTCTGGAGTTGATAGGTGGAGACAGCCAGGTTTTGGGAATTGATATCGATATTCGTGAACATAACCGGATTGAGATCGAAAAACACCTGATGTTCAAGAGAATTACTATGATAGAGGGTTCCTCTATTGATGAGGGTATTGCCAGGCAAGTTTATCAATTTGCCAAAGATAAAAAACGAGTCTTGCTGGCCTTGGATTCCAATCATACCCACGATCATGTTTTAGGAGAGTTGCAACTTTATTCTCACCTGGTAACCAAGGGGAGCTATGTTGTAGTCTTTGATACCATAGTTGAAGATATGCCGCCGGGATCTTATCCCGACCGACCCTGGGACAAGGGCAATAATCCCAAAACCGCCGTACGGGAGTTCCTTAAAAACAATGATCGCTTTGTTATCGATAAAGATATAGAAAATAAATTGCTGCTTACGGTAGCCCCTGAGGGATATCTAAAGTGTATAGCGGATTAAGTATGGAACGAATTCCCATTTCCGGTCCGTGGATTACCAAAAAAGAGATTGACTATGTAGCTGATGCTGTGGCCAATGCCTGGTATTCTAACGCGAATATATACAACGCACGGTTCGAGGAGTTATTTGCCGGATACCTGGGCGTGAGATACGCCGTGTCCTTGCCGTCCTGCACCTCAGCCATTCACTTGTCGTTAACTGCCTTGGGGGTGGGACCGGGTGATGAGGTCATCGTTCCGGACGTTACCTGGATCGCCACCTCTGCACCAATCAGCTATGTGGGTGCAATGCCGGTTTTTGCAGACATTACCCCGAAAACGTGGTGTCTTTCCGCCGAGTCGTTTGAGCAATGCATTACTCCACGGACTAAAGCAGTCATCCCTGTGGATTTGTATGGCAGCCTGGTGGACTGGGATGAAATTCTGGCCATCTCGAAAGACCACAATATCGCTGTAATCGAGGATGCAGCCGAGGCCATAGGTTCGGAATACAGGGGCCGCAAGGCCGGCAGTTTTGGAAATATCGGCGTTTTCAGTTTTCACGGGTCCAAGACCCTGACCACAGGTGAAGGGGGAATGCTGGTTACTGACCAAAAAGATATCCGCGACCGCGTTTCGTTTCTCAGAAACCATGGCCGTTCCCAGGGCGACACGATGTTTTTTAATGCCGAGGTTGCTTACAAGTATAAAATGAGCAGTATGCAGGCAGCGCTTGGTTTGGCTCAACTTGAACGTATTGATGAGCTTCTCGAGCGCAAGCGTCAGATTTTTAGTTGGTATCAGTCAGAATTGGGACGTATTCACGGTATTACTTTGAACCATGAGCCGCCAAGTACGAAAAATAGCTACTGGATGATTACGGTTATCCTTGATGAAAAGTTCGGCATTAAAAAAGATGTGCTTATGACCATTATGTCAGAAAGAGGTATTGACTGCCGTCCATTTTTTTATCCGCTCAGTTCCCTCCCAGCCTATAGAAATCTGGAACAAGCCAGACAAGCACAGCAACGGAATATTGTCAGCTATGCAATTTCTCCATATGGTCTGAATCTTCCCAGCAGTTTAAATCTGACTAAAGAAAAAGTAAGGTATGTTTGTGGAGCTTTGAAATCAGCGCTCGGACTGACGGATAAATAAAAGAAACGGATAGACGTACGGTTTAAGGAGTAAGTCAGGATAAATCTAAATGATGACTCGCAATCCCAAGGTCAGCATTGGTCTGTCGGTATACAACGGCGGCCGGTACATTCGGCAGGTGCTGGATTCCCTTTTGGCGCAGAATTATGGGGACTTTGAGCGAGACACAGATCAAAAGTTAAAGGAGTAACGGCAATGGTATTGAAAAAAATCGTCAAGAAAATACTCGCAATGGGCGGCTACGAGATCAGAAGGATGGTGCCTCCTGTCGTCAGACCATCATTGTCGCCGTTTCCGTTATATGATCAAGATTCGCTTCGAACGACTCATAACCATGATTTCATGAAGGATGCGGATTTCATGGCTGCATATTCACGTGGAGTTAAAGCGGACGAGGATCGCCAATGGCATTGGCGAGTTCATGTGGGACTTTGGGCGGCTTGCAATGCTCGAATGCTCGAAGGAGACTTTGTTGAATGTGGAGTGAACAGGGGATTTTTAAGTTCAGCGATAATGAGGTATTTAGACTGGAACACTATGGACAAGCACTTTTATCTTTACGATACTTTTCGCGGTATCGATGAAAGCCTTTTTAATGAAAATGAATTATTGCAAGGCAGGGTCGATTTCAATCGAAAGATGTATTCGGAGTGTTACGAGAGGGCTAAAGAAAATTTCTCAGAGTTCAAAAATGTTCATCTTGTCAGAGGCAGCATACCAGACACCCTGAATAATGTGCACATTGAGAAGGTGTGCTATTTATCTATTGATATGAATTGCGCCAAACCGGAAATTGAATCAGCCACATATTTCTGGGACAAGCTTGTACCCGGGGCCATTGTTCTGCTGGATGATTATGCTTATGTCGGCTTTGAAGAACAACATAAAGCCTTCGGGAAATTTGCACGTGATAAAGGGATAAAGATACTATCGCTACCAACAGGTCAGGGATTATTTATCAAGCCGGCAACTTATAAAAATCAATATTGAAAAGAACATGATTTTAGTTAATACACGGTTTAATCACCGAACAAGTTTATTAACAGGATATGTCGGCTTTCCGCTGGGTTTTTGATTTTATACTTAATTGTACCCGGTGTCCATCCGTTCGACTATTTGGAACAGAGACATATCTCAAGCTTTAATTCAGCATAAGCTGTAGACCAGGGATTAAGTTCAGGTTACTATGAGTTACGAGCCTCTTGTAAGTATAGGTCTGCCGGTATACAACGGCGAACGGCACATTCGGCAGGCGATTGACTCCCTCTTGGCGCAGACTTATGGGGACTTTGAGCTCATCATTTCGGACAACGCATCTACGGATGAGACACAGCAAATCTGTCTTGAGTATGCTGCAAGGGATGAGCGAATCCGATACTATCGAAATGAACGTGATATGGGAGGCGTCTGGAACTTCAACAGGGTTTTCGAACTGTCTGCCGGCGAGTATTTTATGTGGGCCGCTCATGATGACTATTATGATAGGCGATATCTCGGGGCATGTCTCAAAGCATTTGGTATTTCAGACGCTATTGTTCTTGCCGGAACCATGTGCGAGAGTATCGTTCCCGAAACAGGAGAGTTGATTCTCATTGATCATGGGGTCTCAACGATTGGCTTGAAGCCTCGTGAGAGATTTAAGCACTATAAGTTGATGCTTCATTGTGGCAAAAAAAATGTAGGAAGTATTTTTTGCGGGGTCTACAAGCGTGACGCTCTGCGTAAGGTGATGCCGCTGAAGAAAGTAATTGCGACCGACCACGTTTTGCTGGCAGAGCTTAGTCTTCAAGGAGAGTTTGTTACTATTCAAGAAAAACTTATGGCCAAGAGATATGGAGGGACATCTAAGAGCTTTGAGAGTATCGCGCGTGGCGAGTGCATAACCAACCCAGTGTTAATAAAGTACTCCTATCTTGTACGGGAAGTTCTGTTGCAAAGAATCATCTTCAGTACTGATAAGCTTACACTGCGGGAGAAAATCACGCTTGCCTGCTGGTCTTTCAGTAACTATGTCAAAGTTCACTTCATTCCCCCTCTGCATCGGAGGTTGCGGACCATGGTCAGGTGCTCGGCTACCATACGTGCCCGTGAATTATGGCGCAGTGTAGTAAGGCAACGGTGATTTTTTTTCATAAACGGTTATACGCCTGGTTTTTTAAACAATATGAAACATTTTATTGAGAATTTTGTTTACAAAGAAAGTTGCTCATCAGAATATGTGGAATAGTTGGAGAAGGTAACGGTTTTTTGTGATACCCTTGGGAATTCGAGGAGGCGATATGGGTAGATTGATATCGGAGACGGGAAAAGTATCTAAGAAAAAACTTGAGAAAATAGTAGGTACGCCTCGGCAGACGCCTGCGGACAGGGCTATATCCTGTGCGAAAGAGGTCTTCGCCATAGGCGCAGAGGCAATGTTGGAATCATCCGGACGGCTTGACAATAATTTTGCGGAAGTGGTAAAAAGAATCCTGAATTGTACGGGCAGAGTAATTGTCTGCGGAATGGGTAAATCAGGTATTATTGGTAAAAAAATATCGTGCACGTTTGCGTCTACGGGCACGCCCAGCTTCTTTATGCACCCGGCTGAGGCATTTCATGGCGATTTGGGGATGATAAAAGCGGAGGATATCCTCTTGTTAATTTCGTATTCTGGAGAAACCGAAGAGGTCTTGAAGATTATTCCTTTTTTAAAAGACAATGGCAATCTGATAGTTTCTATGACCGGCGATGCAAACTCGACATTAGCTGCCAGTTCTGATTATCTTCTGAATATAAACGTCAAGAAGGAGGCATGTCCACTTCAAATGGCCCCGACTACTTCTGCTGCCGTCGCTCTTGTGATGGGTGATGCTCTTGCCGTTGCCCTGATGAAGGAGAGGGGCTTTAAAGCTGAAGACCTTGCGCGATTTCACCCGGGGGGCAGCCTGGGCAGAAGATTGTTGACGAAGGTTGAGGATGCTATGGTCAAGGATAACATCCCGGTTGTTTTGAAAGCCTCTTGCATGAAGGATGTCATCAGTGTTATGACATCCGGTCGACAGGGAGTGGCGGTAGTTGTTGATGGGCAGCAGCGCGTAATTGGGGTGATTACAGACGGCGACCTTCGAAGGGCTCTGAATAAGGGTGAAAACATATTCAGCCTTGAAGCAGGAGACATCATGACGAGAAACCCCAAGATTATCGGCAAAGACTTGAAACTCTATGAGACTGAGAAGATATTTAATCGTTATGAGATTGTCACGTTAATTGTTGCTGATGACAAAGGTAAACTTCTCGGTTTGCTGCAACTTTATGATATCGAAAAGCGTCGAGAAGAAAGAAGATGCGCGAAAATGTAAGGCGATAAAGACGGCATTTGCCGTAGTCTATGCCGGAGGCCTTAGATTTTTTTAGTGGCAGGGTTGGAGAACGTGGTAACCGTGAATAGATTGCTTAGGCAGGTCGAACAGAGAATCGCACAAAGCAGACGTCAGGCAGATATTAAAGCATATCTTAAGGGGGGTAGAAAGCCGTGGTCTCGTGGATATGGCTTAAGCAAGTTTGATTTTATAAAGGCAGTTTTGAATGATGATGTTCTTGTTGCAAAATTTAGACATCTGGAGGTGCTACCCAAAGGTTATGGGTATGGCTATGATGAGCGAGTGGTTGAGTACCCATGGGTTTTGTCACGGCTGAGTGAAGGAAAGAGCAGATTGTTGGATGCCGGTTCTGTTTTTAACTTTCCGGAAATTGTTGAAACCCCAAAATTGTCTGGTAAAGATATTACGATTTTCACACTTGCTCCTGAGAATAAGGCTTTTTGGGAGAAAGGAATATCATATCATTATGGTGATTTGCGCCGATTGCCTTTCAGGGATAACTGGTTTGACGAAATTGTCTCAATATCGACTTTAGAGCACGTCGGGATGGACAATCGGATGTATAGAGGGGACACCGACTGTGGAAAAGTTGGTTTAGATGCCAAGCGAGCGGTACAGGAACTCATCAGGGTTCTCAAGCCGGGGGGCAAGTTCCTGACGTCCGTTATGTTTGGAAAACATCAGTTGATTGAATGGGATGGCTCACCGTTTGCTGAACAGTTTGACAGTCCCATGCTGGAGGATTTGCTTAAGGTATTTTCGTCGTGTGTCAGTGTTTCAACGTCCTTTTATAAGTATACGGAAAACGGCTGGAATCTCAGCAATGAACAAGATTGTCAGGGTGTCGAGTACTTTAATATCCATACGGCTGAGTCATTTGGTCCAGATAATGCGGCAGCGGCACGTGCAGTGGTTTTGATTGAGGTTGTAAAGTAAAAAGTGTTCTTCTTCGACGGACAGGAGTTTTGTGGAAAAGCTCAGGATATGATGGTTTTGGGTGCCTAATAGGATGGAGGTAGTAGTTGATGGTATTATTTATCAGCTTCAATTGCGGGGAGGCATTTCACGGCTTTTCAGTGAAATCCTTCCTCGGATGTGCGGCATAGATGATTCTTTACGAATATGCATACTGACACAGGGTCTGCTCAAGCAATCATTACCTGAACATGCACACATTGCCTGCTGTTCTATCCCTTATATAAACCATTGTCCGTATCCGAGGCGCCTTTGGAAGCCCATAATAAGTGCTGCAAACAGATTGATGTACCGTTTGAAAGCCGGCAGAGGCAAAGATAAGATTTGGCACTCTACCTATTATACAACGCCTGAAAAATGGACAGGGTATTCGGTTGCTACAGTTCATGATATGGTTTTTGAACTGTTCCCTCAGTTTTACAGTGGGTACAGCTTTGATTTATTCAGACAGAGAAAGCGTCTCTCAGTCCAGCGGGCAGATGCTGTAATCTGTGTTTCCGGTACTACCCGCCGCGATGTTCTTCGATTCTATGAGCTTGATGCGGATAGGGTACATGTTGTCCCCAATGCCTGTAGCGATATTTTCAGGCGATTGGACTGCACCAAGTTGTCAAGGATTGGTCAAATAGAGCAGCCATTTCTGCTTTATGTCGGCAATCGGGCCCGCTACAAAAACTTTGACATCCTGGCGAAGGCGTACAGTCTGTGGCATCGACGAAAAGAGGTTGCTTTAGTGTTGGTCGGTGGCAAGTCCCTCTCCGAGAATGAACAGCAGTTGATGGAAGAATTGGCAATAGCAAAGCAGGTGAAACTGTTGAGAGATATTGATGACGAAACTTTATGTTGTCTTTATAACCGTGCCCTCGCGTTAGTTTATCCATCTCTTTATGAGGGTTTTGGTGTGCCGTTACTGGAAGCAATGGCCTGTGGATGTCCGATTATTGCTTCGCGCATTCCTTCAACAGTCGAGGTGGCTGGTGACTGCCCCATATACTTTGAACCTGGAAAGACCGATGATTTATTAAGAGCTTTTGATATTGTATTATCCGAAGGACGGAATTCTGGGCGTCTACACACAGGTCTTGAAAGAGTCAAATCCTATTCCTGGGACAAAACGGCTGCTCAAACGCTGGGAGTATATCGAAGCGCATACGCCTGATTTGAAAAAATGGAAACAATTGGGAAATCAGTTGCTCCAACTTCACGACGTCCATACTTGAAAGATTTGCCATCTGCTCCTGCGGGTAAAATCGGTTGGCCTTGGACACAAGAGAGTGCGCGAGTGCCAGACAGGATGCCGGATGGGGGGCCTTGGCCCAGGATAAGTATTGTTACGCCTTCTTATAACCAAGGCCGGTTCATCGAAGAGTGTATCCGCTCAGTGTTGCTGCAGGGCTATCCCGATTTGGAGTACATTATTATAGACGGCGGCAGCACCGATGAAACCATCGAGATTATAAAAAAATATGAGCCTTGGCTGGCCTACTGGGAAAGTGAACCTGACAGGGGGCAAAGCCATGCAATCAACAAAGGGCTGCTGAAGAGTACCGGAAGATTATTCAACTGGCATAATTCCGATGATGTTCTTACGCCCAATAGTCTGGCGACTATGGCCTCAGCAATAATCAAATACCCCCAGGCTGGCTATGTTCACGGATTTCGTGTTCTTATCGATTATAAAAGTGTTGTCCAGCAAGGCAACGAACCAGCCAGAAGTGACAAGGTTAGTTTCTTACCTGAACTGGCAACCGCTGTTTCCACTTTACAGTCGGGTTATCAGCCGGGCTGTCTGATGGATAGACAACTCGCGGTCGAAGTTGGTATGGTGGATGAGAGTCTCCATTATATTATGGATGTCGATATATTATTAAGAATTGCTTTAGTGAAACGACCTGTATATATATCGTTTCCCGCTATTTATATAAGGGTTCATCCCGACGTAAAGAGTCTTGAGTGGAATTCCCAGCGTGCCAAAGGGAGAGTCTACGTTGCCAATAAAATATTCAGTCGAACCGACTTGCCCGATTCCATAAAAAAATTGAGAGGGCAAAGCCTTGCAACCGCTCATCGATTTGCCTGGCGATGCTATGGCGAGGCGAGAATGTACCCACCCGCTTTATGGCATTTATTGCTGGATATTTTTTACTCACCCCGCAACGGCTGGGGAAAACGGCTTGCAAATTACAAATTGCTCAGGTTTGGCAACCGAACACGAAGTTTTCTGCCGCAGACTACATCTGGTTAGACAGGAGCAGGCGATACTTTACCAGTAGTGCTGCTGTGAAGGATAAATAATGTTATTGGGGGGCTTCCTTGTTTATCATTTTAGAGTGT
>Ga0315293_10002023_pt1 | contig 19577 bp, 18 predicted proteins | sample YL17G13_20_MG_FD_203071 | JGI IMG/M metagenome (GOLD analysis project Ga0315293, IMG submission 203071) | Sediment microbial communities from Yellowstone Lake, YNP, Wyoming, USA - YL17G13_20 | ecosystem: Environmental > Aquatic > Freshwater > Lake > Sediment | place: USA: Wyoming | collected... | reverse complement strand
ACGAGCTCACATTTTTTGAGTTTCAATCCAAGTTGTACAACTATACTTCCAATTTGCACAAGAATTACCTGGATTGTTACATTTATAAAAAAATGTCTTTAAAAGGTTTCCCCATCAAGTATCGCAACAACATGTACAAACTGCACAATGATTATTTAAACGTATTGAAACCTGATGGAAAGCGGGTTACAATGTCACACGCCGTTCAATTTGTAAACGCGCTATCAGTTCAATCTCAAATGTATTTTATCAACCAAAAAGAATCCGAGCACCTTCCTTCTCTAACGCCTGTCAAAACAGTTTCAAGTGAGCCAAATGAGCCAAATGAGCCAATGACGCCAGAATATTCTCCAATGGAAGTCAAGTGTCCAAATGCACCATAGCCACAGAGAAGGAGGATAAAAATAATAATAACATTGTAAATGAATTGTATACAATATTATAATATATATTATTTATATAATATATATTATAACTTTTTCTTCACAAGGACAGATTTCGAGTAAAATGTTTGATAAAATTATTATTTGTTCATTTATACTATTTCTATTTGTAATCATAATTGAGCATTTTATAAGAGGAGGAACAATTTTAGAAGGTCTTGATTCTGATGCAACGTTTCCTGAACCAGCACCAGCGCCCGTGACAACACCAGAAACACCAGCGCCCGTGCCAACACCAGCACCAGCACTCGTGCCAACACCTTCTTCCCCCGTTCCTTCTTCTTCAGACATTGGCGTAACTGTGGGAACATATGGTGCAAAATTAGACTCATTGGGAAAAATAATTGATTCAATGCAATCTAACGTTTTAGGACTTTTGCCAATTGTCACAAAAAACGCATCAGATAATCAAAAAAATAAAGAAGCGATACAGGCAATTATTGAGAATAAAGATAAAACATAATTAACTCATTATAAAATAAAATATGATAAAAATATATTTTATTTCAAATAAAATTTAATATAAATAGAAAATAAATAGAAAATAGAAGAAATGAAATCTGCTTTCAATTTTTCAAACATGATCATATTTATATACATCATATTTTTCAGTGCAATTATTTTAAAAGGCATTGTAACCACAGAATATGTTGAGGGAATGTCTTTGAGTGAAACAGTTAGCGCAGACCAATTAAGAACAAATTTGCTGTCTGGTAAAGTTGCAGCGCTTCAACCCACTGTCGATTCGTTTTCTAAAAATGTAAATGATAATGCTTCGAATATAAAAACAACTATGGACACAATAACAGCCGTGTTGAAGCAAAAAGTTAACGATGTAAATAAAAAAGTTGGAAAGGATATTACCGATAAAAATAATGAACCTGCTCCAATTACCGGTACATCATAAAATAATATTATATATTATAACTTGTGCAACAACAAAAAATAAAATAAAATAAAAAAAAATAAAATAAAAAAAAAATAAAATCTCAATGTATTATTATATTACAAATTTAGTTAGTTAATATAATGAAAATTGGAATTATTGGTTTGGGTATGGTTGGAAAAGCAATTTATGATGGTTTAGCATTAAATGCGAATAATACAATGTCATTTTATGATGTAAAATTTCCAGACTCAAAACTCGAAGACATATTTGATACAGATATTGTTTATATATCAGTACCCACACTGCCAGATGAAAATAATAAATGTAATTTGACAATATTAAACTCTGTTATTTCAGATTTAACCGATTTAAACTACACTGGTATAATTTGTATTAAAAGTACTATTACTCCCGAAACAACTATAAATCTTATTAATAAATACAACAATGATAATATATGTTTTTGCCCCGAATTTTTGAGAGAAAGATGTGCATTTGAAGATTTTACTCTAAATAATAAAATATGCATTATTGGAACTATTAATGATTCAGTTTATGAAACTATTGAAAAATGTCATGCAAATATTTGCACAGAATTTAGGAAAGTTCATCCTACTGAAGCAGAATTAACTAAATATTTTCAAAATGTATACAACACATATAGAGTGTTATTTGCAAATGCCTTTTATGAAGTTTGTAAATCAAATAACATTGAATATAATAACATTCTTAAAAATCTACTCGTAAGAAATGAGCTTGATGAAAAGTATATGAAATGTGATGAAACTTTAAGAGGACCTTCTGGACCATGCTTAGTGAAAGACACGTTGGCATTTTATGAATATGTTAAATCAAAAAACCTTGAAATAAAACCAGAATTATTTAAAACTATGGTGGATGACATGAAATTATATCCACGAACAGTTATTGATGGAACAAGAACGGAACAAGAATATTTTGGTAAAGAATTAAACAAATAAACATTTTAAATTTATTTTATACTATCTATTAAATTATTATCATCGTAATTTCTTATCATCGTAATTTCTTATCATCGTAATTTCTTATCATCGTAATTTCTTATCATCGTTTTATTATACTCGTTATAAACTAAAATACTTATTTAACCCACACCATCACCTTGAAGTCAATTTTATCCAATTAGATAATATATATAATTATATATATTATCATTATCATATGATGCCATTAATATTCCTAACAAATCATTCATTTATTACCATTTACGTTAAACAAAATGTTTTCAATGTATGTATGTTCTCAAATTCATCTTTTTTTAAAAAAATTCTTTTACATTTACTTGGAGTATAGTGATCCCAATGATGATTCAAATTTGAATCATTACTTTCTCTATAAAATTGTTCTTCCCCATTGAAATAATGTTCAGGATAAGTATCAAAATAGTATAATGTTTTACTTTTAGAGCAAAATTGTGAAAGTTGACCACCACCAGACCAGTCTGTTATTAAAAAAATACAATTACTATTATTAAGCAATGATGCATAGACTTGTAAATTGGATGTTTGTAAATATTTTTCAGGAATACCATCTAATTGCGTAAATATAACTGAATTAATTCCAAAGGTGTCAATAATATTATAAATATAATTTAAATATTTCGTGTTAGTTTTGATGTGTATAATAAAAAAAACTGATTTTATTACATTTTCAAACAAGGTATTATTTAAATCAACAAAGTTAATGTTGCAACATAAACTATTTAATGTTTCCGTATTGCAATTTTTAAAAATTTGATTAGATACTAAATTTTCTTCACATAAACCTAGTTTATTCAAACATGGAAGTGTTGATGTCCATGTCGTTGATAAATAAGGACATAAATCAATTACATCATCAACTAACACCCTATTCGTTCTGAATTCATCATAAGTTAAAATATTATTAAATAGATTATTGTATAAAAATTTTCTGTCATTATTTACTGTTACAATTACACATTCATTATTAATCAAATTATTTGATAATAAAATCAAAGCAATTTTTCTTGTAAAAAATATTTCATGACCTAAATTATTTAATCCCCCCCAATGATTATTATCAGAAGTTGAAATAAGTATAAATTTTTTTGAACTCATATTGGCAAGGATGCGGCGATGACGGAGGTTGCGAAGGATATTGTAGAGGAAGCGAAAGAGAACCCGGCGGCGGTTTTTATTTTTTTCTTTAGAATGAATGAATTTATAAATACTATATATCTTATTAATTTGGTAAGTAAACGATTCGTTTTTATGGACCGGCTTGTTGATAACGGCAGGACGTGGATTTAGTTTCTTAAATATCTTAAACATGATATAGGTATCTGTGTTATATGTTATATACTAAATATATATATATTGTGATATATTTATATATATTTATTATTTCTTGATTTTGTATAAATCACTCGAATATTCTCCACAACAATAATAACTCTAAATTCCCCCTATTTCTATTTGTTTTTCAATCCACGGAATAATTTCATCTAAAGCCACTTCTAAACTTGTATTACATTCTAAACCCAATATTTCCTTCGCTTTACTCACATCAGGAACTCTTTTTTGAACATCATAAGTAAAAGGAACATCGCACTCATATTTAAATTCTTTATCGGGATTGATTTTATTCCAAATAATGTTTGCAAGTTCTAAAACAGTGTGTCCTACAGCTGTTGAAATATTAAAATCATCATTTAATGCTTTCGGATTGACAATGCATTCATAAAAACCATTTGCTAAATCGCCAGCATAAGTGTAATGCCTAATTTGATGACCTTCTCCTAAGATTCGAACAGGGTACTGTCCCTTTAAAATCTTTTGAACAATGTCTGGAACAACATGACTCATTGCCAACTTGATATTTCCAGAGTAACATTCTGTTTCCAACTTGGCTCTTTTTTCTCCTGTTCCAACTGCATTAAATGGTCGAATGATGGTATAAGGCAACTTATGTTGTTCCCAAGCACCTTGAGCCCAATATTCTACCGACAATTTTTGAAAACCATATGTGCTTAATGGGGGCGGAACAAGGCGAACATCGGTTTCTTTACTAGGCCAGCGGTCTGTAGACTCAAATACCATACTAGACGACACCACAACTATTTTTTCAAAATGGTCACCGTGTTTATGAGCATGAATGCAAGCATCAAATGCTGCTGCTGTTATTAATTCGTTCTCTCTTAACAAAAAATATGCCAGCTCATGAAACATGGAAATGCCTCCAATAATGGCTGCTCCTGATACTAAAACATTAATCTTGTTATCCATGATTATAGTCTTCAAAGCATCCGTGTCCTTCGCATCTATTTCTGAAAAGTGAAAATTTGGATGTTCATCATAAGTCTTGCTCATTTTACCATATTTCCAAAAATTATCAATGCCCCATACATGATGACCTTCCTCTAGTAATTTATTAATGGCATATCCAGCGATAAACCCATGACTTCCAGTCCACAAAATATTTTTTGACATAATTATATATATATATATATATATTTAATACAAAAATCTAAGTTCTTTTTCTAAATAATTATAATAATAAAAATATACTATAATTATTTATTCTATTTATTTATATTTTTATTATTATAACTTTTTGATAAACATTTGATAATTAAAATTATGTTGGTATGATGATTGATATTCTTTATCATGATATAAACTACGTGTATCAATTTGCCTTACTGGAGGTTCAAAACCATCTAATAACTCAATATTATCTTTATATTGAAATAAAAAACAATTTATACCTGCACACGGGTTATTCCAGTTGCCAACATTCCAATGTATAATATTATTAATATTTACTCCATTCCATAAATAGTCATCAAAAATCATAATACCTCCCGTTTTTAATAAGGGGAAACTATTTACACCATCTTTAAAAGCAGCCTCTGCAGCGTGGTCTCCATCTACGTAAATAATGTCATATGTTTCTTTTTCCAATGATGGTAGAATGTCATCCGAAAAACCTTTTAAAATATTTATATTATCAAATATTTGAGAATATAATATAACAACAAATACAATATCTTTTTTCTCGGCCAATTAGATTAACCTTTCAAACGATTTCTTAAATCAGATTTGTTTATAAAAATTCTATTTACGTCTGTAAATTGAGCAAAATCGAATGCATTTTCTGAATTTATCCATTTATCCAAATTATTATTTATACAATCATTATACTGAAGTTGACATTCATCAAAATACATAATTAATTTTGTATTTGCATTAGAACAGTAAGAAGCCAATTGACCTCCCCCAGACCAAACAGAAATAACTGCTAAACAATTATTACTATGAATGAAAGATGCATATTCTTTCAAATTTTTTGTAAAATATACATTTTGATTACAATTTAAATAATCTAAATCAGATTGAGAAAAAATAACAATATTCTGATTCTTTTTCTTTTGTTTCTTTAAAATCGCATTTAATTCAGACTCTTTTGAGTCCCACGCTCCATCATTTTTATAACGGTGATGGTATACAATAAATGTTTCATTATTAAATTTTGGTAATACTTCTAAATAATTTATATTAATAACTAATTTTTTAAATTCATCAGAATGATTTTTACTGTTATGATAATTTATTTTATGATAATTAAATATATTGTCTTTTGTAATATATAGGTTTTTATCTAATATATCGCAATAACTACCATGTTGACCCCAAAGAGTACAGGGATGAATAAACAAATCATGTGAAACTATTACTGTAAATTCTTTACCAAATTGTTCTAAACATTTAATTTTTAGAGTTTCAACTGTAAAATCATTGTAATGAAATACATTAGTAAATATATTTTCATAAAAAAAACTTCTATCTTCCTCACAATAAATTACAGTATTTTTGGTTATGGAATTATTGTTAAGTAAATCTAAAACAATAAGACGTGTTATACCAATTTCATCTCCTAACGCCAATCTACAAGGATTAATATCAAAAATTATGTTATCCATTTTGTATTTATTTATATAAATAATATATAATTTATTTATATAAATAATATATAAATATATAAATATAATTTTATCATATATTAATATAATATAACATTCAAATACTTTTCACTCCCAAAAAATGATTCAAGTTCCTGTCTGCAACGGAGAATTAGTAGATAAACTTACTATTTTAGAAATAAAAAAAAGTAAAATGACCGGAGATAAATTACAACATGTATCAACGGAGTATGACCACTTGTATCCACACTTGGAAAAAATTGGATTATCTAAAGAACATGAACTTTTTAAAAAATTATATGAAATCAATCTAGAATTTTGGGAATATCATGACTGGCAGAGAGAAAGATGGAGACTGTTAAAAGATGAGAATTTTATTGACATAGAATTATTCAAAAGAAACAGGGAAGAACATATATTAAACGACAATAGAGCTAAAATAAAAAAAGAAATAAACAATTTAACTCATTCTGAGATTATTGAAGAAAAGCAGTTTATCAGTTACAATATTTAATATAATAAATAATTATTCGAATTTCAAACGAACCACAAGTAAGGGAGAATTGCATCTTGCCCTATTTTCTGCTAGTCGCTCACTTCTACGAGGAGGAATGTACGGACTCAATTCAATGTCATCATGGTGATGGTGACGGCAATCGCTCTCGTCGTCATCATCATCGTCGTCACTGGATTCATTCTCGCTGTATTCACTATATTCACTCTCGCTGCTGTCATCATCATCGTCACTGTATTCATTCTCGCTCTCACTCTCGTCCATAACGATCCGGTCAACTTGTCTTGAATAGTAGTCGACAAACTTACTGATTGTCATGATAAATAAGTTTGACAACGCTAGAAGGCTGAAAATAATGCATCCAGCTCCAAGTATAAAATCATAAATCTGTTCAACTCTGTTTGCCATCGAAATATTGTTGCCGTTGTCGTTGTACATTGTTTTTCTCACGGTTGGTTATATGCACATTGTAGTTTTATGTTTTAATAATTCAATTTATAAATAAAATAAACCTTAAATTATTTATAAATAATTTTTAATTACAAAAATCTTCATATTTTATCTACAAAAATTTATCATCATTTCTTCAATATACTTTTTATCATATGCCGCAATATTCGTTGTTCTGTCCCAAGTGCTGTATGTCGTAACTATGCGCAAGTCTTCCACTATTAACCCAATGCAATATTCAATGCAGTGCTCGTCAAATTTGAAAATGGGAGTATACTTTATGAGTTTCATGTCTTCGTTATTTTCAAAAACAAGCATCATGTGATAATAATGTCGCGGTTCTTCATGCGAAACAATGTGAACAACAAACCATATCTGATCTCGATAGTTGAAACCGCAAGTAGAACCTCGAATGTGATGAAAAAAACCAGGATATTCTGTATTTTTTTTAACAGAAACACTTTTCAAAGTAGTTGGATTTTCTTCATCGATTTTACAAATTTGAAGCGGATTCCAACCATATACAACACGTTTTCCCCCTGCTATATTTGCAAAAACCCAATTTTTTTCACACGGAGAATTTAAATTAAACTCGGACTTGATTTCAAAAGGTCTCAATATGTTGCCATTGCCATAATACTTCCCGTGAACAACTCCAATCACATTGTTTTCATGCAATCCAACGCCAATAAATGACAAATCTGATGATGTAGATGAGTCATAAAACAATCTTACATCCTCCACTCCTAGATACCGCTTGTTAGCGTATTCAATATCAATTAGTTTTTCTTCATGTTCATATTTTTTTACAATGCTGAAATCATCATTCAACTCTATAAATTTATTCAACGAGACAATATGCGGGTCACAATCATTATACCTTCCAGCAGAATCAATGGTGTAATTTACCATGCGCACATTCATTATATATCCACCGCCACCGTCACGTTTTGGAAGAATGCTGCTTGAAGACGAGTAAAAACGAACATTTTTTCCATTTATTTCATGGTCTAGCGTAAAACTCATGTCGCATTTTACCGCCGGAACTAATTTCAAATCATAAAATTTCATATTTCTAAATAAATTTGAAATAATGTGATTGGTATTACAATAATTCAATACATTAATAATAGAGTGTCTTATACTTGTTATATTTTTATTTTCAATATAATATGCAATGATGGTGTATTCATAATCACACTTGTACGTGTAAACATCATTTTCTAAAAATAAATATTCATCTTTTTTTGAACCGCATTCGCTTATAACATTTTTTGCAATCATATAAAAAAAATACGACAAATTATGCTTACTTGTTTCTCTATAATATTTTATAATTTCATACAAATTTTCAACCCGATTGGGTAAAATATTATATGCCATTAGCCACGCGTCAAGTGCTTCGGGCATTTTTCCAAGATTTTTATAACATGTTCCAATTTTATAATAAGACTGCCAAATTTCTTGATTCCATCCACCTAATGCAATTCGTCTTTTATACATTTCAATTGCTTCATCATTTTTACCCATGTCTTTTAAAGTATTCGCCAAATAAAAATGGTATCTGTCATTATTAGGATTTTCGGCTATTCCTCTGGTAAGTAGTTCCACATCACGAACATATTTATTACCTTTTGACCCGCCGTCGCCAATATCGTCAATAAACACTACATTCTTTTCAAATGTGACAGAAACTGTGTTTTGTGGAAAATTCACGTACTCGTGAGTTACACCCATATAAGAATAATATCCATTATTTTTTACAATTCTTAGATTTTTATAATAAAAATCATTTGATCCCTGAAAAATATAGTACACATCATGTGTCAACATTTTTTTTGAAAATATGTTTTCATTTGGACGAAACACCATATCTGCGTCCAATAACAACACATAATCAGACATCCCAATACACGCTTGTAATGAAAAATTGCGATTGTGAGAGAAATCTTTAAATTGTTCAATAACAACTTTTCCTGGAATTTTTTTACTTTCAAAATACTCCACAATTTTATTAACCGTGTCGTCTGTTGAACCAGTGTCACATATGCAGTAACAGTCTATCCACTTTATTACAGAATCAAATAACCTATATAATATATTACTTTCATTTTTTACAATCATATTTAAACATATTGTCGGATGGCCCTTGTCCTTGTTCATCGGTTCTATAAAATGCAATATTACTTTATCTTAATTAACATCATGAATAAATGTTTAAATTCATTTCATTTATTATTTTAAGTTAAAAACTATAATTAATTATATTCATAGTTTTTTATAAATGTGTTGTGACTATTGTAACTATTACATGTCATATTTATTTTCATATAAAAAATTGATTGAATATGAAAAAAAAGAAGCAGATAAAGACAATGTCATTATTCATATAAAAGAACCACTCCAGTCTTCTTCGCAACCGCAACATATGACAGATGCACAGTCACTCACACCGTCAACATTGACTACAAATTCTGATGAATTCAAAATACTTTTTTTAACACAAGAAAAAATGTGTTATGAATTGCGATCAGAAAATACCATTTTAAAAAATCAACTAGAAATAAACACTTATATAAACAAACAACAGTTACAAAAAATAAAAAGACTAAAACTGAAAATGTGCAAGCTAGAATCAGCAAATACAACATTAGAAAAGGTTTTAGGTCATTATAACAACAGCAATGGCAACAACAGCAACAATGGCAACAACAACAGTAACAAATTTGCTGTACCTGTACCACCACCACCCCCCTTTCCACCTCCTCCCCCACCACCTCTTCCTTTAAATACTGCTACTAAATTGCTTCCCAAACCTATGAATACCGTGTTGGAAGAATTCAAATCAAAATTCAAACCAAAAGACTAAGTTAATTAGCCGATTAAATAATTAAATAATTATAAATATATAACATAAACACATACATAAAACAAATTGCAATGGACATTTCTTTGAACTCGGTCGACGATGCAACTCTCGAATACATGGTAAATGTGGCACAGTATGAAAAATATCTTCGAAAAAATAATATTTATTATGACACAGGATTCAAGAGAGATTTGAAATTTTATCGAAAAAGAATAATTTCTATAACAAAAGACCTTTTTAAAAATGAATTAAAAGATGTAACATTAAATGGAGCATTCAACATGTATATGAAGGCGTGCATATCTCATTTAAAATTTGAGGACCAAAGCGAAACCATACAGAAATGTTACGTGTGCATGGGCATCGTGGGAGGTAGCGGCAGCGGCAGCGGCGAACAACAACAGCAGCAGCAGCAGCAGTGCATATGCAGTAATGCGCTGAATGAATTCGAGATGAACAAAGCTAATGAACTTTGTTTCAAACCAAAAGAAGTAAAAAAATTAACACTTGATACATATGTTATCAAAAAATCATCATCACAAAAAAAAGAACCGGTTGTTTTCCCGCAGCAATTCAAATTCAACCCCAAAGACCCGTCATTCAAGCACAAGGGATTAAAAAAACAAAAGAAAAAAGAAAAACTATCCAACACCTCCATTAATGAAAATAATTCAGAAGAAACAAAAGAAACAAAAGAAACAAAATAAACAAAAATAAATTAAAAATAAAATAATAAATTATTATAACTACAAATTAAATACAATCAATGCCGCCTAACAAAAAAACAAAAAGTTTTCGAATAAAAGAAAAAGATTCACCAAATTCATATTTAGATGAATCATTTAAAAAACTTTCATGCGGTCCAACACAAGAAAAAGATTTCACCTGTTACACCACAAATGCAATTATAAAACTCAGAGACAGTTGGAATACGCGCCATCCAGACGCAATCATTAACAGTGACGATGTAAAGGTGATATGGGAAGCACTAAAAACGGCACTGGGAAGTGTGTGCAACAAGGAATCGTGCTGGCTGCGACAACTAGGCGCTTCTGCAACAAAAGATTTATTCAATTACTTTGCACCCGAAAGTCCGAAAACGTGGAATAAAAATCCACACGAGTGGCTGTCCAGTGTTGATATTACAAAAGTTATGAAACAATACGAGGATGCATTTCCTTTCTTTGAATTCATTGGTCCGTCACCCATCGATTTCGACAAAACTCCAAAGGGCGAGCCGTCGTGCGTTTACGAAGAATTATGCAATTTCGACATAAAAACATACTTTAATCCAGCCAATAATAAAAATAAAATTGGAATCATTTTCAACACCGACCCTCACTATTTATCCGGCTCGCACTGGATATCTCTCTTCATCAACATCAAACAACAATTCATCTTCTTCTTCGACAGCACCGGCGACCCGCCATCCAAAGAAATAAATAAATTCGCCAAGAAAATAATGAAACAAGGAAAAGAAATCGGAATAAACTTTAAATATATTGTAAATGATAAACAACACCAAAAAAGCAACACGGAGTGCGGAATATATTCGCTCTTTATGATTACTAATCTTTTGAAAGAAACCAAAACACCAAATGACTTTTTGTCAAGTATGTTTACAGACAAAGAAATGACACAATTTCGACAAATTTTCTTCAACAAGGAGTCGCTATAAATATAAATTCGACCACCATTATTACCATTATTTATATTTTTTTTATATTTTTATATTATAAAAAATATAAAAGATTTAATGTCAAAGTTATTTTATCCTTTAGCCGTTGTTGCGTTTATTGTGTTGGTTGCATTTATGTATATTAGACAAAATCCTACTATTATTGAAACTCATGAAGGGCACGGAGGGCGAGGGCATCCTCATGGTCGTGGAAGTCGGCACTATAATGGTAATATAAGTCGGGACTGGCGCTATGGCAGCGGCAGCGATTGGTGGGGAAACGGTTGGTGGGGAAATACGCAACCCACGTATTTCAACCACCACAAGAATAGACATCATCAGCGAGGTGGGTGGTGGTTCTTTTAATCACTAACTAATTAATAATAATTAATCAACTATTCTCGAAAAACTACCCTATTAAAATACTTGGAAGAATAAAAAGAAATATACGACATTGCAATTAGTAACGGTAATATTTCAACATGTTGATTTAATATATTTTGCATAATAAATGAAGCAGCAATAGGATATCCAAAAAACGTACCGAATACAGACGTCATTCCAATAATCAACATTTGCAATAAAGGAAGGTCTGTAATTTTGTTGTATAAAAATCCAATATAACTGCCAATTGATAACGACGGTAATATGAGACCACCCGAACATCCTGATATATATGTTAAAAATATGTTCATAACATGGCCTATTATATTTTTATAATTGTATACATGGCGGTTACCAAACATGTCGTTTATATGTTCTTTACCATTATTAATTGAAATACTTCCTGTCGTATTTGTAATAAAAGCTACACACAATCCAAGTAATATCGGTATTGTATTGAACATAAAAGTGCTATCAAGAACAAGTTTTTTCACTTTATAATACATGCTGTATGTAGTTTTAAAAAATATAGATGAAAATATACCACATATTACTGCTAAAAAACTATATTTTAAAATATTTCCGATTTGTAGGTCATATGTTTGCGGTGTTGCATCAGGAAATACTTTCTCATCATCCGTAAAAATCATAGCAACACCGATTGCTATGCATGAATATAGTACATTTGTAAGCGTATTGTGTGAGTGTCCTACGATTGATTTTTCTATTGCCAAAACAAACGAAGAAATCGGCGTTTTGAATGCAAGTGTGAATCCAAAAATATACCCCATGTAAAGTAAATTTTCGACATTAATTTGGTCAATAATATTTTTAAAAAAATCACTTGCAAATAATAGAAAAATCATTGATATCTTTACAATAATTGCTTCGGAACCAAGTGCGCCACCCGCATATACTGTAAGCAAACTACTTGTTACAAGTGCTATAAGAGATGTAAAAGGAACTACATCCTTGAAAAAATCCGGTTTATCAAGTTTGTAAAATAATGATTTTACATGTAACATTAATGGTCCATTTGCATTCTTAAAAAGAAATGCCCTGGATGCTAGCCAAAAAAATATAGGTGTAATAAAATAAAATATTTTTGGATTCATGTCAGAATTCGATACTGCATCTAGTGATAATTTGTCATTTATTTTTTCATATGTCTTACATATGTATCCCGTTACACACAATGTTACTATTACAAATAATATACTTTTAATATATGTGAACATGATATTCAATATTATTATAATATATAATATACTTATAATAATATTATTATTCTCTCTTAACTCTTCTCTCAATAAAATAAAATATAACATGTTATATATATACCTATGCGCCTTCGAAAAACCAAAAAATATGGACAAACGTCCCTTCCTGCGCGTTACGTGCCAAAACAATTATCAAGAAAAGATAAAAAGCGCCAATTTGGAATGCTTCTAAAATCGCGAAAATTATACAAGAGCAACAAATACTACACTCGGAATAATGTCCCCTCTTTTAAAAGCAAGAAATCGTCTCATATAGAAAATGCCAAACGAATTTACAACGTTGATAATGTTACTCCAAATAATGAACTCGCACGTAAAACTGGATGCTCTTTAAACGCGCTGAAAAAAATCGTGCGTAAAGGTGAAGGTGCATATTATTCCTCCGGTTCACGACCCAACCAAACACCGCAGTCTTGGGGTTTAGCTCGTTTGGCAAGCTCCATTACCGGCGGGAATGCATCCGTTGTTGACTACGACATTTTAAAAAGTGGATGCAGTCACACTAAAAAAGCATACTTGCTAGCAAATAAAAAAGTAAAAGCAAATAAATAATTTTATTTTCTAATCGATGCCAACGATATTATAAATCGTCTTATTTTTCTTCTGTATTCATAATAATCAGGATCATCCGTGTCTGTTACGCTCTCCAGCCGTTTCAAACACTCGTAAAAACGTTTACAACTTTCAACCGTAATTGAACTTGCTCCGTTGTCATATATGGCATTCATTTCATTTCGACACTCTTGATGGTGTTGCGTGTAATAATATTCGTATGACGACAAAGTCATGTAATTCAACACGTTGCACATTACGCCAATAACGTCTACTCTCAGATTTGATAACCTCGTCGTCTCTTCACAGCCCATTGTTTCCATTTCAACACTGTTATTCTCCATCTTCCAAATAAGTATTTGAATATATTTAATATAAATAATAATTTAAATTCTAAATCATTATTCTAAATTCATATTTTATTTCTGTTATTAATCAAATGTTTGATTGTTTGATTGTTGATTGGTTGATTGTTTGATTACCTGTGACCACCACCGCCACGACCACGAGTGCGAGGCGCATCATCACCCCCGCGCGACCTGAACGATGATGATGATGGGGCAGGAGCTGCAGCAGATGACGCCGTCCTCCTCAAAACCGGCACATATGCGCCACCATCACTGCCGCTTTCTTCATCGTCAACACGACCACCCGAAGACGACTGGCGCGCATCATTGCGCGTCTCGCACATCAACTTGCCACCAAACATGCCCGTCACATTCGTCGCCTGGCACGAATGCTGACCATTTGCAACATTCGACACATCAAACTCCACGTACTCACCTTGCACCAAAAACCTGTACTGCTCCTCTTGAACTTTTACATTTGAATGATGCACGAAAACCTCGCTTCCAACCTTTAGCTCGCCACTTCCACCACCGCGAACCACAGTCAAAAAACCAAAACCAGTCTTCATATTAAACCACTTTACACATCCCGCCATCTTTTGTCCACTCGCTGCTGTTGTTGCCATTGTTATAACTTGTTGAATTGCTTGATTGCCTTTCTTAACATTATTAGCGACACATCTTTAAGTATCTTTGAATATATAATTTATTTTGCCCGTTCGACTCTAATTTCACACTATTTAAAATTATACTGCTAACTGCTGGCTCACCATATCTTAATGAGTTACTCCGGGTGATCTATAAGTTTCTAACCATTTATTAAGAGATAAATTGTATATCAAAGTTACATTTTTATATTGTGTTGGTATTACTATGTTCGGATAAGTTGTTCCATCTTCTGTATCTAAAAATCCCGATGTAGTTGTTGTAATTGTTAGGGGTGTTACAGTGTTTATTGTTATAAAATAAGATAAATACGACTGTGGCAAATCAGAAGTTGGTGAAGCATTTGAAAAGATACCACCAAAGTAAATATTTGGACTAATGTATAAGTTTGAGTATACTGGCGCATTCATACCAATATGTGATCCAGAATTATTTTTAATTTGGACTACTTGATTTGAAGAGTTCACCTTTGCGTCTCTATATAATGGCGTTGTATTTGAACCTGACGCTGTAAAATCACCACAAATATATGCATTACCACCAGAATAATGAATATCTCTTACAATACCATTAACTCCAACATCAGATGAAGTAACATTATATATTTGAGTCCAATTAAAAGTACTTGTATTTAAAATAGCAAGTCTATTTACTTGTGTAGCGCCTCCTACGATTGTAAAACTGCCGCCAACAAAAAGATCCACACCTGAGCCATTCTCTAAGGCGTAAACCGGATTATTTACACCGATAACACCAGCACCTGGTGATCTTACTGACATCCATACCATATTTACAGTATCCCAATATGTTAAATATTGTAGATCTGTATTTCCATACATCAAATTCGTAAAATCACCACCTACATATATATTTGTACCAACTTTTCTTATACTTCTTACTTGAGCATTCAATTCAGGAATTGGGGAAGATGTCTCAATCCAAGCACTATTCAAGGCCATTACAGCAACATTGTGTGTATTTATTTCCGAAGATGGTGAACTAGTATGTGCTCTGTCAAATTTACCTCCAACTAACAACCTGCTCGACCCTAGATAATATACTGAAGTAACATTAGCACCTCCGGTTTGCCATTTTACTCCTGTTGTACCAGAGTCATATAAGTAGTTTCCTGAAAAAGTTGGAGATGATTCAAATGGTAATGTATTGAAATAACTGGTTGTTAATGATGTCCCGTTTTCTTGGAATAAAACAAGACCCCAAACATATGAAGGTGATCCAAAATCTAAAATGGTTGCTTGACCAAAATCACCCCCTATAAATAATCTATTATCTGGTACAGGAATTGTTCCTGGATAATATAATGTTCTTACAACTCCATTTAAACTATTATTTCCAAGAGCGGTCCAAGTTCCAGGCGCACTACTAAATTCAAAAGCAGCAACATAATTAGCACTTATACTACCTCCTGCTACTGAAGTAAAATCACCACCAACATAAATGACTGTTTGAGTATTAGGAGGAATACTTGTACCACCTACAGCTAAAGCATAAACTGGACCACCTGTACCTTCAGGTGTACTATTGGATAAACTTGTAAAATCCGCGCCATTCCAACCCGCTATATTGGTAGCATTTTGGAATCCAGCTTGACTAAAACTGCCTCCAAACACTATCGGATAAAATAATGAAGACCCCCATGTAATAGCATAAACAGTACCATTTGCTCCTTGCTGACCAAAACTATCTGTAAGAGGAGTCCAAATACTACCATTCCATTTTGCTATATTAGTTGCAGTTTGACCACCAGCGACTGCAAAATTACCACCAACATAAAGTTCTGAATTGTCGCTTATTAAAGCATAAACGTAACCAGATGTTCCTACTGGAGCAGGAGAAGGAGGAGTTAATGGAGCCCAATAATGATTACCAGTACTGATATCCCATCTAGCAACATAATTTAATACAGGTAGGTCTCCAGCAGTTCCAGCAGTCGTAAATTCGCCGCCAACATATAAACCAGAATCACCCGAAGTGCTTCCGGCATACAATGCTCTAACTATTCCATTAACACCATTTGCCTGTGTATTAGAATCTATAAAAGGATACCATATATTTGCTCCTGGATCATACCTTGCTATATTATTGGCGTAAATTCCTCCAGCATTTGTAAAATCGCCACCTACATAATAAATACCTAGATATTCAATTACTGCGTAAACTATTCCAGAAGGACTTGTCACTTTTTTTACGCCATAGGGCTCAACAATTTCTTCCATAGGACTCCAACTGTAACTACTAATCTCATAAAATGCTACGAATTTGACAATTACATAACTATTTGATTCGAAAGCAATTCCACCAAGTGAACCACCGACTATTACATTACTATTATCATATTTTACAGAATATACCGGTCCATTTACACCCTGACCTGGACCTGCTCCTGGTAAATAAGGGAATGGATACCAAGCTGATCCGTCCCACCAAGCGGTATAATTAGCATTCGCCGTCCCAGCAGTTGTAAAATTTCCTCCAGCATACAAACCCGGTTGTGAACCAGTTGTACTATAGTGTAATGACGTAACCGTATTGTTTACGGTGGATATATTGTTATTCCAATTTCCAAATAATTCATTTGTTGCTGCTGATGTTAATTCATAAGTTACAATGTAGGGGGAAGAAAATGTTAGACCTCCGGAATCATAAACATTATTAAATAGACCACCTATATATAGACTATCGTTATTACTATTATATGCTATTCCATAAACGTAACTATCTGTTCCTGGTGTATTGGGGGGTGAGGCTAAAGTAGAATATAATGAATACCAGACACCTGATCGCCAACCCGCTACATAATTTGCTGGTTGATTATTACCATCTACAGTTACAAATTCACCTCCTATAAATAGTACTGGCCCAGCCAGAGTTGAAGAAGCCCAAGTACAACATCTGACTATACCATTTGTTCCAGGTTGGAAATTTGCTCCTAACATTTGGTTCCAATTATTAGTACTCTGATTCCAATAGGTAATATTATTTACATTAATATTTCCGCTATCCGCATATGTAAAATTACCTCCAATGTAAATATTTGTTCCGCCATCTCCGGCAATACAATACACTGGTCCATCTACACCTTCAGATACACCTGGATTCGATTGTCCATATAATGGACTCCAAATACCATTACCAACTGGACTCCAAAAGGCTACATGTGACGCTGCAAAAAATGTAGTTACATTATATTGTACAGTAGTAAACTCCCCTCCTACATATAATCTGTTTGTACCTGCGTCCCAATATAATGCATACACCGTCGAATCAGTTCCTTGACCGCTAGTATAAATTGTGGATCCCGGAGTACTACCACCATTTTCGCCAAAAAGTGGTTCCCACGTTTTATAAATAGAATGATATCGCGCAACATTGTAGGCATCTCTTTCACCGGCTTTACTAAAAGAACCTCCTACATAAATATATGTTCCGTCGGTTTCAATAGCATAAACCGTACCATTTACGCCATATGGTGTAATATCTGGATCTTGTACTGGTTTAAATGTATTGTAAGGAACAGGAGTATATTCTGCAATATATTTCATATCATTTATATTTGAATCCTGTGTGAAATCACCCCCAATATAGACTTGTGTACTTGTTGCCAAGTAAATGTTGTTAACAACATTATTTAATCCAGGTAAAGGAGAATTTCCCATACCTGTCCAACCACCATTCATATAATTTCCAATATTATTCAATAAACTTCCTGATGTAGAATAAGTAAAAGACCCTCCGGCGTATAAGTGTGCTAAATATGGATTATATTGATTATATTGTATTGCTTGAACGTAGCTTGAGCCGGAATTAGCTATTCCACCGTTTAATGTATCTACAACCGTACCAGTTGTATTTGTTTTAGCAACTAAACTGACAGTACTTCCATTTATGCTACTAAATTGTCCACCTATATATAAATTACTATTTGTATTATCGGTTTCTATAGTATACACATTATTATTTGCTCCATTTGCCCCAAGTTGATAATACTCTGGTCCAGTTGGTGTTAAATTATCTATAATAATTAATTGATCATTATTGTTAGCAGCTGCTACCGAATATGGTGTTGATGAAGCATAAATAATTTCCGTACAACAAGGTCCAGTAGGCCCTGTATTACCGGTTGGACCCGTATTACCGGTTGATCCTGTACGACCAGTTGGACCTGTGTTACCGGTCGGACCCGTGTTACCGGTTGGACCCGTGTTGCCGGTTGGACCTGTGTTACCGGTTGGACCCGTGTTGCCGGTTGGACCTGTGTTACCGGTTGGTCCTGTACGACCGGTCGGACCTGTGTTACCGGTTGGACCTGTATTGCCGGTTGGACCGGTGTTACCGGTTGGACCTATTGGACCTCCGCTTGGACCGGTTGCACCTGTATCACCTGGAGGACCTCCGCTTGGACCTGTATAACCGGTTGCACCTGTATCACCTGGAGTACCTGGAAGACCTGCTGTTGCTGCTGGACCTGTATAACCGGTTGATCCAGTATTACCGGGTGGACCT
>Ga0315293_10002022_pt1 | contig 19580 bp, 21 predicted proteins | sample YL17G13_20_MG_FD_203071 | JGI IMG/M metagenome (GOLD analysis project Ga0315293, IMG submission 203071) | Sediment microbial communities from Yellowstone Lake, YNP, Wyoming, USA - YL17G13_20 | ecosystem: Environmental > Aquatic > Freshwater > Lake > Sediment | place: USA: Wyoming | collected... | reverse complement strand
CCCCGCTGAAGGCCGACTCGAACTTCCCGTCCTTCGCGTGGTAACCGCGGTAGGAAGTACGAACCCTGCGCAATCCTGCCCACTGCACGTTCGGGGGCAGCGCAGCCTCGAGAAGACGCTTCAGATCTGAAGACATGCGCCGCTCCTTCGCACTACCACGGCCACGCGCGCGCGGAAGGCGAGTTGGGAATTCGTGAAAGCCGTGCTTTCGGATCAGAAGCAGGGTACGCCCAAATCAGCGGGAGCGCAAGTCCACGGGGAGCGTTGACGCAGTCAGCCGTTGACAACCGCCACCCGCGAAGGTATCATGACGAGGAAGTGTAATCATGTTGCGAACTCAGATCCAGCTCACCGAGGATCAATCAAGACGGCTGAAGGCTGTCGCGGCTCGCCGGGGCGTCTCCATCGCGAAGCTCATCAGGCAGGGAATCCACATCATGCTCGCGCAGAGCGGTGAACGGTCGCCCGAAGAGATGTACCGGCGGGCCGCACGCGGCGCATGGCAGCGCCTGTTGGACGAACGCGCCGCGATCCATACCATCCAGTTCACAGGTAAATAGACACGGGATCACGTTGCGTACCGCGTCCTCGGGGCTTGAAAAAAGCCGCGGATTTTCTTCGGCGATTTCTGAGGGTGGCGCAGGCACCCGACAAGCTGGGATTTCAGCCGGCGCGCCGATTCAAGCATCGATCTACCCTGTATCGAGAGGGTGGAGAGCCTGTGACAGTGGATCATGCGATAGAAGAGACGGTCAAGGAATGTCTGGAGAAATGAACGCCCGGCCAAAGGCGATCGATCTGGCCGGGCACGGAAGCCGGCTTGCGGAGCGGTCTTGATCCCACGGATATGATCCAGGGTACTATCGACATGGACTTGGAGGTCGAGCTCCTGGACTTCACCCTCCAATCCCTGTTGCCAGCCGGCGGTCACGAGGACAGCGAGGACAGCGAGGACGGTTGGTAGTATGCCCTTCGTTCCTTTCCACATGTATTTCCCGGATTTCGCCAAGAAGGAAACCCGAACGCTTTTTGTCCCTCCGGCGACTATCGCACGCCTCCCCGCGGGGAATTATGGGTTCATCGAGTTGTACTGTGATGAGCCGGGATGCGATTGCCGCCGCGTTTTTTTTAACGTCATCTCCGAACGGCGAAAGAAAATCGAGGCGGTGATTGCGTGGGGGTGGGAGGATCTAGATTTCTACGCGAAATGGATGCGGAAGCCGGATCCTGTTTCCGTCAAGAATCTGAAAGGTCCCATCCTGAATCCCGGAAGCCCGGTGACGGAGTTGGCCCCGATGCTCTTGCAGCTCGCGCAGAATGTTCTGCTGCAGGACGCGGAATATAGAGAGAGGATCAAAAGGCATTACCGCATGTTCAGGGAAAAGATTGACGTCCCCGGCCCGAAAAAATCCCAACTCCGGAAACATCAGATTCTTTCACCACGCACGGCGATCCCCTTGGAGACCGGAACGGGATATATGAATAGGTTCACCGATAAATACCTGGATGTTTTGCAGAACCTCGAGTTCGCGATCGTGACGACATACAAACAGCGGCCGGAAATGACGGATTACGACGTCATGCGCATCGTGGAAGCGCTCATCGACGGGTACCAGGCCGAGACAATCGGCCGGCCCCCGAGATACACCCCCGTCACCGACGTGGAAATCGACCTCATGGACATCCTACGGAGGATGTGTCAATGGCGTCTTGGACGGATTCAATTGTTGGAAGATGAGAAGATGAAAGAACCGGAGAAGACGGATCCGAAGACGTTGGATGAAATCGTTGCATGCCTGAAGAAGATCCACAATTCCGCGCGGAAGTGGAACAAATCCGGTGGAAGACGGGGGTATCTGGACTTCGTGGTCAAGTACATTGGATGATGGCCACGGTGGCGGCTCGGCGAGTTTTTGCATTATTTGCCGTGGCATCTCTTGTACTTCAGTCCGCTTCCGCACGGACAAGGTTCGTTCCTCCCCACCTTCCTCTTCGAGCCCCGCGCCGGTTCCGCCGTTTCTGCAGTGGCAGGAGCGGAATGATGCGCCATCTCCTCGCGGACATCCCCGAGCCGTTCCCGGATGACGGCCACCTCCGAGACGCCGGGAACTGATAGCGCCTGCAAGAGGATCTGCTCCGCTTGCCGGAATCCCGCTATCGTTTTCTCGGAGAAAGAGTAGAGATCCGCCCATCCCACCCACCCCCATCCCCAGCGCGGGTTTTCCTCCAGCCGGCTCTTGTAGAGGGAGAAAGCGGCCTTCTGGTCCCCCATGTTGAAGAGGCATTCCGCGATCGCCCGCGTCATGTTCCCGCGCGTGTTCTCGTCCGAAGGATCCAACAGAGTGAGGATTTCTTCGCAGAACTCCTTTCTCACCCCATTGAACGATCGATCGGCGAGTGCCGCATTTCCCAGTTCCATCTCGAAATCCTGGACCCAATTGAAGAGCATCTGAGTGCAGACAAAGCGCGTGTCGAATTCCTCTATCGAGTGAATAGGGAACTTTTGTATCAGCGACTGGATGCTCTTCCAGCAGCATATCCATTCATGGCAGGCGCCGGTGGAATCGTTCGCCATCATACGCGCGTATCCGCTCTGCATTGTTTCGTCGATCGCCTCAATGGACGGTATGTGCGGAAACCATGTCTCCCAAAGCGCGGCGATGCACGCCCAGATCCAATCGAGTTTTTCCTCATCCGGAGCCGGTTCCCGCGCGAGCGTGAAGCACAGCTCCCGCGCGGAGGGATGCGCTCGGCACAGCTCCTCGAGCGATTCCCGCGTAATCCCGGCACCGAGTGAATCCAACTTTTCCTGGAGCTCGTTCGGTGTAAGCCGCCTTGCCTCGATACGGCGCTCTTTCTTTCTCTGTTCTTTCGCGGTCTCCAGAGAAGCGCTATTCATGGCGAATGGTGGTTGGTTCTCGTTCATCGTTCATCCTTCATGGTATCCCCCGATACATGCAAGGGGATGAAGCAGACTCTTCGACGGAGTGCCGGCTTGCCGGAGCCGCCTGAAGCTCACGATCACCGGCATGTATCGTGCCCGCAGGATCGTGTGCGCCCCGCATGGCGGTCACCTGCGTGCTTTGCGCCAAGTCGAAATCAGACGACCGAGAAGCTCGTCCGGCGTCATCTTCTCCTTCGCAGCCAAGGCAGCGAGCTTGCGGTGACCGACGGCCGAAAGCTTCTCTCGCGGTCGGTCCGCAGCCTGCGAAGCCCAACGCAGGGCCTTGCCGTCAAGGCAAAACCTGTCGGGGCGATCCCGCACGATCTGCCGCTTGGCGCTGTTCCAGGCGGCGTTGATATCGCGGGTCTTGGACATCTGCCCGAGGAGGCCGAGGCACTGCACGACGACATCCTTTGAGGGCATCGCCTCGGGCGGCAGCTGCGAGAGCACCTCGACCATCGCCTTGGTGAGCTTGCCGCTCGAAATGCCGATGTCGAAGCCGGCGCGACGGACCTGTGCGAAGTATCCTTTCATCTTTCTTGCTCCTTGATGGACGTCATGAGCTCGACGATCTCCCTGATTCGGATTCGGCTTGGGCCGTTCAAATCCGTACCGTACCGCGAATCGTACCACGCGGTTTTCTGATGTTCGCTCTGGGAAGCGCACAGCTCGTCATGGAGGAGCTGCGCATGGCGGCGAAAGACACTAGGACATAGCAGCTTCTCAGGGACGTCAGATCGCATTGCAATGCTCCGTCACTTCGCCAGATCGGCCGCGAGCTTCGATTTTCGCGCTTCCAATATGGCCATCTGCCTCTTCATCCGCTTCAGCTCCCGGTTGATGCGGGCCAGCTCCGTCTTCGCCTGCTTGTTCGCCAGGTAGCCGTCGCCGTGCTCTTTCTTGATCAGTGCCTCGACCTCCCGTCGGAACAGCCGCAGGAAGGGGTTCCCGTAGATCGAGTTCTCTCGGTACTGGAGCTTTCCTGCACGGATTGCCTGGATGATCTGAGCCTGCGTCAGCCCGAACTCCTTGCGAGCCGTCTTGTCACTGAGAGTCGCGCCCTTGCGCTGCCACTCGGAACCCCGATCATCTGCGAACGGATCCATCGATCCCTCTCCTTCCCTACCCCTGGGCGTGTTTGGCAGGTCGCTGCCAGAATCACCGGCCGTTCACCGCGGAGGCGGGGCTTTTTACAAAAGAGCCGGTGGCAGGCTCGTCGGTGACCCAATTTGAGTATACAGGACTTCACTCTCAGTATCGAGAGCGGTGACTGATGGCAATTTTGATTCGCAGGATGGCTTGTGCAAGGGCGGGAGCACGACCAAGGGGCGCGCGAGGGGCGGCACAGAGGACCCCTCGGTGAAAAGGGGCAGGTGAAGGGGCTGGATTCGCGAGGCGGTGGAAAGTTGGGGAAAGGAAGGAGCGGAGGCGGAGCTGGACGGTGATGGTTGGGCGGACAGACCTCCGTCAACGTCCTCTGGGTCGACGAGGGCATGCACCGCTCAGCCCATCATGCGCTGCTCGTCTCATCCCGCCTTGTCGACTGCGTGAGCTTCGAGGCGATGCGGCGGCTCGGACTCGAGACGGCATTCTGCTTTGACCCTCACTACAGCCAGCGGGGGTTCCGACGCATACCAGCGGCCGCTGTCTAGGCAGGTTGGGGATGCTGGTCGTGGGTATTGACAGCGCGTGCGATTCATGATGAGGATTGCACAATCGATTTCATAAGGTTTTTCGGGAAGAAGATCAAATGGCCTCGATGAAAGACGTCGCGAAACTTGCAAACGTATCGGAATCGACGGTCTCACGCGTCATCAATCGAAACATCCCTGTCGACGACGCCACCCGCTCGAGGGTCGAGGATGCCATTCGGAGCCTGAACTACAAGCCGAATCTGCTGGCAAAGGGCCTGCGGATAAAGAGCGGCCATCTAATCGGCCTCGTCGTTCCCGAGATCGTGCACCATACCTTCGCCAGCTTCATCCAGCATATCGAAGAAAGCACCGTCGCCCGGGGGTACAACCTCATTATTGGAAACCACAAGGACGATCCCGACCTCGAGGAAAGCTTCATCGACATGCTGGTCAGGCGAAACGTGGACGGCATCATCTTCTCACGGGTATCGGATGAGAGTCGGGTCATGCGGATCATCCACCAGACCCGGGTGCCCGTCGTCGTCATCGACCGCGCCGCCGAAAGGGAAGAGCTCGCGAGCGTGGTGCTGGACAACTACCGCGCCGGCTCCATCGCCGGCGAGCACCTGGCCGGGCTCGGCCACCGCACAGTCGGCTGCATCACGGGACCCATGAAGATCGCGCTCTGCCGCGAGCGCCTTTCGGGGTTCCGCGATGCCCTTGGGCGACAGGGAGCCGTTCTGCCCGACACGGCGGTGTTCGAGGGCGACTTCAAGTTCGAGTCGGGCTTCGAGGGGGCGCGGGAGATCCTGGGCAGGCACCCCGATACCTCCGCTCTGTGGGCGCAGAACGACCTCATGGCGATCGGCGCGTTGAAATACCTGTCGGGCATTGGCAAGGTAGTGCCGGCGGATGTATCGCTCCTGGGCATGGACGACATCGCCCTGGCGCGAATGATCACCCCCTCGCTCACCACCGTCATCCAGCCGTTCGAGGAAATCTGCGAGAAGGCGGTCGAGCTCGTCCTCGCGAAGAGGGACGGCGGCGATGGGGGAACGGGAAGAATCGTGATCGAGCCCGGACTGGCGGTCCGGGATTCGACGGCGGCGCCTCGAGGAGCGTCAGGCGCTCCTTCGCCGCCCAGAGCGGATGAAAGGAGGTGAGCGCGCTCTGCGGCTCTGGTGCCGCGTTCGCGAATGAGTCTCCTGCCAGAGCGGAGACTGGGTCATCGAGATTCAGGAATCGAAGAGGGAGGTTGTGAACATGAAGAGACTGCTATTTGTATGCCTTGCCCTGCTGATGGCCATGCCCGGGGCGCTTTTCGCCGGGGGAGCCAAGGAGGGGGGCGGCGGTGAGATCCTCATCGGCATGACGGTGCCTGGGCTGCAGTTCCCGTTCTTCGTCACGATGAAGAACGACGCTGATGCGGCGGCCGCAAAGCTGGGCGTGAAGATCGTGTTCGTCGACGCGCAGAACGATTCCGCCAAGCAGGCGGCGGCGGTCGAGGGATTTGTTGCCCAGAAGGTGAAGGCGATCCTCATCTCCCCGATGACGGTGGACTCCCTGGTGCCGGCCATCGAGGCGGCCGTGAAGGCGGGCATTCCCGTCGCCACCGTCGACCGCAAGGCCAACACCGACAAGGTGCTCGTCCACGTCGGCGCGGACAACGTCGAGGGCGGCCGCGCGGCAGCGCGCTTCATCATCGACAAGCTCGGGGGCAAGGGCTCCGTCATCGAGCTGGAGGGCACCACGGGCTCCTCGCCGGCGATCGACCGCAAGAAGGGCTTCGACGAAGTCATCGCCACCTCGGGCGTCAAGATCCTCGTCAGCCAGACCGCGGAGTTCGGCCGGGCAAAAGGCAACTCCGTCATGGAGAACCTGATGCAGGCCTACCCGGACTTCGACGCCGTGTTCGGCGCCAACGACGAGATGATCATCGGCGCAATCGAGGCCATGCTGTCGGCGGGCATCGATCTGAAGACCAAGGCGACCGCGGGCTTCGACGCCACCCCCGACGCGTTCGCCTACATGAAGGAAGGCAAGCTCGGCGCGACGATCGACCAGTTCCCGGGCCAGCAGGCCGGCCAGGCGTTGGGCTACCTCGTGGACTACATCAAGAACAAGAAGTCACCGCCCAATCCGGTCGTGTTCATCGCGCCGAAGGCGGTCACGACGGCGCCCTGAGCGCCGCCGTTTTCTCACTCTGAAGGCCGGCGCCGGCTGGACCGGTGCCGGCCTTCCTGCTACAAGTATCCTGGACAGATGAGATGAACGCGCTTCTGAGGATGAGCGGAATCAGCAAGAGCTTCCCCGGCGTCAATGCGCTGAGACGGGTCGATTACGACCTCGCCCCGGGCGAGGTGCACGCCCTTGTGGGGGAAAACGGCGCGGGCAAGTCGACCCTCATGAAGATCCTGGCGGGGGTCTACCGCGCCGACGAGGGGGAGATCTGGCTCAAGGACAGGAAGGTCGTGCCCTCGGGACCACGCTCGATGATCGACGCCGGTGTCAGCGTGATCTACCAGGAGCTCACCCTCGTGCCCTACCTCTCGGTCGCGGAGAACATCTTTCTCGGCCGGGAGCCCCGCCGGGCGGGCGTGCTGATCGACTGGAAGAGGATGTGGGAGGACGTGGAGGAGCTGCTTCGGCCGTTCCGCCTTTCCCTGGATCCGCGGACCAAGATCCAATCCATCGGGCCCGCCTACCAGCAGGTCGTCGAGATCGCGAAAGCCCTGTCCCTCAAGTCCGACATCCTCGTGATGGACGAACCGACCGCCCCGCTCACCGGCGGCGAGGTGGATCGTCTCTTCGAGATCATCCACGACCTCAAGTCAAGCGGCGTCTCGATCGCCTACATCTCTCACCGCCTCGAAGAGATCCACGAGGTCGCCGACCGCGTCACGGTCCTCCGCGACGGGGAAAGGATCATCACCTCGCCCCTGGCATCCCTCACGATCGACGACATCATCCGCCACATGGTCGGCCGTACGCTCACCGAGCAGTTCCCCGACGCCGGCACGCCCAGCGCCGAGGAGGTGCTGCGCGTCGAGGGCCTCACGAAGCGGGGGGTGTGCACCGACGTCTCCTTCCGCGTGCACCGCGGCGAGATCCTCGGCTTCGCGGGCCTCGTGGGGGCCGGCAGGACAGAGATCATGCAGCTCATCTTCGGGTACCGCAGAAAGGATTCGGGCAGGATCTTCCTCAACGGGAAAGAGGTCCGCATCCGAAAGACGCGCGATGCAGTGCGCAATGGCATCGCCCTGATCCCCGAGGAGCGCAAGAAGCAGGGGCTCGTCCTCGGGCTTTCCGTCATCGACAACTCGGCCCTCACGATTCTGGACCTCCACCAGACCATGGGCTTCATCCGCTGGCGCGAGGTCCTGCGCCGCGTGAGGGAGATGGTGACGAGCCTCGAGATCAAGACTCCGTCCCTGAGCCAGACGGTGCGAAACCTCTCGGGCGGGAACCAGCAGAAGGTCGTTTTGTCGAAGTGGTTCATCCGCCACTGCGACCTGTACATCTTCGACGAGCCCACGCGGGGCATCGATGTGGGAGCCAAGGCCGAGATCTACAGGCTCATGCAATCACTCGCGTCGAACGGAGCCGCCCTCATCATGATCTCTTCCGATCTGCTCGAGGTCATGAACGTGTCCCACCGCATCGCCGTGGTCTACGGCGGCCGGATCGTGAAGGAGTTCACGCGGGGGGAGGCCACGGAGGAGGAAGTGATGAGCCATGCCCTCGGGCTCGGCTCCGCCGCCGGGGGAGATGCCTCGAGAAAAGGAGCGCGCGAATGAAGTTGGACGTGAGCCGCATCCTGCGCTCGTACGGGATCGTGATCGCCTTCCTCATCATCTGCGCGGTCATGACCATCCTGTCGCCGGTCTTCCTGACCGTGACGAACATCCGCAACGTGGTGCGCCAGTCCTCGATCTTCGGCGTCATGGCCATCGGCATGACCTTCGTCATCCTCACGGGCGGCATCGATCTGTCCGTCGGCTCCGTCCTCGCGATCGCGGGGGCGATCGCCGCGGGCATGCTGAAGGGGGGCGCCGGCATGCTCCCCGTCGTCGCACTCGCGCTCGTGATCGGCATCGGGTGCGGGCTGGCCAATGGGCTGATCATCACCATCGGCCGCATCGCGCCGTTCGTCGTCACCCTCGGGATGATGAGCATCGCCCGCAGCCTGACCCTGATCTACACGAAGGGCTACCCGATCAGCGGCTTCTCGGGCCCCTTCCGCTTCATCGGCGGCGGGGACATCGCCTCGATCCCCTTCCCGATCATCGTCTTCGCGCTCACCGTCGTGATCGCGTGGCTGATCTTGACCCAGACGAGGCTCGGACGCTACACCTACGCGATCGGAGGCAACGAGGAGACCGTCAAGCTCTCGGGGATCAACTCGAATCGCTACAAGGTCATCGTCTACGTCATCTCGGGAATCACCGCGGCCATGAGCGCCCTCATCCTGACCTCGCGCCTGAACTCCGCCGAGCCGGTCGCGGGGCAGGGCTACGAGCTGGACGTCATCGCCGCCGTCGTCATCGGCGGGACCAGCCTCAGCGGCGGCACGGGCAGCGTGTGGGGCACGCTGATCGGCGCGCTGCTGATCGGCGTCATCAACAACGGAATGAACCTGCTGGGGATCTCGCCGTATTTCCAGCTCCTCGTGAAGGGGCTCATCATCATCGGCGCGGTGCTGCTGGACCGCCTGCGCCAGGAACAGGTATAAAGAGGTGCCGGCGGAAGGCAGGCGAAACGGAAGGGAGTCGTCGCATGTCGAATCGGACATTGGCTGAGCGCGCGCTGCAGAAGGGCGAGGGAATCCTGCGGCTCGCCCCCACGTGGGTTCCCCGCTCGTTCTGCGTCCCCGGGCGCCGGATTAAGCTCCACCCCGCCGACTACTACGCCTTCGGCGGCGACCGGGGCGGCATCGACGAGCGCTGGTTCTCCTCGACAACGCCTGCGGACAATGGGCCCAAGACCAGCCCCAACGAAGGGCTGAGCCTCATCGTGGTGGAGGATGGGGGCCGGACCGAAAAGGTCACTCTGCGCGACGCCGTCGAGGAGATGAAGGGACGGATCGTGGGAGACCGGATCTGGAACTCCTACCGCTGCTGGCCCATGTATTCGAAGTTCTTCGACAACAAGGGGGCCCTTCCCCACCACGTCCACCACCGCGAGCAGCACGCGAAGCTCGTGGGACAGATGGGAAAGCCCGAGTCGTACTACTTCCCCGTCCAGAACAACAACTACGGCGCGGATTTTCCCTACACCTTCTTCGGCCTGCGGCCGGGAACGACGAAGGACCAGCTTCGCGAGTGCCTCTGCAACTTCAGCAAGGGCGACAACAGGATCACCGACCTGTCCAGCGCCTACCGCCTCGAGCCGGGAACGGGGTGGGACGTGCCTGCCGGGATCCTGCACGCGCCCGGGAGCCTCTGCACCTACGAGCCGCAGAAGGCCTCCGACGTGTTCGCCATGTACCAGTCGCTCACGGGCGATGCGATCATTCCCGAGGAGCTGCTCTGGAAGAACAGCCCGGCGGAGAAGGTCGGCAATGTCGACTACCTGATCGAGGTCCTTGACTGGGAGGCGAATGTCGACCTGAACTTCGCAGCCCACCACTTCATGCAGCCCCTACCGGTCCGAAGCCCCGAGCAGATGGAGGCGGAGGGCTGCCAGGAGCGCTGGATCGCCTACAAGTCCGCGGCGTACAGCGCGAAGGAGCTCACCGTGCTCCCCGGCAGGACGGTCACGATCAAAGACGGCGCCGCCTATGGCATGATCCTCCTGCAGGGACACGGGACGATGGGCGTGTGGCAGATCGACACTCCGGCGCTGATCCGTTTCGGCCAGCTCACCATGGACGAGTTCTTCGTGACCGAGAGCGCCGCGGGCGACGGGGTCGCGATCGCGAACTCTTCGAGCACCGATCCCCTGGTGATGCTCAAGCACTTCGGACCGGAGAACCCCGACCTGAAGCTGTAGCGCACGGTTCCGCTTCCCGCCGTCTTCCTGTATACTTTCCCCGTGATTGTCGTCAAGGATCGCGACCCCAAGTTCGTGGACTCTCTCTCTCGCCATTATCCCGATCTCCAGGCGGTTTACGTTTTCGGAACGTACGGGACGGAGGACGAGAGGCAGGAGAGCGACGTGGATATCGCGCTTCTGCTGCCCGTGGAGAGCGCGAAGAGCGCGGGGAACCTCGCCCTGGCGCCTTGCGCGTGCGAGCTTTGCTCCCTCCTCGGAAGGGAGGTGGACCTCATCAACCTGCGGCTCGTGGACACGGTGTTCCAAAACGAAATCATCCGGACGGGACGCGTCGTTTTCGAGCGAAACGATGGGGAGCGCGATTCCTTCGAGCTCCTGACGATCGCCAAGTACCAGAAGCTCAGCGAGGAACGGGCTGGAATCATTGAGGAGATCCTCCGCAGCGGGAGAGTTTTCGATATATGAGCCGTGACGTCATTCTGAACAAGAAGGAGAGCCTGGAACGCTGCATCAGACAGGTCCGCGAATACTATGCGCGACCATCGGAGGTGGATTTTAAGGAGGACTACCTTCGCCAGGATGCAATCGCGGTGAATCTGCAAAGAGCGGTGGAGCTGACCATCGACATGGCCAACCATGTCATCACGGAACGGAAGCTCGGCCTTCCGAAGGAGAGCAGGCAGAGCTTCGCGATCCTGGGAAAGTCAGGAATCATCCCTCAAGAGCTCGCGCGGATGCTTCAAGGCATGGTGGGATTCCGGAATATCCTGGTCCACGAGTATCAGAAACTCGACATTGAGATCATGATCGATATCATCGAGAACCGTCTGCGCGACCTGATCGATTTTTCGAACCTTCTTCTGAGATCGGAGTAGAGCCTCTCAGCCCGGCTCGCCGACGGCGGGGACCTCCTCGGGCGGCAGGGTGCGGGTGAAGAGGACCTTCACCCCTGTCCCTTCCACATCGTCGACCAGCACATCCCCGTTCGAGACCGGCAGCGAGAACGTGCGAGAGTACAGCGCCGCGAGCAGCCCTTCGGCCAGCGCTCGAGGCAGCGGGGTGTCGGTGCGCACGGGGGCATAGGGGTAGGCGGCGGAATCGGTCCGCACGACCGCCGTGACGATCCGTCTGGGCGACAGCATCTCCTCCCCGGCATACACCTCACCCTTCGGGCAGCGGTTTCCGCTCACGCGGAGCTCGCCGCCTTCTGCCTTCGCGACTGTGAGCCGGCAGCCCAGGGGGCAGGCGATGCAGACCAGCGCAACCGGAGTCCCCGTGGAACCGCTCACCGGATCGACACTTCCATCAGGTTGGGCCGCGCAGGATCGGCGGCGGGAATCTCGTCGGCCCGCAGCACGAGCCTGATCATTTCGGAAGGCTGCACGTGTGCGAGCTTCCGTTTCCTGATCCCGGCGCCGTCGATGGCCGCTTCCAGGACAGCGTCGTTCTTCACGATCATTGGCCGAAGGTACAGCACGTTCTCCCGGCCCGGCACGTACGCGTTGGGCACAACGTAACGGACGTTCGCGCCCGGCGCGACCTTCGATTGAGCGGCAGACGCGCCGGCCCGCGCCCCGCCGCCCAGGTACGCCGCTGCGCGCTGGCCGCAGCGGCGCGCCTCCTCGGTGGCGAAGTCCACGAGGTCGTGCACGTGCAGGACATTCCCGCAGGCGAAGATCCCCTCCGCTCCCGTCATGAGGTCGGCGTCCACGTACGGGCCGTTCGTGTCGCCGTTGATCGGCACCCCCGCCGCCCGGGAGAGCTCGTTCTCGGGAACCAGCCCGACAGAAAGCAAAACCGTGTCGCAGTCCAGGCGGAAACTCCTCGCCTCATCGGGCCGGCCGTCGACGAGCGGGGCGATATCCACCGATTCCACCCTCTCCCGGCCCGCGATCCTCGTCACCACGTGGCCGAGGTGCAGCGGGATGGAAAAGTCGTTCAGGCACTGCACGATGTTTCGCACGCTCCCCGAGGGGTAGGGCTGGATCTCCACGACGGCGAGCACCCGGCAGCCCACGAGGGTGAGCCTGCGCGCCATGATGAGGCCGATGTCCCCCGAGCCGACGATCACCGCGCGCCGGCCGGGAATGCAGCCCTCGATATTCACGAGGCGCTGGGCGAGGCCGGCGGTGAACACGCCGGCCGGCCGGCTGCCGGCGATTGCGACGTTGCCCCGATTCCGCTCCCGGCAGCCCATGGCGAGAACGACGGCCCCTGCCGACAGGCGCACGACGCCGTAGCGCTTCGAGAGTGCGGTGAGCTCCCGCCGTTCCCCCCGGGGGCGGATCTCCATCACCGTCGTGTCGAGGAAAACGTCGATCCCCGCGGCGAGGACTCGGCCGATGAACCGCTCCGCGTATTCGGGGCCCGTGAGGTCCACGCCGAACTCGTGGATGCCGAACCCGCTGTGGATGCATTGCATGAGGATGCCGCCGAGAAAGGGCTCCCTCTCGACGATCGCCGCCGTGCGGCCCGCTTCCCGCAGGGCGAGGGCCGCGGCGAGGCCTGCGCTGCCGCCCCCGATCACCACGGCGTCGTAGCGCCTCTCGTGCATCACGCCGTGCCCCCGGCCCCGAGCCGTCCCACGACGAGCGCGCTCGCCCCGCCCCGCTTCGTGATGCTCTCGATCGGCATCCCCGTTTCCCGGGCGACGATCTGCATGATCCTGTAGGTGCAGAACCCGCCCTGGCAGCGGCCCATGCCCGCGCGCGTGTAGAACTTGATGCCGTCCAGGGTCGTATGCCCCTTGCGGATCGCCTCGACGATGTCCGCCTCCGAGACCGTCTCGCACCGGCAGACCACGTGCGCGTGCGAGTGGTCCTCGGCAACGAGCGGCTCGAGCCTGTCGGCGGAAAGCTCGCGGATGCGGGGAGCACGGGGGAGTGTGGCCACGTAGTCCCGCTTCGGGGGGAGCGCGAGCCCGTCGGCCTCCAGCAGCCCTTTGACCCTCTCGGCGATGGCGGGCGATGCGGTCAGGCCGGGCGACTGGATGCCCGCGACCTGGACGAACCGGGGCGCACGCCGGGACAGATCGATGTAGAAATCGCCACCCGGCAGCGCGGGGCGAAGCCCCGCGAAGGAGGTGATGATGTCCCTGCGCGACACCTGCGGGATCATGCGGGCGGCAAGGTCGAAGACCCGCTCGAGGTTCTCGGGGGTCGTCGATACGTCGTCCTTGTCCCCGACCTCCTCGGCGGTCGGACCGAGCATGACCGTGCCCTCCACGGTGGGGATGACGAGGGTGCCCTTCGAGTTGCGGGCGGGGACGGGAAAGACCACGCGGGAGGGAAGCCCCGCGCACCCCCTCTCGAGGATGTACTCCTCGCCCTTTCGCGGGCTGATCGTGAAGCTCTCCGCCCCGAACAGGGCCGAGACGCCGTCGGCGAAAAGGCCGGCCGCGTTCACCACCCAGCGCGCCTCAATGCGCTCGCCCTTCTCGGACTCGATATGCCAGCCGTCGGCGATCCGACGCGCGGCGCTCACGTTCCAGCCGGTGAACAGGCGCACGCCGTTGGCGAGCGCGTTCTCGACGAGGGCGAAGGCGAAGCGGTACGGCTCGATGATCCCCCCGCTGGGCGCGAACAGCCCGCCCCGGACATCGGGGTTCAGCTTCGGCTCGAGGCCGAGGATCCTGTCGCGGCCGGCGATCTCGATGCCGGGCGAGCCGTTCGCCACGCCCCGGGCGTACAGGACCTCGATGGTCTTCATCTCCTCCTCGGAGAACGCGGCGACGACGATGCCCACGCGCCTGAAGGGGAAGCCCAGCTCGGCCTGCAGCCCGTCGAACATCGGGTTGCCCGCGGCCTCGAGGCGCGCCTTCAGCGTGGAGGGTTCGTGGTGGAAGGCCGCGTGGATGATGCCGGAGTTCGCCTTGGAGACACCGAAGGAGACGTCGACCGCGCGCTCGATCAGGGCGACCGACACCACGTGCGCGGAGAGCCTGCGGGCGATCGCCGCGCCGGAGACGCCGGCGCCGATGACGGCGACGTCGAACATGAGGTCAGTCTGGATCGTTGCAGACCCCGATGACCCCCTCGATGGGCAGCAGGAAGGCGATGCCGGCCCCCTTGCCCACGGAACAGCCGAGGATCTTGTCCAGCACCCCCATCGTCTCGGCGGCCTGGCTGGAGCGGATGACGGAGAAGAGCATGTTGTTGCGGGGCTTGGCGGAGCGGAAGAGGTTTCGCATGCCGGCGAACAGCGGAACGCCCTCAATGATGCGCCCCATGCCGACGGAGTCCACGACCGTCGCCCCTGTCACGCCCACCTCGATGAGCCCCTCGAGGACCTCCTCGAGCTTGTCGCCGGAGTTCAGCACGATGATCAGGAGCTTCATCAGATCTTGGTCTCCTCTTCCTCGAAGGCCCTGACCATGTCCTCGACGGTGGTCGATGCCGCGATCTTCTCGATGAACGCCGTGCTCTTGATCAGCCGCGCGATGCGCGCGAGCGCCTTGAGGTGCAGGCCGTGACCCTCGCGGTTTCCCATCAGGAGGAAGATCACCCGGGTCGGCTCGCCGTCGAAGGAATCGAAGGCGATGCCCTGCGGGGCGCGCGCGACGACGATGAGCAGGTCGGCGATCTCGTCGCTGAAGCAGTGGGGAATCGCGATGCCGTTGCCCACGGCCGTGCTCTGGATGCTCTCCCTCTCCATCAGGCGGGCGAAGATCTCTTCCTCGTTCCTGATGAATCCCTTCTCCGCCACGAGATGGACGATCCGGCGCAGGGCCTCCTCGCGCGTCGTCTCGGCGAGGGCGGGCACGAAGCACTCCGGCTTGATGTACTGGGTGAGTTTCATTGACATACCGTTCCCCGGAGAGTTAATACCGGACGCCGGGGCCTGTCAACGGCTGCGAACGCCGCGGGCGTCCTGCACGAGCAGGCAGTCCGCAATCACCAGAGCGGCCATGGCCTCGAGCACGGGGATTGCGCGGGGCACGATGCAGGGATCGTGCCGTCCCTTCACCTCGACAGTCACGGGTTCCCCGCTGACGTCGATCGAGGCCTGCGGCAGGCTGATGGAGGCCGGCGGGCGAAAGGCCGCGCGGATGACCACCGCAGCCCCCGTGGAGATCCCCCCCGCGATCCCCCCCGCGTTGTTCGTGCGGGTCACGACCCGCCCGGCCTCCATGGCCAGCTCGTCGTTGAACCGCGACCCGCGCATCCGGGCCGCCTCGATGCCGACGCCCACTTCCACGGCCCGCACCCCGCCGATGGACATCACGGCATGGGCGAGCAGCGCCTCCAGCTTGTCGAAGACCGGCTCGCCGAGCCCCGCGGGACAGCCGCTCACGGTGCACTCGGCGATACCGCCCACCGAGTCGCCCGCCGCCCTCGCCTCCTCGATTTTCCGGACCATAACGGCCGCCTGCGCGGCATCAGGCGAGCGCACAGGGTTGCGTTCGATCTCCGCGGCGTCGAACGTCCGGGCGCGCACGCCTGCGATCTCCAGAGTGTAACCCTTCACCTCGATGCCGCGCGGGGCGAGCAGCGCCTTGGCGATCGCTCCTGCCGCAACCCGCGCCGCCGTCTCGCGGCCCGAGGAGCGTCCCCCTCCCCGCCAGTCCCGCAGGCCGTACTTGGCGAGATAGGTCCAGTCCGCGTGGCCGGGGCGAAGGACGTCCCTGAGGGACTGGTAGTCGCCGCTGCGGGCGCCTTCGTTCCTGATGAGCAGGGCGACGGGCGTGCCCGTCGTCTTCCCCTCGAATACTCCCGAAAGGATCTCGACCCTGTCGGATTCCGCCCGTTCGGTGGTCACGCTGCTCTGGCCGGGCCTGCGCCTGTCCAGCTCGCGCTGGATGTCGCCTTCAGCGAGCGGCAGACCCGGGGGAACGCCGTCCAGAACGGCTCCGACGGCAGGCCCATGGCTCTCGCCGAAGGTCGTGACCGTCAAAAGCCGCCCGAAGCTGCTCCCCGGCATTCCCGCCCTCACTCAGCCCGATCGGGTGATCAGGTGGGTCTTGATCGCCGTGACCCACTGCTCGGGGTACAGCAGCCGGATGAGGAGCCCGTCCTCCTTGCCGGCCGTGTTGAGGAAACGCAGGACGATGGCGTGCCGCTCCCGCCTGGCGCCGGAGGCGCCGCCCGCGGCGCCCGACGGGGCATCCGAAACGCCGATGTACGTGATCGAGGGACCGGGTATGAACAGCTCCCTGTCGGCGAACCATGAATGGAAATACAACCCCGTCGCAAGGAGCATGAGGAGGCCCGGCTCCATCGGCTTGGGCGAAAACCCCATGCGGGAAGCGGCCACCAGAAGCACGCAGTCCCGGCCCAGCTCGGCCTCTACCCGCACGATGAGGCGGCGACGGAGGATGAGGAACGCGAGAACAGCGGCGACGATGAGCCCGCCGAGGACGAGTCCGATCCATTCCGCGATGCCGTAGAGGTTTCCCATGTGTCAACGGACAAAGTACCGAAATCAGGACCCGGGGTAAAGCCTGTGCCATGCGCACCCGCCTCTTGACGGGGGCTGCCGCCCGTCCCATGCTCGGCTCATGAGGCTTGCCAACCGCATCTTCGCAAGCCACCTCGGCATCATCGTCGTCTCGGCCCTGGCGACCAGCCTGGCTGGCGCCCTGCTCATCTCTCGCGCCGTGCGCTCCGAGGCGGTCTCGCGGGTCAACGGCGACCTCAAGGCTGCGCGGACGTTCCTCGACGACAGGGTCCGCCTCCTCGGGGTCTCCGCGCAGATGATCGCCCGGGGCCAGTGGGCGGACATCGAAACCGACGATCCGCCGGACCTCGCCTTCATCATCGACGGGGGGGAGGAGCAGGCGCTTGCCGAAGCGGGCGTCACCCCCGGATCCCGCGCGGGCGGCGTGCTCGTGCTCCCCCGGTCGCTCATCGCGGCCCGGCTGCCCCGGATTGCAGGCAGGCCTTCCGGGGAGTATCCCGGAGAAGCAGGCCTTTGCCTCTTTGCCACGAGCCCCGGCCCGCGCGGATGGGCCTTTGCCGGCATCGTCCTGAACGGCAACGAGGCCATGGTCCGGCGGATGCAGGAGATCCTCTTCGGCACCGACCTGTACGGGAAGAAACCCTTCGGCACGGCGACGGTTTTCCTGGGCGATACGCGGGTCGCCACGACCGTCGTCGGCCCTTCGGGCGTCCCCGCTATCGGCACCCGGGCGGCAGACAGCGTACGCCAAAAGGTCCTCGAGCAGGGTGAGCCCTGGCTGCGGCGGGCATGGGTCGTCGACGACTGGTACATCTCCGCCTACCAGCCCCTGCGCGGTCCTGCCGGATCGCCCATCGGCATCCTCTACGTGGGCGTGCTGGAAAAAAAGTACATCGACATCCGCAACCGTGCCATGGTCATCCTGGTCGCGGTGAGCCTCCCGTCGCTCGCGGGCCTGCTCGCCGCCGCCTACTTTCTCGCCCGAGGCATCGTGCGCCCGATCGCCGCGCTCTCGCACGCATCCGACCGCCTATCGGCCGGCGATCCCCATTCGCCCGTCGCGGCCGAGAAGGGAGACAGCGAGATCCGGGAGCTCGCACATGCCTTCAACCAGATGGCGGGAGAAGTCCAGAAACGCGAGGAGCGGCTGCGCGGACAGAACGCGGCGCTCGCGGAGGCGAACCGGGACTACCAGGAGCTGCTCGGCTTCGTCACGCACGAGCTCAACAACTCCATCGGCTCCCTGCTCCTGAACGCCATCCAGCTTGCCGACGGCTCCCTCGGGCTGCTGGGCTCCGAACAGTCGGAAGTGAGCGCCCTGCTCGTGCGCGACCTGGAGAGGTTCCGCGACATGGTGCGCAACTACCTGAGCCTTTCCCGGCTCGAGAAGGGGACGCTGCGCTTCTCGCCGCGCTTCCTCTCCCCGAGGGAGGAGGTGGTGGAGCCCGCGCTTCGCAGGCTCTCGAAGCAGATCGCGCGCGCCGGCCTCGACGTGAGCTGGGACTGGCGCGACGAGGGCGCCATCCAGGCCGACAGGGAGCTGCTGGAGATCTGCGTGTCCAATCTCCTCGTGAACGCGCTGAAGTATGGAGCCCGGTGGCTTCGGCTGTCCTCGAGCACCGACGGGGACGGCCTTCGGATCGGTGTCTCGAACGGCGGCCCCGGCATACCGGCCGACAAGCTGCCCCTGCTGTTCCACAAGTTCTCGCGCCTCGTGCAGTCCAGCGACGGGGCGGGATTGGGCCTGTACCTCGTGGCGCAAATCGTCGAGCGCCATTCGGGCCGGGTGTGGTGCGAGTCCGATCCCGGCTCGGGAACGTCCTTCTTCATCTGGCTTCCGCGCGCGACCGGAGGCTCACCATGAATGCAGGAACGCGCCGGCTCGCAATCGCGGTCCTGATCGCCGGAGCGTGCGCTGCCCTCCTCGCGGGATGCGCGCGCGCCCGCAAGGACAGCGGCCAGGGGCCCTCGCAGACCCCCGCACCGCCCCGGGGCATCGAGAAACCCGCCGAAGCCGGCGCCCCGGCGGACTCAGGGCCCGCGGCCGAGGACGGCGGGACCATCGTGTACGTCCCCAGCAGGGAGCGGGTCCTCGCGCGCGGCGATGCGGATGAGATCCTTACCTCCTGGCTCCCCCTCGGTGCGACATTCGAATCCGCCCGGGGCGCCATCCTCCACGGCCTCCTCCTGTTCGAGGCCTCACTCGGCGAGACCACCCTCCCTGCCCTTTCACGCGTCGCCGTCAAAGCTGCAAGCGGATGGGAGAAGCTGCAGGGGGCGCACAAGAGGAGCTACGTCGTTCAGGCCCTCGACGGCAGCTCAGCCGAAGGAACCGTGGACTCCTCGCAGTGCGTTCTGGTCGTCGCGGCGTCAGGCGGCGTGTCAGTGGGCTTCGTTGAGCGCAAGATCGACATCGCGGGCGGCGAATCGCTGTACAACGTCCTCGCGATCGTCTCCGAGGAAGCCGCGCCTCGCGGGGGCGCCATTACCCTCGCCGACACGAGCGCATGGGTGTTCCCGGATTCCTTCCATCCCTCGGGGGTCCGGGCCGCCTCGATCGGGGACCTGAACGGCGACGGCGCGGCCGAGATCGTGGTGACGGCGGAGACGAT
>Ga0315293_10002020_pt1 | contig 19592 bp, 1 predicted proteins | sample YL17G13_20_MG_FD_203071 | JGI IMG/M metagenome (GOLD analysis project Ga0315293, IMG submission 203071) | Sediment microbial communities from Yellowstone Lake, YNP, Wyoming, USA - YL17G13_20 | ecosystem: Environmental > Aquatic > Freshwater > Lake > Sediment | place: USA: Wyoming | collected... | reverse complement strand
CTTGACGATCGCGACGGCAACGGCGTGATCGACGTTAACGACATCCAGGTCATCACCACGGACCTGGACAACGACGGTCAGGCCGACGACCAGGTGCAGTTGAGCCTTTCGCTGCACAAGGCGCTGATGGCGGCGCCATCGACCTTCGATGTGGATCTGGCGTTGCCGGCCCTGGGGCTGACGGAGCAGGGCAAGGGCAATCTTTCCGTCGGCTACGACATGAGCCTGAGCTTCGGGGTGAACAAGACCGACGGTTTCTACGTCGATACATCCGCCGCCGACGAGATGAACATTGCGGTGGACGCCTCCATCGCCGACATGTCCGCGCCGGGGTATTTGTCCTACCTGCCGCTGGTGGTCAGCGACGAGGACGCCGATGGCAATCCGGGCAACGCCGGGGTGGATGTGGACCAGGACGGCCTGTTGCCCAGCCGCTTTGTCGGCACGTTCCACGTCGACGTCGCCGACACGAACGACCGCCTGACATACGCCGAGCTTTCCGTCGGGCCCAATCCCGCGGCTATGGTCTCGGCCACACTCGACGCGCAAGCGGCCGTCAACCTGGACCTGTTGGAGACGTTCGGCAACCAGACGCAGTTCCCCCGCATCCGTTCGCAGTTCCACATGGACTGGACGTTCACCGCCGGCGACGCTGACCTGGCAGGGCAGGCGCCGACCGTGGCGCTTAACAAGATCGGGCTGAACCTCTCCGATTTCTTCACGCAGTTCGTGACGCCCGTGCTCAACCAGGTCTACGCGTTCTGTTCATCCTCGACCGACGGGCCGATGGGCAAGATCGTCAGTTTTCTCAATTCGCCGATCCCGGTACTTTCGCAGTTGTCGCAAGACCTGGGCAACGGACCGATCGACCTTCTGGACACGGCCAAGTTCTTCGGCTCCGCCGACAAGGGATTCCTCACTGCACTGACCGGGTTGGGGAGCCTCCGAACGCTCCTGACCAGCACGATCGCGTCAATCGACCCGAACCTGTGGATCGACATGGGCGGACTGGATTTCGCCGGGATCGACCTTCGACCGCGGAAGGATCTGTCGGGCGTAAGCCCGCACGTCACGCCGCCGGCGACAGACCCGATGTCGCAACTGCCGGCCGCCGCCAGCAACTTTCTCACCGCCGCGTCCAACGTCGGCGACAGCGGCGCGGGCATGAGCTTCAGCCTGCTCCAGAGCGGCGTGGTCCACAGCATGCTCCTGGGCCATGACGCCAGCCTGTTCTCCTTCACCATGCCCAAACTGGACGTATCCGGAGAGTACGACACCGGTCGGATTTACATTTGGGAACTTCCGCCGGTATACGTCCAGCTCAAGGGCAGCGTCGATGCCCACATCAACATCGGCCCCTTCGACTTTGACACGTACGGTCTGCGTAAGGCACTGCAAAACCAGGATCCCACGGAAGTGTTCTCGGGCTTTTATGTCAGCGGCGCCTCGGCCTCTTTGGCCACCAACATCATGGCCACCGGAGGCGTGGATCTTGCCGTCGCCTCGGTCGAGGTCAGCGGCGGTATCTACAACAATGTCACCTCCACCCTGACCACCGCGCTGAAGGATCCCAACCAGGACGGCATCACTCGAATGGACGAGGTGCTTTCGCCGACCAGGCACGGTCTGATGTGCAGCTTCAACAGCAACGGCATGATCGTCGCCGGGGTCAAAATCGAGGTCACGGTGGGTTGGGGGCCCTTATCGTATACGTTCACCGTCGCGAACTTCCCCCAGAAGGCAGTGCTGGACTTCACGTGCTGCAACAAGGGCAACTGCCTGCCCGACCGGTTCGACGAGTCTTTCGGGCAGTCAAATCAGCACCTCAATGACACCATGGCTTCCGCGACCGACATCGGCGCGGCCCCCGGCATCCACATCAAGGGCGTGAGCATCTCGGCGGACCATGACCAGGACTGGTATTACTTCGACCTGGTCCGGCCCGACAGCATTGACATCAAGCTGAAGGAACGGCAGAGCTTCGGCAACCTGGATTTCGCCGTGCTCGACGACCAGGGCAACATCCTGGGACACAGTTCGACCCTCACGGACCTCAAGGTTGTCACACTGGAGAACCTGCCGGCCGGAAAGTACTACGTGCATGTCTATGGTTACGGATTGCCCAACCTTTACCAGGTCTACGTCGAGCCGTCCAAGCGGAGCGAGACAATCGTTTTTTACGTAAACCCGGCCGACGTGACGGACCCGACGTTGAACAGCTACTACACCTTTGCGCCGGGCAATGGCGCCAATGATGGCACGACGCCTTGGTCGCCGCTTTCCAACGTGGCGGAGGTGCTGTCCAAGCATTCCATCGGCCCGCACAGCATGATCGTGGTGGATAGCGGCACGTACAAGAACGGCTTTACGCTGACGCACGACAAAGAAGGCGCCGCGTACGCCGGTTCGCCCGGCGGCAGCACGTTCGACGTTGCCGGAAACATCCTCACCCTGGACGACAGCGACAACAATCTGGTCTGTTATCTCCACTTCATCGGAAAGGCCGTCGCGCTGAAGATTCTGGGCGACGGCACGAACGACTCGGCCGACAACATCATTCGATCCAACTACTTCGGCGGCAACAACACCGCGATGCTCATTCAGAGCGATCAGCACAACCTGATCGCGTACAACACGATTAGCGGCGCCGGCTTCGGCATCAGCCTGCCGCTGGGGGCCGCCCCGGAGATTCGGAACAACGACATCCACGGCGGCACCGTTGGCGTTGAGTTGGCCAGCCGAACCGCCGCCATCTTCGATAACGACATTTATGGCAACAAGGTCGGCCTGTCGGTTACCGGCATTCTCGGATTCCCGAGCCTGCAACTCGCCGAGCCCAACCGGGTTCGCGACAACCAGACCGGCGTCCTGATCCCAGCCGAGGCCGGCGAAGCCGTCGTTCGTTTCACCCGAATCTACGACAACCACATCGGGTTGAACTCCCACGCCACGGCCTCGCGGATATACGGCAACGACGTTTACGGCAACGATACCGGCATGCAAGGGATCGACGTCTTCGGGCCGGAGGACTGGGCTGACGTCCTGGAGAACCGGATTCACGAAAACGGGATCGGAGTCGAGGCCCTCGCCGGGGCCACGGTCCGGTATAACCGGGTTTACGCCAATCACTCCGGCGTTCGCGTCGAGAGTTCCTACGTCGGCATTCACCACAACCTGATCTATCGCAACTTGGAGGAAGGCGTCTATCTCTTGGGCAGCGACCATGTCAGCGTGATGAACAACACGATCTTTGCGCCGCAGGGGCAGGGGATCTACCTGGACGACTGGGCCCGCCAGACCACCATCCGCAACAACATCGTCTGGGCACAGCAAGGCTTTGATCTGAAAGTCGAAACCGACAGCCAGGCCGGTCTGGATACCGACTACAACAACTACTATTCCTCCGGCACCGGCCGGCTGGTGTGGTACCAGAAGCCCTTCGCGGACCTGTACGACTGGCAGGTCGAGTCGTACTTCGACCGTCACTCGATCGGTTATACCGTTCCGGCCCCGGCGCTGGACGACCCCCTGTTCTTGGATGTCGCCGGCGACGACTACCATCTCACGCCGCTGCTGTCCTCCAGCATCGACGCGGGCGACCCGGCCAGCCCTTGCGGGCAGGAGCCGTCGCCCAACGGGGGACGAATCGACCTGGGGGCCTACGGTAATACCACCCAGGCCGCCGCATCGCCGCAGGCGTACCTGAAGATCGAGTATCCCAACTTCTACACCGACTGGCAGGCGGACCAGGGCCACGAAATCCGCTGGCACAGCTATGGCCTGTCGGGCAATGTGCAACTTGCGATCTACCAGGGCGGGGCGAAGCTGGCGGATATCGCCACGGTGTCCGTGTCGGCCGGTTCGTACGTCTGGTCGCCCAGCGCGGCGGACATCGTCGGAGATTCCGCACAACGATACGTCATTCGCATCACGTCCGAGGCTCAGCCGTCCGTCAGCGACCAGTCACGCGAGCCGTTCTCGGTCCCGTCCGACGGGCACGAGTTCTACGTGGACGATGCCGACAACACAAACGACGCATTCACGCCGCTGGCCGCGGGCAATAATCGCAACACCGGCAAGACACCGCTGGATCCCAAGGCCAACTTCATGCCGATCCTGTTGATGTACGACTTGGGCCCCGGTGACCGGGTCAACATAGACGCCGGCCAGTACATGTTCGTGCGCAACGCGGTCATCAGCGGCGACACGGGCCTGCAAGACGACGACGAGGGCGCTACGTTCACCGGGCCGGCGAATCCGGCTCAGGCAGCGGTCATTGACCGTGGCAACATGCTCTTCCAGGACACGGCCGCTTTCGATATAAACAACGGCGACTACGTGACCCTTTCGCACCTGGCGGTCAAGGGCGGTTGGTACGGCGTCTACGCGCACAATTCGAGCACGAATTTCCACGGCGAGTACCTGACAGCGACCGACAACCGGCTCGACGGCATCCACGTCGAGTCGGACTCTGCCGGCACGGTCCTGAGTTACCTCCAGGCCTCCGCCAACCAGCAATACGGCATTTACGTCGATGCCCCCATCGCCAGCCTCAGCGACAGCAGGGCCTTTGGCAACGGCTCGGCCGGGTTCTACGTCTCCAACGCGGGCAACGCCGTGATGGAGAACAACGAGGCGTTCGGGAACGGCACGGGCATGATCGTCTCCAACGGGGCCGGCACTTGGACGGTTGTGGGCAATGCCGACCTGTCGGCCGGCCGCGGCAATCGCGTGCATGACAACCTGTACGTCGGCATCAAAGCGTACGGGAACGTTCGTGTCGTGGGCAATGTCATCAGTAACCAGGCGCAGACCGTCAGCCATTCCGGCATCGGGCTGTACATGTCCGGCGGGGTGGCCGAACTCAACGTGCTCTTCAATAATGACAACGGCGTGTGGGCCGGCGGAAGCCAGGTTCTGAACAATCGCGTTTACGGCGGCGTCGATACTGGCATCTGGGCCACCGGCAGCACGCTGGTAAGCGGCAATGTGGTTTACTCGTACGACACGGGCATCGAGGCCAGCCCCTTCAACGGCAGCGTGCTGAACAACCTGGTCTACGGAAACCTGACGACCGGGCTGCTCATCCGCGGCGGTTCGTTGTACGCCAACAACACGGTCTATCAGCCCCAGGGCACGGCGGTGCGGGTGGACACCAGCGCCCAGGGTGTCGTGCTCCGCAACAACATCATCTACTGCGGCGACAGCAACGGGTATGGAATCTACGTCGCCAGCGACAGCCAGAACCTCTTCGCCAGCGACTTCAATCTGATTTACACCGACGGCGCGAAGATCGGCTACTGGCAGAACGCCGGCAGACTTTCCCTGGCGAATTGGCAGAACGCCACGTTCGGCGATGCCCAAAGCATCAGCCAGGACCCGCGGTTTGCGGACGTTGCCGGCGCCGGCGGGGTTCTGGGCTACCACAACGCTGCTGACGACGGTCGCGATGACGACTTCCATTTGCTCAGCCCGTATGGGTACATCGCGGGCGGCAGCCTCGCCCCCGTGCTGGGCGCGTCGGGCCTGCCCGAAATACTTGCCGGCCAGATGGTCCTTGGAGCGGTCATGTCGCCGGCAATCGACCGCGGTCGGCCGGGCGACACATACAACCTGGAACCCGCCCCCAACGGCGGATATATCGACCTGGGCGCGTACGGCAACACTGCACAGGCATCCAGGAGTCCGCTGCAATACATGTTGCTGACCAGCCCCGACGGCGGGCAGAACGTGCCGATCGGGCAGAAACTCACCGTGCGTTGGCGCAGCCACGACCAGCAGGGAACGGTTTCCATCGACCTGCTCCAGCAAGGCAACCCCACGCCGGTGGCGCAGATCGCGGCGGCAGCGGCCAACACGGGCGAATTCATCTGGACGATCCCCGATACGGTCGCCGCCGGAGTCAACTACACCGTCCGCGTGCGACGCAGCGACGGGCCGGAGGATGTCAGCAACACGGTGTTCTCCATCTCGCCGCCGATCAGCGCGTACTATGTGAACGATTCGACGGTCGGCTCGCCCGGCGACTGGTGCAGCGTGGCCGGCGACGACTCCAGCGACGGCCTGACCCCGCTGACGCCCATGGCCTCGATCCGGGGCGTGCTTCAGAAGTACACGCTGGGGGCCGGCACGATCATCCGGGTGGACAGCGGAACCTACGATCTGACCGCCAACATCATTGTCACGTCGGACGATTCGGGCGTCCGCATCGAGGGCAACCCCCTTGGACAGGCGGTGCTTGACCGGGGCAATACCTCCAGCACCAGCCGCGTCTTTGAATTGCAGAATGCCGACAACCTGCAACTGGATCACCTGTCGATCACCGGCGGCTATATCGGCATTTACGCCGCGTACAACAGCGACAGCGACGGCCTGCAACTTACCAACTGCCAAATATACGACAATTCATATTATGGAATCGACCTGGAGACCGGCAACGACGGGGCGCAGATTCAAGGCTCCCGTTTCTGGGGAACATGGGGCGGCGCCAGCGACGACGACCAGCCCGGTGCGATCGTGGTTCGCTGCAACGATACGCTGATCAGCGGCAACATCGTGTTCAACACGCACAGCACCGGCATCGACGTTTCCACCGGAGTGCGCAACCAGGTCATCGGCAACACGCTTCACGACGTCGGCACGGGCATCTCCGTATACTTCAGCGGCGGTGCGGCCGCCGACCGCTCGGCCATCACCGACAACACGGTCTACAACATCACCTCGGTCGGCATTTCCGCCAATAACGTGCTTGTCAGCGGCAATGTTGTTCATGACGTGACGAACACCTACGGCTTTGGCCTTTGGGGCGGCAGCATCGCCACCGGCAACACCGTCTACAACAGCCCCACAGGCATGATGGTGGGCGGGAGTTCGATTGCCGGCGGCAACCGTGTTTACGGTTGCACCTCCGTGGGGGTGGAACTTACCAGCGGCGGGTCGGCTGTTGGGAACACCGTGTATTCCAACGCCACGGGCATCCGGGCGGCAGGGGCGGCGACGAACAACCTGGTCTACGCCAACAGCGTTGGCGGCATCGTTGTGACGGCCTCGGGCAGCGGCTCGACCAAGTTGCAGATCGCCAACAACACCGTGTACCAGGAATCCGGCGACGCGGTCCGCATCGGCAGCGGGCTTTCGTACATTCGTCTGCGGAACAATATCCTCTGGTCCGCCGCCGGTTCGGCGTTGAACGTGCCCGGCGACAGCCTGACCAATTTCGAGAGCGACTATAACCTGCTCTACGCCTCGCCTTCCGGCTACCTGGCGACCGGCAACGGCATCGCCTTCGACAGCGTGATGGAGTGGTGGTACGCTATCGGAACCGACAGCCACAGCATTTCGGCCGACCCGCAATTCGTCAACTACAAGGGTATCGACAACTTGCTGGGCTATGTGGGCGGGCACGATTACGGCACGGACGACAACTTCCACCTGGCGACATCCTCGCCGGGCGTGGACAGCGGCGACCCGCTGTCGCTCTACCTGACCGAGCCGGACAGCGGCGGGCGGGTCAACATGGGCAGTGACGGCAACACACCGCTCGCCACGTCCAGGGGTTTGCAGGCATTGCAGGTGCTCGCTCCCAACGGCAACGAGAAACTCCAGGTCGGCAGGGAGACGACAATCTCATGGCAGTCCTTCGGCCTGGGCCTGGTCAACACCATCGCCCTGATCGACGCCGGCAGCAGCACCTCGGTGGACAACTGGATTTCCGACAGCAGCCATGGTTCCAGCGGGAATCTTTACAACACGGTGAACATCAGCGGCGTGGCCGATGCGGCGCCCGCCTCCGTGTACGTAACCTACGCCTCCTGCTCGTATGGACTGGGCAACGAACTTTCATATTCATTGGCCGTGCCTGACGGGGCGTATACGATCCGCCTGCACTTCGCGGACTACCAGTTCGCGGGGCAGCGCCAGTTCAACATCAAACTCAACGGCGTGGTTGTACAGAGCAACTTCGACGTCGCCGCCGCGGCCGGCGGCTCGTACAAAGCGGTCGCCCGCAGCTTCGACGTGACGGCGTCGGGCGGCGCCGGCATCATGCTGGAACTGGTGAACGCGACCGCCTCAGGGGCGGGGGCCATGGTGTCGGGCATCGAACTGACGCAGGCCAACCCGCTGGGCGTTGCTTCGCCGACGGCGAACGTGGAGGCTTCCTACGACAATGGCGCCACCTGGAGCCCGGTGGCCTCCAACGTGGCGATGGACCGCTTCGGCCGGGGGAGCGTCGCCTGGACGCCCGCGCAGGCCACCAGCGGCAACGCGGGCAAGATCCGCGTGTCGGCAGCGTCGATAGCCGATCTCAGCGATAATGCGTTTCTGGTGGCCCCCCAGGGACATGACTATTACGTCAACGATCAAACGACAGCAGGCGATGTCTTGACAACCAGCCTGGGCAACAACGCCAACAACGGCAAGACGCCGTGGGAGCCGATGGCCAGCGTGTCCGCGGTGCTGGCGGCGTACAAACTCGGCCCGCTGGACGTCATCCACGTCGATGCGGGAACCTACAACCTGACGGGCAACCTCCTGATCACTGGCGACGACAGCGGCGCGACTATCAGCGGTTCCCCGACGACGCTGCCCGTCTTCAACCGGGGCAATACCGGTTCCGGCAGTTATGTCTTCCAGTTGCAGGGCACATCGGATGTGACGCTGGATCACCTGGCCATCACCGGCGGGTATGCCGGCGTCATGGCTGCGTCGCAGTCGGGCAACCAGCGAATGACGGTTTCGGACTGCGTCATCTATGGCAACTGGCAGCGCGGCATCTACATCGAGGGCGCCCCGAACTCGACCATCACGGGCAACACGCTCTACAACGATAACACAGCCATCACCGTGTACGCGCCGGGGACGACCGTTTCGGGCAATGGGGTATACGGCAATGCCAGCGGCATCGTCGCATCGTATACCTTCACCGGCGACGCTTCGGTCAACACGATCCATATTCTGGCTAACGACGTTCACAACAACACCGCCGTCGGCATTTCGGGCGATGGGCAGGTGGAAATCGCCGGCAACAATGTGTATGGCCAGACCACCTACAACACCAGCGCCGGCATTAACGTGAATGGCGCGGCCGTGGCCAGGAACAACATCGTCCACGGCAACAGTGAGGGCATCTACAGTACCGGTAGTATGGTCAGCGGCAACAGCGTGTTCGGCAACACCGTGGCGGGCATATACGCCATCGGCGGCACCGTCGAGGCCAACACGGTGTATGGGAATGCCACCGGCATCCTGGCCGGCGGAACCTGCGGCACGATCGCCAACAACCTCATCTACGGCAATTCGCTTCAGGGCCTGTGGATTGACGGCACTTCCAGCGACGGCAAGATCGAGCGGGTGCTGAACAACACCCTCTACCAGCCCCAGGGCGACGCCCTGCGAGTCACGCTGGGCGTAAGCAACCTGTATTTGCGGAATAACATCTTCTGGGCCGAGCAAGGCTATGCGCTCAACTTCAGCGCCGACAGCTTCCGCGGCCTGGACAGCGACTACAACCTCATCTACTCTCCAAACCCGACGAAAATGGCCAGGTGGGGCGCGTTCGAGGTGACCCATCTGGCCGACTGGTACTATGAGCTTAATCAGGATGGGCATAGTCTGTCGGGCAACCCGCTGTTCGCCGATGCCGCCGGCGGGAACTTCCTGCTTCAGTCCGCAAGCCCGGCCATCGACGCCGGCGATCCGCAGACTTACTACCTGCGCGAACCACAATCCAACGGCGGCAGGGTGAACCTGGGCAACTATGGCAACACGCCTCTGGCCACTACAAGCCCCGACCGCACCGTGCAGGTGCTTTCCCCCAACGGTCTGGAGAAGCTTAAGACCAATCAGCCGGTGCAGATCACCTGGGGCACCAGCGGCCTGGCAAGTGAGCGCCCGGTGGCATTGATCAATGCCGGTGGGGTAACCACGAGCAACTGGCTCTACGACAACTATCGCACCAGCGGCAGCACGTTGCAGTTCGGGTTGCCCGTAAGCCTGGCCGGCGTAAGCGATCCCGCGCCGGCGGACGTGTACCAGACGTACGTGTCGGCGGAGTACGGCGTGGGCAATGCGCTGAGCTACAACCTGCCGGCGCCTGACGGGCAGTACACCCTTCGCCTGCACTTCGCGACTAACAGCGACCTCTCCCGCAAGTTCGATATTGTGGTCAACGGCGTTGTGGTCGCGGTCGATTTCGACATCGCCGCCCGGGCCGGGGGCGCCTACAAGGCAACGATCGCCGAGTTTGACGCGCTCGCAACCGGCGGAACCGGGCTGGACGTTCGGCTCGTCAATAAGACGAACAATCCGGCCATGTTGTGCGGCATCGAGTTGCTGCAACCCGATCCGGCCGGATCGGTGTCGCCCACCGCCGATGCCGAGGTTTCTCTGGACAATGGGCAGAACTGGGCGGCCCTGGCCATCGGCTCGCCGCTGGACCGCTACGGTCGAGGGAGCGTAAGTTGGACTCCGAGCGTTGTCACCGAAGGCAACACGGCGCTGGTCCGCGTTCGAAGCGGAGCGGCGGATGATACGTCCGATCGTGCCTTCGGTGTCGGGCCGGCCGGCTCGAATTACTACGTCAATAACCGGTCAACCGCCGGCGATGTGTATGCCACCGCGTTGGGCGACAATGCCAATAGCGGCCTGACGCCCGACAAACCCATGGTCTCCCTGGCCGCCCTGCTTGCCGCGTATGACCTCGGCGCGGGCGACACGGTATACGTGGATGCCGGCACGTACGCCCTGTTGCGCAACGTGCTGGTGGCTGCCGGCGACAGCGGGGTGCACATCGTCGGGCCGCTGCAAGGGGCGGCGATCCTGGATCGCGCCAACACGTCCGCCGGGAGCTACGGCATCGAGTTGGCAGCCGCCACCGACGTGGTGCTGGACCATCTCGAAGTCACGGGCGCAGTGGCGGGCATCTATGCCGGCGCCAATTCCGCAAGCGACCGCCTGGTCGTCAGCCACAGCCGGCTGCACGGTAATCAACAACAGGGCTTGTATGTGGCCGCCGGCAACAACGACGTCCAGGCCATCGGCAACGTGGTGTATGGCAACACCGACGGCATCGCGGCTTGGGGCCAGCGCATGCTGGTGAGCGCGAACGAGGTCTATGGCAACAGCAGATACGGCGTTGAAGCCGATGCCTCGATGTCAACCGCGAATCACGTGACCATCAGCCAGAACACAGTCCACAATAACGACACCGCGGGCATCTATGCCCTCTATTCCGCGCAGGTCGTCGGCAACAGGGTGTACAACCACGCGGGCAGTGGGCGGAGCGGCATCACCATCGGCGCCGGCGTTACCGCCCGCGACAACACCGTCTACAACAACTACTCGGGCATCCAGGTGGCGTACACCTATTCCACCGGTTGCCTGATCCTCGGCAACCGCGCCTACGCCAACACCAACGGCGTGTACGCATACGGCAACACGCGGATTGAGGCCAACCGGCTGTACAACAACAACGTCGGCGTGTACGGCAGCGGCTTATACGGGCAGATCGTCAACAACCTCATCTACGCCAACAGCGAGCAAGGCGTACTGCTTTGGAACTCCAACGCGCCCCAGGTCGTCAACAACACGATTTACCAGGGCGTTGGCGACGCCGTTCGGCTTACCAACAATACGCGGAACGTGTCCCTGCGGAACAACATCCTCTTTGCCGACGTCGGCTACGATCTGTATGTAGCCTCGGACAGCCGCACCGGGCTGGCCGCCGACTACAACTTGTACCATCTGGGCATCGGGCCGGCGCACGTGGGAAGTTGGAACGGTGTTGCCCTGGACACCCTGGCGGCCTGGCAGAGTGCAAGCGGGCAGGATGCTCATGGCCTCCAGGGCAATCCGAAGTTCGTCAACACGGCTGGGGCCGACGGCGTGCTGGGCTACACCATTGCCGGGGACGGCGTGGACGCGGGCCTGGACGACAACTTCACGCTGAAGGCTGGCTCGCCCGCCATCGATCGCGCCGAGGCGTCCACCGCGCCTGTTGCTGATATGGATGGCAATTCCCGCGTAGACGATCCCGCCACGCCCAACCTCGCCGGCGGCGGGTATGTCCAGACCACGTTGCCCACCAGCCTCTTCGCCGTCAGTGGCGCGTCCAAGAACTGGCGGGCCGACGACAGCGCCTGGAGCCTGACGCTGCCGTTCGCGTTCTCGTTCTACGGCACCAGCTACAGCAGCGTCATGGTTTCCTCGAACGGGCTGCTGCAGTTCGCCGGCAGCGGTTCGGCATCGAGCTACGGCAACAGCGTCAGCCAGTTGATCGGCAGCGCTCGCATCGCGGCGTACTGGTGCGACCTACGGACTGACAACACGGGCGACGATATCTTCGTGGACACGTCTTTGGCTGACCGTGTGACGATACGTTGGAACGCCACGATTTACTCCGGTGGTGGCGACGCGAACTTCGCCGTTACACTCTTCGCGGATGGCCGAATTCGGATGGACTACGGCCCCGGCAATGCCTCCGGGTCACCGACCATTGGCATCTCCAAGGGCGACGGAGTGAACTACATCCTTTCGCCCTACAACGGCATGAACGGATTGGGCGGCGCCGCGTCCGTGCAGTTCGGCGCCGGTTCCACGTTCGTGGACATCGGGGCTTGCGAGTTCCAGGGATCCGGCCTGGACATCACGCCCCCCGTGGTAACGAGCACCTTCCCCAAGGCCGTCGACCTGCAGGGCATTACCGGGCGAACCCCGGCGCACATCCTCGTGAATTTCAGCGAGGCCCTCAACAGCATCGATGCCCAGGCCGCGGGCAACTACCAGTTGATATGGGCGGGCTCCGACGATGCCTTGGGCACCGCGGATGATCTGGTCTATGCAGTGAACCCGACCTACGTTTCGGGCTCGTCGCAGGTGGCCCTGGACGGTCTGAGCGGCGCAGCCATGCCACAGGGCAAATACCGTCTGATCATTCGCGGGGCCACCCTGCATGACCTGTCGGGCCTGGGTCTCGACGGCGACCAGGATGGCGTCGCCGGCGGCGACTACGTGCGCGACTTTGTAGTTGGGGCGCCCCAGGTGCCGCCGACGCTGAACCTCTCAACGCCGCCGGCAATCGACGAAGGTCAAGCGCTCGACTTGGCCGGTTCGTTCACCGACCCCGATGCCGGGGACGCTTGGACAGCCACGGTCAACTACGGCGACGGAGGCGGAACCCTCCCGCTGACACTCCAGGCCGACAAGACCTTCGCCCTGTCGCACACCTATGACAACGACGGCAGCTACGCGATCGTTGTCGCCATCACCGACAGCGACGAAAACGTGACCTCACAGAGCGTCACGTTAAACGTCAGTGAGGTTGCGCCCACGGCCGCCTTCGGCAATAGCGGCCCGGTGCTCGAGGGCGGCTCGGCCACGGTCTCGTTCACGGGCGCCTATGACCCTTCGAACGCGGACGCGGCGGCCGGCTACCGCTACAGCTACGATTTCAACAACGACGGCGTCTTCGAGATCGCCAACTCGTTGCTGGCCAGCGCTGGCGTGCCGGCGGCCCTGATGTCCGGCGGATCGGCGTTGCGCGTGATCCGCGGACGCATTGCCAGCGCCGCCGACGGCGCATACCGCGATTACATCACGACGCTCGAAGTGCACAACGTCCTTCCGACCCTGAACGTGAACCTGGACGCGTCCTTCTTTACGCCGGCCACCTACGGGGCGGCTGGCTCCTTCACCGACCCCGGCACGACCGAGACGTATACCGCCACGGTGGACTACGGCGACGGCGCCGGCCCGCAACCGCTGACGCTCCAGGCCAACCGGACTTTCTCGCTCTCGCGCGATTACGCCGCAGGCGTCTACACCGTCACGGTCAGCCTCAGCGACGGCGGCGCCCCGGCCGTTACGGCCACCGGCACGGTCACTGTGAGCGCGCCGGTGATCGTCCCCCTGACGGCCTCGGGCATGGACATCGCCTGCGAGCGCGGCGTCTTCTTCAGCAAGGTCATTGCCGTCTTCACGCCGCTGGAAGGCACGACCACGGAGGACTACCTCGTCTCGGTGGACTGGGGCGTCGTCTTGGAGGGGGGCTACGCGTACGTCACCGCCGACGAGAGCGGCCAGTTCTTCGTTCGGGGCCAACAGACCTACTCCGCCGCGGGAACGTTCGACCTCACGACGACGATTTCCGTCGCGACCCTCGATGGCAGGGTGGGCGAGGCGACCGTGCATGGCACCGCGACCGTCTCCGAGCCCGTGCCCAGCATGGACGTCTATGACTTCTACCCCTCCCAATACCAGTCCTGGGACGGAACAATCGCATGGGTCAACGATCCGTCGCCGTCAGGAAACCTCGCCATTTACTCGGCGACCATCGATTGGGGCGACGGACAAATCTCCCCCGGTGTCGTGGAGTACTGGGGCGAGGGAAGCTGGCTCTACGTGTCGGCCTCGCACACCTATCAGGAATACGGCGAATTCCCGTTCCAGGTGACCTTCCAGAAGGCCCCGCCCAAGAGTCCGATCCAAACCGTGGTCCAATCGGCCGTGGCTTACGTCGCCAATGCGCCGCTGGACGGAATGGGCCTCAACTTCCTGGCGGAGGCGATGACCCCCTTGCAGGCGATCCTCGGCCGGTTCTGGGACGCCGATCCGACCGCCACAGCAAGTCTCTATGAGGCGACCATCGACTGGGGCGACGGCAGCAACAGCCCCGGCAACATCATCGACGACCCGGAGAACCCCGGTCAGTTCCTGGTGACGGGCGCCGCCTCGTACCCGCTGGCCGGCGACTATACGATCAACGTTCATGTTACCGACCCGGGCGATGGCGTGCATATTTCCGAACTGTATCTCCAGAGCCTGGCCCACATCCGGCCGGCGGCGCTGCAGGTGACGATGCAGCCGGTTCAGGTCTTGCTGGGGCTGCCTTTCGATGGTCTGGTCGCCACGTTCACGGACCCGAACCTCGACGGCCCGCAGGACGTCGCCGACTTCATCGCCACGATCGACTGGGGCGATGGCGAATCTTCCCCCGGCCTGATTAGCCAGGTCAACGGCAAGACCTTCAGCATCTCCGGCAGCCATACCTACGGCCAGGCCGGGCTGTTCCCGCTGCACGTGAGCGTGGATACGGTCCCGATCACCGATCCGATCGTGAACGGCGGCTTCGTCGGCGAAGGCTTTACCGGCTGGACCACCGGCGGGCTTCTGACGCCTTTTGTGTATGTGTGGTGGGGGCACTCCGACCAGACCAGCGTCTACCTGGGCAACAGCTCGTACCAAGACACCTCTAATAACGACAGCATGCTGTGGCAGGACTTCCAGGTGCCGGAGGGCAACTCGACGCTGGCGTTCTGGACCTATCGCTACTCTGCCGACACCGCGGGCGATCGGCAGGAGGCCCTGATCCTTGACACCGACGGGCAGGTCCTGGCCACGATCTGGTCCGGCCTTACTTGGGACAACGACTGGACTCGGACCGCGTTCGACCTGACGCCCTTTGCCGGCCAGGTCGTCCGTCTGAGGTTCAACATGCACATGGACGGCGACGGGTTGTTCAGCTACATCTACCTCGACGACGTGGGCATCACGCGGGCGGACAAGTCGGGCGCCGCCGATGGCGCCGCGATCGTGACGGCCACGGGGCACCAGGTTTTCTACAATAACAGCGCGTGGGATGGCAACGATGCGGCGGCCAACGCCGACGACGATGCGGCCATCGCTACCGATAAGATGTCGCTCTTGCCGGGCGGAACGGCCGGGTTTGCCAACTACACCAGCTATGGCCGGGGCATCAACGGCCTCATGGTGGATGTCCAGAGTCTGGCCGTGACGTTGACGGCGGCCGATTTCATCTTCATGACGGGGAATTCCAGCGACCTGTCTACCTGGACGGCGGCGCCGGATCCGCTCAGCGTGACCGTTCGGACCGGGGCGGGCTTGGCCGGCTCCGACCGCGTGACGCTGATCTGGGCGGACAACAACATGGACGGCCAGGTTGATCCGAACGAAGCCGTGGCGAACCAGTGGCTCCAGGTGACGGTGTTGTCGGACGCCAACGGCGGACATGCCGGGCTGGCCGAGGACGACGTGTTCTACTTCGGCAACGCCGTCGGCGAGACGGGTAACACGACGCTCAATGCTTTCGTGGACGGCACGGACTTCGTCGGCGTTCGCGACCATCCCCGCAACTTCCTGAATCGCGCCCCCGTCACGTTCGCCTACGACATCAATCGCGATGGCTTCGTTGACGGCACCGATCTGGTGATGGTGCGCGACAACGGCACCAACTTCCTGACGGCCCTGAACCTGATCGCCCCTCCGGCGCCGGCCGGCGCCGTGCCGGGAGCGCAGGCGCCGATGTCGTTGGCGCCCGAGACGCCGGCCGTCATTGCCTCCGTTTCGAGTGCGAGCGATTCGCCCGCCGGTAACGAGCCGATCGACATCCTGACGGGCGTTCCTCGGCTTGCCTTGACAGGCCTCGAAGCGGCCGCGGTCCAGGCTTATCTGGCGCAGCCGCCGGCGAGCGGGCTGCCGGCGCCGGCCGCCCGCGGCCCGCTGTCTCCCTGGCCGCTCGACGAAAGCCTTCTTGCGGAGGCGAATCCTTCCGCCCCGCCGCACCGACTCAAGACTTCCGCTGCCATGTGCATCCAGGTCGCGGCATGGAATGACGGCGTCGGTGATATGAACCATCCACTGAGCGACACGGACGACATCCTGAGCGCGATCGCTTGCGATAGGAGAATCTGATGAGGGTGTGCCGCAGTGCGATGTTGGCGTTGGTGCTGGTCGGCCTTCTCTCGCCGGCGGCGCCGGCGGCGGCGCCGGCCATCAACGTCGGCGCCGTGGAGGTTTTTACGAACAGCCATGGACAGGCGGTTCCCATCACGGTGACGGGCGGCAACGCCGTGACCGGCTTCAACCTTCGGGCACAACTGGGCGATGGGCTCGGACCCGGGGCGGAACCCGTTTTCCAAAGCATCGACTACGCAGGCTCGATATGGAACGTCAGCGGGCAGGGATACGCAGAGATGGGCGGTCCGGTCGCCGGCGCGCCGCAGTTCGCCCAGGCGTCGGTGGCTTTTGTGACCACGTTCAGCGTGCCCGCCAGCGGCCTGGTGGCCACGCTGCTGATCGATACGACGGGGTTCTATGGCACCGCCTCTTTTCCCCTGAAACTGAGCGGGACCCAGATCGGACAGAACTCCGACTTCATTCTGGTCGGCGGAACCTCGTTGCCGGCCGCCATCACCAACGGCTCCATCCACGTGGTTCCGGGCGGTTACTGGACCGGCAGCGCCGGCACGGCGTGGCAGACCCCGGTCAACTGGTCCAGCGCGATGGCGCCGGGGCCGACGTTTAAGGCGGTGTTCGACGGCCTACCCGTAGCGAATCAGCCTGCGCTGGGCCAAAGCGAGAGCGTAAGCAGCCTGCTCTTCAAGACCGCCGGCTGGACCGTCAGCGGCGGCAGCCACACGCTGACCGTGGGCGCGGGAGGCATCTCAAGCAGCGGCGCCGGCACGAACACGGTCAATCCCACCGTCAACTTCACGGGCAACGCGGCCGTCAGCGTGGGCCAAGGTAACACGCTGGGCCTGGCCGCGATTGATGTGGGCGCCAATTCGCTGGCGAAGTCCGGCGCGGGCACGCTTGTCTTGGCGGACGCGGGTGTCGTCGGCGGGGGAACGACGGTCTCAGAAGGAACGCTCCTCGTTAATAACGCCTCCGGCTCGGGCACCGGCGCGGGGGCCGTGACGGTCGGCGCTGCCACCCTGGGCGGCACGGGGTTTATCAACGGCCCGGTGACGCTGACGGGCGATTCTACGCTTACCAGTACCGGCACGCTGACGATCAACAGCATGCTCACCGTTCAGGGCCTGGCCAACCAGCTTGCGGCCGGCACGGTCAACACGAGCGGCGATGTGACCATTGACCCAGGGGCAGTCTTCATCATCAATGGCACGCTAGGCGGTGACACGGGCTACCTGATCGTGCGGGGCACGCTCATGGGCAAGGGCACGATCAACAAGTCGTGCGTCATCGAGGCGGGCGGCGTGCTGAGCCCCGGGGCGCCCTCAAGCATCCAGACGATGGCGCAGGTCCGGGCGGGCGCGGCGCCGAAAAACTTCTCGTTCGAGATCGGTGCGGCAGCGCCGAATTACGCCACACCCTCCGACAGCCTCAACGATGTCATCCGCCTGACGAATGCGGCCGCGCCGTTTGCCGACGCCACGGGCAATGCCCCGGCCGCGCTGACCGCCGGCACCGTGATCGACGTGTACTTCCTCTCGGCCGAACCGGCGATGGGCGGATACAAGGCGGAGTTCTTTGCCGCGACGGACTTCACCGAGGCCATCGCCGATGCAACCTATCAGTACTGGCGTCTGGACCCGCGCGGCACGCGCCTCTACAACGGCAACTTCTACTCGCCGCTGGATGCGGCGCTGGTGGACTGGTCGGTGGTGCCCGAGACGGCCACGTTCGACGGCGTGATTGCGAGCGGGTACATCACGGAGTTTACGGTTGCACCGGAACCGGCGACGCTGGGTCTGCTGGCATTAGGGGGTGCGGCGCTGCTGGCGAGGCGGAAACGGTGGAAGTAGCCTCAAGTCGAGCGACAACCTTCGGCGGACGCCTCGACGCGGGCTGTCCGCGTTGGTTGGGTCTACCTCTGCGTCCGGGTCTACCTCTGCGTCCGGAAAAATACGTCTGCGTCGAAAAGAAGCGGGTGCCCGGGCAGTAGGATGCGGATCAGCCGAATCACGCCCACGGCGAGGCCTTTCTTTTTGACTAGAAGGCCGATCGGAGCGGAGCCCCGACGTCGAACACCCAGTATGGTTTGCGGTCAAGTCATCGCCCCAGTTTGGAATGTGATAGGAGCCTGAGACGTCGGCCATGGAACTGCGGATTTCTTATCCGTTGCTCTTGGTTCTGTGAGAACCGGAAGTGCTCACAAAGTTTGGTTCTTGAGCAAGCCCCGTGAGACACTAACTCCTTTCTGTACAAGGGATTAGGGCTAAAGCATAGACCGTTGCAGTGGGACCCCTTGACGGGAATCGCACATTCCTTTACAAGAAGTGTGCGTGACAGGAGTAGTCGTCGCGGTTGTCGTGCCAGAAAATGAGCTTGCGGGCCGAGAACCGTAAGTGCTTCTTGTGACACAACTTGCGCCCGTAGCTCAATGGATAGAGTCGCGGACTTCGAATCCGAAGGTTGCGCGTTCGAATCGCGCCGGGCGCACCAAGGAAACCACAAAGTGAGAAAACAATACGGAATCGCCGCGCGGCGGCTGCTTGGGGGGCTGGGCACTTGCGTAGCGCTCGCGCTCGTGCTGGTGCTTACGACAGGCTGGGCGGTCGGTGAAGCCGCGCCCAGCGTGGCCGGCGGCGGGACAAAGTCGGCGCAGGCAGGCTGGCCCGAGTTCCGCGGCCCCTGGGGCAACGGACTCGTCGCGCCGGCCGGCGATGCCGTGCCGCGCGGCCTCCCCGTGCGCTGGAGCGAGACGGAGAACGTGAAGTGGAAGGTCGAGATACCCCATCGCGGGTGGTCCACGCCGGTGGTCCTGGGCAACCAGGTGTGGCTGACCACGGCCACGCTTGAGGGCAACGACATTTTCGTGGACTTCTTCGCCGTCT
>Ga0315293_10002019_pt1 | contig 19600 bp, 16 predicted proteins | sample YL17G13_20_MG_FD_203071 | JGI IMG/M metagenome (GOLD analysis project Ga0315293, IMG submission 203071) | Sediment microbial communities from Yellowstone Lake, YNP, Wyoming, USA - YL17G13_20 | ecosystem: Environmental > Aquatic > Freshwater > Lake > Sediment | place: USA: Wyoming | collected... | reverse complement strand
GCGAGGATGTGCCCCCGTACCAGGTCGTCCACCAGCGCGTAGTTTCCCACGTTCACCCCGCCGGCGAGGAGGAACGGGAACCTCCCGCGGTCGTAGAGGTCGATCATCACGGTCACGGAGTTCCCCTCCGTGAGCTTGCCCGGACCGTACACCCTGGTGGGGTTCACGATCACGACCGGCAGGCCCTCCGAGGCCATCCGGAGAGCCTCCCGCTCGGCGACCGCCTTGCTCTCCTCGTACTCGGTGTAGAAACGCGGCGTGATCCGCGGCATGCGCTCGTCGCCCACGGTGCCCGGCGGCGTCGGGCCGAACGTCACCATCGTCGAGGTGAGGACCACCCTTTCGACACCGGCAGACCTCGCCGCGCCCAGCACGTTCATCGTCCCCTCGACGTTGACCTCGAAGAACATTCTCGGGTCGCGCGCCCAGTTCCTGGCGTAGGCGGCGAGGTGGAACACCCCGGAGCACCCCTCCATGCCGCGGAGCAGCGAGCCCCGGTCGCCGACGTCACCTTCGACGGTGGCGATCCGTTCGCCCTCCAGGCCCAGGCCGTTGCTCGTCCTCCGCACGAGCGCCCGCACGGCATGGTCGCTGCGGACCAACTCGGCTACGAGCTTGCTGCCGACGAACCCCGTAGCGCCGGTGACGAAGAACGTACTCGGCTGCGCCATCACGTCCACGGAAAGGAGGATCGCACGCCTCGCCCCGTCCCGTCACCTCACCGCTTCCGGAAGAGGCTCAGCGGCCACGGGCGGGAAGGGGGAGCCTCGCCGAGAGCGTCCTTGCACGGCGACTCCGCTACGAACATCTCCTGGACCCTGCCCTGGAAGAGCGAGCGCCCGCGGGTTCTGACAGCCGAGCGCAGCGTGCTCGCTGCCATCGCCGTGCCCTCGGCGTCCACACCCAGAGAGGGGCTGGTGAACGGACCCTGCACTCTCACGGCCCCGGCGAAGTTCGCGAGACCCATCCCGAGCCCCTGCGTCGCCTTCGAACGGAAACCCACGTCCAGCATCTCGGTCCCGAGGTCGGCCGTACCCCCCACCACGATGTTGATCTTCGAGGTCTCCACTGCGACCCTGCGGTCGAGCCGCACCACGCCGCGCTCCACGGGCACGTTGATCACGGCGCAGCGCAGCTCGGTGGACGGGTCGGTCTTGCGGAACGGGTTGACGGCATCGAGCGCTCCGGTGAGCACGTCGCCACCGAGCGTGAGTGCGGCTCCCTCAATATGTCCTGGGCCGACCACGATCCGGACCTTTCCGCCCAGGCTCGCCACCCACTCGTGCAGTGAGCCGCCGCTCCCGGCCAGGGCGATCGTCAGATCCGTGGAGCCTCCGCTGACGTTCGCCCGCGCGCCCAGAAGCGCCAGCAGCGCCCGCAGCTCCACATCGCTGCCGGTCAGGTTGGCGGTGAACCCCTGCCGGCGGCCGGCGTCGAGGCGCAGGGAACCGGTGATGTGGCCCCCACCCAGCGTCAGGGAGAGCGGGTCCACCACCAGCCGCCCGTTGGCCAGCACCGCCCGCGCCGCAAGGGCGTGAGCCTCGGCGCCGCTCGGCAGTACCAGGCTTTCCACCTGCACTGCGGCGATGACGTCGAACGCCCTCAGCGCGTCGAGCGGGAGCGGCTCGGCCGAGAAGAGCTTGCCGCCCTGCGTCGCCGGCGCCTTCGCGGTCGTTCCGGCATCCTTGCCGGCCCCGGTGAGCTCGCCCAGATCCAGAAGTGCAGCGCGCAGGTCCACGGAGATCTTCGAACGGGCGCATCCCATCACGTAGCCCACGCTGCCGGAGATCGAGCTCCTTCCAGCCGTGAAGCGCAGAGGGTCCAGCGCCCAGCCTTTCCCCGAGTCGCGCACCCGGCATTCCAGCTGAAACGGCGTCAGCCCCGGTGGCGCTGCGCCGAGCGACGCCGCGACCGCCTGCGGATCGGTGACCTCGAGGGTGATCTTCAGGTCCACGCCCGCCAGGTCCCGGACGCGCTCGATCGCGCCCTCGGTCTTTGCGGCCGCCCCCTTCGTCGAGAGCGAGAGCGTCAGGGGAAACGGCCGGTCCCCCACAATCGAGTTCAGGCCGCCGATCACGCCGGAGACCGACACGGCCGCGCGGCCGAGGCTGAGAGCTCCCTCCAAGTCGAGGTTGCCCTTCGCGCGTCTGCTGGCAGCGAGGGTGAGGCGCGGCACAACCACGCCGACCCGCCAGCCGGCGCAGCCGTCGCGGTAGGCCAGCAGCGCATCGGTCATCCGCACCTCGCGAATCCCGACATGGGAAAGCAGCGAGAGCACAGTGCCCGGTTTCTCGGACGATGCAGCCTGGCCCGGCTGACCGAACAGCCAGTTGCCCTCTCCCTTCTCGTCGGTCTCGAGCAGCAGGTCGGGCCTGGCGAGCACGAGTCGGTCCACCAGGATCTCGCCGTGCAGGAGCGCGAGGAGCTTCACCCGCAGCTCCACCCGCTTGACGCGCACCATCTCCTTCTGTGATCCCCACGGCGCGTTGGACAGGGCAACGTCCTCGAGAACGATGGAGGGTGTGAGAGAGACCCGGAGGTGCGGCCCTCGTCCCACCGTGAGCTCGCGCCCGGTCTGCCTCCTCACTGCCTCCGCGACCGTGCCCGTGAGCCGGCTCAGGTCCACTGAACGCAGGGCGACGACCGCCGCGACCACGAGCAGCGCGACCCCGGTCGCGGCGCCGATGAGCAGCCAGGCCAGCAGACGGCGACCCCGAAGCGGCGAGGCGCCGCCTGGGGGTTTGGCTGGCTCGACCTGAGAAGACACCGCTGCTTCCTCTCTTCTTCGAGACTAACACCGCGGGTCACCGCGTCAAGCAGCCAGGATCGCCTCACTCGGATGCGTAGCGCCGTTGCCACCACCGCATCAGCTTCGGGGTCAACGCCAGCGCTGCGACTGCCGTGGCGATTCCGGAGACGGCGTCGGTCAGGTAGTGGTAGCGGCAGTAGAACGTCGCCACGTAGAGCGTGAGGACGACGGGGATGAGGACCCAGGCGAGGCGACGGCTGTACCGCCAGGACATCGCCCACATGACCGTGGCGGCCGCGGCGTGGGGGCTGGGCAGCGAGCCGCCGACGTAGTGGAGCCTCGATCGGATGAACTCCCCCACCGACGTGAAGAGCCAGCCGTCGAGGGGCACCGTGTAGGCCGTGCCCATGAACGCCGCCGGGCCTGCGACGGGAAACACGATGAAGCCGAGGTCGCAGGCGACGTTGGCGAGGCCGAGGGCGAGGAGGCACTCCTCCAGCGCTCGCCTGCCGTGGCCCCGGTAGATGACGAGGCACACCAGCGGGTAGAGCGCGATGTAGACGACGTAGGCGAACATCATCCACTCGGTCAGCCACGGCCGTGTGAAGCCCTCGAGCCAGATCGTGGGCTGCACCCCGAAGAGGCGGTCCTCGAGACCCAGCACGGCGCCGTCCAGCCAGCGGCCGTGGACCACGAGCTGGAGCCGCGCCACCCCGCCGAAGAGCCAGGCGTAGGCGAGGGAGACCGTCGCGGTCCGCGCGAGAAACCACGCCCAGCCGGGTCGGATCCTGCGCGTCCCTACAACGGCAGCGAGGAAGATCACGGTCGCGGCCAGGTCCTTCGCGACCAGGACCGGCCAGCCATCAACGCGGCCGCGGAAGACCACAGCAAGCACCGCGAATACCGCGATCGTCCCGAGGACCAGGACATCGGTGGCCTCGAGGCGCAGCCGCCCAGGATTGGAGTGTGCGGTGACGGCCTGTGCTGAGGTCGGACTGTTTGCGGTCTCCATCAAGGTCCCGTCGTGCAACCAATGGTACCTTTCTCTCCGCAGGAGTGCCGTCGTAACGCGTGTCACACCACTGTCTGCCTCCCGTGGTACCCTCTCGGCGCTTCGGTCGCGGAAGGTGTCAGCGAGGCGCTCCGCTCCCCGGTGGAGGCCTCGTCCAGTGAAGGCCCCTGACGGCCGGACCGAGGCCATGGTGAGCATGACGCGTTGGCGACTTCGACCGGGCCGCGCCACTTCGCTGGTGCGGCCGAAGCGGAACGGGGGTGCCTCCGACACAGCGGAGACCCCGCTTTCGGTGTGGCGCTGCGTGCTCGCCGTGACGCTCGCGTCGTTCGGCCTCGTAGTCACCCTCGCCGCGGCGCGAACGGCCCTCGCCCCGGCCGGAACCCGACGAGGCCCGGCCCACCAAGCGCATCGCCTTCCTGTTCTCCGACGAATCCGCCCTCCCCGCCAACCTCGACGCCGACCGCGGGCTGCGGGCAGGATTCGCAAAGGATCCGTCGTTCGAGTTCGAGTACTACACCGAGTATCTCGACCTCGCGCGGTTTGGCAGCGAAGCGTACGAGCAACGCCTCGCAGCCGTGCTCAGCGAAAAATACGCAGGCAGGCGCCCCCATCTCATCGTCTGCGTGGGGCCGCGCGCGCGTTGGCTGCAGACGGACCGCAGAGCACGCGTGGACCGGCCGGGGTGAGAAGAGGACGACTGGCGCTGGAACGCAGGTGCGCCGAATCCTCCCCACAACAAGAGTTGGTACCGCCTGACGCCGCGGTTCAGCGGCGGCGCGTCAGCGCCCTCCGCTGTGCCGTTCCGGGGCAAGGCGCCGGACGAGCATCCAACCGGTCCAGACTGGGTCGACCGGCACCGGCCGCATCACTCGCGGCTAGTACTTGACCATGTACTTCTTCGCTTCCAGGCAGACGCTGAAAGCCTTCTTGAAGTCCTCGCCCTGTTGCTGAATGCTCTGTTTGGCCTGCGCATCCTGCTGCGCCACCTGCTCCTGCGCCTGCTGCTTGGCTGCACGACCTCTGGACCGGCCCGCTACAACGCCTACGCCTGCGCCGTACGCGGCGCCTTTCCCTGCGTCGCCCGCGATCACGCGCAGTAGCGTCGTCTTCCCGCACCCGCTCGGGCCGAGCAGCGAGAAGAACTCGCCGCGCTCGACCGCGAGCGAGACGCCCTCGACGGCGCGCACGCTGCCGAAGCTCTTCGACACCCCCTCGAGGAGGAGGAACCTCGCCACTTCAGCTGGCCCGAGTGGGATTGTACTCCCGCCGATCCCCCGCCGGGCTCAGACTCGGTTCCCAGTCACGGTCAGTATGCGGATGACAAGGTGTTGCACGCGTCAATGCGGCCGGCCGACAGGCCGCGCCGGAACCAAGCGACTCGCTGCTCGGAGGAGCCATGCGTCCACCTCTCCGGGTTCACCCGCCCGCTGGCCTGACGCTGCAAACGGTCGTCGCCGATCGCCGCAGCGGCGGCGAGGCCGGCCTCCACGTCACCCTGCTCCAGGATGTTCCGCTCCTCCGTCGAATAGCCCCAGACCCCGGCGAGGCAGTCGGCCTGGAGCTCGAGACGGACAGATAGCTCGTTGGCCTGCGACGGCTCGCGGGCCCGCATCTGCCGCACCTTGGTGTCGATACCGAGGAGGTTCTGGACGTGGTGGCCGACCTCGTGCGCGATCACGTAGGCCTGGGCGAACTCCCCGGGGGCGCCGAACCGCGTCTTGAGCTCTTCGTAGAAGACGAGGTCTATGTAGACCTTGTGGTCTTCGGGGCAGTAGAACGGGCCTGATGCACCCTCCGCGAAACCGCAACCTGAACGCGTCACGTCGCTGAAGAGGACGAGCCTGGCGTGCGGGTACGGGCGGTTCGCCCGTGAGAACGCCTGCGCCCACGTCTTCTGCACGTCGTCGAGCACGAACGAGACGAACTGCACCTGCCGCTCGTCCTCGGGCCCGCGCGCCATCGGCTGCGAAGTGGTCATCGCGGCCGGCGGGGAGGCAACGTCCGCGACGCCGAGCAACGAGAAGAAGTCGCGCTTGAAAAGCAGGGAGAGTACAAGCAGCACCAGGAACCCGCCGATACCAAGGTGCGGTCCCCGGACCCGGAATCCGGAGCCCGTGCCCTCGTCACGGACGTCCTCGAGATCCACGCTGCGCCCGCCCGGTTTCCATCGCATGGTGGTCCTCCGCGTGGCAAGGCAGGATAGCTAGGGGCCCGGTCGAAAACCAAGACACTTCCGCTCCGGTGGGGTGAGTTGCGCCTAGCATCCCGCCACGCCCTCGTGTGCTACCCTCCACGAAAGAAAACGGGAGGATTCCATGGGCCTTCTTGGCAGCTCGTTTGAAGAGAAGGTGCGGGCCGCACTCGATGCGATTCGTGCGCTCGGCTTGGGTGTTGCGGAATTGGACGCCCGCGTCGAAGGGAAGGTAGTGACGCTGCTGGGGACGGCTCCCGGCATGGATGTCAAGACGCGAGTCATGCAGGAGTTCAACGCGCGGGTCGAGACCGACAACACGCTCAACCAGATCCGCCTGGCCAAGGCGGAGCCGGTCGAGCTCCCGGGGCCGGCGGCCGTGCCCGAGGAGAGATGGCACGTCGTGGTCTCCGGCGACACCTTGAGCGCGCTGGCCAAGAAGTACTACGGCAAAGCCAGCCTCTACATGAAGATCTTCGAGGCGAACAAGGATCAGCTTTCCAACCCGGATCTCATCAAGGTCGGCCAAAAGCTGCGAATACCCAGCTAGCGGAGAGTCCGCCCGGTTTCGGCAGCGGATGGTCAGGCGCAGGAAAAGGTAAGCAACGCCTCGACCAGCAGCAAATGAGTCCATCGCGATGACAGAGACGAAGGACCTCTCACCATGAAAGCGATTCTGTTCGGTGCGACCGGGATGATCGGACAGGGCGTCCTCCGAGAGTGCTTGCTCGACCCCGAGGTGGAGAGCGTCCTCGCGATCGGGCGACGGGCAACGGCAGTGCGGCATGAGAAGCTGCGGGAGATCGTGCACAAGGACTTCCTCGATTTCTCCGCCATCGAGGGCGAGCTCTCCGGCTACGACGCTTGCCTGTTCTGCCTCGGCGTCTCTTCGGCAGGCATGAGCGAGCAGGCGTATTCGCGCGTGACGTACGATGTCACGATGACCGTGGCCCGGACCCTAGTGAAGCAAAACCCCGACATGACGTTCATCTACGTGTCGGGGGCGGGCACCGACAGCACCGAGCGCGGCCGCATGATGTGGGCGCGGGTCAAGGGCAGGACCGAGAACGCGTTGCTCGAGATGCCGTTCAAAGCCGCGTACATGTTCCGCCCGGGATACATCCAGCCGCTGCATGGAATCGCTTCGAGCAGGAGGCTCACCAGGGTGCTCTATGGGGTCATGCGGCCGCTCTACCCCGTGTGGAAGACGCTGTTCCCGAAGTACGTCACGACCACCGAGCAGTTCGGGCTCGCGATGATCTACGTTGCCAAGCACGGCGCCCCGAAGCGCATCCTCGAGAACCGGGACCTCGCTGGCCTGCGCCCGACCGAAGCCTCACCGCCGCGCAGCACGTGAGAGTTCTTGCTGCTAATCGCACCGGTCCGTTTCTCACCCACCCGCAGGCGTGAAGCCGGGCACAGGGCCAAGACCACACTTCCAAAAGGAACGGGCCACGCCTGCGCGTGGCCCGTGGGATCTGCATGGTTGCGGGGGCAGGATTTGAACCTGCGACCTTTGGGTTATGAGCCCAACGAGCTACCGGACTGCTCCACCCCGCGTCGCTCCGGAGCCCGCATTGTAGCCGTCGGCCGCCCGAAGTCAAGGCTGCCCACGCCAAAACGGCAGAAAAGTTCCCGAAACTGCCGTGTTTTCAAATGGAAACCGGGCACGTGCCTTGCTTCGACGGGCGGCGGAGGCTCGGCATGCCAGACGACGCTGCGTTGAGGGAGAGGGTGGGGCGCGACAGCGCCCGCGCCCAGGCTCTGCTTTCCGAGGTCAGCCGGGCCGTGATCGGACAGCGGTCGCTGCTCGAGCACATGCTGCTGGGCGCGCTGTGCGAGGGGCACGTGCTGCTCGAGGGCGTCCCGGGCCTCGGCAAGACGCTCGCCGCGCGCAGCTTCGCCGCCGCGGTGCAAGGCCGCTTCACCAGGATCCAGTTCACACCGGATCTGCTGCCGGGGGACCTCACAGGGACCGAGATCTACGACCCCGAGGGGCGGCGCTTCGTGCCGCGCCTGGGCCCGATCGTCACCAACCTCCTCCTGGCCGACGAGATCAACAGGGCGCCCGCCAAGGTACAGGCGGCGCTGCTCGAGGCGATGGAGGAGCGCCAGGTCACCGTGGGCGGCACCACGTTCCCGCTCCCCCGGCCTTTCCTGGTGCTGGCGACCGAGAACCCGATCGAGCTGGAGGGCACCTACCCGCTCCCCGAGGCCCAGGTGGACCGCTTCCTCTTCAAGGCGCTCGTGAGCTACCCGGGGCACGAGGACGAGCTCGCGGTGGTTGACGCACGCCTCGCCGCCCAGCCGCCGGCGGTGCGCCCCATCCTCACGCTCTCCGAGCTCTCCGAGATGACGACCACCGCGCGGGAGGTCCACATGGACGCCCGCATCCGCGAGTACTGCGTGCGCCTGGCGCGCTCGACCCGCAACGGCGGCCGCGAGGCCGTGCCCGCCCTGCACCGCTGGGTGCGCTACGGCGCCTCGACGCGCGCGGCGATCGGCCTCGCGCTCGCCGCCCAGGCGCTGGCGCTCCTGCGCGGCCGCGCCTACGCGATCCCCGAGGACGTGAAGGAGGTCGCCCCCGCGGTGCTGCGACATCGCCTAATCCTGAGCCTCGAGGCCCAGGCGGAGGAGGTCAACGTCGAGGGGCTCGTGCGCGAGCTGCTGCTGGCGGTGGAGGTGCCGTGAGCGCAGCGGCCGTCTGGCGGCGCTTCCTGGGTCAGGGCGAGCCGGAGTCGTTCGTCCCGCACGATCTTACCCGGCGGCTGGCGAGGGTGCGGCTGCACGCCACCCGCCGCCTGACCGCCTCGTGGGCGGGGGCCTACCGGTCGGCGTTCAAGGGCGAGGGGATTGAGTTCGCCGGGGTTCGCGAGTACCTCCCCGGCGACGACGTGCGCACGATCGACTGGCGCGTCACGGCCCGAACCGGCCGGCTGGCGGTCCGGCGCTACGTCGAGGAACGCAACCGCACCGTGCTCTTCCTGGTGGACGTCGGGGCGGGGATGGCCGCCGGCAGCGGCACCAGCACGCTCCTCGAGGTGGCCGCCGAGGTGGTCGCGCTGGTGGGCAGTGCGGCACTCGCCGGTGGGGACCGGGTGGCGCTGGCAGCCTGGAGCGACCGGCAGGAGCTGGTGCTCACCGCGCGCCGCAGCGAGGCCTCGCTGCTCCGCGTGGTGAGCGAGCTGCTTCTGGTGCGCCCCCAGGGGCGGGCAAGCGACCTCTCCGGCGCCCTCGCCGAGGTGCCGCGCCTGCTGCGTCGCCGTGGGGTCCTGGTGGTGATCTCGCCGTTCCTCGGCACCGGCTACGGTAAAACTCTGGCCGCGCTGGCGAGCCGGCACGAGTTGCTGGCGGTCAGGCTGTGGGACCAGCGAGCCGGGAAGGGGACCGCCACTGCGCGTGTCCCGGCGCGCGACACGACGGGGCGCGCGGGGTGGAGCGTGAGCGGCCCGGTGCCCGATGCGCCGGAGCTCTCCCGCGTTCGCGCGGACGTGCTCACGGTCGCGCCCGAGACGCTGCTGGCGCCTGCCCTGGCCCGCGCGTTTCTGGCGCGGGGGAGGCGCCGCGGTGCCTAGTCCGGCCTCTCTGCTGCTGGCCGCGAGCCTGCTGCAGATCCCTTTCGGGTCCTCCGTGGACGTGCGCCTGCAGGGGTCCCAATCCGCGCCGGCAGCAGGTGCCGTGGTCGGCCACTTCCTCGTGGTGAGCGGGCCACGGCCCGCGGAAGACGGGGCCACGGTCGTGACGCTCCGACCGCTGGCGCTGGGGGTTCTCGGCGTGCCGCTGCCCGGCGCGCAACCATCCACGGTCGAGGTCCGGCCCACCCTTGCCCCCGAGGCGGAGCCGCGGCCGCTCCTCGTCCCGGAGCCCGCGCCGTTCCCCTGGGCGGTCCTGGTCGCGCCCGCGGTCGCCGTGCTGCTGGTGCTGCTGGCTGTCCGGCTGCTGCGGCGTCGCTCGCGCCCCGACCCCGTTACCGAGCTGCAGCGGACGCTGGCGCCCCTCTCCGTGCCCGACGGCTGGACCGGGGCCGATGCCGCCGACACTCTCGCGCGCGGCTGCCGCCGCTTCCTGCAGGCGGCGACCGGCGCGCCGTGCGCCGCGATGACCACCCGTGAACTCTCGCGCCTGCTGGCCGCGAGGCTGGAGACAACCCTCGCGAAGACGTTCGGGGTTGCGTTCCTGCTCGCGGACGAGACCCGCTTCGCCGGCAGCCCCCCGTACACCGAGGACGCCGTCACCCTTGTGCGGGACGTGCTCGCCGCCGCGCCACAGGTTGCAGCTTCAACGGGAGGCCGGCAGTGAGCGGCTTCGCGTTCCCGCTCCTGCTGCCGCTCGCGGTGCTGGCGCCGGCCGCCCTCGCGTGGCTCGCGTTGGTCCGCAGGCGGCACCTCCGCGTCCCGAGCCTGGCCCCAGTGCGCCACACGCGGGCAACTGTGGACGTGGCAACAACTCTGGCGCTTGCGGCGCTGGCCGTCGCCTGGCTGGGTGCCGCAGGGCCCCGGCGCGCATCCCTGCGCGCTGCCCCCTCCGTGGGGCGCGACCTGGTCGTCCTCCTCGACCTCTCGGCTTCGATGGGAGCGCCGGGCCGAGGGGGGAACAGTTTCGCGGCGGCCCGCCGGGCCGTGGAGCGTTTGGCCGACCTCCGACGGGATGATCGCCTCGCACTGGTGGCCTTCGGCGGCAAGGCCGCCGTGCTGTCCCCGCTCACCCGCGACCACGCCACCCTCCTGACGCTGGCCTCGAGCCTGGCACCGGCAACCCTCGGCCCCGAGACCGCCATCGGGGACGCCCTCGCGGTGGCCCTGGAGCAGCTGCGGAACACGAGGCGAGGGTCGGGCGGCATCGTGCTGGTGAGCGACGGCGAAAGCAACGCCGGTGCGCTCGATCCCGTTACGGCGGCAGTGGTCGCGGCGGACCGCGGCGTCTCGGTGAGCACCGTCGCCGTCGGGCCCGAGCCCGCCGCGCGCGCGCCGTCGCGGGTCAACGAGGCGCTGCTGCGGGAGATCGCCCGGCGCAGCGGCGGGGAGTTCGTGCGGGCCCGCGACGGTGAGGCTCTTGAAGCGGCGTTCGAGCACCTCACGGCGCTCGAACCCAGCGCGGGTCCCACGCCCGCCCAGCGCGTCTGGAGCGACCACAGCGCCGCACCCGCACGTTGGGCCGCCGTGCTGCTCCTCGCGGCAGCCCTCGCCGAGCTCGTGAACCGGAGGGCCTGGGCATGAGCTGGGTTGAACCGCGTTGGCTGCTCCTGGCGGTTGCGGCCCTGGCCCTGCTGCCGGCCGCCTGGGCGTTGACCCGCTGGCGCCGCCTGCAGCAGGCGCGCCTCGGAAGCGGGTCGCTCTGGCGGCGCTGGCTCGGCGGGGTGCCGGCCACTGGCGGGGGCCGTCTCGTCCTTTGGCTGTTGGCCGCCGCTGCAGCCGCGGCGGCCGCCGCCGGCCCGCGCTGGGGCCAGCCGAAACACGTTCCGGCCGCCGCCCTCGACGTGGTGATTGCCCTCGACGTCTCGGCCTCGATGCGATGCGCCGATGTGGTGCCCAATCGGCTGGACCGGACGGTAACGGTGCTGCGCCAGACGCTGCACCGTCTGCCCGACTCCAACTGGAGCCTGGCGGTGGGCGCTGGCTATGCCCGGCCGTTGGTCCCGCTCACGCAGGACACGGAGGCGCTGGACGCACGACTCTCCGACCCCAACCTCGAGCGCTGGGTCGCCCCCGGCTCCAATCTCGCGCTGCTGCTGGCCACTGCCGGCTCCCTGCTGCCGGGCAGCGGCCCCGCGCGGGCCATCCTGCTCGCCTCCGATGGGGAGGAGCTCGAGGGCGACGCGGCAGGGGTGGCGGAGGCTCTGCGGCGGAGCGGGATCGCAATCGTGCCGCTGATCTCCGGCACCACTGCCGGAGGCCCGGTGCCGCGACCCGATGGTGCGGGCGGCGTCACCTATGCGCGGGAGGGGGGTGCCCTCGTGCGCACCCGCGCCAGGCCCGAATTGCTACGGCGTCTGGGGCGAGGGCCGGACAGCGTAGTGGACGCGGCCTTGCCTGAGGCCCCGCGCGCCCTTGCGGAGGCACTCGTCCGGTCCGTGCGCATCTCGGAGCGCGAGGCAGCCCCCGTCCACGCCGCACCGTTCATGCTGGCAGCCGCACTCCTCGCAACCGGATCGTTCCTCCTCTGGCCGTGGCGGCGCGCCGCGCTGGTCGCGCTGCTGCTGCCGGTCCCGCTCGCCGCCGCGGCGAACCCGCCGGTGCCCACGCCTTCTGCCTGGCAGCGGGTGTTGCCGGGATCGGCCTCCCTGCTCGAGCGGACGGCCGCCCGCGCGGCGGCGCGCGGAGACTGGGACGGGGCCCGCCAGGCGTACGCCCAGGCCGTCGCGCTCCGGCCGGGTGATGCGGAGCTCCGCCTCGGCCTCGCCACCGTGCAGGCACGTGAGGGGGAGACCGAAGGCGAGCGCACCCTCTCCGAGCTTGCAGCCTCGCCGCACCTCGCCTTCCCGGCCTGGTACAACCTGGGCACCGTGCGGCTGCTGAGGAGCGACTTCGCGGGCGCAGCCGAGGCGCTGCGGCGAGCGATCGCCGCCGATCCGAGGCAACCCGACGCCTGGCACAACCTGGAACTCGCCCTCACCGGCCTGGCGGACGAGGTCGGCAGACCGACCGCCCCGAGCGACCGCGAGAGCCGGGACCGACTGGTGGAGGCAGCCGCGCGCGCCGCCCTGCAGCCACTGCCGGTGCGCGCGCCGTCCTCGGTGGGCACGCCTTCGGGGAGGGACTGGTGATGCGCCGCGCGCTGCCCTTCGCGGTTGTGCTCCTCACGGCGGCGGTCGTGGCCACCGCGCGCGGGCAGCCGCACGCGCGCTTTCTCAGCGGCACCATCCCGGGCACCCTGCGCTACCAGGTCGTGCTCGAGGGCCCGGGCCCCGGCGAGATCAGCGGGGTACTCGGGGAGCTCACCAACCTCGAGGTGCTGGCGGGGCCGGTGCTCGCGCAGCAGGTCACCTGGCAAGGGAACCAGCCGATTGCGGTCACCGCGCTCACCTGGGTCATGCGCGCACGCACGCTGGGACCGATCGCGGTCGGCCCCACGACCGTCCGCCTCGGAGATGCAAGCGCGGTCACGAACCCGGTGCGTGGGACCGCCCTGGCGGGCGGCCGCACTACGGGTGAGGCCACCCGCCCGGAGCTGCGAGTCGAGCTCTCCACCCCGCGCCTCCTGGTGGGAGAGCCGCTGGTGGTGAGGTTTTTCGTGGAGTCGCCGGGCGAGGTCGGGGCCGAAGGCTGGGAGGTGCAGACCTCGTTCCCCGAGAGCTGGAGCGAGCGGCTGCCCTCGGACGAGGTCGCAGCCGTGGGTGCAACCCCCGATGGGATGGCGCGGGTCGCGCTGGGCGGCTGGCTGGTGATCCCGGTACAGGCAGGCCGGTTGAAGATCCCTCCGGCAAGGGCGCGCGCGGTGGCCGCTCCGGGCGAGCGGGAGAGCGCCGCGCTCCCCGTCAGGACCGTCACCTCGCGCACGGTGGAGGCGGAAGTGAGGCCGCTCCCGCCGGCCCCGGCGCCGTTTTTCGGCGCGGTTGGCGAGCTCGCCTTCTCCCGCCGGCTGCTCGAAAACGAGCCGCGGGTCGGCGACCTGGTGACCCTCGAGGTCGAAGTGGAAGGGGTCGGAAACCTCCCGCTGCTGGACCCGCCGCCGATACGCCTGCCGGAGGGCCTGCGCAGCTTCCCCGCGGAGGAGACCCACCAGTGGCAGCCCTCCCGGCGCGGCCTGGCCGGGTGGCGGCGCTGGCGCATCCCGGTCGAGGCGCTGCGCCCCGGGAGGTACGAACTGCCTGAAGTCCGCTTCTGCAGCTTCAAACCGGGGGCGAGCTACACCAGCCACACCCTCCCCGCCCTGGCGCTGGTGGTCGGCCCCGCCTCCGCCGTGCCCCCGGTGGCCGCGCCGGTCGCCGCGACTCCGGGGGCCCGCGGCACGCTCCCCTGGCCGGCGCTCCTGCTGGTCGCCTTCGTGCTGGGCGTGGCGGCTACGGCGGCGGCCATCACCTGGCGGGCTCGCCGGAGAGGTGTCCCGCTCCCGCCCGCAACGGGTGCCGACCCGGCGCAGGAGCTGCGACGCCTTCAGCTCGCGGTGGAGGTCTGGGCGCGGTCCCGCTTCGGTGCGACGGTCGCCGAGGGCGCCGACCGCCTGACGGCCGCTGGCTGCCCCCAGGCCGAGGCCGCCGAGGCGACGGAGCTTGTGCGGACGTGCGAACGCCTGCGCTTCGCACCCTCCCTTACGGCGCCTGCCGATGCGCTCCCCAACTTGCGTCTGCGAGTCGCACGGCTGGTCGCGACAACACTGCAGCGCGCTGATAGACTGGAACAGTGAGCGAGGTCCGGCTCAAGATCAACGTGCTCCCGGCGATGGAGCTCGAGACCTTCCTGGAGCGCTACCGCCACGACACGGGTGTCCCCGAGGCGATGGATGCGGCCAGCTTCATCCAGGAAGTGCTGCAACGGGCCAACGCGTTCGTGCCGGCGCAGGCGGGCTCCGTGCTGCTGGACCACCCGTTCGAACGGGCCGGCGACCCGGCCGGCACGGCTCTCTACTTCATCGCAGCCTTCGGCCCGTCCTCCGAGGCGCTGCTCGGCGCCAGCATCCCGACATCGGAAGGGGTGGTCGGGCACGTGTACCGCAACGGCGAGTCCCACCTGGTTGCGGATTCCCACCACGATTCCTACTTCTCCGCCCGCTTCGACGAGACCCACGCCTTCAACACCAACAGCCTGCTGGCCGTCCCGATCCGAATAGAGAACAGCGTGTGCGGGGTGTTGGAGATGGTGAACCGCCTGGACGGCCGCCCGTTCGACGAGCGCGACCGGGCCCTCTTGGAGATCTTCGCCGCCTACACTTCGGTCTCGATCCAGAACCTGCTGGACGCGCGAAGGGCGGGGGCCGCAGCGCGGAGCGACGACCTTACGGGCCTATCCAACGACCGTTTCTTCCACCGGCGCCTCGCCGAGGACCTGGACCACGCGGACGCCGCCGGGGGGCGCGTGGCCCTGCTCTTCATGGACCTCGACAACTTCAAGGGCGTCAACGACCAGCACGGCCACCTGGCCGGCAGCCAGGTGCTCAAGGAGGTCGGCTACCTGCTCCGGCGTGTGGTGCGCTCCCCGAGGGTCACGCTCGCCCGCTACGGCGGCGACGAGTTCGTGATTATCCTCCCCGGCTTCGACACCGTCGCGGCCACCCAGGTCGCGGAGGAGATCCGGCGCGCCATCCACGACCAAGCGTTCCTGCGCGGGAGGTTCTCCTGGGCAAGCGGCCCGGTGGACTTCCACGGTCCCCTCACCTGCTCGGTGGGGGTGGCCGTCTACCCGGACCACGTCCCCCGCAGCGGCACCTCTGACCACCGCCGAAACCAGCTGTTGCGTGCGTCCGACCAGGCCATGTACACCGCCAAGGCCGCGGGCAAGGACCGGGTGATACTCGCCAGCCCCGAACTGGTCACGCCAAAATGACGCATCTGTAACCGGCGCACGGACCGCTCTCCCTCGGAATGTGGCACAGATATTGCTCGGTTGATCAGGCGGGCTGGCCCTGCCCGGCCCCAGGAGGGATGCTTTTATGAACACAGCACGACGCAAGAGAGTGCTCTCGATGAGCGCAGTCGCAGTGGGTTCTTTGGTGATCGGAATCGTGCTCGCCGGTGGCCTGGGCTTCACGCCCGCAGGCGTGGCGTCCAAGGAAAGCCCCGCGTCGCCGGCGGCGCTGCCGCCGCTTCCGCCGCCCAGCAGCTACCCGGACTTTGCCGCCTTGGCTGATCGCGTGACCCCGGCGGTGGTTTCGGTGTACACGGAAGACGTGGTCAAGCCGCAGGACATGCGCCGCTATCACGGAGACATGGACCCGTTCGAGTTCTTCTTCGGACCCGGTGGCCCAAGGCCGGACTCGCGCCCGCGGAAGCGGACCGGTGCCGGCAGCGGGTTCTTCATCTCCTCCGACGGCCTGATCGTCACCAACAACCACGTCGTGGAGGGGGCGGAGAAGATCAGGGTGCGCCTGACCGATGAGACTGAGCTGGCCGCCAAGGTCGTCGGCCGCGACCCCGCCACCGACGTGGCCCTCATCAAGATCGACGGCAAGGGCTCCTACAGCGCGCTGCCGCTCGGCGATTCGGACGGTTTGCGGGTCGGCGAGTGGGTGATGGCGGTGGGCAACCCCCTGGCCATGGAGCACACGGTCACCGTCGGTGTCGTCTCCGCCAAGGGCCGGACGCTCGGTATCTCCCCCGACCCCAACAGCCGGTCGTTCGAGGACTTCATTCAGACCGACGCCGCCATCAACATGGGCAACTCCGGGGGCCCCCTGGTCAACGTGCGCGGTGAGGTGGTGGGCATGAACACGGCCATCAACGCGGGGGGCCAGAACCTCGGCTTCGCCATCCCGGTCAACACGATCAAGATGGTGGTGCCGCAGCTCAAGGAGAAGGGCAAGGTCGTTCGCGGTTACCTCGGCGTGCAGATCACGAACGTCGACCAGAAGGCTCAGGAGTCTTTCAAGCTGCCCTCGCGTGAGGGCGCCCTGGTGCAGAGCGTCACCAAGGGCGGTCCTGCAGACAAGGCCGGCATGAGGGAAGGTGACGTGATCGTGGCGGCAGGCGGGACGCCGGTCAAGGACACCCGTACGCTCATCTACCGCGTTTCCGCGATGCCACCAGGCCAGAAGGTGGACCTCGAGGTGATCCGCGACGGCAAGAGGCAGACGATCGCGGTGACCCTCGGCGAGCGCCCTTCGGGCGAAGGTGAACAGGAAAGCTCGACCACAAAAGAGGACACGCCGGCCTCGAAGCTGGGTATTCAGGTGAACGACCTCACCCAGCGCACGCGGCGGCAGTTCGAGATCCCCAAGGAGATCGACGGGGTGGTGGTCACCGACGTCACCGACCTCTCCCCCGCTGATGACGCCAACCTCAGGCCCGGCGACGTGGTCATGCGCGTCAACGACATCGATGTGGCCTCCGAGGGGGATTTCAGGGACGCCATCTCCAGGGTGCGCTCCGGGTCCATGGTGCGCTTCTACATCTACCGTCCTCAGGCAGACGTGAAGACGTTCGTGTTCCTGCGGATGCCGTAGCCGCCACCCACGCAACCGAGGGGCCGCCCGCGAGGGCGGCCCTTTTTCCTCCTTCCTTTGCTCCTCCCGGACCCGGATCGGCACGGTGGCGCCTGGGTGCGCGACCTGGTCCCAGTGTCATGTTCGTGTACAATCAAAGGCGAGCATGGCGGCCGCCGGAACTGTGCTGGTCATCGACGACCAACCCCAGAGCCTCGAGGCGATGAGGGAGGCCCTGTACCCGCTCGGCTTCGAGGTGTGGCAGGCCCTCGACGGCGAAACCGGCTTCCTGCTAGCACGCGAGCGCCAGCCCGACGTGATCCTGCTCGACGTCATGATGCCGGGGATCGACGGCTATGAAGTGTGCCGACGCCTCAAGGCCGATGAGGAGACCCGGCTGCTTCCGGTCGTGTTCTTCACCGGGCTCGACTCACGGCAGGCGCGGCTGCGAGGGCTCGAGGTCGGCGCAACGGACTTTCTCTCCAAGCCGTTCGACCTCGTCGAGCTCGAGGTCCGGGTCCGCAACCTGGTGCACTTCCGCCGGCTTACACAGGACCTGGATGAAGCCGAGAAGATGCTCTTTGCCGTGGCGCGTGCCATCGAGGCACGCGACGAGGGGACAGGGGAGCACTGCGACCGCCTCTCGCAGTTGGCGGCACAGTTGGGTGAGCATGTTGGAATGGACAAGGAGGCCGTGAAGGCGCTGCGCCGCGCCGGCTATCTGCACGATATCGGGAAGATCGCCGTCCCCGACGCGGTTCTCCTGAAGCCGGGGCGTCTGAACGAGACCGAGTGGCGGATCATGCGTTCGCATGTCGAGATAGGCGTGAAGATTTGCGCACCGCTGCGGACCCTCAGGCCCGTTCTGCCGATCATCCACCACCACCACGAGCACGGTGACGGGAGTGGGTACCCGGACGCCCTGAAGGATGACGATATCCCTTTGCTCGCGCGCGTCTTCCAGGTGGTGGACGTGTTTGATGCCCTCACCAACGACCGGCCGTACCGCAGGGCGCTTCCCGTGGACGAGGCGCTGGCCCTGCAGCGCAAGGAGACCTCGCGCGGCTGGTGGGACGGGGGGATCTTCGAGGCCTTCTCGGACATGCTCGAAAAGCGGTGAGAGGACCTTGGAGGGGATGGCGGGGTTGGCTGCTTGGCAGCCGGCCGTTTGTGCGCTAGACTGAACGCGGCGGAGGGGTGCACGACGCCCCCGCTCCCCGGTTGTTCCCCGCGATTGACGTGCTGGCTCGCACCAGTTGCTGTCGCACTCTCGCGCAGGCGGCCGAAGGGTGAGCCAAGGAGCCTGAAAAGAATGTTCGAAGAGTCCAACGAAGCTCCCGCGGCTCCCGCTTCGGAGCCGAAGGAAGCTGGCGGCTCGGGCAAGCGTCGCCGGCCGCGGCGTCGGCGCAACCGGCGTCACGGCGGCACCGCGGGGACGCCCATGCCGTTCGAGGGCTACCTCTGGCGGCGCGACGACGGCAAGGCCTTCCTGCTGGGCGCCAGCAGCAAGTTCCACCTGACGAGCGGGGACCCGGTCTTCGACTCCGGCCTGCTCTCCCAATGGCACCTGGAGAGCGGGCTGCGCCTGAGCGCCTCTGTCCAGCCCCCGAACGGGCACCAGCGGCCCATGGTCCTGGAGATCAGCAACATCGAGGGGCTGCACCCCGATGAGTACCGCCAGCAGGCGGTACCGTTCTCGGAGCTCGTCTCCATCGACCCGACGGTGCGCTTTCGCCTCGAGACGGAACCCGAGATCCTCGAGCCGCGCGTGATCGAGCTCATGGCACCCATCGGCAAGGGCCAACGCTGCTTGATCGTCGCCCCGCCCAAGGCCGGAAAGACCAAACTGCTCCAGCAGCTCGCCCACGCCATCGGGTTCAACCACCCCGAGGTGCAGATCTTCGTGCTACTGGTGGACGAGCGTCCCGAGGAGGTCACCGACTGGAGACGGAGCGTCATCAGGGGCGAGGTGTACGCCTCCTCGTCCGACGAGTCGATCCAGAGCCACATCGAGGTCTCCGAGATGGTGCTGGAGCGGGCGCGCCGCCTGGTTGAGCTCGGGCAGGACGTGGTGGTCTTCATGGACTCGCTCACCCGCATGTCGCGGGCTTATAACAACGCCCAGAAAGGCTCGGGGCGCATCCTGTCCGGCGGCGTCGATGCACGCACGATGGAGAAGCCGCGCCGGTTCTTCGGCTCCGCCCGCAACATCGAGCACGGCGGCTCCGTCACCATCGTCGCCACCTGCCTCGTGGACACCGGCTCGCGCATGGACGAGGTGATCTTTCAGGAGTTCAAGGGCACCGGAAACATGGAGATCGTGCTCACGCGCGACATGTTCGAGCGGCGCATCTTCCCCTGCATGAATATCCCCCAGTCCGGGACGCGCAAGGAGGAGAAGCTCTACTCTCGCGAGGAGGTGGAGCGCATCTTCCTGCTGCGGCGCGCGCTTGCGGCCTTGCCGCCTCACGACGCGATGCAGGGTCTGCTTTCCAAGCTCAAGCAGTACCGCACAAACGCCGAGTTCCTGGCCAACATCCAGGCACAACCGAACGGCCGCTGAGGCCTGCTC
>Ga0315293_10002016_pt1 | contig 19612 bp, 24 predicted proteins | sample YL17G13_20_MG_FD_203071 | JGI IMG/M metagenome (GOLD analysis project Ga0315293, IMG submission 203071) | Sediment microbial communities from Yellowstone Lake, YNP, Wyoming, USA - YL17G13_20 | ecosystem: Environmental > Aquatic > Freshwater > Lake > Sediment | place: USA: Wyoming | collected... | reverse complement strand
TTAGGAATAGAAGCAATACCGAGTGATTGTCCTTCTTGGGAGGTTAGGGAATAAGTATCAGGTAAAATGATTTTAGTATAAGGGGAACAAGCTGCACAAAGAACAGTGGGGATATCTGCACTTCGTTTTAATTTAGGTGGAATATATTCAATAAATGGTTTTGTAGGAATAGTAACAGTATCTTTCCAGAACCAACGTGGTTGTTTGTATTGATCGTGTTGAATAATCCAATAAATAGAGGAATCATAGTTTTCGGCCCATTGTTCAATGGTATATGGTTTAACAATTTGTGGTTTAAAAGCGAGAAGGGGTTGATGTGGTGGTAAAGAGGACCAAAATTCACGAAGTTTATTCCAACGTTCTGAAAAGCGATCGTGTGACCATATATCTTTACCTTGATATACAATCATATCTTCAATTTGTAAAAGAGATTCATCAGCAAGAATATTTGCTAAACAGATAGTTGGACCGTATTGACAAAAAGTAGGTGATAAAAGCCAACGAAAAGTAAGACCTTCTTGACGATCTGGATACCAGATACAAGGAGCAAATCCCTCCATAAAAATAAGAAATCCAACAGGACGTTTATCAAACTTTGGCCAAATCCATACGGAATCAGAAGAAAAGGTTGATTTTGCACGATGAAAAGGCATATGAATTTCATAGCGATCTCGTAACATTGGATATTGTGAATATAAGGATTCAATCGCCAAGATATGTTGATTATCTAGGCGACGGAATCGTACTAATTTCTTTTTTTCTCCATTCATAAATGACTGAGAATGACTCATCTTAATATCTATTTTATATAATTATGGTAAACTTTAAGTAGTTTTAATATTAAAAAGATGAAAAGCTATTATCATTAAAGGTATCATTTGCAAAAATACCAGGCATAAATTCACCTCCGCCTTGAATCATTTCAGTTTGGTATCCTTGTGAATTATCAGATGATACTTGTAATTGATTACTAGCTACACCTGAATGAACGGCAATGGTTGTATTGTTATTAGTGGGTGGAGGACGAAAAGATCGTTCTGGATATCTTAAATTTTCAGGTATATCTGAACTTTCATTTGGTTCAGAATAGGGATCTGATGCGGAGGGTGGAGAATAATGAACCATTTCATTTTCAGGTGCAGCCTGATTTGGTGAATTTGGACCGGAAGGACTTATTACTCTCTCTGGATACAATGGAGCTTGACGGACTTGTATCGATGTAGGTGCTGGAACCTCAAATTTCTCTGTTTGTACCATTACCATATCCGAATTATCGAACAATTTATCACGGATTAACATATATAAACTAAAACCTGTCAATAACACTCCAAAAAGAACCAAGTATGATTTCATTCTTCTTTTTGGTCTCGTGAAAATCATATTCACATTTTACACATCATTTCTATCTCATTTTATCTATATCACTATTCTCATTTATATTATCTTTTATAAGATTATTTATTATATACCTTATTTTTATATGATGTAGACGTATATTGAATAGACTTTATAGGTACTTGATAGTTATTTATTCTATTTTTAGGATAAGTTTGGATAGTTATAGATTTTTTAATAGGTTCTTTTAACCAATTTTGTAATGTAACCCATTCTTCTTCTAATTGTTTCTCTTCAAACTCAATTGGTGATTTAATTTTACAACGCATCCATTTTCCAATTTGATCTAATGTAGCATATTCATCGTCTTTTAGTAAAGAATATGGAATTTCACTCCATTTCTCTAACAAATAATTACCTGTCCAATCAGTAGGCATTTCTTTTGCCTCAAAACATAATACATTTGTAGTTATTGTTATAAATGCATATTGATTTATATAGTTATAACTCTTTGAATAAGAAGAATGTTCTTCAAGAAACCAATTTGAGCCATTATAATAAGTAATTTTTTTATCACCCTTATTAGGAGTTTCAGACTTCCATATAAAAATTGATGACATTATATATGGATATAAATTAGTATACAAAATAAACTATTTAAGCATCCTTTATACTAATTCTTATAAATGCCGACATTATCAACGGTTATACTTTCTATTAAGGGTGAATTTCGTAAAGCAAATTTGCAACTTACTTCAGAAGGTAACTTAACGATGGATATTCTTCAAAAGTATTTTAAAAAGAAAGAACAACCTGATGAGATTTGTTCTTATGAATATGATAATAAATATATCTATATCTTTGGATATAAAAAGGGTAAAAAGGGAACAGAAAATAAGACTGAACTTCCAGAACCATATTCTGAAACAGCACTTTTTGGGGATGCACTTATTATTGTATGTATTGATCGTTCTTGGGTAAATCCAATTCCATTTACAATTGATCAATGGAATGTATTTTATCAACAAGATCATACAAAAAAAGAGGACGAAGACGATGAGGATGAGGAAGAGGATATCGACGAAGATGTGGAAGAAGTAGAAGAAGAAGATTCAAAATCAGTAAAAGATGATTTTGAAGAAAGTGATACAGAAAAAGATCTATTATTAGATAAAGAAGATGATGATGATTTTGATACAGATCTTTCTGAAAAAGAAGCACTTGAATATATAAAAGCAGCCATTAAAGAGAAAAAACCGAAAGTTGATCCGAATGTATTAAAAATAGAAATTACACTGGATCAGAGTTATGAATCAAATCCATTGCGTATTATGTGTATTAAGAGTTTTAACTTCTTAGAAGATTCATTTTCAAAAGAGGATATCATCTCACTTGAAAAGGGAATATATGAAGCAACGTATGATAGTGCAGTAAAACAATATATTGCATTATCTTGGAAATCAAATACATTTTGTGAAGTCTATCGTCAACTTGTTCGTTCGATCTTAAGTAATATTCATCCAAAAAGTCCCGTATGTAATACTCGTCTTTTGAATCGTGTAAAAGAGGGCGAATTTACATTATATAATATTCCATTTATGTCATCTTATGATATGTTTCCTGAACAATGGTTTACATTAAAAGATAAATTATTACAACGAGAACAAAAGATTCTAGAAGGAAATAAGAGTCGTGCAACAGATCAATTTAAATGTCGCCGTTGTCAAAAAAGAGAATGTACCTATTATGAATTACAAACTCGTTCCGCAGATGAACCAATGACAATCTTTATTACTTGTTTGAACTGTGGAAAAGAATGGAGACAAGGTGGTTAAACTCTATTATAATCAAAGCCCTTTGTTAATTTAATTGTTTCTTCTTCTGTATAATAATCTTTCATTATATTTTCAAAAAAAATAGTGTCAATTCGTTTATTAAAATAATGTGTAAAAGGGGAATAATTCGAACTAGATTGATAAAAAGAAGTTGTATATTCATTTTTATTGTCTTTTATCCATTTTCCAAATTCATTACCATATTTTTCATTTAAACACCTATTTTGTAAAGATAAATACCATTGACCATCTGCAATACAATAATTAGGGATATATAAATCAAAATAAGAATGATAGTGGGATATTTTATAATCAACAATATAATTTGGAATTAATAAATCGTTTTTTTTACCTCTTCCAGATTCTACCATTGCATTATAAAATCCAAATGATTGATTAGGAAAAATCCATTGTAAAGAAGGTGAAAAACGTCGATAAATATCACATTCTCCTGGATGACCCGATAAATAATGAACCTCTTTCAAGTTCGGAAAAATTTCAGGTTTTAATAATCTTGAAACACCAAGACGACTACAATTAATTAAAGATACTGATGTTACATTAGGAAATATAATATCTTTACGCATAAATTGCGATTGAAATTGATAAATAACTAAATGAGAAGTTGAATACATATATTTTAAAAAATGTCGATGAGTCTTCTCCATTATAATTAATGCAAATAGTTATTAACTAATTATATTAATTATTCTTTATATTAATTTATAATTTAAATAGTAATAATTTTAAGTTGTACTCCAAAATGTTTCTGAATAAGGGATTGTTGTAGAGAATTTGGTAGAATACAATTTGCTTCAATATTTTTAAAAGTATATTTTTGAAAATTGCAAAGTTGATCTGCTTTTTCTTGATTTAGTTTCATCTCCATACGTTTCCGGATAAGTAGCTGGATCGACTCTGATTCAATCCTTTTTTTTGGAGCCTCTGAATAATCCATCATATCCATCTTTGCTAATCTTGATCTCTCATTTCGATGCGAATCTTTTACCTCCGAAGTCCCCGAACTACTCGCCTGAGCCGCTTCTTTCTTTGTTGGACGACGTTTTAATACAACTGGTGTCCAATCTTGAAATTCCATTATACACGATCAGATTATTAATTATAAATAATAAATATACTTTAAATCGGTTTATTTAATAAATAAGACTAAATGCTAACCTCTTCCAGAGAATTAACAAATATACCCGTTTCGTTATCTATATTATATGAAAAAGAGTATAATAATTTATGTTTATTTTTAAGTCTTAAAAAAAATAAACATAAAAGTGGGAAACGAAGAGCATTTACAGAAGTTAAATATAAATCTTATTTATCTCATATATCACCTATTATAATTGCATTAAATGATTAGAAGATCAGAGAGACGCCAATATTCAAATGTTCCATCTGGAAGAGGTCTCTTTACAATAAATGGTAATCTCTTTTGTTCTAATTCTAATCGAGCAATATCACGAACATCCGTAATATGTTTTGGTACAGCAATAAATGGTACAGATCCTTTACTTAATTGATTTGCACGAAGACCAATAATTTTAGTTTTTTCAAAAACGGTTAAGAAAGGATATGTCCGGTGATATTGATCTGCTTTTTCTCCTCCTGGGGGAACTACTTGTAATTTAACTTTTGGTAATACTTGTTCTACATAGTCCAAATTACATTCAGGATGTTGTTGATATAATTTTTTCAATTCTGGTTTAACGTCTGATACCTGTTGTTCTTCTTCAAGTTCTTCTTCAACATACTCATCACTCCATTCCTCTTCATATTCAATACCAACATCCGCTGATTCATATGCCTCCATTTCTATTTCTACACATATTCATTTATTTTTAAATCATTCAATTTTATTTATTTTTTTATATCATATACATCATTTCTTACTATATACGTATATATTCCAATTTCCTTTTTATTTTAATAAAGAAATTACAATATAAAGATCTCTTCAATTTATCTTTCAGAAAATGTCAGACGCTTCAAATATAAATCAAACAGATAATTTAAAATTATATGAAACATTCGATGAAATGGGTCTTAATGATTCATTAGTACGTGGTATTTATAGTTATGGATTTGAACAACCATCTAAAATTCAACAATTATCCATTGTACCAATGAGTAAACATACTGATATTCTTGCTCAAGCACAATCAGGTACTGGAAAAACAGGTGCCTTCACAGTTGGATCATTAAGTGTAGTAGACTCATCTCTTACATTTCCACAAGTACTTGTAATTTGTCCAACTCGTGAATTATCCCAACAAACCGAACGTGTTGCTCAAGCCCTTGGAAGTTATATGAATTTAAAAGTATTATCAGCAACAGGTGGTAATCCACTTCGAAATGATATTCTATCTCTTAAAAATGGTGCACAATTTGTTGTTGGAACACCTGGACGTGTTTTTGATTTAATTCGTCGCGGAGATTTAATACTTGATCATATTAAATATGTTATTCTCGACGAAGCAGATCAAATGCTTGAAGATCTATTTGAAGAACAAGTAAAAGCAATTCTTAATAATAAATTTCCATCTTCCACTCATCTTGCACTCTTTAGTGCAACAATGCCCCAAAATGTACTTGAAATTGCTGAAAATTATCTAAGTAATCCTGTTCGTATTCTTCTCCCACAAGATGAAGTTACACTTGATGGTATTAAACAATATTATGTACACCTTGAACGCGAAGATTGGAAATTTCCAGTTCTTCTTGATCTATATCAACAAATTACTGTAAATCAAGCACTCATTTATGTTAATAAACGTCAAAAGGCGGAATGGTTAGCAAAACAACTCTCCTCTCAAGGATTTACTCTTGAATATATTCACGGTGATATGGAAGTTATTGAACGTAAACAACGAATGGAAGATTTTCGATCAGGTACTGTTCGTGTTCTTATTAGTACAGATTTACTTGCTCGTGGTATTGATGTACAACAAGTGTCTCTCGTTATTAATTATGAAATGCCTATCCAACGTGAAAATTATGTACATCGCATTGGTCGTTCAGGACGTTATGGTAAAAAAGGTGTAGCTATTAATATTGTCTCTGGAGATGAACTTAATAACGTCAAAGAAATTGAAACACACTATTCCACTACCATCTCCGAATTACCAGAAGATCTAAGTGAACTTAGTGTTAATCTATAAATGTATACAAAATATAAACAATCTTTTATTAATTATATATTTATTTATAAAATATATAATTAATAATGAATCTTATTAACTTTGATGAAGCATCTCTAGAATGGAGAAAAAATAAAAAATATTTAGGAAATGGATTATTTACCTATTTATGTAATTATAGACATTCCAATGGAAAACATTGTAAAAAAAGAATAGCATCCGCATCTAATTATTATATTTATCATCCAAATCAATATTATTATTGTAAAAGACATCTACATCGTAAAAGAATTAATTATGTGGATGGGAATGTGGAAGAAGAAGAGGAAGAAGAACCTCGGATGTCATAACGACATGTAGGACAACGTACATTTTCATTAAACCAAGGATCAATACAACTTTTATGGAAAGAATGTCCACATTGATCAATAATACGAATTTCCTGTTGCAACTCCATTGGATCTTGACAAATTGCACAATTATCTTGAGAATTAGATTGTAAAATCATTGTATAAGTAGAACTATCAATCTGATTTTGTGTTGGTCGAACTGTAACAGGCTGTAGGAAATTCTCATAAGAATAAGTTGAACTAGAACTACTATTTGATCCACCCATTAATGCTGATCCTAATACATTCATAATAAAATTATTAATTACGTCATCTTGAGAATTTGAGTGATTTACTTGATTAGATGATTGTAAAGGCATTGTAAAACGAATTCTTGAAGATGATGATAGTCCACTATGAAGAGGTAATGATGATGATGCAGTTGATGCAGTAGTCGACGAGGCAGTTGATGCAGTAGTCGACGAGGGAGTTGATGCAGTAGTTGATGCAGTAGTTGAAGAGGGTGTTGATGCAGTAGTTGAAGAGGGTTGTGAAGAGACTTGAGATTCATTTGTACTTAATCGAGAGAAAGAGTTACGTAAATAAGAATTATAACCATTTGCATATGGATTTTGATTGGCTACTCGAATAATATACATTAGAACATCTTGTACATTTTGAAATTGTTCTGGTCGATAAAGTAAATCAGGAAAGTGGTTATGGAGATCATTTAAAAGTTGAATAGAATAGACTGATAAATTTGGAAGCATTTGATAAGAATAGTTGTATACTGACGACTTAAGTCCTGATTACTGTAAAATTTATATAGAATAATTAAAATGCAGGAAGAATCGAGTGATATCTCTCTTAAAGGAGTTGTTGGAATTCAGAATATGGGAAATACATGTTATTGTAATACAACGTTACAATTAATTCGTGCGTGTCCTGAATGGAATGTATATTGTTTAACAGAAAACTTTTCAGAGAAATTAAGAGATGTATCAGATGAGAATCCAAATAAGAGAATTTTACTCGCTTATCAGGATATTTTAAGAGCATTATGGTCTGCACATCGTCCTGCATATGTACGACCATTAGGATTTATTTCAGAAGTACGAAAAGCAGTAGTAGCAACACCTTATGAAATGTTTGGATTACCTATACCGAATGATAGCCACGAATATTTAGTATATTTATTAGATCATTTTCACGAAGCATTAAAAACAACAGTAGAATATCGTGAAAAAGAATTAAATGATACTATGTCATCGGTAATGAAAATGCGTACAATGGCTGAAAATGGATGGAATCGGTATTTATCAAAAAATAATAGTGAAGTAGTTAATCGTTTTTTTGGTATGATGCGTAAAAGTATTTGTTGTACAAATTGCAATAATAAAACTCATCAATGGGAAGTATTTAATTCATTAAAAGTTCCCTGTGATGGTATGAATTTATATGATTGGATTCGTAGAGAAGTAAATGAAGAATCTCAAATTGAAGGGTATCGTTGTGATAATTGTAAGGGAAAATATGTAGCAAAAATTTCATCTCATTTATGGAAATTACCTCAACATTTATTTATTACATTACGTCGTTTTCATTTTAATGGTTCTAAGAATATGACACCGTGTCCATATAGTGGCGATCCCATTTCATTAAAAGATTTTTTTGCAGAAGAAGCAGAAGATTCAGAAAAAGAGTGGATATATGAACTTCGCGGTGTATCAGATCATCACGGAACCCATATGGGTGGACATTATACAGCACAATTTAAACATCCAATTACAAGTCAATGGTGGTGGTTTGATGATGAAAATTCGCGTCTATTAGAGTCACCCCAATTTTCTTCTTCCAATTACATTTTTTTCTTTACGAAAATGTAAATGAATTAACCAAATATAATAATACCTTTTTTTAATTGAATACATCCTGTGAGCCAGCCAAATCGATCTTGTTCGCCTGGGAAAATAGGAAATCCTTTTTGTTGAATATAATTCATATTCTCAAATTTATCATCTCCTGTTAATAAAATATCTGCTAAATAAATAACGGATTGAATTAATGGATGTAAATGTTTATAAGATGTATGTGTTATTTCTACAGAATCATCATTTTCAATCCTTTTAAGAAGAGCAACCATTAAATCAAGATTTTCAGTAGCCATTGATTAATCAATTATATTTATTATTATTATTTATAATATTTATAATATTTAAGTTGTAAATAATAATAAAAGAAGATAGATTATGAGGGTTTGAGTTGTTGAATAATATCTTCAAAATCTTTTTTTGCATTTTCTTCATTTTTAAAATGAATCGTACAAAATTTTTCATTTTTAGTTGGATCATTTCGTAATCCTAACTCAACAAATTCAGGAAAATTAAAATAAATCATCGTTTTATTAAGTTCAATGGAAGAACACTTTTTAAGATTTACAATAAGAGTTGGATAAATCTTCCAATAATTTATAATGAATAATTTATAAATATTATATTTATAAATATTTAAGTTATAAATAATTATAAATATGATTTTGAACGTATTTTTAAAAGTCTTTGAAAATAATCTTTAGCCTCTTCTTCTGTTTGAAATTTCATTGTAACAGTGGTTTCAATCTTATATGGATTATCTTTTTCACCTAAATCTGGAAAATGATATTGAATGATATTATCATCACGTTTAATTAAACGACATCTGTTTATATTTATAAGAACATTTGGATAATTTCTCCAAAAACATCTTGTATAATCCATATATGCTTTAGCAAAATTACTCCAAACATTCATCATTATAATTATCATATATTACACGTATTATCTTTAAATTTTAATAAATACTTGCAGAAGAATCTGCAAGATTTTTAAGTTTATAATTTTTATCAATGGGTTTATCTTCAAATCCTTCAGGTCCATTTGAATGTAAGAAAACCGTATGAATACGTCCCATCCAACCGGCTTCATTGCATACACGATAATGAACGTGTGATTCTAATCGCCCCTTTAATGGAACTTTGTAGGGTTGTGGATCTCTTACCTTAAGTAAAGCGACACCTTCGCCATTAGAGGTAGCAACTCCAGCATTTTCATATTCTAAATAGGCATCTTTCCAGGATTGTAATGATTTAAGCTTTTCATTTGCTGGTTCAGCAGCCCAATAAATGACTTTTGTATTTGGTGTAACAACTACTTTAACATCTTTTGTAGCACCCGGAGGTTCCTTATTTTGTAGTACCGAACAAGGAGCAACCATAGGACCTAAGAAGGGTAAATAAGTGTCACGATCTAACATTATTGAAAGAGCTGAAATACCAACAAGAACAAAAATAAGATCAGATAAAAATCCTTTACCAAATAATCCAGTAACAAGATTAAAATCAAATAATCCAACAAGCAACCAATTTAATCCACCAACAATTAAAAGTACCATTGCAATTTTAAATAATAATTTTTTAACATATAATGGTGACCAAACACCCTCAAACCGATCTTGAAAAGAAGACATTCTATTCATTTCATATAATAAATTATATATGAAATAAGTAGAAAGCCTGAAAATGAATAATTCGTCTATTGTGTGGATGTGTCCACTTACAAAAACTGGTAAAAAATCAAAGGCGAGAGATGCACACGCAAAATGTGCTCAACAGTTTGCAAATGAAAATCATTTTGAATTAATCCATACAGCAGATAATGGTGACTGTTTTTTTAATACATTAACTAAATTTGCATTATTAACATATTATAGACCATTATTACAATCTAATAATACAAATTACAACGCCAAATATGAAATGGACGGACATCCAAATGATAGATTATTACGACAGATACTAGTAGACCATATTGAGGAAAATTTACATTCATATATTGATTTTATAAATAACACGAATGATTCTGTTGAAAATCAATTACGTTCCTTAAGACAAAAAGGTGTATGGGATGCAGATATAGGTGATTTAGTATTACCAGCAGGAGCCAATGCGTTTCGTATTAATATTAATTTATATAATATTGAAGAAAATAGAGATAGAAAAGATATTGTTAAATTAACAAAATATGTACCCAATGAACCATCCGATGTATATGTTAATATTATGCGTATAAATGAAGGACATTTTGAATTATTATTACCAATGTTTACAAATAATAAAGGAAATAATAGAGGAAATAATAAAGGAAATAATAGAGAAGAGAAAGCGAATTCTAGTTGTTCGGATGATGCTGTTGCAGCTGCATTAATTGCAACTAAAGCTGCACAAGTTGCTATCGATTACGCAAAGAAAATATCAAATAAAAATAATAATAATGTAAATGTATCTGTTTCATTAAATAGAAATGAGAATGTTATTAGAAATATGACAAATCAATTGGAACAATTGTCAATGGTAAATAAAAAGGGATCACGCAGATCCTCGCGACTTTCTCAGAAAAATAAATTAAATTCAATTCCATCTCAGACAAGAAGATCTACACGATCCTCGCGACTTTCTCAAAATCAAAATGAAAAAAGAAATACACAAAGCCGATTAAATAATTCATATGCTCCTCTTACTCGTAGAAAAAAAACACATAAGAAAAAAATAAATAATAATAATATGAATAATAATATGAGAGCTGCGATAGAGGCATCATTGAGGAATCAATATAATTAAACATACATACCATAAGGAGGTGCATCCAATTGTTCTTTTCGTTTAAGGAATAATTTAATATGATCTTTTTTGACAATGAAGGGAAGGGAGAAGTCTTTGATATAGAAGGGTAATTCAGGAGAATTATACATACGAAGCATATTAATTTTTTGTGCAATTTGGTCAATACATCGTTTTAATTCACGAACACCATGCTCTTCACTCGCATATTCTTGAATAACCGTTGTAAGAATCTCCTTTGAAATCGCAATCTTTTCAACCAAATTAACTTCTTTAAGTGTTTCTGGAAGTAAATATTGTTCAGCAATGGTTGTTTTTTGTTTGAGATCATATCCTTTTAGATGAATTACAATCATACGATCTAATAATACTTTATCAATCTTTGTAATATCATTTGCACTAAAGATAAACATAACCTTACTTAGATCAATTGGAATACCAGAAAGATATTTATCTTCAAATTCTGAATTTTGTACAGGATCTGTTAAATGAACGAGTAAATTCATAATTTCTTCACCTTTTGCTGTTTGTGATATTTTATCAATTTCATCAAACATTAAAACAGTGCTCATCGATTTAGAAGCAATCAATGAATTAACAATTTTACCACAATGAGAAGATTCATAAACAAGTTGATGGCCAGTATAAGTACTTGCATCTGAATCGCCTCCTAGAGAAATAAATTGGAATGGCCAACCTAATGCTTTGGCGATTCCATTTTTAATAATTGTCGTTTTACCAATACCAGGTGGTCCAACTAATAACAGCGATAAACCTTTCCCTCCTGGATTTGCAATTTTGGTACTAATAAATTGCATAATTTGTAATTTTGGTTCATCTTGACCATAGGTGGCCTGATCTAAACATTTTCGTGCATTTTTCATAAATTCTGCACATTTATCAGAACCATCTTCTAAACGAACAGGAATTTCTTTATAGATTCCAAATGGAATACTTACTAATTTATCTAACCACGCACGAAGTTTATAATATTCATTACTTGAAGGATCAATACTCTGTAGACTATTATATTTTGATAAAACCATCGCTTGAACATCAGTTGGTAGCTTTAAAGTTACAATTTTTAACATTAAATTAATAATTGAATCAGAAGTCATCGGACGATTCTCAAGAGCCATTACCAATTCTTTCTGTTTTTCATCTGTCAACTTTTTAAATTGATCAATTTGTGTATCAATTGTATTTTCTTCAACAGGTTGTGTTAATAATTTAACAAACTTTTTAACAATTTCAGGCTCTTTCTTCATTTTATATTTTGTAGGAGCCATTCCATTTGAATGTCCGCCCCCTGTTAAAGCTAATAATAATTGTCCAAACCCACTCTTTCCTGATGGAATATTTTTATGATCATCTTCGTATTCTTTCTCATTATATTCATCCTCATCATCCTCATCCTCCTCTTCGTCTTCTTCATCCTCCTCGTCTTCCTCGTCTTCCTCTTCTTCATCCTCGTCATCCTCGTCGTCATATGATTCGGATTCATATTCAGACTCTTCATTCATCGAATCATCCTCATCCTCATCCTCATCCTCGTCCTCATCATCGTAGTCATCGTCTTTCTCTTTCTCATATTGTTTATGTTTACTTACAGATGTATCGTAAATTAAGTAATAGGACGATGGAGCCTTACTAGGCGATGGCGATGGCGATGGCGATGATGATGATGATGATGATGATTTTCGTGTAACGGTTGGATAATGGATGGTATTATTTTTTTTAGATGAATCTGATAATTTAGAATTTGATTTATCTTTTGACATTTTGGTAATTTTAGTTCGTGCAATAAGTGCGGCTCTACGAGTTGGTCGTTGTTTAATAGAGGATAGTGGAGGAGTATCATCATCGGAAGTAGAATCATAATTAATAAGATTACGAATATTTCCTTTGTCATCTACGCTACTATCACTATCATAATCATCTTGTCCACCTTTTCCATTATATTTCTTGCGTTTCTTCTTATCATTTTTAATAGAATTATTTTGTTCTGCCTTAGGCATTCTACTTAGTGTGTTAAATTTTACCATCGTTTAAATTCACGTATAGAATACAAATGTTGACTTATCTTTATATTAAAAATGAATCAATTTTTGGTGAATCTAGAATAAAAATAGTAGATTATTTACTAAAATAATGTACAACTTTTGAGGTTTTAGAATTTACGAAGGATGGTATTTTTTTAATTGTCTTTTTTGTTTTTAATAAAAAACAAGAAGATTTGTTTGATATTTTTTTAGTAAACTTTTTAGTAGCTTTTACTGTTTTTGGTATAAGAGCCGTATATTTCTTAAATTTTCTTTTAAGTGATTTTCGTAAAGAAGGCATAATAATATATTATAGGTAGATATTATTAATTGAATTTTTGAATTCCTTCGTAAATATCAAGAAAAGTAAATCGTGATTTGCTACTTAGACCAATATTATCTGAATTACGAAGAGTAAGAGTATGAATACGTGATATAATCTGTTTTTTAATAACAGATCGGATACGACTATGATTGGATTCCTCTTTTTCATCATCATCTTTTGAAGTGGATGTAGTCTGAATTGCTTTCATAATCTTCATTAAACAATCCGCAAATTCTTCATTTAATTTAACTGAATCCTTTAGAGTACTATTTAATTCAACTTGAGTAATAATTGTATTAATTGTTTTAATAAATACATCGGTATCAATAACCTTATGTTTAATAAGTTCTGCAAGAAATTGTGAATAACCACGACGATATTTCTTTTCAATATTTCGTTGACATAATTCATTATAATTCTCATTCAATCCATCATTCACCTCTTCAAAGATACGCATATATTCTGAATATAAATTAGCCATTTCAGTAAGTAGAACTGGATAATGTGAACTTAGTTCACTAAGTAGTTTAGCATAAAGAGGGCAATAAATTTCTTCGCTAGCGGCTTTTTCAAAGACGAGTTTCATAAAACATTTAATCATATCTGTTTGGCCATCATCCATAATTTGAATGATAAATTCTTTAATTTCATTATAGTTGGAAGGGCTAAATTTATTAAGTTTTCCAAGAAGAATTGTATTAAGAATAGTATCTTCAACTTTATCGGAAGATCGTTTAAATTTGCTAACATATTTTGGTGGAGGTGGTGATCGAAAATATTCAGTAGAAGATTTGGAAGAATGATCGGAGGTGTGATCGTGATGAGGTCGTCTGCCATGACGAACAACTTCAAATGAATCATCATTATCTTGAGAAGGAGTTGTTTTATCAGGAAGTGTATTGGTAAGTGGAATGCTAACAGGATGATCTCGCGATTGATAGTGATTTTTAGCACGATTAGAGAATGCATTATGAGATGAATAATTAGAATTATGTGAAGAAGGCTGTGAAGGATGGGATGAATGTGACGAATGTGAAGAATGGGGACGTGAGGAGTAGAATGTTGGTTTTTGTGAAGTGGGTGGTGTATTACGATGAGAGGATGGATTTGACCGCCAGTCTACTTTTTTCCAACCATTTTGATCGGTTCCACTCATAATGCAATTTTGAATAGTTTCAATGGATTTAAGAATAGTCGAATGTAATTTTGGATTCCGGATATTCTTTCGTAAGGAGCGAATAGATTGGATATCTTGAGAAATAGTCGCCATTTATTGTGTAATAGTTGGGATGATGTTTAAGCTTCAGTTGTTGAATTGTAGCGTGCCCTTTTTTCTAAAATATAAATTATTTCAATTTTTATTTTCTGTGTATTTTACGGATAAAATAAATTATAATGATTTGTAAATGAGTGTAGTAGAATCCATCGTAGATGTTGAAAAATTATCAAATTGGATTGGCCTTCATACAAAATCATCAAAAGAATATTTATCAAAACAATTAAATAATTGGACATATGATTCAAACAAATTGCAACAATTAAGTAAGAAATTTAACCATTTTAAGGTTGCAATGGATAAGAATGATGGATTTTATGAGGAGTGTAATGTGATATTTAGGGAGGTGAGTGAGATAGAGAGTAAGTTAAGTCATTTGACAGATAATAGTTCCGAATTAGAGAAAGAGTCCTATGGTGAAATTCTCTTTTTTCGCCCAATGCTTCAACCATTAAATTATTTATCTTATTTTTTAATGATTTGGGCAACAGTTCGTGTTTATATCTTACCAGGAATTTCATTTATATTACCATTATTAACATTAATTGCGCCATATATTATATTGAAATTTGTATTTTGTATTCCGATGACATTTCAAAATTATATGACGATAATGCATTCAATGTTATCAGGAAATATGCAATCGATAATAAATCCAGATATAACAACTACAGTGAATCCGTCTACATTTATGAAGCAATTAGGAATTGTAGTGATAACAATTGTTCAGGGAATTATTCAACCTTATTGGACATATAAACATTTGAAATCGATAGATGATATTATATATGAACAAGGTGTATTGGTAATGAGATGTAAGGAATTATATGAACGACTTCAAACAATTCTCTCCACTCGCGGATTTACTTTTTTTAAATCCCCCCTTCCAGAATTTTCAAGCCCTCGTGAGGCAACTGCTCGAATTATTATTCAATCCACTTATTTTAAATTAGCTCTAAAATATATTGGATCTCTTGAAGTAATTATGCAATTAGCTCATCAAAAGGAAATTAATCCAGTTCATTGGGTAAAATCATCTAAACCAGTGTTTGATATCGAAGATACATTTGATTTTCAAGTTTCTTCTCAACACCGAAAATCAATCTCAGCATCTTTCCGATCAAAATCACACGCTCTCCTTACTGGACCTAATAAAGGTGGAAAATCAACTGTACTACGTGCTTTATCATTAAGTGCATTGTTAGCACATACGTATGGTTGTTCTATTGGCCAACTTACTTCAACTCCCTTTTATAAAATATTTGTTTGTCTAAAACCCGATGATCTACCTGGATCCAAATCTCGATTTGAAAGAGAAATTGAATTTACTGCACATACACTCACTTATCATTTACCTATTCTTATCTTTATTGATGAACTATATCATTCTACTAATCCACCTGATGCATTACGTAGTTGTGAAATATACTGTCAACAATTATGGAATCAATCTAACTCTATTAGTGTCATCAGTACACATCTCTTTGAACTTGTCGAAAAAGCACCGTCTACTATCCAACGAATCTGCTGTCAAGCCACCACCGATACAAACGGTAATATACAATTTCTTTATAATTTAACGAATGGTATTTGTAAAGTAAGCAGCGTTGATACATTATTACGATCAAATAACCTACTTAAATAAAGTAGTGTGCCTGAATACGATGTAAAAATCTCTATTTAACAACACAGAATGACATATCTGGGTGATACGCTAACTGTAGGTCTTGTTCTTGTATTATTATTTGGTTCTATTGCATTATATCTGTATACGAGAATTCAACAAGCAGAGCAGAAGATTAGTTTATTAGAATCGATTTTATTGGATTTGAAAATGGCTTCCGAGGTTCAAACCTACACAGAACTACCGGCAGACCAACCCTCTTTTCATCGTCCTAAATCTCCTTCTCCTACACAATCTACCCCAACTTATCAACCCTTTAATGATTCACAAGATGATTCTTCTGATGAATCACACGTACTTACACTAGAACCAATCCCTGAATCCGATTCTTCCAATTCTTCTGAATTAAATGAATCTCAATCACTTTCTGTAAATAATTCCGTTCAGTTAGAAGTTCTAGATGAATTAAATGAAGTAGATGAATATAAATCAGTTGTTGCAGAGGCAGTCAATCAAGCCTCTCCTAAATCAACGGTTCAATATGAAAATTTAACATTAAAAGAACTACAAACATTAGCAAAAACAAGAGGAATTACTAGTGCGAGTACAATGAAAAAGGGTCCTCTTATGGAAGCATTAAGAACATCTGATCGTTCAACGACTGTTAAACCCGGTTCATCGAGTTCTGGTTCATTTCTTGAAACCAGTGCATCAGTTAGTAATGAGTTGGCTTAATTTAATAAGCAAAACAATGAGTAAAGATAGATGGCCGAACTTAACCAACCTGGATTTAGCAGAGATACTAAACCAAATTTATATCATCGTCCTCAATTTGGTACAGAATATACAGCTGCTAATAAAGCAATATTTGCACCAGCTAAAGATGTATATCCAGCCAGAGATACCCGTTATCCCGCATACGCGGGGCCGATGCAGGATGCTCGTTTGGTAACCGATTATCGTCCTCAATGCTCTAAGAATATTGCACCTGCTCAACAATTCTATACAAAATTATGGATGATTAATCACGCGACGGATGTAATGGATGAATCTAGAAAAAGACAAGTAGAATGGTCAGGAGCTTCTTTACCACTTGCAAATACCGTTCCACCACCCGCAAACATTGTTCACTCCAATCCATTTTATTCAGAAGTAAATCCAACTTTTCTACAAAATGGTATTGGTGTAGAACGAGCGAATGCGAACGCACCTGAATTATTTGGTACATTTTCATATGAACCAACAATGGCTGAAATTCGTAATAATCGTAAAAATATCGGTTTAACACAATATTATGAAGGTGGACGCAATACCGTTCGTGGTGTATTCTAAAAAAAATAAAAATAGAATAAATAAATTAGATTCATACAATAATGGATCTAATTTATTTTAATGCCTTTTAGATAGTAAATGATACACGAAATATATTGAAAATAAAATTAAAGAACTAATTAAAATAATTTTAACGTAACATATCATTAACAAAATTAACGAGTTTAGCACCCGTAATATTTGTAACACTTGTATCACATATTTTTTTTGCGGTATTATTTTGAGGGAAAAGAATCATATATTTAATGGTAATATTGGTTTCAGAACAATTAAAACCACACCATTCAAGTAATGTACAAATTGTATTTTCTTTAGAGGTAGAAATGGTAAGAAAAAGATAAATGGGAAACCCATCGGATGTGGTAGATTGAGAGCACTTGGTTTGTTCTGTTTTTTCATCTTTTGAAGAATACTCAAGATCAATTTTGAGATCTTTAATACTATTGGCTAAAGATACAAGATCACCTCCATAGGCTTGAATTGCATTTGTTGTTTTTTCAATTAATTTTCCGAGTTCAATCGTTAAATGAAGATCCGTTGTAGTTGTTGAAAAGGAATTTTCAAGAGATTGTCCCCAAATGGGTTGTGGATTATTATCATTCATTGCACGTTCAATACGTTCTCTTTTTCGTTTAATTAGTGCAAATTTATAGGATTCATCGGCTTGTTCTTGTTCAATTCGTATTCGTTCTTGTGCTCTTTTTCTCTGTTCATCTTGTTCTTTTTCATCTTGTTCTCGTTGTATCTTTTTAAGACGTTCTTCTTCTAATCGGTCTTGTTCATCGCGTTCTCTTTGTAATTTTTTAATTCTTTCATTTTCTAATCGTTCATTTTCTTCTTGTTCTCGTTGTAATTTTTTAATTCTTTCATTTTCTAATCGGTCTTGTTCTTCTCGGTCTTGTTGTAATTTTTTAAGGCGTTCATTTTCTAATCTTTCATTATCATTACGATCACACGTTTCTTTTTCTTCTCGTTCACGTTTTTCTTTTTTAATTCTTTCATTTTCTAAATATTCTCGGACTTGTTGTTGTTTTAATTCTATTTTAGTTAGCATATCCATTAAATAATGTCTTCGTAGGGATTCACTTTTATCGTCACGATTAAAGACTTTGATACCTCCTTCATAAATATCAGAAGTGTGGCTACAAGAATACCAATGGCCATCAGAGCAGCCTCCTTCATCTCTTGGACAACGAAATAGGTCAAATGCACCTTGACCATCTAATTGTGCAGTCCAATGTTCCCGTGGTCTCCATACTTTACCTGTATCCAAACATTTAGAACATTTTATATCGCATTTGTCACATAAATCCTTTAAAGATAAGTTACTCATCTATTAACTATTTTTATTATTTTAATCTGACGGAGATTAACTAATAATAGTAGAAGGGCTTAAAGGAAAATGATTGTCATTTTATAAAGAACGATAAATAGATGTTAAAACATATTATTTCGTTCTTTTTATTTAGTACGACATTCGTTAATTCTTCTCTAAATAATTGTACACAATTAAGCACCATTCCGACAAATAACTGTATTCAATTTTCAGTTACTTCAGGAACAGGCTGTGCTTGGATGTGTAATTATTGTGTTACCAATTTGGGTACTTCTAATTATTACTTTACAGATAGTGTTTGTACATATCAACAAGGAGGCTGTGTAGGAAATCCAATTGCTGGAGATACGTATAAGTGTTGCTCATTATAAATGT
>Ga0315293_10002014_pt1 | contig 19620 bp, 14 predicted proteins | sample YL17G13_20_MG_FD_203071 | JGI IMG/M metagenome (GOLD analysis project Ga0315293, IMG submission 203071) | Sediment microbial communities from Yellowstone Lake, YNP, Wyoming, USA - YL17G13_20 | ecosystem: Environmental > Aquatic > Freshwater > Lake > Sediment | place: USA: Wyoming | collected... | reverse complement strand
CCACGTTTTAGATAAGCAAGAGATATCGGATGCGGCATTAGACTCCTTAAAAAAGGAGCTTTTTGACTTAGAACAACAATTTCCGGATTTAATAACGCCCGATTCACCAACTCAAAGAGTTGGTGGGAAACCACTTAAAGAATTTAAAAAAATAAAGCACCGGCAGAGGATGCTTTCTTTTAACGATGCTTTTTCAAAAGAAGATATGCAAGATTGGTATACAAGATTTATAAAACTTGTGCCAGAAAACCAGAAAAATAAAATAGATTTTTACTGTGAGCTCAAAATTGACGGCTTAGCCATTGAATTGATTTATAAAGACGGAATTTTTCAAACAGGTTCTACGAGAGGGGACGGAAATGTCGGAGAAGACATAACTCAGAACCTAAAAACAGTTGAGGCGATTCCGTTGACGATTGATAATAAAAAAGAAATTATTGTTAGAGGAGAAGTTTTTGTTACCAAAAAAGAATTTGAGAGAATGAATAAATTGCAAAAAGAAAAAGGTTTAGCGGTTTATGCCAACCCAAGAAATATTGCCGCGGGCTCTGTAAGGCAGTTAGACCCAAAAATTACTGCTTTAAGGAAATTGGATTCTTTTGCTTATGATTTGCTTACGGATTTTGCCTCGCTCGTAGGCTACGGCCGAGGGGACATAAAAACCCATGAAGAAAAACACAAGATTTTAAAAGAATTAGGTTTCAAAACAAATAGGCATAATAAATTTTGCAAAAATTTGGAAGAAGTTTTTAAATTTCGCGAGTATTGGATAAAAGAAAGGACAAAATTAGATTATGAAATTGACGGAGTTGTTGTTTTGATAAATGACAATGAAATTTTTGAAAAATTGGGGGTTGTCGGCAAAGCTCCAAGGGGAGGGATTGCTTTTAAGTTCCCGCAGGCGCAATCAACGACAAAAGTTTTAGATATTAAAGTCCAGGTCGGCAGGACCGGAGCAATGACGCCGGTTGCAGTTTTAGAGCCGGTGCAGGTTACGGGAATTACAATAACAAGGGCAACTTTGCACAATGAAGATGAAATTAAAAGATTGGGCTTAAAAATCGGAGACACTGTAATTGTTGGCAGAGCCGGCGACGTAATTCCCGATATTATAAAAGTTTTGCCCGAGCTGAGAACCGGCCACGAAAAGAATTTTAAAATGCCGGAAAAATGCCCATCATGTGGTACGAAGCTGATAAAATCGGGAACAGAAGTTTTATTGCGATGCCCAAATAAAAATTGTTTTGCTCAAAAGAGAAGAAATTTTTATCATTTTGTTTCAAGAACAGCTTTTAATATGGACGGCTTAGGCCCGAAAATTATTGATAAGCTTATTGATGTTGGATTGGTTTTTGACCCCGCAGATTTGTTTGACCTTAAGGAGGGTGATATCTTGGTTGGGGAGAAAGGCTTGCCCCGTCGAATGACGGGGTTTGCGGAAAAATCAGCGGAAAATTTAATAAAATCAATCCAAGAAAAAAGAGAAATTACTCTGGAAAAATTTATTTATGCTTTAGGAATCAGAAATATCGGTGAAGAAACAGCGATTGATCTGGCAAAATATTTTGCCTCGCCCGTAGGCTACGGCCGAGGGGCTCTAAAAAAGATAAGAGAAGCGAAATTGGAAGATTTTGAAAAAATTTCAGACATAGGTCCAGTTGTTTCAAAATCAATTTATGGGTGGTTTCAGGAAAAAGATAATCTCAAATTTCTGGAGAAGCTCCAGAAATTTGTAAGTATCAAGTATCAAGTATTAAATATTAAGCAAAATAGATTATCAGGTAAGAGTTTTGTACTGACAGGGAGTCTGGAAACAATGAGCCGGGATGAGGCAAAAGCAAAAATCAGGGGACTCGGCGGAGATGTTTCTGAATCAGTGTCTTCTAAAACTAGTTATGTGGTGGCAGGTAAAGACCCGGGAAGCAAGGAGGACAAGGCAAAAAAATTGGGAGTAGAGATTTTAGATGAACAACAGTTTTTGAAATTAATAAAGTGAATGTTTTAACAAGCCAGCTAAAAAGATTAGATTGGGGAATAGTTATACCGGCGGTGTTGCTGGTTTGTTTTGGCTTGGCTGCGATTTACAGCACTTGCGTGGCTAAAAATGATTTTTCTAATTTTGAAAAACAGATTGTTTTTTTTGCGGTTGGTTTTGTAGTAATGATTGCCGTAAGTTTTTTTGATTACAGAATTTTAAGAAATAATTCTTATTTAATTTTAATTTTATACGGGATATGTTTATTGCTGCTGGCCGGGCTTCATTTTTTTGCTCCTGAAATACGCGGAACGAAAGGTTGGTATAAAGTAGGGCTTTTATCTTTAGACCCAATTGAACCGACAAAAATTGTTTTGGTGGTTTTGCTGGCAAAATATTTTTCAATGAGGCATGTTGAAATGTATAAAATCAGAAATATTATTTTTTCTGGAATCTATGTTTTACTTCCAGTCTTTTTAATTTTTATAAAACCGGACCTTGGCGGCGTAACTGTTTTGTTGTTAATATGGCTGGGAATTCTGCTGGTGTCTGGAATTAAAATAAAACATTTTTTGATTTTGGCTTTGTGTTTTTTAATTGTTGCCGGGTTTGCATGGGGTTTTTTACTAAAGGATTATCAAAAACAGAGAATTACTTCTTTTTTAGTTCCTTATGATTACCTGGGCGCTTCGTGGAGCCAGAACCAGACAAAAATTTCAATCGGCTCCGGGCAGATTTTTGGACAGGGTTTGGGCAAGGGCAGCCAGGTGCAATACGGATTCTTGCCGGAGCCCCATACAGACTTTATTTTTTCAGTAATAGCGGAAGACTGGGGAATGGCCGGAGTTTTATTTCTATTTATAGCATACGGATTTTTGGTGTGGCGTGTTTTAAAAATCGCCATCGAATCCCGGTCAAATTTTCCCCGCCTTTTTGCCTCTGGATTTGCGATTATTTTAATAGCTCAGTTTTTTATTAATATAGGAATGAATTTATCTTTATTGCCGGTGGTGGGAATTTATCTGCCGTTCATCAGCTACGGCGGTTCGGGTTTAATAGGAAACTTTATATCTCTGGGAATTCTTCAGAGCATAAAACTCCGCCGATAATCCTATTTCCAACGGCTCACTCAGCGTCTGAGCCATTAAAGCGCGGACAACTCTTGACACTTATAATGAAAAAGATTAAGATGTAATTACATTAGGCTCATCTGATCAATGGGCCATAAATAAGAAGTGGCCACTTTACTCTAAGGACAACTCAAAGTCTAATTTTCGGTTTTTTAATGCGCCGAAATTTTTTGTTGTTAATTCAATATTTTTAACTTGTAGAGTTGAACTTTCTCTACAGCAATTTTATAAATGGCTGAAATTATAAGTAAGGTAAAGAATTTTTCAAAATCTAAGCTCCAATTTTCAACCCCCCACCTTTTGACAATGCAAAAGGAAACCTGGGAAGATTTTTGGAAAGTGCGCGTTAAGGAATTGTTGGAAGAAATCTCTCCAATTAGAGATTATACCGGCAAGGAATTTGAATTGTGGTTTCAAGACTACAAGCTTTCAAAGCCTAATTACAAAAATGGTTTGGAGGCCAAGAAAAATAATGACTCGCTCGAGTCATCTTTAAGGGTTAATATAAAGCTCGTAAATTTAAAGACAAAGGAAGTAAAAGAACAAGAAGTTTATCTTGCCGATTTTCCTGTTATGACAGAAAGAGGTACTTTTGTTGTGAATGGAGTTGAAAGAGTGGTTGTTTCTCAGCTTATTAGGTCGCCAGGAGCGTTTTTTACAATGAGAACTCATAGAGCCAAAAATTATTTTGGTTCAAAGATAATTCCAAACAGAGGAGCGTGGCTTGAGTTTGAAACAGAAGAATCGGGATTTATTGGAGTTAAAATAAACAGAAAAAGAAAAGTTCCTGCAACAACCTTGCTTATGGCCTTGGGTTTGGATGGAATTGAAAAAGTTGAAAAAGCATTTAAAGATACAGATACAGGAGAAATAAAATATATAAAAGAAACGCTCAAAAGAGACACCTGCAAAGACCAGAAAGAGGCCTTGGTTGAAGTATATAGAAGGTTAAGACCGGGCGACTTGGTAACTCCCGACACTGCTCAGGATTTAATTTTTAATATGTTTTTTAATTTTGACAGATACGACTTGTCAAAAGTTGGAAGATGGAAAACATGGTTAAGGCTTACAAATTTAGCGCCAAAAGATTTAAATAAAGAAATTACAAAAGAAGACAGAATATTAAAAATTGAAGATATTGTTGAAGTTGTAAAAGAGGTCATCAGAATGAATAACGACCCCTTAGCAAAAGCAGACCAGGTTGACCACTTGGGAAACAGAAGGGTTAGAACTTTGTCTGAGCTTTTGCAAAATAGATTGAGAGTGGGAATGATGAGAATGGAAAGAATTATTAAAGACAAGATGTCTACCCTGGAAGCTGGAACAGTAACTCCCATTCAATTAATAAACCCAAGGCCGTTGATAGCTGTTGTAAAAGAATTTTATACTTCTTCACAATTCTCCCAGTTTATGGATAACGAAAATCCATTGGCAGAATTAGAGCATAAAAGAAGGTTAACAACAACTGGTCCCGGAGGATTAACCAGAGAGAGAGCCGGTTTTGAAGTTAGAGACGTGCAGCCATCACACTATGGCAGAATTTGTCCCATTGAAACCCCTGAAGGTCCTAATGTCGGATTGGTTGGACACTTGGCTTCTTTTGCCAGAATCAATCCGTACGGCTTTATTGAAGCTCCATACTTTAAAGTAAAAAACGGGAAAGTATCTGATGAAATAGAATATCTTTCAGCCCAGGAAGAGGAAAGGCACAATATAGCTCCAGCTTCGGTTCCTTTGTCGGATTCGTTAAAAATTTTGCCGGAGGTTGAACCAAACAAGGTTGAAGCAAGAGTAAAAGGCGAACCGGCCGAAGTTGAAATTGATAGTATTGATTACATTGATGTTTCTTCAAAGCAGTTTATTTCAGTTGCCACTTCTTTGATTCCATTTTTAAACCATGACGACGCTTCCAGGGCGCTTATGGGTTCTAATATGCAACGTCAGGCTGTTCCATTGATAAGGCCGGAAGCTCCATTAGTTGGAACTGGCACAGAAAGAAACGTTGCCAGAGATTCCGGCCAGGTGGTGCTTGCCGAGGGAAATGGAGTTATAACAGAAGCAGACGCCCAGCACATCAAGGTTGAATACGATTTTTCAGGAAAAAAACAGGAAGAAGATTACGAGTTGCAGACATTTGTCAGAACCAACCAATATTCCTGTTTCCACCAGAGGCCGATAGTTACAAAAGGTGAAAAAGTGAAAAAAGGAGATGTGCTGGCTGATGGCGCCGCAATTTCCCAGGGCAGACTGGCTTTGGGCAGAAATATTTTAGTTTGCTTTTTGCCATTAAGAGGAGGAGGGTTTGAAGACTCAATTACTATTTCAGAAAAATTAGTTAAAGAAGACGAATTTACTTCAATTCACATAGAAGACTTTACTTGCGATGTCCGTGAAACAAAACTTGGGCCCGAAGTTACAACTTCTGATATTCCGAATGTCGGCGAAGAAAAATTAAAAGATTTAGACGAAGAAGGAATTGTAAGAGTTGGAGCCGAAGTAGGCCCTAATGATATTTTGGTTGGAAAAATTTCACCAAAAGGAGAAGCAGAATTGACTCCGGAAGAAAGATTGTTAAGGGCGATTTTTGGCGAAAAAGCAAAAGACGTTAAAGACTCTTCTTTAAGAATGGAGCACGGAAAAAAAGGAAAAGTTGTTAATGTAAAAATATTTTCACGCGACCTCGGCCACAAATTAGAGCCGGGAGTTATAAAAAGAATCAGAGTTGAAATTGCCGAAACCAGAAAAGCAAAAGTTGGAGACAAATTAGTAGGAAGGCACGGAAACAAAGGGGTTGTTTCAAAAATTCTGCCCGAAGCTGAAATGCCATTTTTGGCAGACGGAACTCCGATTGATTTGGTAATTTCTCCATTGTCTGTCCCGTCTCGTATGAACTTGGGACAGATTTTGGAAACGCACTTAGGCTGGGCAGCTCACAAATTAAATTACATTGCGATTTCTCCTGCATTAATTGGAGCTACGCAGGCAGATGTAAAAGCAGAATTAAAAGAAGCCGGTTTGCCGGAATCCGGACAGGTAACTCTATATGACGGAAAAACTGGTTTGCCGTTTCCAAAACCGATTACAGTTGGATATATGTATGTGATGAAATTAATCCACATGGTTGACGACAAAGTTCATGCCAGGTCAATCGGGCCCTATTCTTTAATTACTCAACAGCCGTTGGGAGGAAAAGCCCAGTTTGGAGGCCAGAGATTTGGAGAAATGGAAGTCTGGGCATTGGAAGGCTATGGCGTGTCTCATACTTTGCAGGAAATGCTGACAATAAAATCTGACGATGTGCAGGGAAGAGCGGCGGCATACGAATCAATTTTGAAAGGCGAGCCGATAAGGAATCCAAACATTCCGGCTTCGTTTAATTTGCTTGTTGCAGAATTAAAATCGCTTGGAATGGCAGTTGAGGTAAGGGAGCGCCCAAGAGAATTAAGAGATGACAGGGAAGAAAGGCGAGATTATCGCGAAGAGAGGAAATAAACAAAAAGGACGCCTTTTTGAGGAGCCCCACTTGCTTAGCACCTGATGTTAAATTAATTCTTCTTCAAAGCCAGAATATTTTCCAGATATTCAACCCGCATTTCCAGTTTATCAAAATCAGGTTTGTAAACCACACCAGCAAGTTGTCCCTTAATTATTATTAAATCCTTTTTTACATCTTCAAATTGCTGTTTGGTGGCCATTTTTCCAGTAATATCGCTAAATCCATTTTGTACCATTTGAGCCAGTTCATCGATTGTTATATTTTTCACTAATTTGATTTTCGCCATATAATTTAAAGTTAAGTGATTACAATTCCATTATACGCCGTCAAAACATCGTGTCAAATTATTATTAAAATAAAAAACTTATGCAAAAAATCTCAACTTTAACCGGCATAATAATTATTGTTGCCGTCGCAGTTGTAGCTTTCGGCTCCGTTTTTGCCTATCAGTATTTTACGAAAATCAAAACGGCTAATTTGCCCGTCCAAATCCAGCAGGCAAGCACGGATTTGAGTGGTAAGTATTATAGAAAAGGGGCTAATAATATTGTTAATGGAGAAATAAATGTTTCTGCTCTTAATCAAAACAAAATAGAATTGGCTGGGAACGCCACCTGGGAAAATGTGGTTACTGGGGGCGCGAATGAGGGGAGCTTCAAAAATATTTTATCAGTCGCAAATAATAGAGCACAATATAAGGACGGTAATTGTATCGTTAATTTTAAATTTGAAATAAATAGAATTATCGCAGATGATAAAAGTGAGCTTGGCTGTTGGGGTATGAATGTTTCATTTAGCGGCGATTATATTAAAGCCAAATAGTTTCTACTTTTAAATTTACAAAGTAAAATTCAATAATTCGTCATTGCGAGGAGTCGCATGACGAAGCAATCTGGATTCCCGCGGGGTACCCTTTGGGTCGGGGAATGACACGACGAGATTGCTTCGCTTCGCTCGCAATGACGAAATAAAACCAATGCGAGTATTAGACTTAGAATCAATAAGAATAAAGCTTGCTTCGCCCGAGGATATTATGTCCTGGTCTCATGGCGAAGTTATCAAGCCCGAAACCATTAATTACAGAACACAGAAGCCTGAAAAGGACGGGCTTTTTGATGAAAGAATTTTTGGGCCTGAAAAAGATTACGAGTGCGCCTGCGGAAAATATAAAAGAATAAGATATAAGGGGGTTGTTTGCGATAGATGCGGGGTTGAGGTTACAAAGTCGTCAGTAAGAAGGGAAAGAATGGGTCATATTAAATTGTATACTCCGGTATCTCACATTTGGTTTTTAAGGGGAGTTCCTTCAAGAATGGGCTTGGTTTTAGATAAAAGCTCCCAGCAATTGGAAAAAGTTATTTATTTTTCTTCATATATTATTACCAGTGTCAACGAGCAGGCAAGAGATGGAATTATGGATGCTATTGAGTCAGAATACAAGTCAAAAGTTAAAAAAGAAAAGACAGAAGCTGCTAAAAATGAGCTGAAAGCCGCGAGAGAAAAAGCCAAAGAAGAGCTTTTGGATATAAAGCCGATGAGAATTTTGTCTGAGGTTGTGTACCACGCTATTTCAATGAAATACGGAGAAGTTTTTGAAGCGGGCACGGGAGCGGAAGTTGTAAGGGAAATATTTTCAAAAATTGATTTAAAAAAAGAAACAGACCAGATAGCCAAAGAAGCCAAAGAAGCTCCGCCGGCAATGAGAAAAAAAGTTTTGAGGAGATTAAAATTGTTCCAGGGAATGTTAAGGGCAAATATAAGGCCGGAATGGATGTTTATGGATGTTCTGCCGGTTTTGCCGCCCGATTTAAGGCCTATGGTCCAACTGGACGGCGGAAGATATGCTTCATCTGATTTAAACGATTTATACAGAAGAGTTATAAACAGAAACAACAGATTGAAATACTTGCAGGAAATAAAAGCTCCTCCGGTGATTGTCAGAAATGAAAAAAGAATGTTGCAGGAAGCTGTTGATGCTTTGATTGATAACGAAATGAGAAAAGGAGTTACAACAACTGCTACAACCGGCGGAAAAAGATTACTAAAATCTTTAGCCGCTATGCTAGCCGGAAAACAAGGAAGGTTCAGGCAGAATCTTTTAGGAAAGCGCGTTGATTATTCCGGAAGGTCGGTTATTGCCGTAGGGCCGGAATTGCACTTTTCGCAATGCGGTTTGCCGAAAACTTTGGCTTTGGAAATTTTTAAGCCGTTTGTAATCAAAAGAATTTTAGATAAAGAATTGGCTTATAATATCCGCGGAGCAGCCCGCTTAGTTGAAGAAAAAACTCCGGAAGTCTGGGCTATTTTGGAAGAAATTATAAAAGACAAATTGGTTTTGTTAAACAGGGCTCCAACCTTGCACAGGCTTGGCATTCAGGCATTTAAACCGATTTTAACGGAAGGAGAAACAATAAAACTGCATCCTTTGGTTTGCGAGGCATTTAACGCTGACTTTGACGGAGACCAGATGGCAGTTTATTTGCCGCTTTCAGATGAGGCGCAAAAAGAAGCCAGGGAAATTATGCTTTCAACATTAAATCTTTTGAGGCCGGCAACCGGAATGCCGATAATGGGGCCGTTCAGAGACATCGCTTTGGGCTGTTATTATTTGACAAAATTAGACAGCGAACAGGATGTAAAAAATCCTAATAATATAAAAACATATTCTAGCGCATCAGAGGCCACAACTGCTTTTGAATACGGATTTTTAAAACAGAACGATTTAATTAAAGTTCCACATCCGAAATCTGAAAAATTCGAACTATTGGAGACAACCGTCGGAAGATTAATTTTCAATTCCAGTTTGCCTCAAGATTATCCTTATGTAAATAAATTAATTGACAACAAAGCATTAAAGGGCTTAGTAAGGGAAATTATTGAAAAATATCCGAACGAAGATGCAGTGGTTGTTATAGACAGTATTAAAACATTGGGTTTTGAGTACTGCACATTGTCCGGCGTAAGTTGGGGAATGGATGATTTGATTGTGCCGAAAGAAAAGCCGGCATTAATTGCAAAAGCAGAAGAGGAAGTAAAACAAATTGACAGCCATTTTGAAAAAGGACTTTTGTCGCCGGAAGAAAAAACATCTCAGAAAATTTTAATTTGGCAGACCGTAAAAACAAAATTAGAGGCGCTGTTAAAAACCACGCTGCCGCCAAATGGGCCGGTTATGTCAATTATTTCAGCCGGAGCCAGGGCAACTTGGGCCCAGCCGGTTCAGATGGCCGGAATGAAGGGCTTGGTGAATAATCCGTCGGGAGACATCATAGAGCTTCCGGTAAAATCATCTTTTACAGAGGGCTTTAATGTGCTGGAATATTTTATTTCAACTCACGGAGCCAGAAAAGGCACGGCTGACACGGCTTTAAGAACTTCTTCTGCCGGATATTTGACAAGAAGATTAGTTGATGTAGCTCACGATGTAATTGTCACAGAGGAAGACTGCGGAGACAAAATTGGCTTGACTGTTTATAAAAAAGACGCTGATGCGATTGAACAAAATTTTATTTTTAAGATTGTGGGCAGAACCTCAATGGAAACTGTTGAGCGCGGCAAAATAACTCTTGTTAAAAAAGGCGAGATAATCAATTGGCAGGCAGCCAAGGCAATTGTAGAAGAAAAAGGAATTGAAAGAGTTGTTGTTGCATCTCCTTTGACCTGTAAATCTTCTACAGGAGTTTGCCAAAAATGTTATGGCTGGGATTTGGGTAGGAATAGTTTGATAAAATTGGGAGAAGCCGTTGGTATAGTGGCGGCCCAGGCAATCGGAGAACCGGGCACGCAGCTGACATTGAGAACTCACCATTTGGGAGGTATTGTAGGAGCCGGCGACATTACTCAGGGTTTGCCGAGAATTGAAGAAATTTTTGAATGCAGGACTCCGAAAGGAGAGGCAACAATGTCACTGACGGAAGGAAAAGTTATTAGCGTTGATGAAGAAAGCAGAATTATCAAGATTCAATCGGTCAAAAAAGAGGGACCCAAAGGGTACCCCAAAAAAGATATACTGGAATACAAAATTCCCGGAAGAATTGCAATTATAGTTGAAAAAGGCCAGGATATTAAAGAAAATCAGCCTTTGTGCGAAGGAAGTTTGGATTTGAAAAAGCTTTATAAGGGGTCGGGTCTTGAGATTGCCCAGAGATATGTTTTGCAGGAAGTTCAAAAAATTTACTCTTCGCAGGGGGTTGATATCAATGACAAGCATATTGAAGTAATTATCCAGAAAATGTTTTCAAGAATCAGGATTAAAGACGAGGGCGATTCTGCCTGGATAAAGGGCGAGGTTGTTGAGAGGGCAATTTTCAATGAGGAAGCTGAAAGACTGAAAGCGGACAAAAAAACTCCGCCGATTGGCGTTCAAATACTGCTTGGCATTTCAGAAGTTGCTCTAAACTCCGAATCATTTTTGTCAGCGGCCTCTTTCCAGCAAACTTCCAGGGTTTTAATTAAAGCCTGTCTTGAAGGAAAAGAAGACAAACTCCGCGGATTAAAAGAAAACGTAATCATTGGAAAACTTATCCCGGTCGGGACAGGATTTATACCGAAAGACAGAAAGTAGAATCTAGAAAGTAGAAAACAGAATAATACCCCGCCCCGAAAGGGCGGGGTATTTTTTGTGCAGAAATAAGCCTTGAATCGCAATATATCTAAATGCTATAATAACAGAATAAATAATATCAGCTATGGCAAAAAAAGATAGAGAAAAAAATAATAAAAATGGCAGGAACGGAAAAGCAGAGAAAAAACCCGGAGGGTACCCCGATTCCATTTTGAGCAATTGGACTAAAAGATGGGTCAAAGCCATCGTGATGTTTTTGGTGGCAGTAGTTTCTATTTTGTCTTTTCCTTATTTTGACAAGGCCGGTTCTGCCGGAGAGCTTTTTATAAACTCCTGCAATTTTTTAATCGGAAAAACATTTTACGCGGTACCTTTGTTTTTCTTTGTGGCAGGATTGATATTTCTAAAAACCAGAAAAAAAGGCAAGGACCTGGCGATGTTTCTGGCGATTTTAATTTCTCTTGTCGGAGTTGCCGGGATTTTGGCAATTAAAGATTTGTCGATAAAAAGCGGAGGATGGGTAGGATATATTTTCGGCTGGCTTCTCGTCCATTTTTTTGGAATTATCGTTGCCAATATCGTATTTGCGGCTGTTTTGCTGATTGGATTATTTATCTTCTTGCAGTTTATATGGCAGGAATTTCCGCGTAAAGAAAAAGAAGAAAAGCCGACTTTTGCTGTCCACGGGCAAGCAGATGAAAGTGTAAAAATTAAGGGCATAGAACAGCCGGATAAGCAGGAAAAACCAAAATCGGAACCTTCAAGAATAACTTTATTTAAAAAAGGTCCCGCGGGGAGCCCAGAAGAGACAGAAAAGCCTGAAATAAGGAAGCCGGCCGCGAATAAAAATAATTATATTCTGCCTCCGTTGGATTTATTGAATAAAAACGAGGTGGCTCCGACTTCCGGAAATATAAAGGAGAACTCGATGATAATTAAAAGCACTTTGGAGAATTTCGGCATTCCGGTTGAAATGGCAGAAGTTAATGTCGGACCTACTGTTACACAATATGCTTTTAAGCCCGCAGAAGGCGTAAAACTTTCAAAAATTACAACATTGTCAAATAATTTGGCGCTGGCGCTTGCAGCTCACCCGATTAGAATTGAAGCTCCAATTCCAGGAAAATCTTTGGTGGGAATTGAAGTGCCGAACAAAGTAAGGTCAATTGTCACCTTGAGAAACCTAATGGCGCAAGCAGCTTTTCAAAACGCGACAACTCCATTAATGGTTGCTTTAGGCCGTAATGTTTCCGGTTCGCCGGTTTATACAGACATAACAGAAGGCCCGCATATTTTGGTCGCTGGAGCAACCGGCACAGGGAAAACAATATTTTTGAATACTTTAATTTTAAGTTTGCTTTACAAATGTACTCCCGAAAGTTTGAGATTGATTATGGTTGACCCGAAAAGAGTTGAGTTCCAGCATTATAATGACATTCCGCATTTATTGTGCCCGGTCATTTATGACGCCACAAAAACAATAAATGCTTTGCAGTGGCTAACCAGAGAAATGGAAAGAAGGTTTGAAGTATTTTCAGAAGTACCTGCCAGAAACCTTGCTTCATATAATGCGAACAAATCTATAATCGCGTCCGGATTGCAGATGCCATATATTGTTTTTGTGGTTGATGAATTGGCGGATTTAATGGCAGCGAAAGGCAGAGAAATTGAAGCAGGAGTTGTGAGGTTGGCGCAAATGGCAAGGGCAACCGGAATTCATTTGGTATTAGCTACGCAGAGGCCATCAGTGGAAGTTATTACCGGTTTGATTAAAGCTAATGTGCCTACCAGAATTACTTTTCAAGTCGCTTCGCAGGTTGATTCAAGAACGGTTATTGATACAGCCGGAGCTGAAAAATTATTGGGAGCAGGCGACATGTTATTTTCGTCAGCAAAAACAGCAAAAATTGCCAGATTTCAAGCCCCGTATATTTCAGAAAAAGAAGTTAAAAAAGTAGCTGACTTTATCATAGAGCAGGATAAAAAAGTAGAAGAGCCGCAATCTGTGCTTGTGCAAAATTTAAAAGATGCTTTGGAGCAGCACGATGTTAAAGAGGGGGGCGGAGGAGATTCGGGAGAATTTTTTGGCGGAGACGACCCGTTGTTCGAAGAAGTTAAAAAAATAGTTTTAGAAACCAAAAAAGCATCTGCCTCATTTTTACAGAGGCGCTTGCGAATCGGCTATTCAAGAGCAGCCAGATTAATTGATATGTTAGAAGAAAAAGGACTTGTAGGTCCTGCCGACGGAGCAAAGCCAAGGGAAGTTTATGACCGGCCCGAAAGGCACCCTGATGGCGGCGTTTCTAATGTGCAGTTAGTTTCCGGAGGCGGTCCTGATGAATCAGAATCCCCCGAGGCGCAACCTGAAGAAGACACCGACTGGAAAAAAGTGTAAATATAAAAAATCTTGGTTGAAAAAAGCGCGAATTTTTGCTATAATTAATCTATGAAACCAGAAAAAATAGAGTTTAGGCAAACATTATTTTGGGACGTCAATCCCAAAAATATAGATACTAAAAAAAATGCACAATATATTGTTGAAAGAGTAGCTGATTTTGGCAATGATAAAGAAGTAAGATGGGTTTTAGATTTTTATAACAAAAAATTGTTAAAAAAAATTATCGCCAAATCAAGATGTTTGAGGCCGGAAACAAAATTATTATGGATGTTAATCCTAAAAAAATAGAATGGCATTTTATAACTCTTCCGCCTGATACAAAAAAGGCGCTTGATTTTTTGTCTTTGGAAGACTGGTTAAAAGAATCAAAATGGTATTTGGCTGGCGGAACTGCGCTGGCTCTTTCTGCCGGTCACAGAAAATCTGTTGATTTAGATTTTTTTAACACAGAAAAAGACATTGACAACGATGATTTAATGAATAATTTTTTAGGAAATAAAGAATGGAATGCATATTTGAATAAAAAAAATACAGTATATGGCGAATTATTTGGGGCAAAAGTAAGTTTTATCGCTTATCCTTTTTTTGTCCCGAAGCAAAATTATTTAGAATATGGTTCAATAAAAGTTTTAGCTCCGAAAGATATTGCTGTTATGAAAATTATCGCCATATCCCAGCGAGGCAGGAAAAGAGATTTTTTTGATCTTTTTTGGTGCGCTAAAAATATCGAGCCGATAGAAAATATTATTTTACGGCTTAAAGAGCAATACCCGTCAGTAGCTCACGATTATCACCACATTTTAAAAAGTTTAGTATATTTCAACGACGCAGAAACAGATCCCGACCCGGAAATTTATTTTAAAGCAAGCTGGAAAGAAGTTAAGAAGTTTTTTACAAAAGAAATCCCCTTAATAGCAAAAAAAATAATAAAATAAAACATGGAAAATTTGCAAAACCAAAATCAGCAGAATAATTTTAATCAAATTCCGCAACAGAATCACAAAAAACAAATTGCCAGCTGGATCGGTTTTGTAATTATAGTCGCCGTAGCAGTTATCGCCTTCGGCGGAGTTTTTGCCTATCAATATTTTCTCGTAAAAAATTATAAAGCTGGGAGTTTAACACAACAAACTGATCGAACCGCCGGCTGGAAAACATACGATTTTATTGGTTTTTGGGGCGATAAATGCAGTATTAAGTATCCAAATACCTGGGAATTGGGGCATGATGCAGCTCTAAATTTTGATTATATTTTTCCAAAACAAAAAACGATCTCGGAAGATATTCGGGTGGCAATAAATTGTTTTTCTAATAGCAAGGGATATGTCAACCCTAATGGGGGACAGAATTTAATTCCTTTGTGCCCAAAAAGGAAGTTTTCTCTTTCTTGGCATGAGGGGTTTGAAGGAGTAAGCACAAAAGAATTTTGCACTCTTAGTGATGATGGCACTCAAATAGGAACCATACAATTTCAAGTATTTGGCGGCAGACAAAGTATGGGCTACTATATTCCAGATGTCGACGTAAAATCAGAATTAGAAATTTTAAATCAGATGATGACTACCTTTAAATTTGAAAATCTAACAGTCGCTGAATTTAAAAGCTTTTCAATGAATGAATATGGTATCAAGTTTAATTACGCCGAAAAATTTAGTATTTACTTACAGGGTCCAAATCAAGAGCAGAGGGGCATAAGCGATAAGTGGCCAACGGGATGGGAAGGATATAGGGCAGCATATGAGACAGTGGTTTTTAGTGATTCGGATACGGGCGATAAAGTGGCTCAGCTTGATGTTTTGCGACCATATGATGGAGATATATCTGTAGAGAATTATAATACAGACCCGGGTATTAATAAAAATGGGCTTTGCGACGTTGGCTGGAAATTTAGGAAAGGAAGTGTTGAAATCGAGTATTTGGGTGGCATAAAAACCTTAAAGGTGCAGGGAATAGAAGGAGGAACCACTCCATTAACCTGTTATTATTTTAAAAACTTGGAAGATAAGCTTGTGGTTCTTAGCATTTTTAGAAATGAGTTTTCCGGAATCTTTTCTGGCTTATCAATTTTTCGTGAAAAACCACTAACCCAAGATGAAATTACTAAAAAATATAATGCTAAATTTGGTGATTCGCATTGGGCCCAGCTAACTAAAACGGGTGATAACGAAAATTATCCAGTTGTCCTTAGCCAGGCCGTTGATACTCCATCCAAAATGTTTCAGATTAGTTTTAATTACGGTTTCTTGGGTGGAGCCGGAACATTTGATATACTATTAAATTCAGTTGTTTTAACAACTGTGCAAAATAAAAATTTAATAGCTGGAGTGCCTCCTACCTTTAAAGTCATTGTTAACGACCCTTATTTATATGATTTAAAAAAGGCAAGATTGGAGTTTCGTCTTTTTGGGCCAGATGGAACTAAGCTTTTACTTACAAATATATCAATGAGTGAATTATAATTTATATATTTTAAAACTATGGTAAAAGAAAAAAAAGAATCAAAAAAAGAGGAAGCTCAAAAACAAGCCAAAGATGTAGATAATGTTGTCAATGAAATAAAAGAGCGGTTTGGGGAAGGCGCGATTATGACAATGAGGGAAATCCACGCGGTTAATGTTGATGTTATACCAACCGGCTCTATTGCAATGGACCTGGCTTTGGGAGTTGGCGGAATGCCCCGGGGCAGAATAATAGAAATATACGGAGCCGAATCTTCAGGAAAAACAACACTGGCTTTGCACGTGATAGCTGAAGCGCAAAAAAAGGGGGGCACATGCGCTTTTGTTGACGCAGAGCACGCCATGGACCCGGATTATGCCAAAAGGGTTGGCGTTGATGTTGATGACTTGCTGATTTCTCAGCCGGATTCCGGCGAGCAGGCATTGCAGATTGTTGAAACCCTTGTAAAGTCGGAAAAAATTGATGTTATTGTGGTTGACTCTGTGGCGGCCTTAACTCCGCGCGTTGAAATTGAAGGAGAAATTGGCGACCAGCATATGGGTTTGCAGGCGCGTTTGATGTCACAAGCCTGTAGAAAGTTATCTTCCATAATGTCTAAAACAAACACAATGGTTATATTTTTAAACCAGACCAGAATGAAAATCGGGATGGTTTTTGGAAATCCGGAAACAACCCCCGGAGGCTTGGCTTTGAAGTTTTATGCTTCTGTAAGGGTTAATCTGGCCAGAACCGCGCAGATAAAATCCGGAGATGAGATTATCGGAAATAGGGTAAAGGCAAAAATTGTGAAAAATAAAGTGGCGGCCCCCTTCAAAACAGCTGAATTTGATATTTATTACAATGAAGGCATTTCTAAATCAGGAGATGCTTTAAGGGTGGCGGTAGACCGCGGTTTAATAAAGCAATCTGGCAGTTATTTCACTTATAACGGAGAAAAAATGGGCCAGGGAACAGAAGGGGCCAAAACTTTTTTAAAGGAACATCCCGAGGTCGTGAAAGCCATAAAAGATGAGGTAATGAAAGGGGAGTTGACTGTAATAAAAAAAGCCAAAGAATATTAAAAAATAAAAATTGTATTATTTTGTCATTTTTTGTATAATTGCGATATGGAAATAACAAAAGGTCAAAAATTGAAAATTGCCAAAATTGCTAAAAAATTTCAATTAAAACTGATTGTTATTTTTGGTTCTTTTGCCAACGGAAAGAATAGAAAAGATAGCGATTTAGACATTGCTATTTTGGGTTTGAGGGGGGTATCCTTTGATGAGCAGATGGGTATAACCAACGAATTGTCTTTGATTTTCAACAAAGATATTGATTTGTCGGTTTTGAACAGGGCCAACCCGCTGTTGCTTTTTCAGGCAAGCAAGAATCCAATTTTACTATATGGAAGCAGGCAAGATTTTTTGAAATTCAAATTATACGCATTTAACGCATATAATGACTACGCCCCTTATTTTAAAATGGAAAAGAATTTGAATAAAAAAATAATCAGCGCTTATGCCAATTGACGAAAAACTTATTAGTCGGAAAATAACATTGATAAACAATGATTTAAAGAGCTTAAGAGCGTTAAGCAATCTTTCTCTTAAGACCTATTTGAGTAAAACGGAGTATGAAGCGCTAGCGGAAAGATATTTAGAAAGAATAATCGGTAGGATGATTGATATCAATTATCATATTTTGTCGGAAAACGAAAATAAAATTCCTACTGATTTTTACAATTCTTTCATTATGCTGGGAAGGAAAAAATATTTGCCGATAAAGCTGGCCGATGTTATGGCTAATTCGGCTGGGTTGAGAAATCGGTTGGCGCACGAATATGACGAAATTGACGCCGCGAAAGTTTTTGAAGCGATGAAGTCTTGCCTAAAAGACGTTCCAAAATATCTAAAAAATATCGTTAAATCTTTGGATTTATAGAAAATAAAGGAAGAAGCGATGAAAATTAAAGAATAAAAGTTGGTTATGAATAAAATTTTTATAGCAGTGTTATTTATAATTTTATTTATTTTGTTTGCATTTTTATTTTTTTGGTTTAAATATCCAGAATATTTTAGTTTATCTAAATTTAATTATGAAAAAATACATAATTTAGTAGGTACTGAAGAGGGTACGGAAATAGATTATAAATGTTTGGGTTTTAAGCATGCCCTGATAGCACCGGGCGCAACAACTAAATATTCCTGTTTTGGAATAAGATATGATAAGAGATGTTTCTATATTAAATATGAACCGGCAAGGTATGATTTTTTGAAAATTTTAGAGAAAAAAGAAATAAGTTGTAATTAAAAAGATACAAAAACAGCCCCACGGGCTGTTTTTAGTTTACAGTTATTATTTAGGGGTGTATGCCAAAAGTCCCATTTGGCGGGCGCGCTTGACCGCTATGGCAATCTTTTTTTGGTGGTACGAGCAAAGGTTTGTTTTTTTCCTTGGTTTTATTTTGTAAAATCCGGAAACAAAACGGGACAATAATTCTATGTCCTTAAAATCTACATTATCAACATTTTTCTGGCAAAAATAACACATTTATTTTTGCTCCGCAAAAATCGCGGACAGACGCGGAACTGACGCGGACTTACGCAGAAAATTTCTGCGTAGTTCTGCGTTTGTTCTGCGTAGTTCTGCGAATTTTTAAACGAAGTTTAAAAATTGTTTAAAATGGGATGTCGCGAACATCAATCTCATCAGCCTTATTGTCTTCCAGTGAAACGGTTTTTTGTTCTTCATTCGTTGTGTCGTTAGATGGGGGAGTATAGTTTTCTTCAATTATTGGTATGTCTTCTTGTTTGGCATGTTCGGGCTCCGGTGTTTGCGCGGATGATTTTGGATAATTTGAACTGCCAGATGTTCCGCTTCCGCCGCTTCCTCTCGGGCCCATCTGCATTGTTTCAGCAATTATTTCTGTTTTATAATGTTTTACTCCCGCAGAGTCCTGCCAGTTTCTTGTTTTTATTCTTCCTTCAATCAAAACCAGAGAACCCTTGGTCAGATATCTGGAGCTTATATCGGCTAATTTTCCAAAACAGACAATGTTGTGGAACTCTGCTTCTTGTTTTTTTTCTCCTGCGCTTGAAGTATAAAACCTGTTTGTCGCTATGCTAAAACTTGTTACTTGGCCGCCGTTTGGCATAGAGCGAACTTCCGGATCTCTTGTGATATTTCCTAAAACGAATGCTTTATTTAAATTCATAAATATAATACTAATCTACAAATTTTATGCTAATCTACAAAAATACGAATTCGTAGATTGGTGTTTTCGCAGATTAGAATCTTTTCCGTAGATTAGTGTTATCTTTACTCGCCTAAAAGCTCTTCTAACTCTTGTTCTATGTCTTTTAATTCGACCTTTTCCTTGCCCGCCGGTTTAGCAACGGGTTCAGAAATTTTGGGGTACCCTTTGGGTCCTTTTATTTTTTCTGCCTGCATAGGCAAATGCTCAGTTTCTAATCCCGCAATTGGCTTTACTTTAGACGCCCCCCTTGTTCTTCTTTCCTTCTTCAATTCAGCTGCTTTCTTTATTATAAGCATGTGGCGAAGAATTTTTCCATCTTTTTCGATGGTTTCTTTTAATGCGGTCATTTTTTCGGGCTC
>Ga0315293_10002013_pt1 | contig 19626 bp, 20 predicted proteins | sample YL17G13_20_MG_FD_203071 | JGI IMG/M metagenome (GOLD analysis project Ga0315293, IMG submission 203071) | Sediment microbial communities from Yellowstone Lake, YNP, Wyoming, USA - YL17G13_20 | ecosystem: Environmental > Aquatic > Freshwater > Lake > Sediment | place: USA: Wyoming | collected... | reverse complement strand
ACAATCGAGGACGCGCCCGCGCCCGACCTGTCCCCGGCCCCAGAGGCCGCGCCCGCACCTGAGGCTGGGCCCGAGGCGCCCCACGCCACCACGCCATCGGCAGAGTCCGGCGATGAGGAGCTTCCGCCACCGGTGCGTGTCAGCGAGGCGCCAATTATAGTTGCTGCTGCCGGCAACGCTACGCTGACGGGTGGCGTGACGGAGATTGCGAAATCTTCCGCCGCCCCAGCCGCGCAGGCCGAGGCCGAGGTCACCGCAAAACCGCAGCTTGCCTCCCTCAGAAGCGACGGGGCAGCTTTGCCGGCCGGCATCAGCGTGACGGTTGCAGAGGCGCCGGCCTCCGTGCGGTCCACTCTCCCCATGCCGGGGGCCGAGCTTGGTCCGCTCGCCTTGCGCCAAGCCGCCGCCAATGGCGATGCACGCGCCCAATACGCTGTCGCGCTCCGCTACACGCAAGGGCAAGGCAGCGCTCGTGCGCTCGCGCCGAACTGGACCGAGGCCGCGCGCTGGTTCTCACTGGCGGCAAGCGCCGGACTAGCACCCGCTCAATATCGGCTTGCGGTGCTTTACGAGCGCGGCGACGGCGTCGCCAAGGATTTCGGCCGGGCGAAGTCCTGGTACGCCAGCGCGGCGGAGCGCGGCAACGTCAAGGCCATGCACAATCTCGCGGTTGCCGCGAGCCGGGAAAGCAGCAATGCGGACTTCGCGCTCGCCGCGAAATGGTACGCGGAAGCCGCGTCCTACGGTCTCGCCGCCAGCCAATTCAATCTCGGCGTCCTCGCCGAGCATGGCCTCGGCATACAGAAGAGCCTGGCCGAGGCCTATAAGTGGTTCTCGCTGGCTGCCGCAAGCCGCGACTCTGAGGCCATCAAGCGGCGCGATGTGATCAAACCCGCGCTGCCGGCCGCGGCACTCGCCGAGGCTGAGCAGGCCGTCAAGGTCTGGACGGCGAAGCCGGCGATTGCTGAAGCCAATGAGGTGCCCGAGCAAGACTCGTGGCGCGCCGAAGTTGCAGCCCCGAACAAGGGCCCTGGTCGCGCGCGCCCAGGCGATGCTGGATAAGCTCGGCTATGACATTGGCGCGGCGGACGGCGAGGCCGGCGCGCGCACGCGCGAGGCCATCAAGGCCTTCGAGCTCCGCAATGGGATGGACGAGACCGGCGAGGTCACGGGGCCGCTCGTCACCAAGCTCGAGCGGCTGGCGAGCTAGCCTCCCCTCTACCCCCCGATCCACGGCGCGCTCCAAGCGGCGTCGAGCACCCGGCCGGGCATGACAATTTGGTAAGGCTCGCCGTACCGCATTGACAGCGGCGCTCCTCCCGAACACGTTGCAAATAGCGCAAAAATCAGCCCCGGCCCCATGCTCCAGGTCTATCTCCCCGTTGCCGAAATCTCGGTGAACCTGTTGGTGATGCTGGGACTTGGCGCGGCGGTGGGCTTCCTTTCGGGCATGTTCGGCGTCGGCGGCGGCTTTTTGCTCACCCCGCTCTTGATGTTCTCAGGCATCCCCCCCGCCATCGCCGTGGCGACCGGCGCCAATCAGATCGTCGCCTCCTCGGTGTCCGGCGCGTTGGTGCAATGGCGCCGAGGCAATATCGACTTCCGCATGGGGCTGGTGCTGACCGTCGGCGGGGTAGTGGGGGCGCTGGCCGGTGTGCGTCTGGTCGGCTTGTTGAGCAAGGCCGGCCAAGCCGACCTGTTCATCTCGCTCTCCTACGTGAACTTTCTCGGCGTGATCGGCTCGCTTATGTTGATCGAGAGCCTCCGCGCCATCGCGCGCGCGCGCGCCGGCAAGCCCGCCACGCCGCGGAAGCCCGGTCAGCATAGCTGGCTTCACGGGCTCCCCTTCAAGATGCGCTTCCACCGGTCGCGCCTCTATATCAGCGCCATTCCCCCGCTCATTCTTGGGGTGATCGTCGGCCTGCTCGCCGCGATCCTCGGCGCTGGCGGCGGCTTCATCATCGTGCCGGCAATGATCTACCTTTTGCGCATGCCGACCCACGTCGTCATCGGCACCTCGCTGTTCCAGATCATTTTCGTTACCGCCATCGTCACGCTGCTCTATGCGACGATGAATCATTCGCTCGATGCGGTGCTCGCCTTCATCCTGGTCATCGGCGGCGTGATCGGCGGGCAGTTCGGCGCCCATGCCGGCCAGCGATTGAAGGGCGAGCAGCTAAGGCTTTTGCTTGCGGTCATAGTGCTTGCGGTCGCGCTGCGGCTGCTGATCGGCCTCGTGCTTCGGCCGGCGGATCTGTTTAGCCTGGCTCCCGTCATGGTGGGCGCGTGATGCGGCAAGCGCTGCTCTTGAGCCTCGCTGCTTCCCTGGTGATTCCAAGGGTGGCAGCGGTCGCGGCGGAGCCGGCGCGGCCGGAGCAGGTGCAGTCCGACATCTCCGCGCGGGAGATCTCGATTCAGTCCAATTTCAACGGCATCGAGATCGTCCTGTTTGGCTCCATCGACTTCGGCCGCGCGCCCTCGCCGGATGAGGGTCCCTATGACGTGATCATGGTCATCAGCGGGCCCAGCCAGCCCGTCGTCGTCCGGCGCAAAGAGCGGGTCGCCGGTCTTTGGGTGAACGGCGCCGCGAAGACCTTCTCCTCCGTGCCCGGATTCTATGCCGTGCTGTCCTCGCGCCCGTTCAGGGCGGTGGCGTCGGAAGCTACGCTGAAGACGCTGGGGCTCGGCTTTGCCAGCATCGATTTCGGAAAATCGGACCAAAGCGGGCCCGAGGCTGACGGATTTCGTTCGGCCATGATCCGCCTCCGGCAAGAGCATGGACTTTTTCAGGAGTCCGACGACGCGGTCAGCTTCATCGGCCGGAGCTTGTTCAGAGGCAGCGTCGACCTCCCCGTCAACACCCCCATCGGCCGCTACGCCACGCAAGTGTACCTGTTCCGCGACGGCAAGCTGTTGAGCCACAGCCAAAGCAGTCTTCAGGTGCACAAGGTGGGGTTCGAGCGCGTGGTCTATCTGCTCGCCTTCCGCCACCCGTTCATCTACGGCGTGCTGGCGGTGCTGATGGCCGTGACCTCTGGGCTAGCGGCCTGGGCGGTCTTCCGCAAAGAGTAAGATCAGTCGGGGAGGAGAACGCTCGCCTGCATCGGATAGACGTCCGACTTTCCCGTCATCCAGGCTTCGAGTCGATGCCGGAGGAACAAGGGACCAAAGGCGTCGTCGAGCACGTTGAGGCCGCCGGTATAGGCGCCGAAGGCCGGCATCACCAGGCGGCGGCCGTCGGTGGCAAAGCATTTCCGCCTGATCCCTTCGCCGCGCCGCGCGATCCGCGCGACCGGGTGCAGATGGCCCGCGATCTCCGGGGCCTTGTCGCCTTCAGCCGGCAGGTGGCGAAGCGTGATGCCGCCGATGCTAAGCGAGGTGCAGACCACCCCGCCGACGCAAGGAGGCAGCTCCGGGTCGTGATTGCCGAGCACCCAGTACCAATCCCGCCCCCGCTGCAGCTCGGCCAGCTCCTCACGGTCGTCCGCCGCAAACCGTCCAGCGAGCTCGCTTCTGTGGAAGCTGTCGCCAAGCGCCACCACGCGGCGCGGCGCGAAGCGCTCAAGGCAGGCGGCGAGGCGGCGAAGCGTGTCGCGCGTGTCGTAGGGCGGCAGCATCATGCCGCGCGCGGCGAAGGCCGCGCCCTTTTCCAGATGCAGATCGGCAACAATCAGCATGCTCTCCGCCTTCCAATAGAGTGAGCCCGAGGGCATCGGCATGAGTGCGTGACCGCAGAGCTCAATGGGCGGGCGGAAGGCCGGCGCACCGAAGGCAAGGCGTTCAATGCTTAGACGTAGCATGGTCCCCCATCGCCTCCGCGATCAGCTCCTCGACCGCCTCACGCAGCAGGGCCTCGCTCGCGTCCCCAGGAACGCTTTCGCGGCCGATCTCGAGCATGGCCGGCACGGCGAGCGGCGAGACGCGCGTGAGCGGAATATGCCTGATTCTACCGCAGATTCGCTGCAAAAAACCCCCCAAGCGGCCGACATCGATGAGGCCCGTGGCGGCGTCGGCGAAGGCAGCCTGCAACAGAATATGGTCCGGCTCGTGTTGGCGGAGCACGTCATAGATGAGGTCGGAGGACACCGTCATCTGCCGCCCCGTCTTCTCCTTACCCGGATGGCGGCGCTCGATCAGCCCGGCGATGATGGCGCAGACCCTGAAGGAGCGCTTCATCAGACTCGACTCGGCAAGCCAGGCGTCGAGGTCGTCGCCGAGCATATCCACGTCGAACAGCTCGGCGAGGTCGAGCCTACCGCTCCTCACCATTTCGCCCATATTGGCAAGCCCCCAGACCGCGAGCGCATATTCATTGGCGACGAAGCCGAGCGGCCGCGCATGCGCGCGTTCGAGCCTGCGCGTCAACAGCATGCCGAGGCTCTGATGGGCGAGGCGGCCCTCGAAGGGATAGCAGACGAGATAATGCTTCTTCCCGCGCGGGAAGGTCTCCACCAGGATCTCGTCGGGACCCGGCACGATTGAGGCCTCGCTTTGGAGGCGCAGCCAGTCGGAGACCTGCGCCGGCAGCCGCGCCCAGTGGCGAGGATCGGCAAGCAGCCGCCGTACCCTGTCCGCCAAATAGGTCGAAAGCGGAAATTTGCCGCCCTCATAAGACGGCACCTTGGGCTCGGTGGCATGGGCGCGGGTGACGATGGCGTCGGTCTCGCGCAGGCCCTCGAAGCGGAGCACCTCGCCGGCGAAGACGAAGCTGTCACCCGGCACGAGCTGCTCGATGAACCACTCCTCCACCTCGCCGAGCACGCGCCCAGCGGCAAGCAGCGATGAGGGCTTGAGCGCTCCGCCTTGGCGGCGCGCAAGCCGCACCCGCAGCATCGGCGCCTCGACGATGGTGCCGACGTTCAGGCGGTACTGTTGGGCTATACGGGGATGGGCGATGCGAAGCCGCCCCTCCGGCGTCTGCTTCAGCTTGGCGTAGCGGTCGTAATTGGCGAGTGCATAACCTCCGGTCGAGACGAAACGCACGATCTTGTCGAAGCCCTCTCGCGTCAGGCCCTGATAGGGGGAAGCGCTCACGACCTCGCGATACAGCGCGTCAGGATCGAAGGGCGCGGAGCAGGCCATGCCCAGCACGTGCTGCGCGAGCACATCGAGCGCGCCAGGCCGCGACGGGGGCGTGTCCTGGGCGCCGTCCTCCGCCGCCTCCAGCGCCGCCTGGCACTCGACCACCTCGAAGCGGTTGGCCGGCACCAGCAGCGCCTTCGACGGCTCATCGAGACGGTGATTGGCGCGGCCGATGCGCTGGGCAAGACGGCTTGCGCCTTTTGGAGCGCCGACATTGATGACAAGATCAACGTCGCCCCAGTCGATGCCGAGGTCGAGCGTCGAGGTGCAGACCACGGCGCGAAGTTTTCCCGCCACCATCGCCGCCTCGACTTTGCGCCGCTGGCCCACGTCGAGCGAGCCATGGTGAAGCGCGATCGGCAGATTGTCGTCGTTGTAGCGCCACAGCGCGTGGAACAGCATCTCGGCTTGCGAGCGCGTGTTGACGAAGATGAGCGACATGCGGTGCGCCTTGATCGCCTCGTAGATCTCCGGCAGGGCATGGCGTGCCGAGTGCCCCGCCCAGGGCAGCTCGGCTGCCGAGTCGAGGATGGCGATATTGGCCTTGGGCGCGCCCCCCGCCTCCACGATCCCAGCGAGGCGCGTGCTTGCTTGGCCTTCATGCGCCACGAGGTAGGCGGCGAGCTCCGACGGCCGCGCCACCGTCGCCGACAGGCCGATGGCGGTGAGCTCAGGCGACACATTGCGTAAGCGCGCAAGGTCAAGCGCCAAGAGGTCGCCGCGCTTGTTTCCGGCAAGCGCATGCAGCTCATCGATGATGACGAAGCGGAGCGACCCGAACAGGTTGCCAGCGTCAGGGTGGGACAGCATCAACGCGATCTGCTCGGGCGTGGTGAGAAGGAGATCGGGCGGCGAGACGCGCTGTCTTAGGCGCCGGGAGGGTGGCGTGTCTCCGGTGCGCGTCTCGAGGCTAATTGGAAGCTCCATCTCGGCGATCGGTTCGGCCAGATTGCGGCCGATGTCGACGGCGAGGGCCTTCAGTGGCGAGACGTAGAGGGTGTGGATGCGTCGTTCTTGCTTGCCCCCGCGTTCAGTGAGATCGACCAGGCTCGGCAGGAAGCCCGCAAGCGTCTTGCCGCCTCCGGTCGGGGCGATCAGCAGCGTATCGCGGCCGCTCCGCGCGAGGTCAAGCAGCTGAAGCTGATGGGCGTGGGGGCGCCAGCCGCGGGTCCCGAACCAGCCGGCGAAGGGCTGCGGCAGCGTGCTGGTCCCCGCTCCCCCAGCCAGCCTGTTGGCGGCACTCATCGCCTCGTCCTGCTTGATCTTGCCTTTTTCCTTCACCAATTCTCGTTATAGGCTTTCCGCCTCGCGAGTCGCGATGCATCGAGCGGTTAGGCGGAGCGAAGACATGGAGCGCTTTTTTGGCGGCAATCCGGGCCTGGTGTTGATCAGGCTCGCGATTCTATCCCTGGTGGTGGGCGTGCTCCTTGCGGCGCTCGGCTTCAGCCCGTTCGATATTATCGACAGCATTCGCCAGCTGATTGCCCGCATCTACGACATGGGCTTTGCCGCGGTGGAGAAAGCGGCGCGCTACTTCCTGCTCGGCGCCGTCATCGTCTTTCCGGTCTGGCTCATCGCCCGGGTGTTCAAATTGGTGGGGCGTGGTAGCCGAACCGGCCTGGTCGACGCCAATTCGCGCAACCGCGAAGCCTAAACCGAGGTCCTTCCTAATTGGGTGGTCATGGCCGGCCTTGTGCCGGCATTCCACGTCTTTGATCCTTGCCCGGAAATTCGTGGATGGCGGGGACTGCGCCCGGTGACGAGGATCCCTCTAGGCTCACGGTGTCTGCTCGGTCCATTGATCGGCCTTACGGCCGATCAATGGCGACAAGCTTGCAGTGTCTGCCTGCGTCATGGCCTCGATCAACGCCTGTTTGATGCGGCCGATCAGCTTCGGTCCTTCGAACACCAGCCCGGTATAGAGCTGCAACAGTGAGGCGCCCGCCTCGATCTTGGCAAGCGCCGTCGCACCAGAATCGATGCCGCCCACGCCGATCAGCGGCAGCTTCCCGTCCGTGAGCCTGAATATTCTGGCAAGCATGCGGGTTGAGCGCGCGAAGAGCGGCCGGCCCGAGAGACCGCCCGTCTCGGCGGCAAAGCTCCGGTCGCTGGCGCAATCGCGGACCAGTCCGTCGCGGGCAAGCGTCGTGTTCGACACCACGATGCCGTCAACGCCCTCCGCCTGGATGATTCGGACAATCTCGGGCAGATCGGCGTCGGCGATGTCGGGGGCGAGCTTGACGAGGAGCGGAGGCGGTTTCTCCTCCGACAGGCGTGCCGCCTGGACGCGCGTCAGCAGGGCATCCAGCGCGTCCGGGGCTTGGAGATCGCGTAAGCCCGGCGTATTGGGCGAGGAGATGTTGATGGTCAGATAGTCGGCCACCGCCCTCATACGCTTCAGCCCCAAGACATAATCGCCGATGCGATCCTGACTGTCTCTGCCGGCGCCGAGATTCACCCCGACAATGCCCTGCCGCCGGCCCGCCAAGCGTGGAAGCGCCGCCTCCTGCCCTTTATTGTTGAAGCCGAGGCGATTGACGATCGCGCCGTTGGCGGCAGAGCGGAAGATGCGGGGGCTTGGATTGCCGCTTTGCGGCTTTGGCGTCAGCGTGCCGACCTCGACAAAGCCGAACCCCGTGGAAAGCAACGGTCTCCAGACGCGGGCGTCCTTGTCGAAGCCCGCCGCCATGCCGACTGGATTTCCGAATGTGAGACCGAAGACGGTCTGCGCAAGGCGCGGATCGTCGGGCGCGCGCGCGCGCGGGTAGAAGCCAAGCTCGAGACCCTTGATGGCGAGCTCATGCGCCCGCTCCGGGTCGAGCGCATGCAGGAGAGCTTGGCCGAGGCCGTAAAGCGCGTTCACGGCGCCACCCCGGCGGGAAGGCGATGGCGGCCGTCGTCTTGAAGCGGCAGCGCCTCGATGAAGAGCACGTGCGCAAGGTCCAGCGGGCCGTAGAGATGCGGGAAAAGGTCGCCGCCGCGGGACGGCTCCCATCTCAGGCGGTCCCCCAATCTTTCCGTATCGACCGCAAGCAGCAGGAGGTCATCGCGCCCGGCGAAGTGGGTTGCCAGGGTTCCCGCCACCTGCGCTCCGGCCGAGAGATGAATGAAGCCATCGCGGAGATCGTCGGGTGAGCCTTCGAAACGTCCCTTGCTCCTCGCTCCTTGCAGAGCGGCCTCGTCGCAAATCTTGTAGACCGGTTCGCTCATGGGGTGCGGGCAGACTAGCGCGGGAGGCCGCTCGCGCAAGACGCAAAGCCCCAAACCGCGCTATGTTTTGGCAGAACGCAAAAGGGAGGACGGTCCATGCGGATGATGCTCAAGATCAAGATCCCGACGGAACACGGCAATCGCGCGGTCAAAGATGGCTCCTTGCCTAAGATTCTGGAAGCCACCATGGGCAAGCTGAAGCCGGAGGCCGCTTATTTCGTCGCCGACAATGGTCTCCGAACCGCGCTGATCTTTTTCGACATGCGAGACGCGTCGGATATTCCAGGCATTGTCGAACCTCTGTTCCTTGGACTGGGTGCCGAGGTCGAGCTTTTGCCGGTCATGAATTCTGACGACCTTCGGCTGGGATTAGGCGCCGCTATGAAGGGGATGTGAGGAAAAACCGCCCCGTTCGCGAATATGCCAGCCAATAGCGAAGCCTCCCGATGAAGCTCCTCTCCCTCCTCTTATCGCTGCTGCTCGGAGCCGCCGTGCTCTTCTCTTTCTTGCGGCCGTGGGAGGGGATGCGGAGCCGTGAGAGCGGAGCCGGCAAGGAACCGGCAGCCGCCCCTGATGCGGCGCCGCCCGCCCTTCCGGAACGAGACGCAACGTCCGCGGTCAATACTGCACCCAAGCCCGCCGACCCCGATGTTGCCGGGGCCACGCGCGCCGAACCAACGACGCACCTCCTCGCGCGCGAGCAGGCGGAAGCGCAACGGAGCGCGGCGTTGGAGGACAAGAGCCACGCGACCACGCCCGCGCCGCCCGAGACCAAGCTCTATTTCAAGGTGAAGGTGCGCGATGCCGGCACGCTGGAAGCAGGTTTGCCCAAGGCCGAGACGGTGGTGGTGATCCGCCTCGACGGCATCGCCCCACGCGCGGCGGACGAGACCTGCAAGAAAGGGGACGGCACCATTTGGCCCTGCGGGGCGCAGGCGCGCGGGGCGCTTGTCCATCTCATCCGCACCCGTGCCGTCACCTGCACTCTGCCGCCTGGCGGGGAGGTGCCTGAGTTCGCCGCGCGCTGCAGCGTCATGGGCCAGGACCTCTCCGCCTGGCTCGTGCGCCAGGGCTGGGCCACCCCGAAAGAGGATGCGGAGCCCGCCCTCACCGAGGCCTTGCACGCCGCCAAGACCGAGCGCCTCGGCCTGTGGAGCGGCGAGTGAGCGTGCTCCCTCGCCCAGGCAAGCAAGTCGCAGGAAGGAGACGACTGCCCGTGTCTACGTTTCTCCGAGCCGGCTGATCGATCTTCTTCGGGGCTTGCCGATGTCCCGTGCGACGCGCCAGCAAGCCCCTTGTGATGCTTCTGTCACAGACGGCAGCTAACCTCGTGCTTCTCCTGATTAGCTTCCCAGCCCTAGTCTGTCCCCGGGGGCTTTTCCCTTTCCCGATCGCGCGCGCCGGAACTCAACCGCGCCGGAACTCAACAATGTGCTGTTCGACTGCGGCCCAGGATTAGGGGACCACAATGGCATTTAGGCTCGTGCAGACGAAATACGACCGGGAAACCGAGCGGGCTTACGTCGAGCTTAGGGACGACGATGAGGATGGAGGTGAAATGCTGGCGGTTGCCATCTTCTCGTTTCGGACGACGGCAAAGCTTTCGAAGCAGCAGATGGAGCAGGACGTCTTGCGAAAGGCTCGCTACATTCTGAAAAGGGCCGCGGCGGCTGTTTGATTTTCTGAGCCTCCGTCGCGTGGGTGCGGCCGACGAGCGAAGACACCGCAGGAGCCTGTGGAAAACTTCCGAAAGGGGCCCCTCCTCGTTCCTGCCTTGATTGTGGTTAACCATGGCGGAAGCGGGAAGGTCAGTGGCCTCGTTTTGCGTGTGACCGAGCCCCGCTAGCGGCCCCGGGTCCCTCGGCTCCCCCCTCTGCACCCCGCCGGGGCCGCTCAATGGCAAGGACCTTAGGTCTTGGGACCTGATCTCCGGCCCCGACAAAGTTCGGCGCACAGCAACCCTGACAAAGAATGGCCCGGCCTGGGGCCAGGCCGGGCTTCTCACATTACGGCAGGCGCTTGGGGAGCTTGGGCAGCGGGGCCGCTGCCGTTACCTGCCGTACCTCTACAACACATCATCCGCGCGAATGGTTCCGAGCTCCTTGTTCCGTCGGGTGGTGCGGCCGTCGCATACGCGCCAAGCGGCCTGTATGCTGGCGGCGAGAGGATTTCACGGGAGACAAGACCTGCGGAGAATGATGACCCCCATCGTGGTCGGGCTTGCATTCGTGGCGAGCCTGGCAGGGTTTTGCGCGCTCGCCGGCGAACGGGCCTTGGCCGCCGACGCCAGCGATGTGGCAGCGCCCCAGGCTGCACAGGCCTGTCTTGAGGCCGAGGTGAACCCCGTACCGGGCATGCGCTTTGCGTCAGCCCGGCTCGGGGCCCCGGTGGAGGCGCCGCCTGCCGCAGCCGAGCTGCCCTGCGAGCCGGAGCAGCGCGGGGCAGCGCCCTGGACCTTCAAGCCAAGGTGCAAATCTTTTTGGCGCGTTTGCTTGCCGGGGCGTTGAAAGCCCAAGCGCGAGCATAGGCATATTGTCCATAAAGTCTCACATCACCCCGACGTCAGGCCCACGCAGGCGGCATCCAGTAGCCGCAGGCTTCACCAACCAAATTTCGGCGGGTGTTACTGGATTGCCGGGTCAAGACCGGCAATGACGAGGGCGATGGTCAGGATGTGAGAACCTGACCCGCTAAAGCCTTCTTGATGAGACCGCGGGTCTCGGGGACGCCGTAGAGCTCGACGAAGGAGCCGAAACGGGGACCTTGGCTCTGGCCAAGCAGCACCTCGTAAAGCGCGCCGAACCAATCGCGCAACGGCTCGAAGCCGTGCTCCTTGCCTATCGTATAGACCTCCGCCTGGATCTCCTCGGCGAGCGCTGTCTTGGCCAGCTTGGCCAGGCGCGTGTCGAGGTCGAGAAGTGCATCCCGCTCCTTCTCGTTCGGCGAGCGGTAGCGCTTGGCCGGCTTCACGAAGTCGTGGAAGTAGCGGATGGCGTAGCCCACGAGCTGGTCGAGCAGCGGGTGCTCCTCGGGGGTGGCGTCGGGCGCGTAGCGGCGAATGAAGCCCCACAACACCTCCTTGTCCTCGGAGTTCGAGGCGGAGGCGAGATTGAGCAGCAGCGCGAAGCTGATCGGGAGCTCGGCCTTCGGCGGCTCGCCCGCATGGATGTGCCAGACCGCGTTCATCAGCTTGGCGTCCTGCTCCTCGCGCGGATAAGCGGCGAGGTGGCCGACATATTCGTCGACCGCGCGCGGGATCACGTCGAAATAGAGGCGTTTCGCCTTTTTCGGGCTCTGATACATATAGAGCGCGAGGCTTTCGGGGCTTGCATAAGTGAGCCATTCCTCGATGGTGAGCCCATTGCCGCGCGACTTGGAAATCTTCTCCCCATTCTCGTCGAGGAAAAGCTCGTAGTTGAAGCCTTCCGGCTGCTGTGCGCCCAGGATGCGGCAGATATGGCCGGCGAGGCGCACCGATTCGATCAGGTCCTTCCCCGCCATCTCGTAGTCGACGCCGAGCGCCGCCCAGCGCATGGCCCAATCCGCCTTCCATTGCAGCTTGCAATGGCCGCGCGTCACCGGGACCTGGGTAAGCTTGCCGGTCTGAGGCTCCTTGTAGAAGATCGTGCCGGAGGCGGGGTCTCGGTCGATGACCGGCACCTGCAGCACACGGCCCGTCACCGGCGAGATGGGCAGGAAGGGGCTATAGGTGGCGCGGCGCTCCGGCCCAAGCGTCGGCAGGATAACGTCGCGGACGGCGTCGTAATACCCGAGCACCTTGAGCAACGCGGCGTCGAAGCGGCCGGAGGTGTAGTACTCGGTCGCCGAGAGGAACTCGTAGTCGAAGCCGAAGGTGTCGAGAAACGCCTTCAGCCGCGCATTGTTGTGATGGCCGAAGCTCGGATGGTCGCCGAAGGGGTCCGGCACCTGGGTGAGCGGCCGGCCGAGATGCTCCGCCACCATCTCCTTATTGGGGATGTTGTCCGGTACCTTGCGCAAGCCGTCCATGTCGTCGGAGAAGCAGATTAGCCGCGTCGGGATCTTGTCCTCGGTGAGCACGCGGAAGGCGTGACGCACGAAGGTGGTGCGGGCGACCTCGCCGAAGGTGCCGATATGGGGGAGCCCGGACGGCCCATAGCCCGTCTCGAAGATGATGGCGCCGGTGGGCTTGGGCAGCCGCTTCAGGCGGCTCACGACTTTGCGCGCCTCCTCGAAGGGCCAGGCCTTGCTCACATGGGCGTAGGCAAGCAGCTCCGAGCTCACTTCGAGCTTCGGCTTGAGCGCTTGCTTGCTCGCTCCGCAAGGTTTCGCCTCCTCGCGGGCCGGGATGCTGGCCTCGGCCTGGGGCTCGCCTTTCGGCGGTTGGGCGCTGGTGGGACTGGACATGGCAGATGGCGGGTCGCAGTTTGTTGAGGTCTAAGGAGAATATAGACCGACAAGTTTCACAATTTGCTCCCCGGCGCCAGTTTTATGGCGCTTGCCGGGTCCCTTGCAATTTCCTACCGTCCCGCCGCCCTGTACCGGGGAGAGGAAGGATCACCTGCCATGACCGAGCCACTTAACCATCACGGAGCCCTTGTCTATGTGATGGTCACCATGTCGGCTGTCGACCGCACCATGACCGACGCCGAGCTCGCGCGCATCGGTGAGATCGTCTCGCATCTGCCGGTGTTCGCCGATTTCGACCAGGAGCATCTGGTTAAGACCGCCGAGGCCTGCGGCGAGGTCCTGAGCGCGGATGGTGGGCTTGAGCACGTGCTCCGGCTCGTGCGCGGCGCGCTGCCGAAGAAGCTCCGCGAGACAGCTTACGCCGTCGCGCTCGAAGTGGCCGCCGCGGACCATGAGGTCAAGCCGGAGGAGGTGCGCTTTCTTGAAATGCTGGGCGATACCCTCGAACTCGACACGCTGACGACGGCGGGGCTCGAGCGCGGGATCAGGGCGCGCAACACGATGCTGTAAGCGCTGCCCGCTTTTTACGCAAAGCGGCTTAGCTTAAATCGTCGAGGCGACGCGACTTAACTCAATTGCGATAGACCGTCATCACTCGGGCGCAAAGCACCGGGGAGGCCGCAGATGCGACCTTTCCGCAGATGCGACCCTTCCAATGTACGAAAACTTGCCGAGCTCGGCTTCACGTCCTCTTGAGCTTACTACGCCCTTGGTGCCGAAAATTTGCCGAATCTCCACCATTCAGAGAGATTTCATACCGAAATCCGCCGTGATTGTGGGATAAGCGGTCCCCCGGTGGCCACAATTTAGCATCCCGGCCACTATCCGAAGGAGACCACTCTAATGCGTAAATATCTCGCTGCAGCCGCACTCATTGTCGCTTTCGCCACCCCCGCGCTCGCCGAGCAATTCTATGTTGCCTTCGATCCCGCAAGCCATAAATGCTCGATGATGCACAGCGAGCCGGCGGCACCTATGAAGAGCATGGGCAGCTTCAAGACTGAGGCCGAGGCCACCAAGGCCATGGCCGGAATGAAAGAGTGCCAAGGCTAAACGCGCCTGGGCTAGGAAATTGTCAGCGTCCGCCCCGTTTGGGCGGACGCTTGCGTTTCAGGCGGAACTCGCGCCCTATTTCACCGTTGTATCGTGCAAGTTTGGCTTCACGCTTTGAGGAGAGGGCTGATGACGAGTTGGGGCAGGGCTGAGCAGAAGGCGGGCAAGTTCCTGAAAGAGCTCGACGCCGACGACCTCCACGACCAGCTGGACTCAATGCGGGCCTATCTCAAGGACCTCACCGGCGCGTTCGGTAAGATCGCCAACCGGCAATGGGGCCGTGCGCGGGAGCACGCCTCCGAAACGGCGCTTGAGGCTGAAGACCTGATGAAGGACAACCTCGCCGCCTCGCTGATCGTCGCCTTGGGCGTCGGCGTGCTTGTCGGCTACATGATCCGCCGCGGCTCGGAGTAGTCCCTACCTACGGCTCACACCGATAGATGCGCCGAAGGCCGCGATACCTCCGGCGCGGCCTTCGGTCTATTTCTTTTGGGCGTCCGATGTGTTGGTCGGCTTCCCGTCAAGGGGCTCGCCCTTCTTGAACGACGTCTTCACGAAGTGATCGCCGTCTTTGGTAATCTTCGTGGTCCAGCCCGAGTCCCATGTGATGACGGCGGAGCTGCCATCTTCCTTCCAAGTCCCCGCCATCCCCTTGGGGTGGGTGGCATTGGCTTTGCCGTCGGCGGTGAGCGTGATGTCGAACGCAGCGCCGCCAGTGTCTTTCACCGTCCAAACGCCTTCAAACTCGCTGGCGGCAAAGCTCGCAAAGGCCGTCATCGCGGTGACGATGACCGCGACCAAAATCGTCGATAGTGCTTTCCGGGGCATGGGGGGTGTTTCCTTCCTTGTTGAGTCTGGATCTCACAATTTAGTCCAAACTGCCTCATGGGGCATGAGTTTTGATGTGCTTCCGCGGCGCTTAAAATTCGAACTGGCCCGTCCAGTTTCAACGCCACATCCGAGGTGGCTTCGGTGAGCCCAAATTGCAGGCCGAGTCCACGGTGAGTTGCGATGGATCGGGAGCATCCTCTCCCGTCTTGTCTGCCCCAGCACTGATCTTGCCGGCTTCCTCGGAACCGGCGCCGCCGCCGAAGGTGTAATAGAGCGTGGGCCCGAGGCTGTGATTTTGCGCGGTGAATGGGCCGGCATTCGCCAAATCATCGATCTCGTCGAACATCTCAAGCGCGAGCGCCCAGCGCGACCTCATCTCGTATTTCAGCTGCCAGCCATATTGGAACACGAGGCCCTGCTGGTCGGCGAACTCGCCAAGTTGCTTGATTAAGAGCGGGTCGAGGATCAGCGAGATCGGCCCGTTGACCACTTCCACAATGGGGCCGAACGCGGTCACGTTGGCATCGCCTTCGAGCTCGCGGCTTTGCCGCAGGGGATCGAAGTCGGCGTCCGGAAGACCCCAATGCAGGGCGCCCCGATATTCGAGCTCGACGGACCCTTGCTCGTACCCCGTTGTCCGGGAGACCGCGCGCTAATCCTTGCTATGTCCAACGCCGCCCAAGACCCGTTGCAGCTTTGACGTGCCGGATGTGCGCGGTCGCGGTTACGACGCCCGAGCCCTGGTCGGCTGCACGACGATGCTGCCCCGGCCGCCATCCACGACCTCCTCGTCGGCGAGCTTGAAATTCTCCATCTGAATGGTGTGGTAGCGCGAGAAATACTCCTTGAGCGGCTTCTCGATGGCATGGTCATAGTCGGGCCGCGCTACATGGGTCGCGCCATTGACGACCTTGACCACCTTGCCCTTGCGCACGATCAGCTCGCCGTTCTTGAAGACAAGCTCAGGCGTCGCGAACATCGCCTGGCGGTCGGCGTTGTCCTGATACACGGTGATGTCGGCCGAGGCGCCGACCCCCAAATGCCCACGATCCTTCAGACCGAGGCTCCGCGCGGGGCCGGCGCGGGTCAGGATGGCGATCTCGTCCAGCGTGTATTCGCGGGCGAGCGAGCCGACGATGCTCATGGCAGCGGCTTCCGGGTTGATCTTCAGCAGCATGTCGTTGCGGAAGCCCCGATCCATCAACAGCCGGATCAGGTGGGGATAGGTGTAGAACGGCGCGCCGTTCGGGTGGTCCGTGGTGAGAAAGATCCGCCAAGGATCCTCCATCAGCAGAAACGTCTCCAGCCCAATCGCCCATTGCAGCGCGTTGACGAAGCTCTTGTCGCGGTAGCGCATCGGCACCACGCCGCAACCGGCGTCGCATTCGATGTCCATGACAACCGACTTCTTGGGATGCGCGTTCTTCGAGATTGCGTATTGGCGCATGCTGTCACCCGACGCCGTGCAGGTCTGCCCAAACATGACCTGCCCAACGTCGATAGAGATGTTTGGGCTCTTGTTGACGAGCTCTACGAGCTGCGCCGCGCCTGAGGAGAACTTCCGATCGCCCTCGGTGCCGTAGCTCAGGAACTGCGTATGCGTCATATGCAGTCGCAGGCCGTCCATGGCGCGGATGGTGGCAAGCGTCGAGTCGATATTGCCGGGAATGCCGAGATTGCAGCCATGCACATGCAGCGGATGGGTAACGCCGAGCTCCTCGAGCGCCCTGGCGAGCGTGATGACGATCTGCCGCGGCGTGACCCCGTAATAGACGTGCTGCTCATCGAGGTCGAGCTTGCGCTGATTGAATTTGAACGCGCTGATGCCGCCGGGATTGACGACCTTCACGGCGATCGCCTGGGCGGCATGCATGGTCCAGGCGACGTAGTCCTTGATCCGCTCGAAATCTTGCTTTTGCGCCAGTTGCCTCAGGAAGAAATCGTCGCTGCCGATCATGGCGAATGCGCCCTTATCGACCATGGGCGTGTCGCCCATCTCCATATGCGCCTGGCGCGCATTGACGGGAAGCATGGCCGGCTCGAAGCAGGCGGTGTAGCCCATCTCGGCGTAGCGGTATCCGGTGACCATGGTCGAGGGCACGGCATGACCAGACCCTGCGCGCGTAATGTCGGTCCGCGCGACCTCGTCCTTCAGATGGTCTTCCGGCATGAGCATGCGGGCGATCGTCACCTTGCCACCGCCGATATGGGTGTGGGGGTCGATGGCTCCGGCCATCACGATCCGGCCTTTGAGATCGTACGCTGCGCCGATGCGCGCGTTCGGCTGCGGTGCAACGATCTTGCCATCCTCGACATAGATGTCGCGGACCTCGCCGCTCACCCTATTGGCGGGATCGTAGATTTTTCCGCCCGAAAGCTTGGTCAGCATGGTGATGGAGACTCCGCCTCAGAGAGCCGCTTGGATCGACGCGAGGACATCGGCCACGCGCGGAAGCGCCGAGCGGCCGAGATCCTTCAGCGGCAAGGACACGACGTTGTCGACACGAACCAGGCGTCCGGCGTGGTCGACACCCGGAGTTCCGACAGGGATAAACACGGCGGCCGGCTGAGAAAGCTTAAGTCCCGGCGTCCCCAAGACGATGGCCGGCAGGTCGGTCGCCGGCGGTGCCAGATCCGGCGAGAAGGACGCGATCCAGACCAGCAAATCTCCCTCGTCATCGGCCAGCATCCGGCCGATCGCGAAGCGGTAGGGATCGTAGTCCGGAGCCCCGCTCGCATAGCTCACGCGCAGAGGATAGCCACTTTGCCAGGCGCAGACCGCGCCGGCCGTCACTGCGCCTTCCGCGCCACCTAGCGCCAGGCCGGCGAATCGCATCGATTGATTGAGGTCTTTCACGAGCCCGCTGACCTGATCGACGGTCAGCTCGGCATGCGGAAAATTGAGGCTTGGCGGGGCCCAGACGACGACGCCATATGCCGCGTTTCGGCACCGATTGGCGAGCGCATCGATATCGGCTAGCGTGATGCCCTCTAAATCGAGCGGCCTTACGCGGAAGCCACGGAGCCGAGCCCGCAACACCCCCAGGAGCTCGCCGACCCGGTCGATCTCGCAAGGAAGCGTGACGACTTCGCCGATGCGCGGCCCGTCGGCCGTCGAGAGGTCGGGTCCCTTGCCAATAAAGACAACCGTGCGCCTTGGGGCCGTCACGTCGAACATCGAGTCAGGGGGGGAGACGACCCGCTCGAAGAAACGCGGGTGCAGTTCATGGATATCGCTGCCCAACACGATGATCAGATCGGCGCGGTTGCGCGTCTCGGTCAGCGTGGATGTCGTCCAGCCGGTCGTTTGGAGAACCTTGAAGTTGCGGTATTGCGCCTCGCTCAAGGCGTGATCGACGATGCCGCCGGAGCGCTCGGCAAGCGCCATCACCGCGCGCATGCCCTCCACATCGGTGGCGAGACCTCCGTAGAGCGGAGATTTGGCTTGCCCGATCAGCGCGGCGGCTTCCTCGATAGCGGCCGACAGCGCGACGTCCTTGCCGCGCACCATGGGACTTGCTGGCGGCAAGCGCCGCTCGAAGCCGGCGATGGACTTGCCGCAGCCGTTCTTACGAACTGTGAGGGTGCTGTCCTCGCGCTCGACTTCCAAATCATCGCAAATGATGCCGCAAAAAGGGCACGCGACGTACTCGTACACCTCGGACTGGGGGCGCTCGCCGGTGGCATTGCGCACGATCGAATTCGGCATGCTTTGACCCTTCTACACGGGTGGCGGAAGAAAGCACGGGACGGAGTGCAACACAACTCGGGCGGCGAAGACTACCGTTTCCGCCAGTAGCGCAATTTTCCGGCGAGTCCAAGCCGCGTCATGCCGGCGTTTGACTAAGCGACATTTGTTCGCACAGTCTTAGTTTCGTGCCCGTTCCACACCATTTCTGGGAGGCTTACGGTTATTGGCGAGATTTCCGTCGGTGGTCGGCCCGGATAGGATTTCCATTCGACGCTACAAGAAGACATAATCGGATGCTGGTATGCGGCGTTGAACCCTTCGAATCCAAGCAAATCAAGGCTGAAGGGTGCGTTATTGGTTCATTTCCTGGTGCATAACTGCCCAGTTCCACGCCTCACATCTTGCGCCGACTGCGGCGTGGAGGTCGGGAAGCGGGATTTCGCCGAAGCGGCATGACTGAGAAACCCGACCCTTGGTGGGCCGGGACTTCCAAAAAGGTACAAGGATGATGCGGAAAACCCAATACGCGCTGTGGACGCTTCTGGTGCTGGCTGTCCTCGCTGCCGGTTCGACGATGGTGGGCCTGGCGCGGAGCCAGGCGGCCTCAGCCGCCAGCTCGGACATCTACCGGCAACTCGATCTGTTCGGCGAGGTACTGGAGCGCGTCCGTGCCGATTATGTCGAGAAGCCCGACGACGCCAAGATGATCGAGGCCGCGATCAACGGCATGCTGATGGCGCTCGACCCGCATTCCTCCTATCTCAATCCAAAAGAATTCCGCGACATGCAAGTGCAGACCCGCGGCGAGTTCGGCGGTCTCGGCATCGAGGTGACGATGGAGAACGGCGTGGTCAAGGTCGTCTCCCCCATCGAAGACACCCCGGCAGCCAAAGCGGGTATCATGAGCGGCGATTTCATCACCGCGCTCGACAAGGAGCAGATTCGGGGCCTCACCTTGCAGGAAGCCGTCGAGAAAATGCGCGGGCCGGTGAACGGACCGATCACCCTCACCATCGTGCGCAAGGGCGTGGACGATCCCTTCGACGTGAAGATGGTCCGGGACGTGATCCACATCAAACCGGTGAAGTCCAATGCCGAGGACGACGTGGGCTATATCCACATTACGAGCTTCAACGAGCAGACCACGGCCGACTTGCAAAAGGCAGTTGCGGACCTGAAGAAAGAGATCGGTCCGAAGCTCAAGGGCTATGTCATCGACCTCCGCAACAATCCGGGCGGCTTGCTCGACCAGGCGATCTCGGTCTCCGACGCGTTTCTCGACCAGGGCGCCATCGTGCTCACCAAGGGCC